>WNGJ01021743.1_pt1 | contig 13235 bp, 12 predicted proteins | sample 5400611 | NCBI WGS metagenome assembly WNGJ01 (sample SAMN13153375, study PRJNA577476) | soil metagenome | isolation source: 40 cm soil or saprolite under Garry oak tree replicate 1 | place: USA:California | collected 2016-06-15
AGTCATCCTTGCTTTTCTGCCGGGCACGTTTATTGGCGAGGATCATGGCGATCATCAGGCTTCCGGTGTGCTCTCGACCGAAGCCTTTGATCTCGCGGGGAACCCGGCTGTATTCCCCGAGCAGGTTGCCGCTCCCATGAAGCGGCTCGAACCCTTCCTCGAAAACCTGCGGCCATGGCAGGTAAAGAAGATCTATTACTTTCCCGATGCCGATCGCGAGGACATCTTCCGCGGCAAAGGCCCGAGCTACTCGGTGAAGGAAGTCTCTCGATTGAGTAACAAGCCGTACTGGCGGATGGCGCTCGATGCTTTTCGTGCTCATCAGACGCAAGCCAAATCCTACCTCGATAAGATCGCGCAGATGGACGAGGCGCAAATCGAAAAGATGGCTACTTCGCAAGATGGCTGGGGAGCGGATCAGCATTTCGTGCTGGGCAAGTCCCTGGTAGGAGGCAGCGTGAGCGGAGACATTTTTGAAGGCGTCACGCCGGGCGCGATTCCTTACGCGCGGCCCGAAGTTACGCCGGAACCTGCGAGGCCGGATTTGTCGATGGAGCTTGGCGGCCCGTGGAGTTTCTATGCCGAGTTCCGCCGCGCCCACGGACTTGGCAATCTGCCGCATCCCGAGCCGCCGGAGATCGCTCTCGAAGGGCCGGGAACACTCGAGATTCCTTTGTGGATTCGCAATCAAACTGCGAAGGCGCAGGAAGTCACGCTTTCCGCCACCTTGCCGCCAGGATGGACGGCGGGGAATGGCACGGGAAAATTTACGGTGGCGGCAAAACAAACGGCCGCCGCGCGCGTGGAAGTGAGTTTGCCGGCGCCGCCGGACAAAACCGGGAAGAAGGCAGAGGCTCAAGAAGTCACGGTCCGCGCCGAGGCCAATGGGCAAGTCATTGGCGAGGCAAAGCTCGGCGTCGAACTCCGAAAACGCGCGCTTCCCGAGTAACCGGCATCAGGCACTAGGATTTTTTCTGGCGCGCGGCTTCCATCGTTTCCCACGCGGTTTCCGGCAAAAGCAGCAGGTCGTTGAATTCGCCGGCACCGCGCAGCCACTGGCCGCCATCGATCACCACGCATTCGCCGTTGATGTACTCTGCCATGTCGCTGAGCAGGAAGGCGGCGAGGTTGGCCAATTCTTCGTGACGTCCAAAGCGTTTCATGGGGTGCTTGTCTTTGCTGTGTTCCTCGAATTGCTTCGAAGGCATCAGCCGGGACCAGGCGCCTTCGGTTGGAAAAGGGCCCGGGGCGATGGCGTTGATCCGAATGTGATACTTGGCCCACTCCACGGCCAGCGACGTGGTCATGGCCAACACGCCCGCCTTGGCGCAGGCCGAAGGCACGACAAAGCCCGAGCCGCAGTTGGCCGCCGCATAGGTGGTCACGATGTTCAGCACATTCCCGCCCGTCTTCTGCGACATCCAGCGCTTGCCGAAAACCTGCGTGCAGTGAAAAGAGCCGTTCAGCACGATGCCTACAACAGCGTTAAACGCGTTGGGCGAGAGCTTTTCGGTTCGAGCAATGAAATTGCCGGCGGCATTGTTGACGAGCGCATGGATTTCTCCGAATTGCTGTTCCGCTTTAGCCGCTGCTCGTTCGACGGCGCCGTAGTCGCGAACATCGCAGGTGGCATGGGCTGCTTGGCCACCCAGCCTGAGAATCTCATCGCACGTTTCGCGAAGAGGGTCCGCACGGCGGCCCACGAGGAACAGACGCGCTCCCAATTCGCCAAACCGCAGAGCCATGGAGCGACCGAGTCCGGTGCCGCCGCCGGTGAGAAAAATGGCCCGGCCTTTGAGTAAATCGCGCTCGAACACGTTTCACCGCCTTGCCGTAGGTGAGAGAAAGCACCCGGTTGGGAAGCGAGATTGTAGACTATCCGAAAGAAGCCGGCCCGGTTTTCTCTCCCAGGGCCTTGGCGGTGGATGCCGGTCGGTCGATGCGAAAAAAATGCGGGATGGAGCCCTCCGCTCCATCCCGCCCGCGATGGCGGCGATGCGATGAACAACCGGACTACGCCGAACGCCGCCGAGCTTTGCCCTCCGCCCTCTTGCTCTCCGCCGCGGCGGCGAGCGCCAGGCGCAGACGACCCTTAGCCGCCTGCTGGCTCATCCTTTCGGTTTTCTTCAGGTGTCCCAAGCCCGATTTCTCCATCTTCTTCATGACACCCTCCTTTCTTTACCGGCGGCCGGCGCCCGCTACGGCAGCACGCTCAAAAGCTCATCCACGGCGTGGGTTCTCCTCGTTGGCCTCCTCCAGTTCCTCGACCCGCCGTTTGAAGTCTGCGAAGCGGTTGCGCACATATTCAAGCTCCCAACGGTGCTGGAGCGCCGCGCCAAACTTTTGCTTCGCCAGGCGAGCTTTGAGGACGGCGACCCGCGCGGGGAAGTCTTCGACTTCCGCCACGACCTGCTCGAGATACGCCTGTTTGAGCTGCATAGCTGGAGCTCGCGCTTCTCACTTGAACCCGCGCGAAAGGCGGTCGCATACGGCCAACCAAGCCGAAGTGCAACTCACTAGCCAAGCTGGCCATATGTCTTAATCACTGAAATCAAGGGGCTTACCAGCTAACTGCGACCGGGGACCACGGCATCGACTGCGGTGGGAATGCTCATGAGACGAGCGTCACAAATCGCGAAAACACACGGAGGAAAGAGACTTCAAGGATGCATCGATGCCGGAATCGGCCGGCCCATGGCTTTGGCGTACTCGGCGGAGTAGAGCGGGCTTTCCGGGAACTGTTCGGTCAATCCAAGAAGAAGCTTCTGCGCCAGCGCCTTTTGTTTTTCGCGGCGCGCGGCCAAAGCCAGCATGATCTTGGCAAGAGGCTCGAGGTAGCGACCTCCGTCCGAGGCTTCCTGCAATTGCTGCATTCCGAGCTTCTTGTCACCGTGGACTCCGCCGAACCACAGCATGGTGCGAAAGCCCACCGATAAACTCCCAACGATGTAATTCGCCGATCCCAAAGCCAGATAAGCGTCTTTCGCATCGGGCCGCTCGGCCAACAACGCCTTGGCATGGGCATTGGCTTCCTTTAGCCTTCGTAGGGCCTCCAAATTGCGCTTCCTGAGAATCATGTCGGCGTCCGATTCCATGCCCGCCGAGAGCGTGAGAGCGTAGAGAGCTTCGGGGTCACGGGGGTCCTTGGAAAGGCGCTCTGCGGATAGGTCGCGCGCTTTTTGAATGGCTGTTTGAAAGCTCTCCATGCGCACCGCGTCCGGCACGCCGTCGATGCCGTGAAGGAATTTTTTCTCGTTCAAAAAGAAATCGCTGGTAAGCACGCCCTGGCGGTAAAACTCTTCGAAGAGATAACTGGCGGCGATGGCCACCTGTCCAAAAGGCTCGTCGGGGTGCTGCGATTCCCAGGCCTCGAACACCGCGCGGCCTTCGGGGAACTTTTGAATATAGAGCTCGCGAAAACCCGAAGAAAGTTCCGGGACGAGCACGAACGCGGGTGTCGTCGCATCTTCGGCGGGTTGCGCCTTCACGCCCGCGGCGGATTGCAATAGGAGGAAGCAGAAAAGGCTCAGCATTCGCAAGCGCATTCAAGCGTCTTTCCCTTAAAACAGGCCGGGCAAAAATCGCGGCTTGTGGCCCATTGCCGCGCGGTATTCGGGATTGGCCATGAGCACGCTTTCTTCCGCACGAATCCGCATGGACAAGGCGAAGGAATAACCGGCGAAAGTCGCGAGGGCCGTGATCCATGCGGTGTGAATGAGCGGAAGCGAGATCATTTCCAGAATCACCCCGGTGTAATTGGGATGCCGCACGAAGCGAAACGGCCCGGTGGTCACCACACCGATTCGCGTGGAATCCATCACCTGCACGCTCCACAGGTCTCCGAGTGCTCGAACGACCCAGAAGCGCATCAGATTAGATGCAAAAAACAGAGCGAGCATCGTCGCGCCAAGCAGGGGAAGAAAAGGCCGACGAAGGAGGACGACTTCCAGGGCCGCGCCAACCAATACCCCGGTATGGACGACGACCATCCATTTGAAGTGCGGTTCCGGGACGGGAACAGCCCCTTGAGTCAGCATGCGCTGCTGGTGCCTGCGCGAAATTCGCAGTTCTACGAGCCGGAGTGCTCCCACGGCGGCCAGGAGCGCCAGGTAAAGGTAAACACTCAGGCCCATTGCAGTAAGAGAAACTCGGCGCTGAAGCCGGGTCCAAAGGCGGCGGCCAGCGCGTAATCGCCGGTTTTGAGGGGGCGCTTTTCAAGCCATTCCTGCAGGATGAAAAGAATGGTCGCGCTCGAGAGGTTCCCGACGTTGCCGAGGATGTCCCAGGACGGTTGCGTGTCGCACTTGCACAGACCCAACTCCGCTTCCACATTTCCGAGCAGGCGCGCGCCGCCCGGGTGCAGGATCCATCCCTTGATGTCCTCCTTTTTCCGTCCATTGCGCTCGAGGAATCCCTCCACCAGCCCGCGGATTTTTCCCCCGATCATTTCCGGAACCTCTTTGTCCAAAATAATGTGGAAGCCGGAATCGCGCAGGTCGAATCCCATGGCGAAAAGCGAATCGGGAAACGTATATGTCTCGGAAATTAGAATTTTTGGTCCCGGTGCGGGATTTCCCCGGACAATCACGGCAGCGGCGCCGTCGCCAAACAAAATCGAAGAAATCAGATTGGCCTGGGAAATGTCTTTGCGCTGAAAGGTAAGCGACGGCAGCTCCACGGCGATGATCAGCACGTTCCCACCCGGATGCGCTTTCAGGTAATCCGCGGCGCGGCCGAGAGCCATGGCTCCGGCGGCACAGCCCAGCTCGGTAAACGGCATGCGCCGCACATTGGGACGAAAGCCCATCTGGTGGATGAGATGAGCGTCGAGCGAAGGAATCATGAAGCCGGTGCAGGAAACGGTGATGATCAGATCGATGTCTTCCGGCTTGAGTCCGCCGCGTTCGAGACACTTTTCGGCGGCTTCGCGGCCGAGCTTTACCGCGTGTTCGATGTACTCGTTGTTGGTCTTCGAGAGCGCGCGCGGCTCAATGGTGTAGTCGATGGGAAAAATAGCGTGGCGCTTGTGCACCTGCGCGTTATCCACGATGCTCATCATCGCTTCCACGCGCCGCTCGGGAATGTCGAAGACGCGGGCCATGTAATACTTCACATCGTCGCGCGTGATGGTGTGCGGCGGAAGCGCCGTGGCCGTCGCGGCAATCGTGGGATGGACTGCGTCACCGTTTACCCCCGGAACGTGAGTCACGGATTAGATCATCTCCTTTGGAGCGCACAGGAAGTTACTCAGCTTTGCCCCGTTTAACCGGTTGGATGCCGGGCGCTCGATGTGTGATGCTACGGAAGTTCTGACTGTACCTCAGTCCGTCCTTTATAACCCAACTATTTGCAATTCGTTGCGGACCCATTGGAAACCGCGTTAGCGCAATCCAACCAGGCCGCGGACCGATTCAATGAGTTTTGCCGAATCGTAACCCACGCCATCCTTAAACACTAGGTCTACCTTTTCGATGTCCTTGATATTCCCTGACGGATCGCCGTCAATCACCACGAGATCAGCCTGCTTGCCGACGGCGAGCGTGCCGACTCTGTCCCCTGCGCCGAGAAATTCGGCGCCATTCGAAGTGGCGATGTGCACCGCCTCGAGCGGCGTGAATCCCGCTTCGACGAGCAACTCCACCTCGCGCTGGTCCCCGAATCCCGCGATCACGCCGCCATATCCCGTGGGATCGAGCCCGGCCAGCAGCAAACCGCCCTGCTTCACAAACTCGCGTTCGAATTCCAATTCTTTTTTGAACAGTGCCGGCCAATCCGACTTCGCTGCCCCGTCCGAAATCAAGGCGCGTCTTCTCAGGTAGGAAATGCGCGCTTCGGGAAGCATGGCATCCAGGACGCGGCCGTCAAGGGGCGCGCGGTTGGGGACAAAGGTCTCAAACACCGGCAGCGTGGAGGTAATCGCAACGTGGTGCGCCACCAGGTCGCGAATCATGTCGTGAATCGGCCCGCTCGAGACCTCGAGTGGAAGCAGGGCTTTGTCCGCTTCCGCGGGATTGGGGCACAATCCCGGTTTCTTGCCCGGGAGAAATTCCGTGTCCACCACCAAGCCGTGCTCCAAATCGTCGAGGCCCAAGCTGGCCGCCTCGCGAAAGCCGACCGAACACAGATGCCCCGTCACTTTTATGCCGTGCGCGTGCGCGGTTTCGACCGCCGCGCCCAGTTCTTCCGGCGTGATGTTCATGTACGCCTTGAACGAAGTCGCGCCCTGGGCAATCCAGAATTCCACCGTGCGGCGCGCATCTTCGGCATCCTTGAGCTGGTGCATTTCGAGGGCGAAGGCTCCCGGGCCTTCCAGGTACGGCCCCGTGACATGAATCTTGGGACCGGCCATCTTGCCGTCATCAATGTCGCGTTTGAGCTGGAGATCCGCATAGGGCTCGATGCTTCCCGTGGTGCGAATCGAAGTCACGCCTCCCGCCAGATACAGCCGCGGAAAACTTGCGGCATGCTCGGGGTAAAGCGGCGGCGGCCCGCCCGGCGACGGGTAATACATGTGGTCGTGCATGCCGACCAGGCCCGGAATGACCGTACGCCCCGTCGATGACGCGCACGCGCGTCAGCGCAACCAGCGGCGCGTCTTCCTTCACGAACGCGCGCACTTCGGGAGCGAGTTTCGCCGCGGCCTGCGCGCGGCAACGCGAAGGTAACAAGCAGGCCAGCACCAGCGAACAGAAAACCGGGAACAACCCTTTTCGCATGAACCACCCCGAGCGGAGGCGATTGTCGGGCGTGGGGCAGTTTATGCACCCAGCACCGCTAAAGCAAGGATGTTTCACGTGAAACATTCGATCGCCGAGCCCTCCCGCCCGGTCTCGAACCCGATGCGGAGCCGTTTGTGATAGATTCCTGCCTCCCGGCAAAATACTTTGAGGTGAGTCATGCCCCGATTCTTCCTAGGACTTCTCGTTTGCTTGTCTGCCATGGTTTTCTCGCGCGAATCGCCCGCCGCCGGCGGGCAGGGCGCGGCGCCTGCGCCGACCGAAGGCGACTTTGTCGTGAAGAATTTCCCGTTTCGCTCCGGCGAGTCCCTCGCCGAGCTGCGCCTGCACTACACAACGCTCGGAAAGCCCGCGCGCGACGCCCGGGGCCGTACAACCAACGCCATCTTGATCCTTCACGGCACCGGCGGCACCGGCCATCAATTCCTGCAACCCGTTTTCTCGGGCGAACTCTTCGGCCCGGGCCAGCTTCTCGACGCCGCGCGCTACTACATCATTCTTCCCGACGGCATCGGCCACGGAAAATCCTCCAAGCCGAGCGACGGCCTGCACGCGCACTTTCCGCAATACGACTACGACGACATGGTTGCCGCGCACCAGCGCCTGGCCGAAGGCCTCGGCGTGAATCATCTCCGCCTGGTCATGGGCACATCGATGGGCTGCATGCAGTCGTTCGTATGGGGCGAAACGTATCCCGATTTTATGGATGCGCTCATGCCGCTCGCCTGCCTGCCCGTCGAGATCGCCGGGCGCAACCGCGTCTGGCGCAAAATGGTGATGGACGCGATTCGCAACGACCCAGAATGGAAAGGCGGAGAATATTCCGCGGAACCGCAGCAGGGGTTGCGCACGGCTCTCGACTTGCTGCTCGTTGCCGGCAGCGCGCCGCTCTACATGCAGAAAACCTTGCCCACGCGCGACGCCGCCGACAAGTATCTCGACGACTATTTCAAGGCGCGCTTCGCCGGGCTTGATGCCAACGATCTCTTGTACCAGGTGAACGCTTCCCGCAATTACAATCCTTCGCCGCAGCTCCAAAAAATCACCGCGCCGGTCATGTATATCAACTCCGCCGACGATTTCATCAATCCGCCCGAACTCGGCATTGCCGAAAGCGAAAGCAAAAAAGTGACAAACGGCCGTTTCGTCCTGCTGCCGATCTCTGAGGAAACCCGCGGCCACGGCACGCACACGCGTGCGGCGGTTTGGAAGCAATACCTGGGGGAATTGCTCGGGAAGCCAGCCCGGTGATTTTGCTTTCGGTCCTGGGTTTCGACCGCCGCCCAAAAAACTCTACCGCGCGCTTTCCTGGCTCGCGCGGATTTCCTGCCAGCGGCGCGGGCGCTTATTGGCTTCGAGAACTTTCTTGCGCAGGCGAATGGTCTTCGGGGTGATTTCCACGTACTCGTCGTCGGCGATAAATTCAATGGCCTGCTCGAGGCTCAGTTCGCGATGGGGAATCAGCCGGATGGCTTCGTCCGCCGTGGACGAGCGCATGTTTGTCAGCTTCTTTTCCTTCGTGACGTTCACGTCCATGTCCTGCTCGCGCGAGTTTTCGCCGACAATCATCCCTTCGTAGACGTCCACGCCGGGGCCGATAAACAGCTCGCCCCGCTCCTGCAAATTCCACAGCGCGAACGCCGTCGAGACTCCGGCACGGTCGGCCACCAGCGCGCCCGTAGGACGCAGCGCCATCTCCCCGCCATATGCGGTCCAGCCATCGAAGATCGAGTGAATCAGCGCCGTCCCGCGCGTGTCGGTCAGCAACTGGCTGCGCAGTCCGATCAATCCGCGGGAAGGAATCTTGAAGTTCAGCCGCACGCGCCCCGAGCCGTGATTGCTCATCTTGGTCATCTCGCCGCGGCGGCCGCCAATGGTTTCCATGATGATGCCGATGAAATTCTCGGGAATGTCGACCACCAGGCGCTCCACGGGCTCGAGCCTGGTTCCCTTTTCCGTGCGCGTCACGATTTCCGGCTTGCCCACCATCAACTCAAAACCCTCGCGCCGCATGGTCTCGATGAGAATCGCGAGTTGTAGCTCGCCGCGCCCCAGCACGCGAAGCGATTCCGGCGTGTCGGTGTCCTCCACGCGGATCGAAACGTTGGTGAGCAGTTCTTTTTGCAGGCGGTCGCGCAGGTCGCGCGAGGTCAGATAATCGCCGTCCTTGCCGGAAAGCGGCCCGCTGTTGACCGTGAAAATCATGGCCAGCGTGGGCTCGTCAATCAGCAAAGGCTCGAGCGGCGCCGGTCGATCCAGGTCCGTGATGCTCTCGCCGATTTGAATGTCTGCGACGCCGGCAATGGCCACGATATCGCCGGCGGAAACCTCTTCGGCTTCGTCGCGCTCGAGTCCCCGGAATGTGAAAAGCTTCGTGATCCTGGTGGGCTCGAGTTTTCCGTCGAGCTTGCTGACGCCCACTTCCTCCCCGCGCCGCAGCGTTCCATGGAACACGCGGGCAATCGCGATGCGCCCCAGAAAGTCGCTGTAATCGAGGTTCATCACCTGGATTTGCAGCGCGCGGGCGGGATCGCCCGGCGGCGCGGGAATGCGTTTCACGATGGCTTCAAAAAGCGGCAGCAAATCGTTGGAATGGTCGCCAAGCTTCGCATGCGCCACGCCGTCGCGCGCATTGGTGTAAACAATCGGAAAGTCGAGCTGGTCTTCGGTCGCATCCAGATCGATGAACAGGTCGTAAATCTCGTCGAGCACTTCTCCCGGGCGCGCGTCCGCGCGATCAATTTTGTTCAGCACAATCACCGGCGGCAGCTTGGCGGCCAGCGCCTTTTGCAGCACGTAGCGCGTTTGCGGCAGCGGCCCTTCGCTCGCATCCACCAGCACGACCACGCCGTCGACCAGGCGCAGCGCGCGCTCGACTTCGCCGCCAAAGTCGCTGTGACCCGGGGTATCCACGATGTTGATTTTCGTGCCGCGGAAGAAGAGCGCGGTGTTTTTCGCCAGAATGGTGATGCCGCGCTCGCGTTCGAGTTCGTTGGAATCCATCACCCGGTCGACCACCGCTTCGTTGGCGCGGAAAATGCCGCTTTGCTTCAGCATGGCGTCGACCAGCGTGGTCTTGCCGTGGTCCACGTGCGCGATGATGGCAATGTTTCGAATCTCTTGACCCATGGTTTCTCGTCTCAAATAGCGCTCGTGCGCCAATTCGCCTGAACACAAAAATAGCTGCTCCAAACAACCAGCAGCCCGGATTTGTGGGATCGCTTCTCGAGGTGCGGTCGAGCCAATTCCAGTGTAACAGAGCCGGCCCGCTTTCGTGTACTATCCTGCCGCAAGAGTTATGGTCAGTTTGGTGCGGGGAACGAGAGAAATGAAGATCGGCTCTATCGTCATTCGTTGTTATGAGTTCGACAAGATGCTCGCGTTCTGGCAACAGGCGCTCCGCTACGTTCCGAGAGAGCCGGCAACGGGCGGATGGGTGGTTCTTCGTGACCCTCAGGGGAGGGGGCCGAACCTGTCTTTGGACCGCGTTTCGGAGAAACGCTCCGGCAAGCGAAGCAGACTGCACCTCGATCTCTATACAAACAATCGAGAGGCGGAAGTGGAACGGCTCATCGGCGTTGGGGCGACTCGCTATCCCTGGCGGTATAGACCGGGCAGTGACTTCGTCGTTTTGCAAGATCCCGACGGCAATCTCTTCTGCGTGGTCGAGAAAGCCGACGGCTAACCGAACCAGGGCAAGGAGGAGGAGAAACTCGTGCGCTCTTTTCTTTTGGACCGGAAGTATGTCTATTTTGTCTTGCCCCTTCTTCTTGCCGGAATGGCCGCCGCACCGCAAGAGCGGGCTGACTATTCGAAGATCTTCGACAAGACCGATGTCATGATCGCCGCCCGCGACGGCGTGAAGCTGCACACGGAAATCTATTCGCCAAAAAACGTGTCCGGGCCCCTGCCCATCATCTTCGAGCGCACCCCGTACGGTCTCGGCGACGACGAAAAAAGCTACAGCCGCAAACTCGGCCGCTACGCTGAAATGATTCCCGACGGCTACATCTTCGTCTTTCAGGACATTCGCGGGCGCTACGGCTCGGAAGGCAAATTCGTCATGCAACGGCCCATTCGCGATCCGAAAAATCCCAAGGCCATCGATGAAGGCACGGACACCTACGACTCGATCGACTGGCTCGCTAAAAACGTTCCCCGCAACAATGGCCGCGTCGGGCTGCTGGGCATCTCCTACGGCGGCTGGCTCACCGTGATGGGCATGCTCGAGCCGCACCCGGCGCTCAAAGCCGTTTCCGAACAGGCTTCCCCCGCCGACATGTTTCTCGGCGACGATTTTCATCACAACGGCGCGTTCCGCCTGAGCTACGGCTTCGAATACTCCACCATGATGGAGACCGACAAGACCAACTTCTCGTTTCAATTGGACCGCTTCGATACTTATGAGTGGTACTTGCGGCTTGGCGCGCTTTCGAGCGCCAACAAAAAATACATTCACGGAGCGCTTCCCACCTGGAACGACTTCGTCGCGCATCCGAACTACGATACCTTTTGGAAGCAGCAAGCCATGCCCTACATCCTGACGCGGCCCAAAGTGCCAAACCTGAATGTCGCCGGCTGGTGGGACCAGGAAGATTTCTACGGCCCCATGAAAATCTACGAGATCCTCGAAAAAGAGGACCCCGACCACCTGAATTACCTCGTCGCCGGCCCCTGGAACCACGGCGGCTGGGCCCACGGCGCGGGCAATTCGCTCGGCCTGATTCCCTTTGGCAGCGACACCGCGCTTTATTTCCGCCAGAAAATCGAGGCCCCATGGTTCGCCTACTGGCTGAAGAACCAAGGCAGTCTCCCTCTCCGGGAAGCCTTGCTCTTCCAGACCGGCAGCGATACCTGGGTGAAATTCGATTCCTGGCCTCCGCGCGAGGCCAAAACGCAGAATCTCTACTTTCACCCAAACGGCAAGCTCTCCTTCGACTCCCCGACCGAGGAATCGACCGAAGCTTTTGACAGCTACACGAGCGATCCCGCACATCCCGTGCCGTATCGTCATCGCCCCGTCGACATGACCTATCCCGAAGACCACCCCGGCAGCTGGAACACCTGGCTCGTCGAGGATCAGCGCTTCGTGGACAACCGCCCGGACGTGCTCACGTGGCAAACCGACGAGCTCAAGGAAGACGTCACGCTTGCCGGCCAGGTCACCGCCAAACTCTTTGCGTCCACCACCGGCAGCGACGCCGACTGGATCGTCAAGCTCATCGACGTGTATCCGGAAAAATATCCGGAGAAATGGCAGCTCTCCGGCTACCAGCTGATGATTGCCGATGAAGTCTTCCGGGGGCGCTTCTGCAACTCCTTCGAAAAGCCGGAGCCTATCTCGCCCGGCGCGGTCACGCCTTTCAAGATCGATCTGCACACTGCGAACCACGTGTTCAAGAAAGGCCACCGCATCATGGTTCAGGTGCAGAGCACCTGGTTTCCCTTGATCGACCGCAACCCGCAAAAATTCGTCCCGAATATTTTTGCAGCCGAGGACTCGGACTACCAGAAAGCCACCGAGCGCATTTATCGCTCGAAACGCTTCCCTTCGAGCGTCGAAATTTCCATACTCCCTTCGGCCGCGGCAGCAGCAAACTGAAGTAGCCAGGCGGGATCCGCAGCACCCTTGACACGAAGAAATCCTGGGATGGCTGGGGGATCCGGAAGAGTTTTCCGTTGCCGCAATCAACCAAGGCAGTGCCGGGGAGAAGAACGCGCCCTTGACAACATAGTCGGAATGCGATATATCGGAACACGACTATGAAGGACGATCTGAGCTCCCTGCTGCCGCTCGCGCCGGCGGCGCTGCACATCCTGCTCGCTCTTGCCGGCGAAGACCGCCACGGCTACGGAATCATCAAGGAAGTCGCGCGGCAATCGGCAAATCACTACAAGCTCGGTTCCGGCACTCTGTACGGCAATCTGCAAAAACTGATGGATCGCGGGCTGGTGAAAGAAGCGACGGGACGGACGAGCAAAGACGATCCGCCGCGCCGATACTACCGGCTGGCGGAATTTGGCCGGCGTGTTCTGGAAGCAGACCTCGTGCGTCTCAAAACCGTGCTGCGGGAAGCCAGGTTGCACCTGCGCGCCGCGGAATCGGGCAAGGCCTCATGAAGCGTGCTTTGTACAAAGGTTTGCTCCGGCTGCATCCGGCGAGCTTCCGCGACAGCTTCGCCGACGAAATGTTGTGGATTTTCGACGAGACCCGAGAGCAAGCAGGCTTGCGGGTGTTTACCGACGCCCTGGTGTCGCTCGTCCGGCAATGGACGTTCGATCCGGCGGTTTGGAGAATCGCCTTTGGCACTGTGGTCAGCTGCCTGTTGCTGACCGGGTGGTGGCATTTTCAGGAGGCCGCGCTTGCTTCCGCTCTTCGCCGCGGGGATCCCGGGGCGCTCGAAGAGATCAAGCATCGGTTTTCGAAGGGCATCCCTTGCCCGAGCATTCCGGCCAGTCGGGTTGGGGCAACGGAAACAGGGTATGCACCCGCCGAGG
>WNGJ01005583.1_pt1 | contig 13234 bp, 11 predicted proteins | sample 5400611 | NCBI WGS metagenome assembly WNGJ01 (sample SAMN13153375, study PRJNA577476) | soil metagenome | isolation source: 40 cm soil or saprolite under Garry oak tree replicate 1 | place: USA:California | collected 2016-06-15
TTTCACCCGCGGGTCATGGATGTTCTTAAGAAGGACGAGTTCGTAAGGCACAAGAAAACGATTCTAACCAATTTCGAAATTCGAATTTCGAAATTCGAATTTGTTAGTCCGGCTTGACAGCCGGGGAGACACCGGCTTCGGCGGAGGACACCTGATCCAGAAGGATGCGGAATGATGGAAGAAAATCGTTGCGGCGGCGTTCGAGTTCGTTGATGCGTTTCTTGCGGTCTGGGCGGTTTGCCAGTTGCTTCGGCGGAAGGACTTTGTACCCTTGATGGCGGTGAGATTGGCTGACAACCTGGAACTCGCCTCGGGACAGATCGAGATAGATCCAGTCCCCCGTGCGGATTGACGCCAGACCACCACCATCAAATGCCTCGGGAACGACGTGAGCGATTGAAATCCCCTCATGTTGGTAAGAAACACGGCCATCCGTAACGAGGACACACGTCGAACCGAGCGGGTAGGAAGATGGATTCAGGGAGAGTTGCAGTTCGGGCATGCCTGACGCGTGCGGACCCGCGCCAGCGACAACGATCATTGCGCGGAGGAGATTCTCGGCAAGGAGGTACTCCCACAATTTTGATTTATTCCACTGAGCCAGATCCGGAGGGTCGCCGTTGACTCTCTTGGACTCCCAGTTCAGCCGCCAGGTGTAATAAAGGTCCTCGCGGGAGATTTTACGTTTCAGCCGATCGAGCACGCCGTCGGGCGCACCGAGATCCGCCTGCAGGTCGCGTTGCCCGAGATAGTAGATGGCGAGGTAGACCTTCCGGTCGAACTGATCGAGACTGCCGTTTCGATTGTGGACACCCAATCGCGCAATTGCGCCGATGCAGGCATTGCCATGCATGCCCACCAGTCCGCAAGTGGGCGAAAACGGTGTCATGGTCGAATACAAGAAATTTCCGTTCGCCGAGCGCGCTTCCATGATGCGCTGCATCCAGGATCCATCCAGCGTCGGAGCACGATCCTCGATTAACCGCTTTTCGGCGAGCGTGCGCATGATCGTATCGATCCCGGAGTTGCCGCCGTTCTCGGTTTCCACGGCCATCGAATAGACGGTATGCCCGGCTGAATCATCAATCGCGAGAATCTGCGGAACCTTTTGCGTTCTTTTGGTCACATCGGCAATCGACAGCTTTTTCCCAATCGCATTCGCCAGATACGTCAGGTGGAGCAGCCACGCGGGGTGGCCGCCGGTCGCGCTCCACACGGCGGCGGCATTGGTGAGGTTGTATCGCGTGAGGCTGGCAACACTAATTCGGCGTTCTCTTTTTTGGATCGCCTGGATCAACCGCTTGACGGCCTCCGAAAGCTGCTCTTCAGCGGGTGTTTTCACGGAAATTTCGAGATGGCGCGGAACGAGACCTAATGACGCAAGCATCATTCGGTGAACCATCGATGCCTCGGATGCAGCGCAGTTGGCGCCTGGCACAGAAGTGCACTTTGCCATCATGTGCTCGAGCTCATCCTTTTCATTCTCTTGGATCACCCGGCGATGGAAACACCGGTCGAGCATCGCTTTAACCTGCGCGTATACGCTCGCCTTCAAGGGCCGGTGAAACAACTCGTCCAGATGCAGACGCTCGGATTCGGCCAGGCGGTGCCGCAGCGGCTCGAATTTACGCCTTTCTTCCTCGGTGATGAAGGTTTCCCGCCCGATCATGGATGGAATCAGCATGGCGAAAATCGGCCGCGCCTTCCGGCGCTGATGTGCGAGATCCGCCTCGATGAGCGCACGCAGGCTGCCCACCATCATCTTGTCGCAAACACCTAACACAATCGCCCCATCATAGCCATGCGCTTCGACCTGGGCAGCCAGGCTAGCCGTGTAGACGTTGCGGGAGAGCAACGCATAATTCATTCCGTCTGTGCCCTGGCACAACTCCTCGCATGGCGCCGACTGAGACATTTCAAACGGAATCCCGCCATTGGCCCAAATATGCCTGATGAGCCGGCGAATCGTCTCTTTCGATCCAACGTTTGGGGGATGGTCCTCTCCGGCATGCACGACGGCGATACGCGGCTGCCCACTCATGAACCGGTCGACCACGTGTTCGCGAACAGAAGCAACGCCTGCATTCCGCAGTGTCTCCTCCACTACAGGTGTGATGATCGTCACCGGCTGGGGACGACTGATCATCGGATCCTTGAATTTATTCGAGTGCATTCTCATGACACGCAGAGGAAATGCGCCTGCGGCGGGGCCAAAATTCCGGAATTCTGATCATAAAGAGTTGGCGCAATATACAATAACTGCACATACGGTTCAATGTTCAATTCGACCCACACTCTTGTAGGACTTGCTATTGCACGAACGGGCCTGGATCGATGGTTACCCTATGCGATCGCGACAGCCGTCATTGCCACCAACTTGCCGGATATTGAAATCATTACCGGCCTGGCCAGCACTCCGACTTACATTGAATACCACCGGGGTATCACGCATACATTTATCGGAATTCCCGTCCTTTCGCTAGCCCTCGCGCTGGGAATTTATGTATTTTCGGGAAACTTCTGGAAAACGTTTCTCGTTGCGCTGGTCGTCATGGCCACACATCCAGCGCTCGATTATGCAAACACGTATGGTTTACGGCCTTTCCTGCCCTTTGATGGGACCTGGTACTACGGCGATACGCTATTCATCATTGATCCCTATCTCGATCTGATGCTCCTGGCCGGATTCCTGGTGGGTTACCGCCTCTCCAGGATCCGGCGGCTCTCGGCCTGGGTCTCGATATTGCTTACGCTTGCATACATCGGAATCCGGATCGACCTGCATGCCGAGGCCCGCGGTCAACTTGCAAGCTACACGTCCACCTTGCCGGGTTTCGAGCGTTCAGCCGTTTTTCCACGAATGGCCAACCTGCGCATCTGGGACGGCATTATTGAAACCAATCAGGAAATGATCAAAGTGCGGATCGATACCCGTCACGGAGTGGACAGCGAGCTCGCCCGGATGCCCAAGGGCACCTCTTCCGAAATCATCGGGCACGCCGCGACCGCGCCGTCTGCCGTGACGTTTATCGGTTTTGCCCGATTTCCCGTCATTCGTGTCGAAGGAACCGAGTTCGGTTACCGAGTCACGTTCATCGACTTTCGCTTCTACAACGAAACAACAGGTACGGCTTTCGCGGCGGAAGTGTTACTCGACCAATCGCTCCATGTGACCAGGGACAGCCTGGGGTTTAACAAGGCGGTTACTCAGTAAGGGTAAGGGATTGCCGATTTGGTGAACCGATCCGATTCAAGCTGGTCCCCAAAATCCGCGATCCGAAATCATCTCTGGCTCAGTCTTTTCCACAGCCGGCTCGCTAGCAGATGAAGCTTCTTGTTCTCGTTTAGCGAGAGGTTCGGGGCGGCCGCCTTAACGGCGGATTCCCAGGAAGACAATTCGGCGCGAGTCGAAGCGGTATAGCCTTGCTGCTTGAGGGAGTAATAAAGGTCGCAATATTGTCCGCATAGCTCGCGGATGTAGTCAAACGAGCGGCGGTGGATCGGACATGGGCCCAGGTCGCGTATGGCACGCTGATGCACCGGAGTCGCGTAGCCTTTGTGGCTCGCGAAACCATAGCCCGGATAGGTTCTATCCAGCTCGGTCATGAGGCGGTCCCGGTAAACCTTGGCGATGATGGATGCGGAGGCGATGGAAAAATTGATGCCGTCGCCTTTGTCAAAGCTATTCTGCGGCTGACTGAAACCCGGAATCGTTCGGCTGTCGACCAGGATGTGTTGGGGAGCGACAGGAAGGCTGGAGAGCGCCAGTTGCATGGCGCGGATGCCGGCATGATAGATGTTGAGGCGGTCGATCTCTTCCACCTCAACTACCCCGATTGCAAACGCAGCCGCCTTCTCGCGGATCTCGGCGTCAAGACGGACGCGTGACTTTTCATCAAGTGCTTTGGAGTCATCAATACCCTCGATTTCGATTCCCGATGGGAAGACGACGGCGGCGGCGACCACCGGCCCCGCCAGCGGCCCGATCCCGACCTCATCAACGCCTGCGATGTACTGAATCCCGGCCTTCCATAACAAGCGCTCGAAGTGCAGCATCGCTTCCAGCCGATTTCGCTCCTTCTTCTGCTCCTCGTACCGCTTCGACAGAGCCTTATACAACTGGCGTGCGCCTGTGCGCGGATCCCGCTGCAACTTACGCAAGACCGTGGCCGAAACGGCAACGCCGTCACCAGCATATTTGCTTTGAATTTCCTTCAACGATAATTGCGCTAACCTACGAGCCATGACGTATATTCAGAAAGGATTTCGGATTGCGGATTTCGGATCTGGGAAACTACTGGTCGCACGATAGCTCCCCAAATCCAAAATCCGCAATTCGAAATCCGAGACTTCGTATGGGTTCTATACATCCCTTCAATGCGGTCAAGCTCTTCATTGGTGTTCTCGTCTCCGACCCGAAGCTCATTCGTGAAGTGGAGAGCCGGCTCACCAGCGCCTACGGTCCGGTCGATCATCGATCCGCCGTGATCCCATTCGACTTCACCGATTATTACGAGTCGGAAATGGGCGACCTCATCGATCGAGTGTTCTTCTCGTTCGAGCGGCTTATTGAAGCGGATCAACTGCCGGAAATCAAGAGACAAACCAACCGCATGGAGGCCGAGATCGTACCGCTTCTCCAAACCGCCGGCCCAACCGTGAAACGACCGGTGAACCTGGATCCTGGCTACATCGAGCAGGCCAAGGTGATTCTCGCCTCTACAAAAAATTTCTATCACAGAATTTATCTGGGCGGAGCAATCTTCGGCGAGGTCACGATGCACTTCAAGAACAACACGTACCAGTTCTTTCCCTGGACCTACCCGGATTACCAATCGAAAGACTATCAGGAATTCTTTCTGAAAATCCGGCAGATTTATCGATCTCAGCTTCGCTCGATGTGCATCGTGCGCCAGCCCCAGGATGAAGAGGAAAATGCATGAGCAACCCCTTTTGGAAAACTTCGCTGTCCGCCGTTGAGAAAAACAAGATCCTCATTCGCGGCTATCGTGTTCAAGATCTGATGGAGCATTGCACGTTCGGGGACATCATTTATTTGACGTTCACCGGCGAACTGCCCACTGGTCGCGAGGGCCAGATCATCGAGATGATCGTGGTGTCCAGCACCGATCACTCGTTACTGGCGCCATCGATCGATGCCACGCGCTTCGTCGCCTCGGGCGGAGTCCCGCTACAGGCATCGGTTGCAGCGGGGATCATTTCGCTGGGTGACCATCACGGTGGTGCGATCGAGCAATGCGCAAAGCTGTTGCAGGAAAGTGTGAAGGCCGGCACGGCCGCCTCCGCCATCGTGAGCGATTTTCGAACGCGCAAACAACGGCTACCCGGTTTCGGCCATCCCTGGCATGATCGCGATCCGCGCACACTGACGCTGATTTCGAGCGCGAAAGAATGGAAGGTTGCTGGCCGTCATCTGGCGTTAGCCGAATCCATCTCGGCCGAACTCCAACTCCCCATCAACATTGACGGCGTCATCTCCGGCATCATCTCCGACATGGGAATCTCTTGGCAGTACGGCCGCGCCTTCTTCATCATTCCTCGCGCTGTTGGCCTCGCCGCCCACAGCGTGGAAGAAACCACCCGCGAGCGTCCGTTTCGCACCATCGACATGAATGATGTGACGTATGATGGCCCACCGGAACGGGATCTCCCAGATCCATTTGCGAAGTACTGGATTTCGTAATCGCCGTCACATCCACGAAGACAGGCGCATCGGTGTCCTTCGTGTGCTGTCCTTCTATCCGGGCGGCCAACTGAACATACGTCCGCCAAGGAGGTGGAGGTGGAGGTGGTAGACCGACTGGCCCGCGCCGGCATTCACATTGAATACCGTGCGGTAGCCCTTCTGATGGATGTTCGATTGCATCGCTAGCTTTTTGACAACCTGAAAAATGTGGCCGATGAGTGCGTTATCTTCCGGCATCAAGTCGTTCAGCGTGGGAATGTGCTTTCTGGGACAGATCAAAAGGTGCACCGGCGCTTGCGGTCGGAGATCCTTAAATGCCACCAGGAGGTCATCCTCATGCACAAACTCCGCCGGGGTATCGTATCCAATGATTCGACAAAAAAGGCAAGCTTGCTGCATGTCTGTTAATCTAACACTGGTCGCCCTGGCGCTGTGCACAACTTTCACCGCGGCCGTAAGACGCCGGCACAGATCAATTGATGCCCGGCTTTTTCATGCGGTATCCCACAGATCGGACAGTTTCGATGTATCGAGGACTCTTGGGATCGTCCCTGAGCTTCTTTCTGAGCGAGGACACATGCACATCGACCGAGCGGTCAAACACCTCAAAATCGCGGTCGGCGTCGCCTACTCCGGCCCTGGAATCCCTGAGGACTTAGAGCCGAGGATTGCGCGCGGATCACTCGGACTTCCATCCGCGCAATCCGTGAAATCCGCGGCTGAAAATCTATGTTACGATGACTCGCTGTGCAAGGACTCATCCTCATCGCATTACTGTTGTTGACATCTTGTTCGGGTACATCGGGCAAGACCACGCTGATCGTTTACTCTCCCCACGGCAAGGAACTGCTCACCGAGTTCGAGAAACGGTTTGAGGCCCAGTTTCCGAGTGTCGATGTGCGGTGGCTCGATATGGGCTCGCAGGATGCGTTGGATCGCGTCCGCTCGGAGAAAGCCAACCCGCAAGCGGATGTCTGGTGGGGCGCGCCGTCGACGATGTTTTCCCAGGCCGAGAAAGAAGGTCTGCTCGATGCTTACAGGCCGTCCTGGTGGGACAAGGTCGATCCTGATGCGCACAGCAAAGACGATTTCTGGTACGGCACATTTCAGACGCCCGAGGTCATCGCCTACAACTCGAAAGTTTTGAAACGTGAAGAAGTCCCGCAGGATTGGGACGATCTCATCGATCCCAGGTGGCGGGGCAAGTTTGTGATGCGTGATCCACTTGCTTCCGGTACGATGCGCGCGATCTACAGCGCTGCTATCCTCCGCAAAATGGAAGCCGGCCAAAGCCCGGAGCCCGGATACGAATGGCTTCGCAAACTCGATGCGAACACGAAGGAGTACGCGGTCAATCAAACGATCCTCATGCAGAAGCTGGGACGCCAGGAAGCCATACTGACGCTCTGGAACATGCCCGATATCGAACTTCAAAAGTCGCAATATGGATTCCCGCTCGACTACGTCATACCGAAGAGTGGAACGCCGGTCTTGACCGATGCCATCGCCATCGTCAAGGGCTCCAAGCATCGGAAAGACGCTGAAGCTTTCTATGATTTCGTGAACACGGAAGAGAGCCTCATCTTCGCGGCTCATCAGTTCTACCGGATCCCCAGCCGCACGGACATTCCCACCGATCGCTTGCCGGAATGGATGCGCAACCTGAATATTCCCAAAATGCAGATGAATTGGGATCTGGTTGAAGCAAAGTCGCAGGAGTGGATGCAACACTGGGACAGCTATATCCGGGGGGCGAGTGCATCACCTTGAACTCGCGCATCTCAGCAAGTGGTTCGGGCAGACTCGAGCGGTACATGACCTGAGCCTTTCTGTAGAACGCGGCGAAATTCTTTCGATCCTCGGCCCGAGCGGCTGCGGTAAAACGACAAGTCTCCGAATGATTGCCGGGCTGGAGACGCCTACCTCCGGGAGCATCATATCCAACGGCAACGACATCACCCAGGTTGCCGCCCGAGCGCGAAACATGGGCATGGTCTTTCAGAACTATGCGCTGTTTCCGCACCTCGACGTTTTCGAGAATATCGCGTTCGGATTGAAAACGCGGCGGCTCGGAGCCGCCATCATCGGGCAGCGCGTGGCAAGGGCCCTGGCGAGCGTCCGCCTGGAAGGATACGAACGGCGATCCGTGCACCAACTCAGCGGAGGCCAACAGCAGCGCATCGCTCTGGCGCGAGCGCTTGCGATCGAGCCGGAGGTGCTGCTGCTGGATGAGCCCCTGAGCAATCTGGATCCTTCGCTACGTGAGGACCTGAGGGATCAAATTCGAAGCATCATTCGCGAGTTCGCGGTGACCACAGTCTTTGTTACGCATGATCAGCAGGAGGCATTCGCGTTGGCGGACCGCGTAGCCATCATGGAAGCAGGGGTGTGCCGCCAGGTGGGAAAACCGGAGGACGTGTACAACCGGCCCGGCGACCGGTTCGTTGCAGGATTTTTAGGAAGGGCGAATTTGTTGCCGGGACGCCTGGTAGGGTTGGATGGTGACAGTGTGGTTATGGTGAGGCCGGAGGATATTGTGCTTGACCGACCACCCCGCCGGCCGACGGCCGGCACCCCTCCTATTTCAGGACGGGAATCCCGGGTTTCTGAGCCAGTTGACACTCCTCCTAGCATAGGAGGGGTGCCGGCTGAAGGCCGGCGGGGTGGTCAGGAGTTTGAAGCTGTCATCAGCAGAGCGGTTCTCGAAGGTGCGACCATTCAGTACACATTGGATGCCAACGGTACCTCCATCACCGCCCGGCTTTTCCACCACGGCGGTCCAGCCCTTCGGCCTGGTGAAAGGGTACGGGTCACTATTCCCGATGACCGCTTCCATTTGGTCCCCAACCCATGATCGCCCTTCTCATCTTCCTTGTCCTGATCGTCGGTATCCTCTACCCCAACGCATTCACATTCATTCGCAGCTTCTTTCCCAATGGGGAGTTCTCTCTGGCTCCGTACATCCGTTTTTTCTCGACACCTTCCGGCCGCGAGGCGTTCAGTAATAGCCTTCTTATCTCCGTCGCAACGGTTGCTCTCGCTGGGGCTATTGGCGTGCCTCTGGCCTTCCTTTTTCATCGATATGAATTCCGAGGCCGGCGGATCCTGCGTGCGATCGCGGCGGCCCCGGTGCTACTGCCGCCTCTGGTCGGTGTCATTGCATTTCTCTTCCTTTACGGCGAAAGCGGCATTATCAGCCGTACCCTCCAGCAGGCTTTCGGTCTCGATCATCCATGGCCGAACCTGCACGGCATTTCCGCGATTCTCTTCGTGCACGCCTACAGCATGTACGTTTACTTCTTCATGTTCGCATCGGCCGGCCTGGAGCGGCTGGACGCCGGGATGGAAGAGGCCGCGGAAACCCTTGGCGCATCCGGCTTTGCAAAGCTGACAGGCGTCACGCTGCCGATGCTCATGCCTTCTCTGGTTGGGGCGTCGCTCGTAACGTTTATGTCGTCGATGGCGAGCTTCAGCGCTCCTTATGTTTTTGGTGGCGGCATTCGAGTCCTGTCCGTCGAGATCTTCAACTCGAAGCTCAACGGCAATATTCCGATGGCGCTGGTCGAAACGGTTCTTCTGGCTTCCTCGTCGCTTGCGGTCTTGTTTGTCTTGCGATGGTATGAAGGGCGGCGCAAGTACAGCGCGGTAGGTAAAGGGGTGGCGAGCCGGCGAGCTCCGATCACATCGAAAACCGCCAAAGTGCTGGCCGGCGTGATCGGCAGCGTCGTCGTGCTGTTCCTGATTCTGCCTCACTTGATGGTCCTGGTCATGAGCTTCGTGAAGGACGGAACCTGGACCACGGAGTTGCTTCCTCCATTTTATACAACGGAGAATTACACTCGGCTGTTCCGTGACCCACAATTCTTCGAACCGATTCGCAATAGCCTGTGGATGTCGGCCGTTGCGACCGGCGCTAATCTGGTCTGGGGATTACTTGCGACATTCTGGCTGAGGGGGCGAAAAGGCCATCTTCGGCGTTTTGCGGATGCATTGATCATTCTTCCCTGGGCCCTGCCCGGTACGGTGGTGGCTTTGGCGGTGGTGGAATCCTATTCGACTGTACTGGCGGGCACGATCGTTTTGCTTCCCTTTGTTTACTTCATACGCAATCTGCCGCTCGTGGTCCGCGCCATCGACGCAAGCTTCGCCCAGATCGATCCTGCAGTGGAAGAAGCCGCTTCCACCCTCGGCGCGGCTCCGATTTATACGATCCGCCGGGTCGTGCTTCCTCTCGTTCTGCCTGGCGCGATCGCGGGCAGCCTGCTCGCCTTCATTACCGCCCTGGGTGAGTTCGTTTCTTCGATCATCGTCTACGTTTATACAAATCGTCCGATTTCGATCGAGATCCTTTCTCAACTCCGCCAATTTAATTTCGGCACGGCATCGGCATATGGTGTCCTGCTGATTGCTCTGATCGCTGTCTCTCTCCTTGCCGGCGAACGTCTACGCGGTCCAGGCCGCGACCCTTTGGTGCAGTAGAAAGAGAATTTCGGACTCGTTAACTCGGGTTAACGAATAGTGAATCGACTGTTATTTGTCGAGAATCCGATCGGTGTGTGGAATGAGGATCGCAAACACACATCCAAGGCCGGGAAGATTACGTACGACGATAGTGCCTCCGTGCGCCTCGACCGCTCGCCGCGCGATGGCCAGGCCCAGTCCTACGCCGCGCCGGTTGTTCCCCTTGACGAACGGCCGGAACAGGTCCGCGCTCGTCCCCGCGGGCAAGCCGCCGCATCGGTCTTCGATTTCGATGCTGACGGCCCCTTTCGCCGGGCGGGCGCGCAACTGAACAGTTTCGTTATCGCGAGTGAACTTGATCGCATTCTGAAGAAGGTTGCTCACGACCGAAACAAGTAGACGTGAGTCCGCATCAATGCTGAGATGGTTCTCGACTTCCAGCCGGATTTGGATGTTTCTTTCGGAGGGGGTCTCCAGCACGAGCTGCGACAGCAGCGTATCAAGCCGGATCCACTCCCGTTGAGCCGTGACGCCGCCGGTGTCCTGCGCCGTCGTAAGCGTTTCGGCAACCAAATCCGCAATCCGGGACAACGCTCTTTGGAGTACATCTGCGGTGCTGCCATCGATTCCGGCCTTGCCTCTGCGAATGAGATCGAAGGCCATTGAAGCATTTCCAAGAGCGTTGCGTATCTCGTGAGCGAGCGAACCGAGATGTTCCGCCCTCTCTCTTTGCTCGTTGGCTCGCGATTCGTTGGAGTAGGATTCGACAGCGATCGCCATCGCTTCGTCGACACAGTGGTTCAGAACTTGGAACTCCCGCGGAGTGGGATTGTGCCCGTGGCGCATGACAGCTTCAGTGACCATGTTGCACATCAACCCGTAGTCGTGAACCACGCATGTAATGTCGAAACCCTGATTCTTCCGGACCAAGCCGTGCTGCCTGGCCGTCGAATCACCAAGCATGCCGGGTGGCGTTGCGTCCACCGGAATTCCCGAGTCTCGCCGTAAAGCACCGACCAATTCATCGATAAAGGTAGATAGGCCGTTGATCAGTTCGTCATCTTCACGGTTCGGGTAGCGATCCTTGAGCTCGCGCAGGCTCCACGCAAGAATGTCTGCCCGATGCTCAGAGATGAAGCTGCAAAGCATTGGGGTTTTCCCCAGTGACGTATCTATCAGTCCAGCGGACCCCTTGATGAGGAAACTCATATAGCTCGCCCGAAAGCGCTGTCAATGGCTCGAAAGTCCAGTCCAGCCTACCTCTTGATGGGGACACAGTACATCGGTGCCCGTCTGACCCGGACGTAGTAGCTGGAATGACAGAGATCCTCCAGGCCAGTGGTAATCCACTACCTCCATCTGGCCCAAATTTCCCCGGTTCAATCGGCCCAAGCGGGGAGAAAAACCTGCTTTTCCCCAACCGCTATATATAGATGCTGCCCGGCATGTCACAACGTCTCAGTGGTTTGCAAGTACCACTTCATTTGGAAAACCTTGTGCTTGGTGCGGGGGCAGTGGGGAGGAGTGTCTTTTTCTCAAAAAATTTTGAAACGACCGCTGCCTGGAGACCAAGGTATGAGACCTAAGCCTGCGAGAGTGACTGAAGTCACGACGGAAAGTATCGATGCGCGACTGCTGTTGAAAGTTCTTTCGGATCTCAAACGAGGTGATTTTGCAAGCCGGTTGCCGTCGGAGCAGACCGGCCTGGCCGGAAAGATCTACGACTTGCTCAACGACGTCATCGACCTGAACGACCGGATGGCCAAGGAGTTCGACCGGGTCTGCACCGTCGTTGGAAAAGAGGGACACATTAAGCAACGCGCGTCGCTTCCGATGGCCACAGGATCGTGGTCCGAATGTATTGACTCAGTGAATACGCTGATTGCCGATCTGGTTCAGCCCACGACCGAGGTCGCGCGCGTCATCGGTGCGGTGGCAAAAGGCGACTTGTCCCAAATGATGGCCCTGGAAATCGAAGGCAGGCCGCTCACGGGTGAATTCCTCCGAACCGCCAAAATCGTTAACACGATGGTGGACCAGCTCTCCACTTTCGCTTCGGAAGTCACGCGCGTGGCCCGCGAGGTGGGTACCGAAGGAAAGCTCGGCGGACAGGCGCAAGTGAAAGGAGTCGCTGGGACGTGGAAAGACCTCACCGATAACGTCAACTTCATGGCGAACCACCTGACCAACCAGGTGCGAAACATCGCTGAGGTGACCACGGCTGTGGCCCGCGGCGACTTGTCCAAGAAGATCACGGTGGACGTAAAAGGCGAAATTCTCGAGTTGAAAAACACCATCAACACCATGGTGGACCAGCTCTCGACATTCGCTTCCGAAGTGACCCGCGTGGCCCGCGAAGTGGGGACCGAAGGAAAGCTCGGCGGACAGGCGGAAGTGCAAGGCGTGGCGGGTACGTGGAAAGACCTCACCGATAACGTCAACTCGATGGCGTCGAACCTCACCAGCCAGGTGCGCAACATCGCCGCAGTGACGACGGCTGTGGCGAACGGCGACCTGTCGAAGAAAATCACGGTCGACGTCAAAGGTGAAATTCTCGAGCTGAAAAACACCATCAACACCATGGTGGACCAGCTCTCCTCATTTGCATCGGAAGTCACACGCGTGGCCCGCGAGGTGGGTACCGAAGGAAAACTCGGCGGACAGGCGCACGTGAAGGGCGTCGCGGGAACCTGGAAAGACCTCACCGACAACGTGAACTTTATGGCCTCGAACCTCACGGCTCAGGTGCGAAATATCGCAGACGTCACGACGGCTGTGGCGAATGGCGACCTGTCGAAGAAGATCACGGTGGACGTCAAAGGCGAAATTCTCGAGCTGAAGAACACCATCAACACCATGGTGGACCAACTCTCCTCGTTCGCTTCGGAAGTCACGCGCGTCGCCCGCGAAGTGGGGACTGAAGGGGCGCTCGGCGGACAGGCGGAAGTGAAAGGTGTGGCCGGTACCTGGAAAGACCTCACGGACAACGTGAACTTCATGGCGAACAACCTGACCACTCAGGTACGAAACATTGCGGAAGTCACGACGGCTGTAGCGAACGGAGAT
>WNGJ01005585.1_pt1 | contig 13234 bp, 6 predicted proteins | sample 5400611 | NCBI WGS metagenome assembly WNGJ01 (sample SAMN13153375, study PRJNA577476) | soil metagenome | isolation source: 40 cm soil or saprolite under Garry oak tree replicate 1 | place: USA:California | collected 2016-06-15
CGCGCAGCACCGGGCTGGCCATCAGGAACCAGCGCATCGCGTCCGAGCCGAACGTGTCGAACACCTCGTTCACGTCCGGGTAGTTGCGCAGGCTCTTGGACATCTTCTGGCCGTCGTTGCCGAGCACGATGCCGTGGCTCACGCAGGAGCGGAAGGCGGGCCGGTCGAACAGCGCGGTGGCCAGCACGTGCAGGGTGTAGAACCAGCCGCGGGTCTGGCCGATGTACTCCACGATGAAGTCGCCCGGGTAGTGCGAGTCGAACCACTCCCGGTTCTCGAACGGGTAGTGCACCTGGGCGAACGGCATCGACCCCGACTCGAACCAGCAGTCCAGCACCTCCGGCACCCGGCGCATCGTGGATTTCCCGGTCGGGTCGTCCGGGTTGGGCCGGACCAGCTCGTCGATGGCCGGCCGGTGCAGGTCGTCCGGGCGTACCCCGAAGTCGCGCTCGAGCTCGTCCAGCGAGCCGTACACGTCGGTGCGCGGGTAGGCCGGGTCGTCGCTCTGCCAGACCGGGATGGGGGATCCCCAGAACCGGTTCCGGCTGATGGACCAGTCCCGGGCTCCTGCCAGCCATTTACCGAACGAACCGTGCTTGACGTGCTCCGGCACCCAGGTGATCTGCTCGTTCAGCTCGACCATCCGGTCCCTGAACTTCGTCACCGCGACGAACCAGCTCGACACGGCCTTGTAGATCAGCGGGTTACGGCACCGCCAGCAGTGCGGATAGGAGTGCGTGTACGTTTCCTTGCGCACCAGGCTGCCCTGCTCGCGCAGCTTCGCGGTGATGCCGGCGTTGGCGTCGAAGACGTGCTGGCCCGCGAAGTCGGTCACCACCGGGGTGAACCGGGCCTGCTCGTCCACCGTCAGCACCGTCGGGATGCCGGCCGCGTTGCAGGCCAGGGCGTCGGCCTCGCCGTAGGCGGGAGCCATGTGCACCACCCCGGTGCCGTCGTCGGTGGTGACGTCGTCCGACAGGATCACCCGGAACGCGTCCTGGGTGCCGAAGGTCTCCGCGTCGGTCAGGTAACCGAACAGCGGCTCGTACCGCCGCCCGGCCAGTTCGGCGCCGGTCAGCGTGCTCTGCACCGCGGCGCCCTCGAGCTCGCGCTCGTAGGCGGCTTGCCGGTCCCGGGCCAGGATGTACCGCTCGCCGTCCTTCTCGACCACCACGTAGCTGATGTCCGCGCCGACCGCGCAGGCCAGGTTGGACGGCAGCGTCCACGGCGTGGTGGTCCAGGCCAGCAGCCACTCCCCGGTCTCCAGCCGGAACCGGACGGTCACCGACGGGTCCTGCCGCTCGGCGTAGGTGTCGTCGTCCATCCGCAGCTCGTGGTTGGACAGCGGGGTCTCGCACCGCCAGCAGTACGGCAGCACCTTGAAGCCCTGGTAGACCAGGCCCTTGTCCCACAGTTGCCGGAACGCCCACATGACGCTCTCCATATAGGGGAGATCGAGCGTCTTGTAGTCGTGCTCGAAGTCGACCCAGCGCGCCTGCCTGGTCACGTAGTCCTGCCAATCGCGCGTGTAGCGCAGCACGGACTCGCGGCAGGCCTGGTTGAACTTCTCGATGCCCATGGCGAGGATGTCGGTCTTGCCGGAGATGCCGAGCAGGCGTTCGGCCTCGACCTCGGCGGGCAGCCCGTGACAGTCCCAGCCAAACCTGCGCTCCACGCGCTTTCCCTGCATGGTGCGGAAGCGCGGCACCAGGTCCTTGACGTAGCCGGTGATCAGGTGGCCGTAGTGCGGCAGCCCGTTGGCGAAGGGCGGCCCGTCGTAGAACACGAACTCGTCGTCGGCCGGGCGCTGCCTGATCGACTCGCGGAACGTGTCGCCGGCCTCCCAGTAGTCCAGCACCTCGCGCTCGAGCGCGGGGAAGTCAGGCTGGGCGGGTACATCGCTAGTCCCGGTGCGCGGGTAGCCGGGAGGTCGGCCGGGGTGGGTTGGCCGGGGAGACGGAGCCATCGGTGCGTCCTCTTGAGAGTGGTACTCGGCTGGGCGCGAGGACGACGCGCCCGCTCCCGCGCGGGCGTACCGCGGTACCACCTCGCTTGCCGCCTTCCGGCGGCCGCTCGTCAGCCGGCTGTGACGGGCCGACCCGCCCGGTTCTAGTCAGGCCCTGATCAAAAGGGCCCTTTCTTCCGGGGGCTCCCCGGTGATAGCCGGATCATCGCCTTAGGCCTACAAGCCTAGCCGCTGCCCCGGGTATTCCGCGCCGGGTTATTCCGCCCGGAACCACGCCCGCCCGGCCCGGCTTGTCACTAAAATCCCCTTCCGGGGGCGGGGATTATTCGTCATCCACGGAGGGCAGATGACGGCCAACGACCACCAGCCGTACCGCGGGGGAACGGCGCAGGCTGACCCGCCGTCAGGCGCGCCGGTCAGCCCGCCCGTCCGGCCGGTGAAGCGCACCTGGTGGGTGCTGCCCTTCACCGGCGGCGCGCTGGCGGTGATCGTGGCCGCCGCCGCCGTCACCGCGGTGCTGCACACCCCGCGGATGTCCCACCAGGCCTCGGCGGCGTCCTCCACCGCGGCGGCCAAGGGGCCGCCGATGCCGTCGCAGATGTTCCCCGACGCCCTGTTCCGCAAGCTGAGCGGGTACCTCCAGGCCAGGGACGAGACGGGGTTTCTCGGCCTGGCCTCGGCCAGCGCCCGGCCCGCGGTCAAGTCCTGGTGGGACAACCTGCAGGCGATCGGGTTCAGCACCGGGGCGGTCATCCCCACGGCCAGCCACGACCTGGTCCGCGTGGACCGCAAGGGCGACGGCACCACGGTCGTGCTGGCCGGGGCACACAGCCCGCTGGACCCGGCCGACCACAACGGCAAGCCCGACGTTCCCCTTACCCGCTACCGGATCGGCCTGCACTTCGCCAGCCCCACCGCGACCGGGCAGATCACCTCCTGGCAGTCGCTGGACGACGCGCCCTGGGATTCGCGCGCCGGGCTCTACGTCCGCAAGGACACGCACGTCGTGGTGGCGGGCCTGCCCGGCGACAGCGCGCTGGTGGACCAGACCCTGCCGATCGCCGAGACCGCCGCGGCCTACGACATCGGGCTGGTCAACCACGTCAACCCCCAGGACCTGGCCCAGCAGCAGGGCTTCGTCGTGTTCGTGTCCGGCAATGCAGCGGTCAGGAGCCACTGGCTCACCCCGGTGAAGCAGCCCTCGGGGTGGCCGCCGCGGTTCCTCGGCGCCCAGGTGTTCCAGCTCCCCGGCCCCGGCACGACCCAGGTCGACGCCACCAGTGCCGGGAGCATCGCGGACGACACGACCGGCGGGGCACGGGTCGTGGTCGCGCCGTTCGGCCAGGACGGTAACGGCGGCACGCCGCACAGCCAGACGGTCACGCTGGTGCGCCAGTTCATGCTCGGCATCCTCGCCGCGCACAACCAGGGCCTGGCCAACGGCCTGCCGGCCATCCGGGTCCCGTCCTGGCCGCAGGAGGGGCTCGCGGTCGCGGTGCAGATCCTGTTCGAGAAGAACAACAACCCGACGCCGGCTAAATACGACTTCGGCCTGCTGACCAGCGATCTGCGGAAAATGCCGGCCAGTTATAAGACCGGCGTCCTGCCGGCCACCTACAAGCAGCTCTACGGCTCGTCGCTAACGAGCGCGGAGAACTGGAACGAGGTGGCCGCCAGCGTCTACGCGTACATCGAGCTCAAGCACGGCAGCAACCAGATGCTGGCGTCGGCCATGCTGATGTACACGAGGTACGCCAAGCCGTTCGGCAACGTCATGGCGCCTGGCAGCAAACCCAGCACCGGCCATTACATCTTCTTCACTTCGGCCAGCGTCAAGGCGGGCTGGAAGGCGTGGCTGGCCGGTCTCTGAGCGCGGCCGGGCCACGGCCCGATGCGGAGAACATCTATCCCGCCAGCGCGTTGTGGATCCGGCCCAACGTGGTGCCGGCGTCGAGGGTGGTTGAGACTCCGGCGGCGGCGCCGACGGTGATCGCGCCGGTCTCGGTGCGCAGCACGGCTTGAGGACGTTTGTCACCGCCTCCCTGACCACGGGAACCAGCACCGCGGCCGTCGCGTCCTGGACCAGGTACATGTCGATGCTTTCCCGGACGCTGATATCGGCCGAGACCAGGACGTCGCGCGCGGCTGCGAGCTCGGCGTCCAGCGGCAGGTCGCGAGCCTCGCCGGTCACCAGGCGCATGTCGGCCCGGGCCGTGGCGCAGATCCGCGCCAGCTCCGCCATCTCGGTGCCCGCCCTGGCGTCGCCGCGGTCGAAAAGTCGGCCGGTCAGGTCGGCCTTCATCGCGATGGCGGACAGGCCAAGGCCAAGGAGATCGTGGGTGTCCCTCGCGACCCGCAGCCGCTCGCCAAGCGCGGCCTTGCGGGCTAGTTCGGCGCGCAGGTCCTCCAGTTGCACGGCCAGCCACGCCAGCCGGGTCAGCCCGTACACCAGCAGGCCGACCACCACGGCGAGGAGCGTCAGGAAGACCGCCACGCCTAGCCATACCGGCGGCGTCAGCCCTGGCAGGGGCTTAACCGCCCACAGCGCGGGCACGCTGGCGATCACCGCCGCGAACGCGATCCGGCCCAGCGGAGCCGGGATGAGCAGCAGCGCCGAACCGGCGAGAAGCCCGCACGCGACCAGCGGACGCCAGCCGGTCACCGGGATCATCGCGTAGGTGAGAAGCACCTGCAGGCCAAGGGTGACCTGCCAGCCCCGGGGCTGACGGGCGCCAGGTGACGGCCAGGAATGGCGGAGTTGCAGCGCCACAAGCGCGACCGCGTTCGCCGCGGTCCAGCCGATGACCGGGGCGCTGAAACTGCCGCCCGCCACGTCGTTGACGTTCGCCGCGACGTCGGACACGTACTGGACCGCCAATCCGCACAGCACTGTCACGAAGACGGCCTGCGCGAGCCGGGGCGCCAGCGTCACCCCCGCCTGGGCCGGCACCGCATCCGGTCTGGCCACGTCCCGGTAGCCGGCGGTCACCTCGCGCACGTCATCGAGCGCCTGACGGGCGGCTGCCGCCGTTTCCGCGAGATGCTCGCGGGCCCGCGGCTGGCTCCTGCCGATCGTCTGCAAGGCGGTGGCTGCGCACCCGGCCGCCACGGCCAGGCGTTCGCCGACCGCGGCCCGCAAGCTGTCGGCCGCCCGGACCCGCTCGGCGGCGACCGCCGCCTCGGCGAGCTCGTTCCTGGCCGCGTGCACCGCCACGACGAGGTCGGCCAGCCGGGCCAGCCCGAACAGGATCAGGGCGTCCAGGACGAACGCAATCACCGCCCACCCCGCGAGCGCCGTCGCGGCGAAGGGGAACCCGACCACGCCTGCCCGCACGGCTAGGTCGGCTGCGGCCAGGGCCGCGGACACGAGCCACGACGCCGGCGACGGAACCGTCAGCAGGACCAGGCCCGCTAGCCATCCCGACGGGCCCGGGACCCAGCCCTGACCGAACAAGACAAAAGGCAGGCAGGTCAGAGCCGCCTGCACTGCCAGCAGCGGGTACCGGTGCCGTAGCCACAACGGCCTGGTCGTCGGCACGACATACAGCAACGGCGGGACGACCATCGCCGCGACCATGAGAACTTCACCAGACCCGCCGTTGGCGGCACCATACCCCGCCTCGGCGACCGCCAGCAGGCACAGAACGACGGCGACCAGCGTCGTCGCCCGGCGTACGGCCGGGTCGCCGGGCACGGGCGCACCGTCGGCCGCCCTCGCGTAGGCCGCCCTGGCCCAGGTCGACACGCCACCCAGCCTAATCCTCAGGTGCTACGCGGCCAGGCTGCTGCGCACGGGCCGTACATGCATTTTGCACATGCGATTCCTGAGCGGCTCATGCCGGCCGGGTATCCGCGGCACTGCCTGGGCCGGCCGGCGCCGACGGACACTAAGACCGCGATTGGCAAGGCTTGCGATCCGCGGAGCCCGAAAGGAGGCCGGTAATGAGCTGGCAGCAGCGCACAGTGCGGGATGAGGCGCCGTCACCCCACGTCAGTCCTCCGCACCGCCGGACCCGACCGCCGGCGGTCGCCGTGTGTAGGTGGGTGCGTGAGCGTCGGATGAGCACCCAGGACCCAGCCCGCACACGAAGCAAGAACATCGAGAGGAAGGAAGAGATGAGTTTCCTGAGGAGTCCGGCCCGCCGGTGCGTCCTGCGCGTCACGGGGGCATTGATTGCGCTGCTTCTGGTGGCTGCCGCGTCGCCGGCGTATACGTTCACGGCGCGGGCCGGGTCCGGGCAGAAGGTTTCCGGGCAGGCGGTTTCCGGCAAACCGCCAGCCGGATTGCAGCGGGCCGCCGACCAGATGGTGGCGGACGGGGCCCCGGGCGTGATCATCGTGAGCCGGCTCGGGCACCATGTCTCGCACGTGGTGGCCGGCCTGGCCGACCAGGCCACTGGCCAGCCCATGCAGGTGCAGGACCGGGTGCATATCGGCAGCATCACCAAGACCTTCGTCGCCACCGTCGCGCTGCAGCTGGCGGCCGAGCGGCGGCTGTCGCTGGACGACAGCGTGCAGAAGTTGCTGCCGGGGGTCATCACCGGCCACGGGTACCACCCGGCCCGGATCACCATCCGCCAGCTGCTGCAGCACACCAGCGGGATCCGCGATTACCTGGACGACCCGGTCTTCCAGACGGTGCAGGGCCTGGCAGAGACGTGGCGGCCGCAGCAGCTCGTCGACATCGCGCTGCGGCTCGGGTCGCCGGTGCACGGCTGGCTGTACTCGAACACCAACTACATCCTGCTCGGCATGATCATCCAGAAGGTGACCGGGCAGAGCCCGGTCACCGAGATCAGCCACCGGATCCTGGTGCCACTCGGCCTGCGCGACACGTCGTTCCCGCTGACCAGCACCCAGATCCCCGGCCCCTACGCGCACGGCTACTACGGCAGCCTCGACGTTACCAACGCGGTCAACCCGTCCAGCGCGTGGACCGCCGGGGCGATGATCTCTACCGTCGGTGACGTCGCAAGGTTCTACCGTGCGCTGCTGGCCGACCGGCTACTGCCCCCCGCCGAGCAGCGCGAGCTGCTGGCCACCATCCCCGTCGATGACACCGGCGAGCTGTTCGCCGAGCACTACGGGCTGGGTATCTACAGCGTTCAGCTGTCCTGCGGCACCGCGTGGGGTCATGACGGCGGGTGGCCCGGCGGCTTCAAGACCATCGCCTACACCAGTCGGGACGGCTCCCGCCAGGCTGTCATGGTCTATAACGACTTCAAGATGAGCGAGCCGCCGCCGGCGGGCACCGGGACGGCCGCCTTCCAGCGCGATGAAAAGAAGGCGATGGAAATCGCGTTCTGCGGCGAGCCGACTCAGTCGTAGCCGCAGTGACGAGGGCGCATTATCGGCAGGCTTCACGCGGCGCCAGGGCACGGGATGCCCTGGCGCCGCTCCCGGCCCACCCTCATATGGCTTCCAGCTGGCGGCTCTTCGTCTCCTCACCAACAGCGCCACGGTGACCACCGCCACCAGTGCCACCCCGGCCGACAAGCAGGCTGCCGCTAGGTGCGCAGCGCGTAGACCCGGTGGTCGAGGCTGCCGAAGATGACCAGGCCGCCCGCGACCAGGATCTGCGAGCGTACCTGGCCGCCGGTCCGGTACCACCACCGCCGCTTCCCGGTGGTGATGTCGATGGCGTGCAGGTATCCGTCGTCGCTGCCGGCGTAGAGCGTGTTGCCGTTCACGGCCAGCCCGGAGTTCACCTGGCCGCCGGTGGGGTAGCTCCAGATTCGGCTGCCGTAGAAGTTCACGGCGTGGACCGAGCCGTCGGCCGAGCCGGCGTAGACCGTATCCTCCTGGGGCACCGGCGTACCGCGGACCGCGCCGCCCAGCGGAAGCCGCCAGTTGCTAATCGAGTCCTGGCCGTGGAGGGCGTCCAGGCCGTACAGGTTGCCGTGCTCGTCTCCGGCGTAGACCCTCGCCGGGGAGGCCTGCGCGAGACCACAGCGCACCGGGCCGCGCAGGGCGTACTCCCACGTGGGCTGGCCGGTCTGGGTATCGAGCGCGTAGACGTTGCCGTCGTCGCTGCCCACGTAGACCAGGTCATCGTACGAGCCGCGGCCGGGCAGCGGGCCTGGGCGCACCGGGCCGCCCGTCCGGTGCTGCCATTTCAGCCGCTTGCTGCCCGCGTCGAGGGCGTAGACGTCGTGGTCGTCACCGCCGACGTAGACCACACCGCGGGCCACCGCGGGCCACCCCGCGACCGGCTGGCCCGTCCGGTACTGCCAGGAGGGGCCGCCCGCGGTGATGGGCAGCGCATGCACCCGTCCGTCGGCGGTGGTGGCGAACAGGGCGCCCCTGGCCACCGTGACCGCCGCCGTCACCGCGCCGCCGACCGGGATCTTCCTGATCAGATGGCCGCTCGCGGCCTTGAAGGCGTAGATGTGCCCGTCGTCGCTGCCGATGTAGGCCACCCCGCCGGCGACCGCGGCGCCCGAGGTGACCGGGCCGCCGGCCTTATAGCTCCAGGCCAGCCGGGCCGGCTTCCCGGTCCGGTCGGCACCGCCCGCCCCGCCGCCGGAGCGGGTCAGCTCGAACCCGGTGACGGCCAGGCCCGCCGCGGCCAGCCCGGCCCCGCCGAGCAGAGCCCGGCGGCGGCTGACCGCGGGCCGGAACCCCGACTCGGGACGGGTTCCGGCCCGGTGTCCCGCGGACGGGGTCCCGGCCGCGGGGGGCCAGGTACCGAGCCGGCTGGCGATCCGTCCGTCGATGTCCCGGGTGGCCTCCCCCGGCGGCCGCAGCGCCACGGCCGAGTCCCTCAGCCCGGCCTGGTGCCTGGCGATCAGCGCGGCCACCGGGCCGGGCCAGAACGAGGCCGACGCGAAGCCCCCTGAGGACCCGTCGTCCAGATCGCCGGCCATCTCCGCGCGGTGCTGGCAGGCCCGCAGGATCTGCGGCAGCGCGGGCCGTTCGGCTGGGTTCTTGACTAGGCACGCCGCGACCAGGTCCCGCAGCCCCGCGGGAACGGCGTCGAGGGCGGGCGGCGAGTAGATCACCCGGTACAGCACGGAGGGCGCGTCGCCGTCGCCGAAAGGCACGCCGCCGGTGGCGGCGAAGCACAGCACGCTGCCCAGCGCGAACACGTCGCTGGCCGGGCCGAGCGGGTCGCCCGTACCCTGCTCGGGCGACATGTAGGACGGAGTGCCGAAGGTGACGCCGGTGGTGGTCAGCGACGTGCCGTCGAGCGCGCGGGCCACGCCGAAGTCGATGACCCGGGGACCGTCGGCGGCCAGCAGCACGTTCGTCGGCTTCAGGTCGCGGTGCACCAGGCCGCGGGCGTGCACGGCCTGCAGCGCCTCGGCCAGGCCCGCCGCCAGCCGCCAGACCGCGGGCTCGGGCAGCGCCCCGTCCGCGTTGACCGCGTCGTACAGCGAAGGGCCGGGGACGTAGCTGGTCGCCATCCACGGCGGGATGTCGTCCGGCCCGGCGTCGATCACCTGCGCCGTGTACAGGCCGTTGACCGCGCGGGCGGCGTCGACCTCGAGCGCGAACCGGCGGACGAACGCCGGGTCCGCGGCGAACTCGGGGTGGCAGATCTTCACCGCCACCGCCCGGCCGCCCGGGGAGTAGCCGAGGTAGACCCGGCCCATCCCGCCCGCGCCGAGCCGCGCCCGCAGCCGGAACTCACCCGCGCTGCGTGGGTCGCCGTCTTGCAGCGGCTCCATAACCGCTGTGCTCTCACGATTGGGCTCTCACGATTGGGCCGCCACCGCGTAGACGTGGCTGTCGCTGGTGCCGAAGTACACGGCGCCGTCGGCCACCGCGACGTACGTGCCGATGGTGTCGCTGGCGTGGTAGCCCCACAGGTGGCGGCCGGTGGACGCCTGCCAGGCGTCGAGGACCCCGTTGTTGCTGCCGGTGTAGACGACGCCGTTCGCCACGGTCGGCCCCAGGCCCACCGCCCCGGCGACCCCGGTCTTCCACAGCTGCCGTCCGGTCGCTGCGTTCAGCGCGATCAGGTCGCCCGCGGCCGGGCCCTTCAGCCGGTCGTCCCGGGTGACGGCGGCGAACAGGACGCCGTCCGCGAGGGTCAGGTAGGCCGGGAACTGCGCCGTGCCGAGGGGGTGTTCCCAGATCGCGTCGCCGGTGGCTGACTGCACGGCGTAGACGACCGGGACGCTGTTGCTGCTGCTGACGTACACCCGGCCGCCCCCGGCCACGACCGGCGCCGCGCCGAACTCGGCGTTCTTGTTGCCGATCCGCCAGAGCCTGGTCCCGTCGGACGCGCGGTAGGCGAGCACCTCACCGCCCGCGGTGGTGGCGTAGACGGCGTTGCCGGCCAGCCCGAGCCCGCCGTTGGTGTTCGCGACCCCGCCGAACTCTTCCGTCCACTGCAGCCCGCCGCCGTCGGTGGCCAGCGCGGACACGCCCCCGGTCGTCTTGCTCTTCACCGCGGTGCCCAGGTAAACCATGCCGCCCGCCACGGCCAGCCCCAGCACCCCCTCGGTGGCGTAGTTCCACAGCTGCCTGCCGGTGGCCGCGTCGAGCGCGTACGCGCCGCCGTCCGACCCGTCCCCGATGAAGACGGCGTTCCCGGTCGCGGCGAGCTGGTCGTTGAACTGGCGGGTGGTCGCCCGCCGCCAGCGCTGCCTGCCAGTGAAGGCGTCCAGCGCGAACACCGTGTTATGCCCGGTCCCGGCGTAGACGGTCCCGCCGTGTACCGTGACCGCCTCCACCGGGCCGTTGGTGGCGAACCTCCACAGCTTCTGGCCAGGCCGGCCCCGCGGCTTCCTGGTCGCCTCCAGCTGCCCGGCGGACGGCTTGCCGCGGTGGGCGAGCTCCCAGCCCGCCACGGCCAGGCCACCGGTGGCCATGCCGGCCAGCGCCGCCAGCGCCCGCCGCCGGCCCATCGGCGGGCCCGCCACCGCGGGAGCCACCGGCGGCCCGGCCGGGCTCTGCACATCGGCGGGCCCCGCCCCCGGCGCGCCGAAAGACCCCAGCCCGCCGAAAGGCCCCGGCGCGGCCAGCCCGGCTCCGGCCTGCCCGGGGCGCGGCGTCCGCTCGGTCCAGGGCACCTGCACGGCCGTGGCCGGCGTGATCGACGGCGCGGTGGCCGGCCCCGCGGCCGGCGAGCCGCCGTTCAGCCGGGCCTGGTAACCGTCGATGAGCCGGGCGACGGCGACGGGCCAGAAGGCGGCCGGGGAGTCCCCGGGCGGTATCGCGCCCATCAGGGCGGCGGCCAGCTCCGCCGGGGCCGGCCGCAGGTCCGCGTCCTTGGCCAGGCACGCCGCAATCAGGTCCCGCAGCTGCGGCGGCAGCGGGTCCAGGTCGGGCTCGGTGTGCACGATCCGGTACAGCATGGCGGCCGGATGTCCGATGCCGAACGGGCTGGTACCCGTCGCCGCAAAATAGAGCACGCCACCCAGCGAGAACACGTCGCTCGCGGGCCCGGCCGGCTGGCTCTGGGCCTGTTCGGGCGACATGTAGGACGGCGTGCCGAGCAGGCTCTCCGCCGACGTCAGCGCGGTGCCGTCCAGCGCGCGGGCGATGCCGAAATCGATCACCCGCGGCCCGTCGGCGGCCAGCAGCACGTTGCCCGGCTTGAGGTCCCGGTGCACCAGGCCGCAATGATGGATGACGCGCAGCGCCTCGGCCAGCCCGGCCGCCAGCTTCAGCACGGCGTCGTCCGGCAGCGGCCCGGTCGCCGTCACGGCCTCCTGCAGCGAGGGGCCGGGGACGTAGGCGGTGGCCAGCCAGGGCGGGTCGTCGTCGGGCCCGGCGGCGATCACCGGTGTGGCGTACCCGCCGTTGACCACCAGCGCGGCGGCGACCTCGCGCCGGAACCGGCCGATGAACGCGCTGTCCCTGGCCAGGTGCTGGTGGACGACCTTGACCGCGACCGCGCGGCCGCCCGGGGACGAGGCCAGGTACACCCGGCCCATCCCGCCCGCCCCCAGCCGGGCGTGCAGGCGGAATTCCCCGATCATGCGCGGATCCTCCGCGCTCAGCGGAAGCATCAAACTCCTCGGCTACCGACTCCCCGGCGGCACCCGGGCTCGCCGTGCGCCCCGCCCCCGTGGCCCGAGCCCGATCGGCACCATCTGCGGCCTATTGTGCCGTCCTGCGCCGATGGCGGTGAGGGAAACCGGCGAACGGCCCGCGGACCTAGGGGTTTGCCGCGAGCCAGGCGTCGATGCCGGCCAGCAGCCGGGCCCGGACCGGCTCCGGCGCCGCCGACGACAGCACGGACATGCGGGCCAGGTTGGCCAGTTCGGCGTCGGTGAAGCCGTGCGCCTGGCGGGCGATCTCGTACTGCGCGGCCAGCCGCGTGCCGAACAGCAGCGGGTCATCGGCCCCGAGCGCGACCGGCACGCCGGCTTCGACCAGCCGGCGCAGCGGGACCTGCGCCGGCGTTGCCGCCACGCCGAGCGCGACGTTGGACGACGGGCATACCTCGCAGGTGACCCAGTCGGCGACGAGTCGCTTGACCACGGCGGGATCCTCGACGGCCCGGATGCCGTGGCCGATCCGGTCCGCGTGCAGGTCGTCCAGGCAGGCCTCGACGCTGGCCGGCCCGGCCAGCTCCCCGCCGTGCGGGACCAGGAGCAGCCCGGCCCGTTCGGCAATACGGAACGCGGCCGTGAAGTCGTGCGCGGCCCCCCGCCGCTCGTCGTTGGACAGGCCGAACCCGGTCACCCCGCGCCCCGCGTACTGGGCCGCCAGCCGGGCCAGGGTCCTGGCCTCCAGCGGGTGCTTGGTCCGGTTGGCCGCCACGATCACGCCGATGCCGACCCCGGTGGCCGCCGTGGCGGCCGCGGCCGCGTCGAGGACCAGCTCGATCATGTCGGTGATGCCGCCGAACCGCCCGGCGTACCCGGACGGGTCGACCTGGATCTCCAGCCAGCCCGACCCCTCCGCCCGCTCGTCCTGCGCGGTCTCGGTCAGCAGCCGGCGCACGTCATCGGGCCCGCGCAGCACCGAGCGCGCGGTGTCGTACAGCCGCTGGAACCGGAACCAGCCGCGCTCGTCGGTGCCGCTCAGCCGCGGCGGCCAGTCCTCGGCGAGCGCGGCGGGCAGCCGGATGCCGTGGCCGTCGGCCAGCTCGACCAGCGTCCCGTGCCGCATCGACCCGGTGAAATGCAGGTGCAGGTGCGCCTTGGGGAGGGTGGCTAGCGGCCTGGACATCCAGTCAGTGTGCCGTGCCTACCTGGCTTCCGCGAGCAGCTTGGCCATCCGGCTGATGCCTTCTTCCAGGTCGGCGTCGCCGAGCGCACAGGAGAGCCGGAAGTACCCCGGCGTGCCGAACGCCTCGCCCGGTACCAC
>WNGJ01005586.1_pt1 | contig 13234 bp, 9 predicted proteins | sample 5400611 | NCBI WGS metagenome assembly WNGJ01 (sample SAMN13153375, study PRJNA577476) | soil metagenome | isolation source: 40 cm soil or saprolite under Garry oak tree replicate 1 | place: USA:California | collected 2016-06-15
CAATCAGCACAGACGCATATACTCTACACGGAGTATCTGGTAGGAATGGGACGATTTGACGAAGCATACGATCAAGGCCGACAAGCATTGCAGATCGATCCGCTTTCAACTTCAGCACACGTGTCTCTGGGCTTTGCATTCCTCTGTGGCGGTCGCAGCGATGACGCGATCCAGCAATTTTCCAAGGCGCTGGAACTGAACCCGAACGATGCCTGGGTGCGCATTTGCTTGGGCCGAGCGTACCTCAGTAAAGGAATGGAGCAACGCGCTATCGAAGAAATGGAAACTGCCCAACATTCCGACCCGGATAATCCACTTGTAATTGGTCTCCTGGGTTACGGCTATGCGGTCACGGGCCGACGCGCCGACGCGTTGAAGTCACTTCAGACTTTGGACGAAATAGAAAAGAAACATTACGTCTCGCGCATCTCCCGTGTTTACGTTTACGCTGGACTCGGAGACAAAGACAAGGCGTTTGAGTGGCTGGAGAAAGCTTACCAGGAACGCTCGGACTTGCTGGCGTGGTTTCGCAAAGACCCGGAATCGGAAAGTCTTCAATCCGATCCGCGGTTTGTCGCGTTGATGCGCAAGATCGGATTTACTGAGCCATGAGCGCTACGCCGAAACAGTGAAGATCAACAACTTCTTCGCCGAGCTGAAGCGACGCAACGTTTACAAAGGCGCGATTGCGTACGCTGCCGTGGCCTGGCTGCTCATTCAGGTCGCGGGGAGACCTGTGATCGCAAATTGATCGGCGCTTGACCCAAGCGCAGCTACAACGCGCTGTTTTCAAGATGTCAAAAGTAATCGTTGCCGGTGCCGGCATTAACGGTGTTACGGCCGCGATCGAACTAAAAAAACGCGGCCACAAAGTTATTCTTGCCGATCCGGGGCCGCTTCCGCACTTCCTGGCTGCCTCGACTGATGTCAGCAAAGCAGTCCGCGCAGCTTATGGCGCGAACGAAGAATACACTGCGTTGGCCGAACGTTCGATCAAGCTCTGGCGCGAGTGGAATAAGGAGTTTGGCGTCGAGCCGTATCACGAGGTTGGGGTGATGTTCGTGCGCCAGCGGGAAATGAAACCAGGCGATTTCGAATACGAAAGTTTCAAAATATTAAAACAGCGCGGACACAAGGTTGAGCGGATGAACTCGGCGCGACTGTGGAAGCGTTTTCCAGCTTGGAACCCAGGACTTTATCGGGATGGCGTTCTTGAGCTCGAAGCCGGGTACGCTGAAAGCGATCGCGTCGTCGCAACATTAATTGAGCGGGCCAAATCACTGGGCGTCGAACTGCGTGAAGGCGTCAGATTTTGTGAGCTGGATCAAGGCGATGATCGTGTGAAAGGAATTGTAATGGAAGACCGACAGCGAATCCTGGGCGATCTCGTTGTAATGGCAGTCGGCGCGTGGACACCTTACCTCCTGCCTTTCACAAAAAAGTTTTTTCGCGCTAGTGGTCAGCCAGTATTTCACCTGAAACCGTCGCGCCCCGATCTGTTCGCGCCTGAACGCTTTCCCGTTTTCGGGGCGGACATTTCAACGACCGGCTATTACGGCTTCCCACTCAATCGTGAGGGCGTTGTGAAAATCGCAAACCACGGTCCGGGCCGCGAAATGTCGCCCGATTCTCCGGACCGCAGCGTGACGCCTCAGGAAGAAAAGAATTTGCGCGAGTTTTTGTCAGCGACATTTCCAGCGCTGGCCAATGCGTCGATCGTTTACTCACGCGTTTGTATGTATTGCGACACGAACGACGGACATTTTTGGATTGCGCCTGATCCACAACGGCCGGGTCTAACCATCGCCGCGGGCGATAGCGGACACGGATTCAAGTTCGCGCCGGTGCTGGGCGAAATCATCGCGGACGCGGTCGAAGGGAAATCGAATCCGCTTCTGCAAACGTTCCGCTGGCGGCCAGAGGTCCGCGCCGGAGAACAAAAGGAAGCCGCGCGATTTCGGCCGGATCTGTAGCGGCGAGTCTATGACCGCCGCATTAATTCGTCCGACGCTCACAGAGCGCCGCTACAGGGGATCGACGCGACGCGCGGGTGTTTAAGACATCAGCGCCGCACTGCCCACAGGGCAGCGCGGCTAAAGCGCGTCCTATCCTTTTTGAGCGGCTTCTCTTTTCGGGTGGCGTTTCAGCAATGTGATCTGTTTGATGCGCGCCGAATCGGACGGGCTCCAGGTCGCCACGTCGGGGTCGTCCTTGAAGGCGTTGTGAACGAGACGCCGCTCGTAGGAGTTCATCGGTTCGAGCTGAAGCGAACGGCCCGTAATGCGCACGCGGTCCGCTAATTCTCGCACGCGCTGCACGATGCGATCTTCGCGCATGGAGCGGTAGTGTTCGCAATCGACGATCACCTTTTCAGCATCCTTGTCTTTGGCTTGCAGCAGCCGATTAAGCAAAAACTGTATGGCCTCGAGCGTCTCGCCGTTGCGCCCGATCAGACGCCGGCTTTCCTCCGTATAAATCTGCAGCGTGGAGTTGCCGCCCTCATTCGTGGTTTCCTCGATTTGCACCACGAAACCGAGATAACCGAGCATGGTATCGAGCAGTTCCTTCGGGGTCATCATCGTTTCCGTTTTCCGGCAGCCACAACTTTTTCAAGCTTCGGCATGGGTTGATTCCTGTTCTGATAAAATTGCAAGATACTGAAAAGGTTTTGAGCGGTGTAATACAATGCCAGAGCTGCAGCAAAATTGTAGCAGATAAATAAGAAGATCAGCGGGGTGAACATCATCACCCGCCGCTGCGTGGGATCGCCGGTCTTTGGTGTCATGGCCATGAGCCAAATCTGCGTCGCGGCCATGCAGAGTGGGATGATGTTGATCGGCCAGCCGAGCAAGGGCAGGTGCGCCACTGTATCTGGCTGCGAAAGATCCTTCACCCATAGAAACTTTGCGTTTCGCAATTCCACCGCCTGGCCGAGCATTTTGAAGAGACCAAAAAAGATCGGAATCTGAATCATCATCGGCAAACAGCCGCCGACGGGATTAATTCCGTATTGCTTGTAAAGCTTCATCACCTCCTGGTTCATCCTGGTCGGATCATCTTTGTATTTTTCCTTCAGCTCCTGCATCTTCGGCGAGAGCGCAGCCATCTGGCGCATGGAACGATTCGCTCTGTTTTGAATCGGCCAGAGCGTGAGCTTGATGATGGTGGTGAGAGCCAGGATGGCGAGGCCGTAGTCTCCCAGCCAGCTGTGCAGCAGGTTCATGAAGTTAAGAAGAAACTGGCACACCAGTTTGAATATCCCGAAGTCCATGACCTCGGCTTCATTGTGCGAAAGTTGTGCGAGACGATGGTAAAGTTTCGGGCCGGCATAGATTTCGAAACGCGCGCTGTAAGCTTGCCCGGGCTGCAACTCAAAGGCCGGCATACCCAACGCTCCGTCCATGCCGAGCAGTTTTTGGTCGGGCGAGCGCTGGATATCGAAACGGCGGCCCCAAACGGCATCGGCCTTGGCCGTGAGAGGAGCCAGTAATGTCGTGTAGAATTGATTGCTCACCGCAACCCATTCTGCGCCCGCGATATTTTCCTGATAAAAAGGTCGCGCGGCGCGCTGGCCCATGCCGAGAAATCCGCCGCCGCCGCCAAACCACCCAACATCGATCCCTTTCGCTTTTCCATCGATGCACCAGACGAGTCGGGTGTATGATGGATAATCTTTCGCATGAATCGGAGCAGCGGATCCAAGCGCAACAAAGTAACCCGCGCTTCGGTAGGGTTTGGCGCCACGATTCACAAGATCCACATCCATTTCAGCGACAAAGTTGTCTTTCTTCTCCGAAGATTGTTGAAAAAAGAACTTCTTGCGGATCGTGACCTGCTCGGACGTTGTGCGTTCGAATTGCACCACGGAATCCGACTCGGTGGATGCCGTAAACTCGGGAAGCGCAGGCGCGGACGGTTGCTCAATGATCGCGCCGATCGGTGCGCTCTCTGCTGAATTCAGGACAACGCGTTGCCCTTTTTCGGCTACCTGCTTGAGGAAGACCGCTTCCTTGATTCCACCACCGCGATTTGTGAGGTGCAGTTCGACGTCCGAATTGCGCAGGGTTTCGATTTTCTCTGGAAAACTCGGAACTGATTCAGCGGCCTTTGGCGCAACTTCAGGAGCGGCGATCGGCGTTGGGGAAGCGATCGTTGGGGTGGGAGAAGCCCGCCCCGGCAAGACATTGACCGGCGCAGATCTAGGCGGTGTCTGTTTTGCCAGATAGAGCTCCCAGAGGACTAGCCCCATCACGCAAAGAACAACGACAATCCACGCAGTTCGATCCATAGAAAATTATGCCGGAGCGGCTATTCACAAGCACAATGCCTGCTTGAGCGATGCACTGGGCGCTGCTTTCTCGCCGGGACCGGATCGTGGCCTGCTCCGCCCCAGGGTTGGCACCGCGCCAGTCGTCTTAATCCCAGCCAGCTTCCACGCGTGACGCCATGCCTCTCAATCGCTTCCAAAAAATACGCCGAACAGGTTGGCGTAAATCGACAGCCCGAACCAGGACCGCAAATCAAGGAGAGGAGCGGCGAGAACGTGCATTGGTAAATGCGAATAAAAAAACGAACCAAACTGAACATCAGAGCGCTAGGATAGAAGCGCGCTTTGCGAGACGCAACCATTCATCTTCCAGCGCAAGATAACTCACTTTCGTGGCATAACGTCTGGCGATGAGCACAATCCAAAAGTCTTCCCGCAAATCATGCTGACGCTTGCGCACAATTTCCCGCAGACGGCGTCGAACACGATTGCGAACAACTGCACCGCCGAGGCGCCGGCTGGTAAGAAAGCCGACGCGCGACGCGCCAGAATTTTGCACTGCGAGAGCGCCGAGCATCATGAATTTGCCGCGCTCGAAATGGCCCCGTTCTTTTACACAATCAAACTCAGACGTGCGCGTTAAGCGCCGCGTTTTGGGGAACGAAAACGAAAGCGCTCCTGGCATAACGGTTGTTGACTTGGCGCAATCGTACGGGCGCGTTTGTCGTACAGCAAAAGTCTTCCCCCCAACCCCCGGGGGAAGACTCTGCAAAGGAAGCTGCCTGAAAAGCTTAAGGAGTTGGCGATTCGGCCGGCGACGTGCCGTACCCCGTAGGTGACGTGCTCGTCGACTCCGGGCTGGTTGCAGCCGGACTGGCTGATTCGGTTGTTGTCGTTGTCGTCGCCGGAGTCGTGGCTGCTGGACTTGCCGCAGGCTCCGTAGTTTCGGTCTTTTGCTCGCACGCCGCGAGAAGCGCGGCACCGGCCAGGATGCAGATGTATTTTTTCATGGTCATATTGGAAAGGGCATATTGGTTTAATTGATTAATCGGAGCAAGGCACTTTTTGGCCCTATCGAAATTTCGTTTTCAGCAGCAAACGCCTGATGATCGCGGGTTAAAGTGGGGCTTCGTATTTGAGGCCATGCGCCTCCGCCACCGCCCGGCACGTCAGCCGTCCGTCGCGCGTATTGATGCCACCAATCAGGGCTGGTTGTTTTTTGCATGCACCGTCCAGGCCTAAGTCCGCGAGTAATTCCACGTAGCGATAGGTAACATTGGTAAGCGCCTGTGTGGCGGTGCGCGCGTAGGCGGCCGGCATGTTGGCCACGCAATAATGCGTAACGTCTTCTTCGACGTAAACCGGATCGAGGTGTGTGGTTGGTCGCGAAGTTTCGGCACAACCGCCTTGATCGATCGAGATATCCACAAGCACGCTGCCCCGTTTCATTTTTCTTAACATCGCGCGCGTGATCAACTTTGGAGCCTTTGCTCCGGGCAATAGCACTGCCCCAATCAGCAAATCGCAATCTGCTACCAACTCGTGCAAGTTTGCTTCGCTGGAATAGAGCGTGTTCGTGTTTCCCATTGCAAGATCGAGATAGCGCAACCGATCGAGATCGACATCGAGTATTGTCACATCGGCGCCGAGACCGGTCGCCATGCGAGCGGCATTTACACCTGAAGTCCCGCCTCCAACCACGACGACTCGTCCGGGCAAAACTCCCGGCACACCACCAAGCAGTACCCCGCTCCCGCCATTGTATTTGGCGAGAAAATTCGCGCCCATTACCACCGACATGCGGCCCGCGATCTCGCTCATCGGCTCGAGCAGCGGCAAACGATTGTTAATCTGGATCGTCTCATAGGCGACCGCAGTCACGCCCGATTTCAGCAACGCCTCGGTGAGCGGTTTGCTGGCAGCGAGATGCAAATACGTGAAAAGGATCTGGCCCTTGCGCAACAGTGGAAACTCTGCCTCCAGAGGTTCCTTCACTTTCACAATCATGTCGGCGCGCGCGAAAACCTCTTTCGCTTGATCGAAAATTTCGGCGCCGGCCTTAATGTATTCTTCGTCTGGATAACCAGAACCGACACCTGCATTTTTTTCTACCGTTACCAAATGGCCGCGGCGGGAAAGTTGATTTGCGGCCGATGGGAGCAAGGCGACGCGCTGCTCCTGCTCTTTAATCTCTTTTGGGACACCGATTATCATGAAGCGATTGAGCGATTTGGCGATTCGGTGATTTAATGATTAAACGCTTCAATGCTTCAACGCTTTAATTCAGCGACGGATCATCCGGCGCCGCGGCCAGCATTTTATACCACGGCCCAAGACCTCGCATGATATCGAACCAGAGTTTTCGTAGACAATCGAGCTTAAGCACGGAAGGACTGGGCTTTTGCACAAGCCATGCTTTCTGGTTCATCTCGGCTTCAAGCTGACCCGCTCCCCAGCCGGCGTAGCCCACAAACGCGCAGATTGTAGCGGACTTTTTTTGACCAACTGCATCGCTCGCTTCCTCCAACCCAACATTGCAATTGAGCTTGAGCGCTTCCCCGTTCTCCCATTCGAACGCGGCAAACATCAGTTGGTTTTTACCAACAGGGCCTCCGAGAAAGACAGGCACCTCGCCGAGGCTTGCAGGTGGTACCTCCGTCACCAGATCGGCGACTTGTCTATCGAGCGGTCGATTAATGATCACCCCCAAAGCGCCCTCCTTTGGATCATGTGTGGAAATGAAAAGCACTGTGCGCCGAAAATTCGGATCGAGCATATTGGGATGGGCAACTAACAATGAACCAGCAAGACTGCGTGGGGGTGTTTCGTCATCCAAATTGCGCATGTAAAACTAGAAACCTCGAAGCGAGCTTGCGCAAGCTCTGGCTCGATAGCGATGTCATAAGGCCGCCAAGATCGATTTGTCGATACAGCCGCGCCGCCTGTGCAATACGTTTAGGATCGCAATGGGAACTTACTTGACCTCACACTCGCGCCGGATCAGGAATTTCGGATTTCTGGCGTGCCCGATTTCTTCTGCTTGCGCTACAATCTCAACTGCCTCGTTTCTTTTAAGGAGCTCGTCTGCCTCCAGGCGCGCCTTTTATCTTCTTTGCACTCCCCGCGAAGCCTCGAAAAACTTCATGTAAAATTTTGTTGCCACCAGCCTCAAGCTCGTTTAGTAGCGGATCAAGGTTTTCTACGATTGTTCTGGGGGGAACAGCCGCCCTTCACGCCTATCGGGCGTGGGGGGCGGTACTTTTTTGGGGACAAAAACCGAAAAAAACCGAATTACGACGGACGAAGAAATGACCAGCGCCATTTGACGGAAGAAAGTCGTTTGCTCATTCGTCATTAATTCGGCATTCGTCATTCGTGCTTTGCCATTCTATTTCAAGATCGGCACGAATCTCCTGGCCAACTGCAGTAGCGCTGATGGTACTCATTATCGCAGCCGTCATCGTCGTCATCTTCCTGCGCTTGGAGAGCTGGCCGGCGCGCACCGCATATCAAGGCACCGCCGAGCTCGAGAGGCTGGGCAAGAAACTGCGCTCCGCTTTTGTCGACATCGCGCACTTGCAGCCCCGTATCACGATCAACAACCGAGTTTACATGGAACAAACCACACCTGTAAGCGAGCTGGTGGTTTTATCACGCCGGATCGAGGTCGAACACGAACTCTTGCATACCTGGGTGGGCAGCTCCAAGCGGGTAAAGCTGCATGGCACATTTAACGTTAACGCCGGGTTCGATTTGCGGCAGAACCTCTCGATCGATATTCGCCCAAGCGAGATCATCGTTCAGCTCCCGCATGCCCAGATTCTCGGTATTGAAGAAGTTCAGGTGGACGTCCTCGCGTTCGAGAATGGCTTTTGGAATCGAATCTCTGGAGAGGATGTGCAAAGCGAATTATCGATCTTGCCTCAACTTGCCCGCGAAAAAGCGGCGGAAAGCGGTTTGGCTACTGAAGCCGAAGGCGCAATGCAGCGGCAACTCGACGAGCGCATTCACGCACCGCAGCCATTGCATTTGGTCTTCAAGAACGAGAAGAAAAGTGAATAGTGATTGGTGATTGGTGAAATGTGTTGAGTGCCGAGCCGGTTTCATTAATCACGATTCGCAGATCACATTCATGCTTTTGCCAACCGATGCCGTTCAAGAATCGATTGTTTCTCGCTAGTCTGCTGATCCTGCTCGCCGCGCTGTTTGCGATTTGGTTTACCCCATTCACCGTTTCCAATGGGATTCGGTTGTGGGTCTGGTGGAAAGCCCGGCACGAAGGCCTCATTGTTGACATCGACAAGATCGAGGCGCCGTTTCTGCGTTCGGTCGCTATCCGCGGTCTTCGAGTGAGAAGCATGCCAGAGAACGCATTCCTCATCGATCTGACTGTAACGCAAGCGAGTCTCGACTTGAATCTCAAGCGCATCCTGCTGCGCATGCGCGGGCGCGCCATCCGCGATCTTTCGATTCAAGAATTACGCGGCGAAGTGCGCCACAGCAATCCAACCGGGCGACCCATAACGCAGAGCGGCTGGACAACACTGCAGAGATTGCTTCCTCAGAATCTTAGGGTTGCCCGCTCGGACATACGCCTTCAACACGGGCCGACGATGATTTTGCTGCGAAATGGTTTTCTGTCCATAAGCGAAACAGAGGCCCGGCGCTTTAGCGCTGCCGAGGTGATGATTGCGTCGCCGTGGTTTCGTCAAAGTTTTTCGCAATTACGCGGTGCGACCAACTGGCAGGATAATCGACTGACGCTCGGCGGACTCACGTTGACGCGTGGCCTCGATCTTCAATCTATTACGGCTGACTTGTCCCGCCTCAGTAACCAACGTGTGGGATTGGAATTTGATGTTGATGCGTTCGGTGGAAAAATTCGCGGAAACATTGCGCATCAGTGGCGCTCGCAACGTTCCAACTGGAAGATCGCCGGCTCGGCCGCTGACATTTCTCTCGCACAAACGTCGGAGGCCGTCGGATTCACTGATCGCCTGGATGGTTTGCTTCACGCTTGCAATTTCACTTATCGCGGAAACTTAACCGAGCCAGCTAACGCAACTGCGTCGCTGTGGGCCGAAGTAACAAGGCTCACTTGGCGCAATCGAACGGCCGAAGCGATCATGTTCGGCGCTGCGCTCTACAACCGGCAGGTCCAACTCCAGCAGCTTTATATAAAACAAAAAGCAAACCAGTTCACCTTGAGCGGCGAAGCCTCAGCTCCTGCGAAATCATCCGACTGGCTCAGCCCGGATTTTCGCGGTGACATCTCCGCATCGATCAACCAACTTGGCCAGTTCGCGGCGCTTTTCGGCGCAAACCCAGGTGACTTTGCCGGAAAAATCGCGATCGAGGGAACGATGAACGCGCGGGATCGCAAGATCGGTGGACATCTTACCCTCGAAGGCGCATCGCTCACTCTCTTCAAAACCGCAATCGACACCTTGAGCGCGAAGCTGAATTTGAAGGCGACCGGGTTAGAGATCGAACAATTGGATCTGAAGCATAAGAACGACAGCCTCACCGCGCAGGGCAAGATCGACATGTCGCACGAGCACAACTATTCGGGGAGGATCAACGCCACGGTCGATAATCTGATCGAGTATTTGCCGATCTTCCGCGGCTCAAGTGACAAGAATTCGAAACCAACCCCGGCGAATATTCAGATAACGATCGACTCCAATAAGTGGGAGACGCACAGCGTGATCGGTGTGCCAAGTTCGAGTCCGGTAAATTTCTCGGCCAATTTCCCTTTACGGATTGGCACGGATTGGAATGCGTTTCTGGCATCCCCTCTCAACGTGGCGCTTGACTTTCCGTCCGTCTTCCTGGCGAACGCGCCTCAATTTTTTTACCCGGAAATCTTCCGTGACGGTATTCTGAGCGGAAACATTTCTTTTTCCGGAACATTGCAACATCCTCAGATTACCGGCGACGTCCAGTTGATGAACGGAAAGTTGGAGACTGCATCTCTCAATCTTACCGAAGCTAGCAGTCGCCTCTCTTTTAGAGGAAATCGCGCGTCGCTGGATTTTTTCAATGCGACCACGAAAGATGTCGATCTTTCACTTAGTGGGGACATCGATTTTCAGGATATAAACGATATCGCAATCAAGTTAACCGGAGCCACGCCAATTTTCGATCTAACCATGCACCCCATTAATTGCGTCGGCAAAATCGACATTGGAGCAGTCACAATGACGCTCGCGCCTGCGATAACAGAGGTAGAGTTTCGCGGAGGACTTTTTCAAACCGACTGGATGGTCGGCGTAAAAGAGCAGACCAGCGCTTGGTCCCTGACCAATTTGGACCCAAACGGAACACACCGAGCATTTCGGCTCTGTTTTTCAGGCGCGAGCACGGAAGGAGAAACGTTATTGCTCGGATTACCTGGGCGGCCTGAAGCACGTCTCGAGAACGTTCGCCCAAAAAAACGAACAAGACAGCACTAACCACACTGCTACGACTTCGCCGTAACCAACCAGCGTGAAAGCTTCGCCTCAAGATCGCGTGTAAGGTTGACGCGAAACTCCCGGCCAGCGTCCAAGCACAACGCATTGCCATTCGTCCGATCGAACAGCAGCTGAACCGGCCGATGGCCCGGCGAGCTGGCGAGGATCTCGCGCACTTCGCGCAATTCGTTGCTGGTGGCTGCGGCAGAAAATTGCAAGAGCACGGCCGGTTCCTGGCATGTATCTGTCGATCTCTCATTCGCCCCATTGGCTTTTCCCGGCGCAAGCGTCTTGACCTCCTGGGCCGTTGCGCGAAGAGCGTCGTCGCGTCTGTCCAGCGTTCCTCTTATTTCAATGACGCGTCCGGCCACCAGCACGTCTGAGATTTTCAGGTAAACCTCATTCCAAACGACCACCTCGATGATGTCACTCAAGTCTTCAACCCAAACGACGGCGAATGGTTTGCCCTCTCTCCTTGTAAACTTCTTTTCCACCTCCACAATCGCTCCTGCGATTTTGAACGGCGCGCGATCATCGAGTTCGCCTAATGATGCAATCGAGCGATAATTCTTTGCCGCGAAAAGATCGACATACGCGTCCAGCGGATGCCCGCTGACGTAAAAGCCGAGCAGCTCCTTTTCGGAGGAGAGCTTTTCATGTTCGCTCCATGGGGCAATCAACTTTTTTCTCGAGGTTGTAGGGGCAGTCGCCTCGTCGAACAGTGAAACCTGACCGGCGACGCGGTCCCGATACGCAGCGGCGGACGCACTCAGGGCTTCATCAATACAGGCGAAGAGCTCGGCGCGCTCGCGGCCAAGAAAATCAAAGGCGCCAGCCTTGACCAGGCTCTCCAGCATTTTGCGATTGGCGATGCGGGAATCGAGCCGGCTGCAAAAATCCTCCAGGGAAGTGAAATTTCCCCCACGCTCACGCTCGCGAATCGCGGCCTCCATCGCGCTTTCGCCGACGTGTTTGATCGCGGCGAGACCGTAACGAATTGCATTTTGCTGTAGCGGCGATCTATGAGCGCCGTCGTCTTGGCTTCGGTGGTCATAGACCGCCGCTACAGTTTCCGGAGTAAATTTTAAACCGCTTTTATTAACGTCGGGCGGCAAAATCGAAGTGCCCATGCGCTTGCATTCGCCCACGAAAACGGAAATTTTTTCGGTGTTGTTGACCTCGTTGCTGAGCAGCCCGGCCATGAACTCGACCGGGTAATGCGCTTTGAGATAAGCGGTTTCGTAACTGATAACGCCATAGGCTGCGCTGTGGCTTTTGTTGAAGCCGTAACCTGCGAATTTCTCGAGCAAATCGAAGATGGCGTTTGCTTTTTTCTCCGCAATTTTGTTCGTGCGCGCACAGCCTTCGATGAAATTTTTTCTTTCCTTCGCCATCTTCTCCTTGTCCTTTTTTCCCATCGCGCGCCGGAGAAGATCGGCCTGTGCAAGTGAATACCCGGCAAGTTTGCTCGCCGCAGCCATTACTTGCTCCTGATAAATCATCACGCCGTACGTGTCGGCGCAGATCTCTTCGAGAAGGGGATGCAAATATTTGATCGACGTAATCCCTTTTTTCGCTTTCACGTATTCAGGAATGAGTTCCATCGGGCCAGGCCGATAAAGGGCGATCAAAGCGATGATGTCGTCGAGTTTTTTAACGTCGAGCTGCTTCGACAGACTCGTCATCCCGCCGGACTCCATCTGGAAGAGGCCGATCGTTTCGCCGCGGTTATAGAGCGCGAACGCCGCCGGGTCATCGAGCGGAATGTTCTTCAGCGAGAAATCTGGCTCCCGTTTGTGAATGAGCCCCAGCGTGTCCTCGATCACAGTTAGTGTTTTCAATCCGAGGAAATCCATTTTCAGCAGTCCGAGATCGTTGAGCGGTCCCATCGGATACTGGCTGATGACGTCGCTGCCTTTCACGTCGCGGCAGAGTGGGATGTAATCAGACAAGTCCCGATCGGCGATCACGACGCCAGCGGCGTGCACCCCTGCATTACGCGACAAGCCTTCGAGAACTTTCGCGTAATCAAAAAGCTGGCGGGTTGCTGGCTCGGTCGCGACTGCTCGTTTCAATTCCGGATTTTTTTCTACAGCTGAATCGAGGGTGATGTTCAACTCGTTCGGAATCATCTTCGCGATGCGATCGGCATCGCGATAGCTCAAGCCCATGACGCGACCGACGTCGCGGACCACGCTCTTTGCCTTGAGTTTGCCAAAAGTGATGATTTGCGCGACGCGGCGCTCACCATATTTCTGGCGCACGTATTCGAGGACTTCGCCGCGGCGGGCCTCACAAAAATCGACATCGATATCCGGCGGCGAAACGCGGTCCGGATTTAAAAAGCGCTCGAAGATCAATCCATATTGAAGGGGATCGATGTCGGTAATTCCGAGAACATAAGCGACCATCGAACCCGCGGCCGAACCGCGCCCCGGCCCGACAGGAATGCCTTTTTGTTTGGCAAAATGAATGAAATCCCAAACAATGAGCAGATAACTGACGAACCCAG
>WNGJ01013880.1_pt1 | contig 13234 bp, 15 predicted proteins | sample 5400611 | NCBI WGS metagenome assembly WNGJ01 (sample SAMN13153375, study PRJNA577476) | soil metagenome | isolation source: 40 cm soil or saprolite under Garry oak tree replicate 1 | place: USA:California | collected 2016-06-15
CTCTTCATGGATCGAGCGTACCATTTGAGCATGAGCAGAATACATTTGTCGGTTCCGGCTGATCGGATCGTCGCTGCCGACGCCTTTGTTAGAGGAGTCCCCGAAGACGAAGAAGAAGAAGAAGAAGAAGAAGAAGAACAAGAGGACGACCAAGAAGAAGGCGAAGAGGATGACGACGAAGGAGAAGGCTATTCGGAATGAAGACCGCCATGCCTCGTGGCGTTCTGCGGGAAGCTGAAAGCCAACGTGATCGAGCGTCCCAGCCAATGCTGCCGTGTTCCACAGTGGCCCGTCAGAGCCATTCACATCCCCACCCCACGCCGTTAGGCTGATGGTGAGCAGACTTCGGGGGAGGGCTGTTCAAACGAGCGTCCCACGACTCGAAAGAGTTTGGGACGTTTTGTTTTGCAACCGAGTTCTCTACCTGCGAGGTGAGCGGAGGTGTAGACGCTTGACGGTTAGGAAGCCTGAGCCTGCTTGACGAGATGTAAACGGGCACGGGTCATTTCTCTCATCTTGTCTACCGAATGAATCCTGCGGCCAAGGTCAGCGACTTGGGCAAGTTCACGCTGAATTGCTAGCAGCCGTTCCTGTCTCTCGCCGTGAGCGACTTGAGCCTCTGTTGTCGTCATTTCTCGAAGACGATATTCCTGATTTGACTCTTGAATCTGCGCGATCTCAGCGCGAAGGCGTGCAATCTTTTTCCGAAGCACTTCTAGATGATCCATACCATGAGGATACCTCACTGAACCGCTTCCGGCAGGTTGGGTAGTGTGGGAGTTTGAATATCGACGGGCTTGTCCCCTAGGGCCGCTTTGTGGGACACTGCAGAACGTGGCACAGCCTGAACGGGTCATAGAGTCCAAGCCAGAGGACAACTTTCTGCGTGCTCGGTGCTCTGTTTGCCCCCAGCGTCGGATTTAATGTCGTGGGCAATACCCTCGCAGACAAGACGCACTTGCGGCAGATGTTTGACATTCATTTTCGGCAAGCTGCCCACATGCGCGTGGAGGCCATCGGAGCCAAGGACTCTGCAAAGTGACTACCGATAAGGCGTCCTCGTGATCCCAACGCCTTTGAATCGCGTCGGTCGCCAATCCCGCGAAGTTGGGGTTAATCCGACGCCGGAGAATTTTAGGGTTCAGAGGTGTAATCGGCAGGTCAGCGGTTCAAGTCTGCCCGTCGGCTCCCTTCTTCAAGCTCGCGGGCCCAGTGGGGGAGCAGAACTTAATCCTGCGGGAACAGTTCGACCCGGAGATCCAGCAAGATCGCTTCGCAAACCTATTTCTTAACCGGGGCATCCCATCCGTGATCGAGGCGGTTGAGGTTCCACTGAATGAACCTAAATTTCGGGAAACTCTCGGATTCTGCTCAGCACATGATCGACAGTATCATGGCGCGGCTTCCTTCGTTGGTGGTCGCGATTGCCGTTTTTGTTCTCTTTTACATTCTCAGCATCTTTGTCGGACGCATCATTCGCAGCGCAACACGCGCGCATCGGCAGAATCTTGGGATGGCTTTCGCGCGGTTGATCGGGGCCGGAATCATCCTGCTGGGTTTTTTGGTCGCTTTCTCAATTGTTGCCCCTTCCTTCCAGGCGGGTGACCTTATAAAGGTTCTCGGCATCGGCAGCGTTGCCATCGGATTCGCTTTTCAAAACATTCTGCAGAATTTTCTTGCAGGCTTGCTGTTGTTATGGGCAGAACCCTTTCGTGTGGGTGATGAAATCAAGTTGGACCCCTACGAAGGAACGGTCGAAGAGATCCAAGCCAGAGCCACGATCATCAAGACCTACGATCAAAGGAGAGTGGTCATTCCGAATGCCGATTTGTTCACTCACTCCGTCATCGTGAACACCGCGTTTGACATTCGCCGATGGGAACACGATCTGACCGTAAAAAGCGCCGAGAATTTCGAAGAATTAAGGTCTGTGATCGTCAATGCGGTGAAACGTGTCGCCGCCGTTCTTTCAGACCCCGGTCCGGAAGCGCTGCTCGTGGATTTGGGCGATCCAGGCTCGAATATTCTTAAGCTACGGATTTTATGGTGGACCAAGTCTCCTCGTCAGCACGAAATGCTCACTTCGTATGACAGTGTCTTGACGGCGATACGACAAGCGCTCAGCCGCTATGAAACAGGTGGCCGTCGTGATCAAGGTCGCGCTGCCTAGCTTAGTTTTTCATGCCCTTCAGGCACAACGGACAATGAAACGGGTCCTCGCAGCCGGCCTTGTGCGGGTGGCGGGGTGATTCTATCGTTGGGAATAGCAGCGCGGCTGGAGAGGTTGTCTGTGGAGTCGCGAGAACCCGCGGTCTTAGTTTGACCCGGACGCCGTTATGACCTCATCTTCGATGGGGAGCGCGTAGGAGAGATTATCTTGATTCAGGCGTCCCTTCCGCTGTTGCTCAAGGAGAGAGGGAGCTATGGAAGTGCTCCATTCGCGGTGCTGCGGAATCGACATTCACAAGAGAAGCATCACGGTCTGTGTACTGATCGGGGAAGCAGGCCGAAAGGAACAAAAACATCTACGCGAGTTCGCGACCACCACCTCGGAAATTCTGAACTGCCCGGACTGGTTGCGAAGTCTGGGCTTCACCCATGTGGCGATGGAGAGTACGGGAGTTTATTGGCGCCCGGTCTGAAACCTGTTGGAAGGGCAGTTTGACTTGCTGCTGGCCAATGCCACACACATGAGGAACGTACCGGGACGAAAGACTGACATCAAAGACTGTGAGTGGATTGCTCAACTGTTGCAGCACGGATTGCTGAAGCCCAAGTTTTGTGCCCAATACGGTGTTACGAGACTTGCGGGAACTCAGCCGGGATCGCACTAGTTTGGTGGCCGAACGGTCACGCCTGAAGAACCGAATCCAAAAGATCTTGGAAGAGGCCAACATCAAATTGGGATCGGTGGCCAGTGACGTGTTGGGAAAGAGTGGTCAAGCGATGCTCACGGCCATGGTCGAAGGCCAGGAGAATCCTCAGCCACTGGCGGACTTGGCCCTGGGGCAACTCCGCCTGAAGATTCCTCAACTCGTGGAGGCTCTCCGGGGGCGAGTCCGTGGTGTACATCGCTTCCGTTTGAAGCAACAACTGGAGCGGGTGGACTTCATCGACGCCCGGTCTCACTGTTAGCCGAGATCCCTGGTTTCGACCGGACCACGGCTTGGAGCGTAATTGCCGAAATTGGAATCGACATGAACCAGTTCCCCTCGGCTGACCACTTGGCCTCCTGGGGGTGCAAAAACAGTTACTTCACTGCCTTCTTCCAGCGAATCGCCGCTCACAGGGGCGCAAGCGAGCGATCGTGGCCGTCAGTCATTCCTTGCTCGTCGTCTGCTATTACCTGCTCCAGCGCAGATGTCGTTTCCAGGACTTGGGGGTCAATTACTTCGACCAGCTCAATCAGGAAAAACTTACGTATTTCGTCAAACGGCTAACCCGACTTGGCCACAGAGTCACCCTCGAACCCTGTTCGGCCGCAGCTTAAATCCGTTTCAGGAAAGCTAGGGTGTTGCTCAGGCGATTTCAAGCCGAGCTAAATCAAGGAAAAGGCTAGTGCATGCCGGCAGCACATGGAATGTGACCGCAGCCACCTGCGATCTCTACTTCGTCGGCACCAGCGTCCTTGCACAATTGACTGCTTATCGTTAGGCCTTGCCTCACCATTTACAAGAAAGATGTGCGCACTTCTTTGTTTCCGCTTTCGCCATGACTTTCCCTTTCTATTCTGTTTGATGTGACTCCAGTCCAACGTTGGATGCAAGGCCCAGCAAAGTGTTTGGATGGAAAGTGGCCTCAGACTCGCATACGCCGTCGGTCGTATAGGGGGGTACTGCTGCGGCCGATACCTCGACGAACGGGGGCGTGTATTTCGCGTTTAGCCAGGCCGCGTAAGTCCGTCGTCTCCTCGGCGCAGGCTGCGCTGAATCTCGCTCGCCGCCCGCCTGCCACTCGCGATCGCGCCATGAACAGTTCCATTGTGGCCAGAGATGTCGGTGGCTTCCCCGGCAAAAAACAATGTGTTCTCAATCGGACTGGCTAATGCCGCTTGCGCGCCATCTCCGCCGACCTTTGCATGGCTGTAGGCCCCGCGCGAGAATGGATCATTCTGCCAATCGTGAAAGTAAGCATGTTGGAGCAGGCTTTCCAATTCTTGCGTACTGACGCCTAGCAGGCGATTGAGCGTTTGAAGACTCTGTTCAACCACAAACGCTTCATTTTGGCCGGAAAGCCTCTCCGCACAACGAAACGGCGCCCAACCGGTAATAATCGGCAATCTCTCGGGCATTGTCGTCCACCAAGTAGGGAAACAGTCGTCCTGCGAGAAAAGAAAACTCATCTTGGCCAAAGTCTTGGACCCTTTACGGCGATCCTTGGGAAGCCGCACCCAGAAGCGCTCACGAAATCGAAGAGTGACGCGAATTACCTTTCCCATAGCCAGCTTGCTTAGCGCGCGCTTTTTTTGGCGAGGCAGGTCCGGAGCGAACCGCACGGCGCCGTTCTCTTCAGTGGAAGCCCGGAGCACGCCTAGCGGCAGAGTGATAAGAACACGCGGCGCCGCGAAGCTAGTCGAACCATTGGACGCCAGTGAATGCTGTCGACCTTGATACCAAGCTGTATAGAAACCCCGGCATTGAGGAGCTGTTTTTGGAAGATTTCGATCAGATCCGCGTATCCATGCTGCGCTCGAAAAGCGCGATCTCCTTCGATTCGTTCCTCAGCGCGCATTCCCTTTAGCAGCCAATGCACGCTCACCTGCGACGGATCAGCGGCGTTAAAGCCGGTGACGTAACTCAACGCCCGCTCTTTGGCCTCTTGAAGCCTACGATTGGTTTTCGACTGACGACAACAATGCTTCAGGAAATCCACGAATGACTCATCCGGCGTCTGGTCGTCCATCTGCTTAAGAATTTCGTCCACCTCTGAGAAGAAATCGCACTTGCCCAAGTGTCCGCTTTGAACACACCAGTTGTCCCCATCGACTTCTTTCACTCGGACCCGCCGCTTCTTAAGCAGGTCCCATATTTCAGGAGGCCGTCCGTGAATGAATTCAGCCCCAAGTTCGACCGGAGCGTGACACACTGGATCGGAAAGCGTAAATATGCGTCCGCCGATTCGGTTGCGCGCATCCAATATCGATACCGCGAGTCCAGCTTGTCCGAGTTCAGTTGCAGCGGCTAGCCCTGCGGCGCCCGCGCCAATGATGACGATGTCTGGGGGAATGGACATGTCGAAAGAAACCCGTCGCACGAACAGATAACTGAACTAGATGCCGACCACGGGTCCTTCGCTGCTGACAAAATGGACTCACATCTTTGCCCATTGACGAGCTGGATGCCTCAGGGCGCACTTTTCTTGCAGGCTACTGGAAACAGCCCAGTAGTCATCCAACGTCCATGACCTTGCCGCTTAATAAAAAGTACCGCCCCATGGACGCGATGCCGGCTTCCGAGCTCCCTGCGGGACCCGAGTGGCAATACGAACCTAAGTGGGACGGCTTTCGCTGCCTCGCCTTTCGCGACGGCAAGCGCGTTGATCTGCAATCGAAGGCTGGCAAGCCTCTGACTCGTTACTTCCCGGAACTTGCTACGGCTCTGACGGCACTTCCGGCTAAGCAATTCGTTTTAGACGGAGAGATCGTCATTCCGCAAGACGGAGGCCTGTCGTTTGATCAACTACTCATGCGCATTCATCCCGCCGCTAGCCGGGTTTTGAAGCTGAGCAAACAATCGCCGGCCACGTTCATCGTCTTCGATCTCCTGGTCGACGAAAAAGGCAAGTCCTTGGTAAATCTGCCGCTTCACGCCCGGTGTGAGCAACTCGAACGATTTGCGAGGAAATATTTCTCGAAGAACAAATCTATCTGCCTTTCTCCGGTAGCCGAAGACGTCTCGGTAGCGCGAGAGTGGTTTCATATGGGCGTCGGGCTGGACGGAGTTGTCGCCAAGCGCCGTGACCTTCCATACCAAAGCGGCGAGCGCACCGGCATGCAGAAGATCAAAAAACAGCGCACCGCCGACTGCGTGGTGGGAGGATTCCGCTACCTGGAAAAGAGCCCGCTGGTAGGATCGCTGCTTCTCGGTCTTTACAACAATGAAGGTCCGCTCGACCACGTTGGGTTCACTTCCTCCATCCGCGATGAGGAGCGCCCGGCAATAACTAAAAGACTCGAAAAGTTAATCAAGCCTCCAGGTTTCACCGGCAAAGCGCCCGGTGGCCTGAGCCGTTGGAGCACAAAGCGCTCCGCGGAATGGCAGCCGGTCAAACCAAGTCTCGTCCTTGAAGTGCAGTTTGATCACTTCACCGGCGGACGCTTTCGTCATGGAACAAAGTTCCTGCGCTGGCGTCCGGAGAAAGCGCCTCGAGATTGCACTGTGAAGCAAGTGCAGCGCGAGAACCGCTCCGCGCTGGCACTGCTCTGAGCCGTTGTGTCGCTCCCAGCTACTCCCCTGGAATTCCCAAGTCCTCAATGTGTGTCAGCAAATCTGCCGGATCTTGATAGACGCGGAAGGCGCCCGCTCCCTCTAGCTAAGCTAAGCTAGTTCCTGTGGGCCGTAGCCACCGGAAAGCAGCCCCACTCCGAGACCGTTCTTGCGGCCCGCCGCAAGTAGACCCCAAACGCTGTCGCCAATAACAACAGAATCGCTTACCGATACTCCCAATCGCTCCGCAGCTACCACGAAAACATCCGGAGCTGGTTTTGCTTCGGCGACGTCGTCGCCAGTAATCACAGGAACATTCGAAGCCAGGTCAAACTTCTTTAACAACCGAGCGGTGTGGCGTTGGTTGCCGGTTGTAGCGATGGCCCATTGAACCCGGACCTTTGCCAAATGTCTCAGGAGCTGCTGAGATCCGGCGGAATTTCAATTCGACGGATGCTTTTTCCGAAATTGATATCGTGTTTCTTTTCAAGACGATCAATCGAGAGGTTTCTGCGGCGTGGCCGAATGTCCCTGAGCAACTTGCGAAGGAAGGATCGGCCGCTCATGCCAACATGGCGATGAATCTTCCAATTCGGCGCCAGGATCCCTTCGCTTCTTAACGCATCGCTCCACGCCGCAACATGCTCATATACGGTCGATGAGAGTGCCGTCCAAATCGAATACCAGCGCTGGCAACCCCAGCTTCTCGCCCGAAAGATGCGCCGCGAACTCTCGCTCATGGCGTGCGATTTCCTTGCTGGAACACTTTGCCTGCGAGGTCGCGCGTCCCCGCTCTTTCGCTGCACGTGTTCTCTCTGTTTTTAACGCCGCCTTTATGCGGCCTTCTTCCTGGGAACCTTGGCTCCCTTTTTTCGAGCCTCCGAGAGCCCGATGGCGATGGCCTGTTTGCGGCTCTTCACCGTGCCCCCCTTCCCACCCCTGCCTGACTTCAGCGTGCCGCGCTTCTTCCGGCGCATGGCACTCTCCACTCGCTTGCTTGCTGCTTGTCCATACTTGCGGCCGCCCGATTTCCGGGAACCCTTCTTCTTTGCTGGCATAGAAATCCTCCTGCAATTTAGTGATGAAATTGTGTAGCAGGGTTGGCACAGCACCATTGGCTCTGAAAAGAGGACACCCTACGACCTTTGGCGGACCAGAGTGCGCAACGCACATAGCCGCATAGCACTGTCCAGCAACACTTCGTGGTGAGTTGCCATCTCAAGGCTTATCAATTTCTCGATTCATTCGGAGTATTCCCCATGCAGCGCAGAGAATTTCTTAAAAGCGCCGCAACCTGCGCTGTTGCCAGCACTTTTCCCAAAGCGTTCGGCCAGCAAGAGAATCCTTTTCCGGCAAATCAGATCCACAGGAGGCTGGTTCCATGAACCAAATCCCACTGACCTCATCCCCAGGCACTTTATCTGGCGAGATGCTCTACCGCATCCTGGGACGCACCGGTGAGCGGATTTCAGCCATCGGTCTGGGTGGCTTTCACATTGGCAAACCGAGCCGAACCGATGACGACAGCATTCGCTTGATTCGTACCGCCATCGATCGCGGCATGACCTTCATGGATAACTCTTGGGACTATAACGATGGCCAGAGTGAGGTGCGCATGGGGAAGGCCCTGAAACATGGTTATCGTCAGAAAGTGTTTCTCATGACAAAAATTGATGGCCGAACTAAAGAGATAGCCGCGCGCCAAATCGAGACTTCACTGGAACGTCTGCAGACTGATCACATCGATCTATTGCAGCATCACGAGGTGATTCGCTTCGATGATCCGGACCGAATATTCGCCGAGGGGGGCGCCGCGGAAGCCATTGTCGAAGCCCAACAGGCTGGAAAGATTCGCTACACCGGATTCACTGGCCATAAAGATCCGCAGATGCACCTTTACATGCTGAAAGTGGCCGCGGATTAGTTCCACCTTGACTCCGCCCAAATGCCCCTCAATGTCATGGATGCTCACTTTCGCAGCTTCGGTCAGATGGTGTTGCCTGAACTGGTCAAGCAACAGATCGGCGTGCTCGGCATGAAGTCAATGGCAGACGGTGTGATCCTGAAAAGTAAGACTGTGACGCCCATCGAATGTCTTCACTACGCGTTGAGTCTTCCGACAGCGGTGGTGATTACGGGAATCGATAAGCCTGAGGTACTCGACCAGGCATTCGAAGCGGCCAAAACCTTCCACCCGCTGAATCGCGAACAGATTGCCCAGCTCTCAGCGAAGACCAAAGAAGCGGCCGCAACAGGGAAGTACGAAATCTACAAGACTACGTCGCACCACGATTCGACTGCCAAGCATGCGGACTGGCTGGGTGGAGATACGCCCGCGGTCCAGAAACTTGCACCGGCCTGAGCTGCCATGTCTTGCACCTCTAGACCATCTCTCGAACTTTCTCCGAGAGCGGGCTCACCGTGCGATAGAACAACGCGGTGCGAACTGCAAGATCGGTCAGGTTCTCCACATGATTCGGTCCCGAGAGGGAGCGCTTTATCCTGGAATCCGCGTGAGGTCACAAGGCGGTAGCCCAGCTTTTCAGTCACCCTCTCCATCTGTTACTGTTTTCAGTCCGCCATGCCAGCGATTCTCGAACGCGAAAGGATCAGAACCGCGTGATCGTCGGGGTTCCGAAAGAGAGTTATCCGGGGGAACGTCGCGTGTCTCTGGTTCCCATGGTGATCCCAAACCTCACCAAGGCCGGATTCGAAGTCGTGGTCGAATCTTGCGCGGGAGAAGCAGCTGGCTACCCCGACGCAGCTTACACTGACAAAGGAGCAAAGATTTTGCCAGACCGTGCTGCCGTGTTCGGCGCGGCAGATGTTGTGGTTCAAGTACTGTGCTACGGCTCGAATGATGTAACCGGCGAGGCCGATCTCGCTCTCTTTCGCCGCGGCCAGGTTCTCATCGGATTCTTGCGGCCCTTTGGCTCCGCCGAGGTCGTCCGGCAAATCGCCGATACCGGCGTCACCTGTTTCTCCGTGGAACTTGTCCCCCGCACCACGCGAGCCCAAAGCATGGACGCACTTTCCTCCATGGGCACGATCTGCGGCTACAAAGCGGTACTGGTGGCCGCGGAGACGTCTCTCAAGATTTTCCCCATGCTGACGACCGCAGCCGGAACCATCACGCCGGCGCGCGTTTTCATCATTGGCGCTGGAGTGGCCGGACTGCAGGCAATCGCAACCGCCCGTCGCCTGGGCGCCGTGTCTTCGGCGTACGATATGCGCCCCGCGGCCAAGGAACAGGTGCAGAGTCTGGGCGGACGTTTTGTCGAATTGCCCATTGAAGCGGCGAATGCACAAGATGCTCGCGGGTACGGAACCGCGCAAGACGAAACGTTTTATGCGCGGCAGCGCGAGCTGTTGGGTCGCGTCGTCAAAGACAGTGACGTGGTCATCACCGCGGCGGTGATTCCGGGCAAAAAGTCTCCTGTGCTGATTACAGCCGACATGGTCAGACAGATGGCTCCGGGCTCTGTGATAGTTGATCTCGCTGCCGAGCGTGGGGGCAATTGCGAGCTCACCCACACCGGCGAAACAGTTATTGAGCATGGAGTCGCCATCATTGGTGCGATCAATCTGGCCAGCAGCGTTCCCTACCATGCCAGCCAGATGTACTCTCGCAACGTCACGAATTTTTTGCTATACCAGATGAAGGACGGGAAGCTCGAGCACGATTTGAAAGACGAAATTATCCGCGAGACCATGGTCACGCACGGTGGCGAGATCGTGAATCCGCGCGTGCGCGAGTTCTTCAAACTGCCGACTCTAACCCCGGCGGCCAGTTAGAACCGATAACCGAGAACTAACATGAATTCCAATCTGATTGACGCTCTTTTTATTTTCATGCTGGCTTGCTTCATCGGTTTTGAAGTCATCCGGCACGTTTCCCCCCTTCTGCATACGCCGCTCATGTCGCTGACGAACGCTCTGGATGCTATCGCTGTTGTCGGTGCGATTGTGCTTGTTGGCGAGCACAAGAGCAATTTCGCCGCTGTCCTCGGCGTCATCGCCATCGTCGCGGCCACCAGCAATGTGGTAGGCGGATTCCTCATCACTGACCGAATGCTGAAGATGTTCAAAAGCAGTCGTCCGACAAAGGGATGATTGCCGCCACCATGACGGAGTTCGCCGGCAGCCAGCACGTAATCGAAGTTATTTACCTCGTCGCTAGCGCTCTATTCATCCTGTCGCTGAAGTGGATGAGCTCGCCCACCACCGCCCGCCACGGCATCTGGGCAGGCGAAGTTGGCATGGTGCTGGCGATAGCCAGCACGCTGCTGCATCGCGGCATTGTCGATTACAAGTGGATCATCATCGCGCTCGTACTGGGCAGCGGCATCGGTATTCCGCTGGGCAGGGTGAAGATGACCGCTGTTCCCCAGCGGACCGCCCTCAGCCATGCCTTCGGCGCGCTGTGCGTCACCCTAGTCGGCACCGCGGAGTTTTATTTGCGCACGCCGGATGTTCCCAAGTTCATGATGTCCGTGCTTTCAATGGAAGTGATTCTCGGAGGCCTGACGTTTACGGGAAGTTTGATGGCGGCTGGGAAGCTCCAGGAGCTTCTGCCGCAACGGCCCATCACCTACAAGGGACAAAATATCGTCAACTTAGGATTGCTCGGCATCGCAATTGCCGTCGCGGCTTATTTGGTGATGCATCCTGAAGCGAAGCAGTTTTTCCCGTTGCTGGTAGGCATTCCATTGATCTTCGGCGTCTTCATGGTCATCCCCATCGGCGGGGCGGACATGCCGACCGTCATCTCGCTATTGAACTCCTACGCCGGCTTGTCAGCCGCGGCCATGGGATTCGTTCTCGACTCGAAATTGCTGATTATTGCTGGCGCGCTTGACGGATCTTCGGGCCTCATCCTCTCGATCATCATGTCGAAGGCAATGAACCGTTCGTTCACGAACGTTCTCTTCGGAGCCTTCGGCCAGGTGCAACCGTCCGCCATGGGCGCGCCGGAAGCCAAGCCGGTGCGCAGCGCCACGCCTGAGGAAGCAGCCGCGATTCTCGCCGCAGCGAATAAAGTGGTCATCGTGCCGGGTTATGGCATGGCAGTGGCCCAGGCGCAGCACAAGGTGCGGGAACTCTACGACTCGCTCACCAAAAAGGGAGTCGACGTGCGATTCGCGATCCACCCCGTTGCCGGACGCATGCCCGGCCACATGAACGTGCTGCTCGCCGAAGCTGATATCCCCTACGACCGCCTCATCGAGATGGACGAAATCAACGGCGACTTCCCAGCCACCGACGTCGCCCTCATTATTGGCGCCAACGACGTCACCAACCCCGCCGCCCGCACCGACCAGTCCAGCCCCATCTTCGGCATGCCCATCCTCGACGTAGACAGAGCGCACACCGTCATGGTGATCAAACGCAGCATGAACCCCGGGTTCGCGGGCATCGATAACCCGCTCTACTACCTCGATCAAACGCTGATGTTATTTGGGGATGCCAAACAGTTCGTAGGAGGAATTGTGCGTGAGTTGGGCGGGGGACATTAAGAGCAGCGCGGAGACTGGCGCGCATGAGCGGAATTATGGCGGGATGCTCTGCCCGGAATGCTACGCTGATGTGGTGACCCAGGAGACGGGTTTGCCGGCCTGCATACAAACCACACCACGGCAAGAAAGAATGACGACGTTGCGCCGTCCACAATCACTGCGCACTCGTTTCAGCGGATCGCTCGTGATAGGGATGGTTCTTGGCTCGCCTGGGCTTCTTCCTCTAACCTTCGCAGCAAGCTGGACCGTGAAGGTACAACCCGTACGACTGGTCAATGGCGCGCCTGTGCTGTTTCAAGTTAAGGCTCCCGCCCGCCTCCAGAGCTTGCGGGGCACTTGGCTTGGCCACGAAATTTCGTTCAGCTTAGTGTCGGCCAGCAAAACTTGGGTCGGTTTAGGAGGCGTAAGCCTGGAAACATCTCCCGGCATCTATCCCCTCGAATTATCCGGCGAGACATACGCCGAAAAGTCGGCGGCCAAAGCGGCGGCGAGGCAGATTTCATTCACGCGCAAGTTTGTCATACGCCGCGCGAGTTATCCCAAAACCGAGATCACGGTTGATCGTAAGTTCACCGAGCCTAGCCCGGACCAAACCAAACAGATTGATGAAGCCAAAAAAATCAAGCAAGACTTCCTCAATCGGGTTACGCCCGAGCGAGAGTGGGCAGGAAGATTCGCCGCCCCGGCGGTCGCTCCCATCTCCGATGTGTTTGGCACGCAACGCGTTTTCAACGGAAAGACTCAGAGTTCACATCTCGGCCTGGATTTCCGCGTGCCCAGCGGAACCCCTGTCGCCGCCATGAACGCAGGAACAGTTCTGCTGGCCCGCCCGCTTTATTTCGAGGGCAACTGCGTCGTGCTCGATCACGGGCAGGGACTGCTCACGATCTACATGCATCTCTCAGAGTTCAAGGTGAAAGAGGGAGAGCAAGTTGCACGCGGCCAGCAAGTCGGCCTGAGCGGTGGGACCGGACGGGCTACGGGTCCTCATCTTCACGTGGCAGTGCGTTGGCAAGGAACGTATCTCGATCCAGCTTTGCTGATCAAACTACCTCTGCCTTAAGCAAAAGCGAACAGACGATCTATGAGCGATCGGCGGAACCGGCGGTAACTTTGCCCGCTGGGCGAGGAGTGCTTGGAGTGTCCTCCTGCAGAGCCTCTCGAAGAAATGCGTTCCGCGTGCAACGCGTGCTCGGGGTGGAGTCGAAAAGAGACCGCAAACAAACGAGCTTGTGCGGGTCTCGGAACGTGGAAGACGACGTACAGCTATCCATTGTGGCGAGGGCTCGGCGA
>WNGJ01005587.1_pt1 | contig 13233 bp, 13 predicted proteins | sample 5400611 | NCBI WGS metagenome assembly WNGJ01 (sample SAMN13153375, study PRJNA577476) | soil metagenome | isolation source: 40 cm soil or saprolite under Garry oak tree replicate 1 | place: USA:California | collected 2016-06-15
CCGCATCGCCCAGCGGCTGCTGGCCCTGGCCGCCTGCATCTGGCACAACTGGCGGACCGGCGCGGACGACCTGCGGTCCCTGACCGCCTACGACCACTGACCCTGTAGGGAATCAATCATCTAGCGTTCCCGGCCGTGCCGCCTCCGCCAGCGCGGCCGACCCGGACCTGCTGACCAGTGCCCGTCTACGCCGGCCCGTCAGGATTGATCAATGCTGTCTATGTATAGACACGTCAATTGGCATTGGTGTCGATAGACGGATGCTGGCTAGCCTGGTGACATGTCGCTGACCAGCACCGCAAGCGCCCCAGCCAGCCGCCAGGCCAACCCAGCCGCGATCGCGGCCGCGGTCACCGGGACGTGCCCGGATGGCCTCGTCCGCGCGGTCCGCGCCGAGGTCCGCCGCGGCCTCGGCTGGCAGGACACCGCGGGCCGCGTCGCCGCCGCCCTGCGCGCCAACCTGCCCGACCCGGCGGCCATCCTGCCCGCCTCGCTGCGGTGTGGCGACCCCGCCGGCTATCAGAGCCACCTGCTGTACGCCGAAGCAGACGGCAGCTTCTCGATCTCAGCCATGGTCTGGATGCCCGGGCAGCAGACGATGATCCACGACCACGTGGCCTGGTGCGTCACGGGCGTGCTGCAGGGGCGCGAGTACGAGGAGATCTTCACGCTGGCCGACGGCGCCCGCGCGCTCAGCCTCACCGCCCGCAATGTCAACCCGGCCGGAGCCGTGAGCGGTTTCGCGCCGCCTGGCGACATCCACCGCGTCCGCAACACCGGCGACACCGTGGCCATCTCCATGCACGTCTACGGCGCTGACATCTCCCGGCTCGGCAGCAGCATCCGCCGCGAGTACGCCCTCCCCGTCCGCACCTGACCGCCTGCTCCGGCCCGCGCATTCATACTGCATGGGTGCCGCGCTCATGCAGCTCCAGCTGCATGGTTGGGGCACCCATGCAGTACGTCTCCGGCCGGGGGCCGGACTCCCGGCCGGGCCGGGCTCCCGGCCGGGGCTGGGGCTCCGGGCCCGGGCCGTTCGGCAGGAAGATCTTGAAATAATGCCTTGCCATCCAATCGCTGTCGATATATCGTTGAACTAACTACATGGATCGAGAAGCGATCTAGAGACACTTGAAGGAGCATCGCAATGCATAGCGAAGCATGGGGAGATCCCCGAGATCCCCGAGAACACCGTGGTGGCCACCGGATGCGCATGCGGATGCGCGGCGGTCCTGGACCCGGCCCCGGCGCATGGGGCGGCGGGCCGTTCGAGTTCGGGGTACGCGGCGGGCCGTTCGGGCCGCCTAGGTTCGGCGGCCGGGGGCCGCGGGTCCGGCGCGGAGACGTGCGGGCCGCGATCCTCGACCTGCTGGCCGAGGGGCAGCCGTGGAACGGCTACCAGATCATCCAGGAGATCGGCGCGCGCACCCAGGGCGTCTGGCGGCCGAGCGCGGGGTCGGTGTACCCGGCGCTGCAGCAACTGGAGGACGAGGCCCTGATCCAGACGGAAGCCGGTGAGGACCGGCGCCGGATGTACACGCTGACCGAGGAAGGCCGCGCGTACGTCGAGGAGCACGCCGACGAGCTCAAGGCGTCCTGGGACGCCGTGACCGGCAGCGTCAACGACACCGAGGTCCAGCTGCGGCATACGATCCACCAGGTCATGGTGGCCGTGTCGCAGGTGGCCCAGGCGGGCTCCGCGGCCCAGGTCCAGCAGGCGGGCAAGATCCTGGCTGACACCCGCCGGGCGCTGTACCGTATCCTCGCGACAGACGGCGAGGACGCGGAGGAGGACTCGCAAGGGTGACTCCGGCTATCTCGGTCAGCGCGCTGACCAAGAGGTATGGCGAGATCGAGGCCGTACGCGGCATCGGCTTCGAGGTAGCTGCCGGAGAGACCTTCGGCTTCCTCGGCCCGAACGGGGCGGGCAAGTCCACCACCATCAAGATCCTGTGCACCCTGGCGGACCCGACCTCGGGTACCGCCAGGGTCGCCGGTCACGACGTCGTCAGAGAACGCGACACCGTGCGGCGCAACATCGGTCTGGTGTTCCAGGACACCACCCTGGACAACTACCTGACCGGGGAGCAGAACCTGCGCTTCCACGCCGACCTGTACGGCGTGCCCAAGGCGGCCTTCGGGCCGCGGCTGCGCCAGGTGCTCGAGATGGTGGGGCTCTGGGACCGCCGGGGCAGCGTGGTGTCCACCTACTCCGGCGGCATGCAGCGCCGCCTGGAGATCGCCCGCGGCCTGCTGCACGCGCCGCGGGTGCTGTTCCTCGACGAGCCGACGGTGGGGCTCGACCCGCAGACCAGGTCGTCCATCTGGGAGTACATCAACGAGCTGAAGAGCCGTGAGGACATCACGATCTTCCTCACCACGCACTACATGGACGAGGCGGAGAACTGCGACCGGATCGCCATCATCGACAACGGGGTCATCGTGGCCATCGACACACCCGAGGCGCTGAAGGCGTCGGTCGGGCGGGACCGCGTCCAGATCAGCACCACGGACGACACGGCCGCGATCCGCGCGCTGGCGGAGGTGTTCGGCCTCGAGGCAGGCGTGCACGAGGGCCTGGTGACGTTCTCGGTGGAGTCAGGCGAGTACTTCGTGCCGAAGCTGTTCGGCGCCCTGCCGGTCGCGATCAAGTCGGTCAGTGTGTCCCGGCCCTCCCTCGACGACGTGTTCATGTCCTATACCGGAAAGACGATCCGCGACGCCGAGGCCTCGATCGGCGATCGCAACCGCAGGATCGCCACGCGGTTCGGCAGGAGGTAGCGGTGGCCACGAAAGACATCACGGTTCAGCAGGCCGGGGAACGCAACCTCACCGAGCTGATCAGGGTCGCGGTCCCCGAGCGCAGCGTCCGGGCCGACCTGCGCGCGGTCAGCATCGTCTGGCGCCGCGAGCTGATCAGGTTCCGCACCGACCGGCTGCGCGCGGTCACCTCGCTGGTGCAACCGGTGCTCTTCCTGTTCATCCTGGGCACCGGGCTGTCCCGGCTGGCCGGCCGGGGCCTGCCGCCCGGCGTGGACTTCCAGACGTTCATCTATCCCGGCGTGCTGGCTATGTCGGTGCTGTTCACGGCGATCTTCTCGGCCGCGTCGATCGTCTGGGACCGGGAATTCGGCTTCCTGCGCGAAATGCTGGTCGCGCCGGTCCGCCGCTGGGCCATCGTGATCGGCAAGTGCCTGGGCGGCGCGACCGTGGCGACATTCCAGGGAATCATCTTCCTGGCCCTGGCCGGCGTGGCGCACGTTCCCTACGATCCGGTGCTGCTGCTCACCCTGGTGGGGGAGTTGCTGCTGCTGTCGTTCACGCTGACCGCCTTCGGCGTCATGATGGCGGCCCGGATCAAGCAGATCCAGGCATTCATGGCGCTCACCCAGATGTTCGTACTGCCGCTGTTCTTCCTGTCCGGCGCGCTGTACCCGCTGAACGGGCTGCCGTCCTGGCTGACCGTGCTGACGAGGATCGATCCGCTCACCTACATCGTCGAGACGACTATGTAAGCGTGAGTGATATAGGCGACCCCCCTCTAACCTGCCTAAACACCCCTTGGCGGTGTCCACGCTCACTCACCGCCTAGCAGCTCACGGCGTAGCCGCCGGCATTCGGCGAGGTGGCGTTCCAGCACGCCGACGCGCTCGGCGGCAGCCTCAACAGGGGTGATACGGCGGGCATCCTCCTCGGCCCGGATTGCGGCTAGCGCATCCTGTAGCGCCTCGTCCGCCTCGCGCATAGCGGCGTAATAGGCAGTGGGATCATTGGACATAGCCGGACCTCGATTCCGGTCAGGGCCGGGGTAACGGCGTTGGCTCGCCGCCCGGCCCGCCTAAGTGTCATTGCCACGTCGACGCTAGTCGACGTCGTACCCGCTGGGAACCCCCTGGACGGCTCTGAGAGCCACCGTGTCGCCTCGGCGCCGGCGACCCCCGGTAACCGTGCCACTCCGCCTCGTCGTCCTTGCAGCGTACGACGTACCCCCGGCGTAGCCGAATAGCAACTAGTTGTCGCCGGAATGGTGTCCGAATAGCACTGTGATGGAACTGTTATACGGACTTGGCTCTCAATTTGACCAGTCGGGATATATCATCGGGAATGGAGCCGAAAGGGAAGGGGGGTTAAGCCAAGGAAACGGGGATATCAGCATGCCCGCAAAGACCGCCGTCAAGAAGCCAGCGCCCGACTACGGCGAGTTTACCGCGCACCCGGCGGCGGATGCGTTTCCGCTGATGCGGGAAGAGGATCTGCAAAAGCTGGCGGACGATATCAAGCTGTGTGGCCAGCTTGACGACATCGAGGTCTTGGAAGGCACAACCCAGATCATAGATGGGCGTAACCGTTATCTGGCTTGCCGGCTGGCTGGCGTAGAACCACGCACCAAGGAAATCAGTATGGACGGCATGCCATACGGGATTTACGAGTATGCCGTGTCCAAGAACCTCCTTCGCCGTCAGCTCACGGCAGGCCAGCGTAAGGCCGTGGTAACGAAATTGCGCGAGGGCGGGCACAGCATCCGCGCGATAGCCGAGCTGACGGGAATACCGAAGTCCACTGTCGCCGACGATCTGCGCCAGGCGTCCGAAACCGGACAGTTTGAGCAGCCGGATCGAATCGAGGGTAAGGACGGGCGAGAGCGGCCAGCCGCTATACCGAAGGGTGGTGCCGAATCCGATTCGGCGCTAGACCGCCTGCGTTCGGCGGTCGGCAAGCTTGAGGGTTTCGCTGACAGTCTCCAGCTCGTGACTATTCCTGACGGCGTGCCGTCTGGCGACCGTGGCGCGCTTATCAAATCGTTGCGCAAGGGTCGCGCTGCCCTTGGCCAGTTCATTAAGCGCCTGGAAGGCGACCAGCCGGAATCGCCAGAGCCGGAAATAGCGGCAGCCGGCAACGAGCCGTCAGCCAAAGAGGTAAACGACTGGCTTAGATCGGTCGGTCGTGAATCAGAGATTAAGGCAGGCCGTGTATCTAACGCGCTTAAGAAGGAATACCTGGCGGCGCATAGCCAAGATGGCGAATCATGACCGGAGGCTCACGGTCTAGAAGGGCTATCGAATCCGCGCCAATTGAGGGGAAAGTGGTCGATAGTGTCGAGAGGTATCTTGCCTCTTATGACGATTTCGAGTTTACCGACTCTCAGGTAGCCGAGCGGTTCTCTGCCGATGCGCTAGTCGGCTCTTACTGCTGGGTCGGGGAGCTTGGCTGGCTCGCATGGGATAGCCGTAGATGGAGGGATATTCCTAATCCCGTGATGCTCGGCGTCGTCCGCAATTGGGTCAAGTCTGAATACGTGCGAACGGCCGGGCTTATCGGGGAAGCCAGAGAGATAGGAAATAAGGACGCCGTCGGTCGGCTGAGGTATATCCACGGCCAGTGGTATAACTACCAGTCAGCGGGCAAGCTCGGCGCGGTCGCCCGGCTATCGCAACCCGACGTCGTGCATAGGCTCAGTGAATTCGACGCTAAGCCGGATCTGCTTAACGTCCGCAATGGCGTTATCAACCTGAGTACCGGCGAGCTAATGCCTCACGATCCCGCGCTTATGCTCACCCAGCTAGCCGATGTCGATTATAAGCCCGGCGCTACTCACAAAGACTGGGCAATGGCGCTTGAGGCAATACCCGAGGATCTGCAAGGGTGGTTTCAGCTACGATGCGGCCAGAGCATTACCGGCTATAAGCCGGATGACGACGCTGTAATAGTCGAGCATGGCGGCGGCGCAAACGGCAAGAATACCATCATGGAGGCATACGGGAAAACCCTCGGCGACTATTTCAAGATGGCCTCGCCTAGGGTATTGCTTGGCAATCCCGACCAGCATCCTACGGAATTGGCTGACTTGTATGCCGCCCGTATGGTGTGGCTTGACGAGTTGCCAGAAGGCCGGTATCTGCCAGCAACGCGGATAAAGAACCTTACCGCTGGCCAACTGCCCGCCCGAAAGATCGGCAAAGATCCCTTGGTGCTTGAGGTTCTGTTTTCCCTTTTCGTCTCTACCAATTATCTGCCTGCCGTTAATGAGACGGACGAGGGGACGTGGCGGCGGCTATTCTTGTTGCGTTTCCCTTATCAGTTTCGTAAGCCCGGCCAGCCCGGTTATAAGCCCGGCGACGCGAGTCTCCGCCAGCGGGTAAAGCGCGGTCGCGGCCAGCGTGAGGCTATTCTCGCCTGGCTGGTCGAGGGCGCTCAGATGTGGTATGCGAACGACCGGGAATTCCCTAAGCCTGATCCTGTCATAATAGAAGATGACCGGATCTGGTGGCGCAAGCGCGACGACTCGATCTGGCGGTTTATAGACGAGCAACTGGAATTCGACTCCGATGCTCACGTCATGAGCAAGGATCTGTTCCAGCAATTCACGCTATGGCAGGCAGCGCAGAATCAGAAGCCGTGGGGTGATAGGACATTCGTAGAACGTCTCACCGGCAATGAGATAATAGCAGAGCATAACGTGTTCCCTAAAAAGGGTGTCCGCAAGCGCGCGGGCTCCGGGCTGTCTAGGCCGGATGGAGTGGTAAGCCTCGCCATGATTCCAGAGCAGTATAATGCCTGGTTTGGCCTGCGGTTCAAAGAGCCTGCCATCACCTTCGAGTATTGATGTGTGTAGCCTGTGTAGGGTCCTGTGACAGCAGCTCATATTCGGAGTCCCCTTTAAGGGAAAGGTAAACTACCCTACACAGCCTACACATCCCCAGCTCAACAGGCACTTTGCAGAAACCCCCTTGCAACCTTCCCGGCGACATGGGCATTAGATGACCGCTTGCCAGTATCCCGGCTGCCTCGTGGAATTGCCTCCGCGCATAGGACGTGGCGGGCGCTTTAAGCGTTGCCCGGAACACGCAAAGGCACGCAAGCGGGAACAGGATAAAGCGCGGCCGAAGGGCGGCCGTATCCGCAAGACCTACCCGCAATGCTGCCTCGATGCGCAGGCGGCCAAGGTGCGCGCGTACAAAGGCGGCACGGCTGTCAAGGCTGCCAATGTCCGCAAGTGCGCACAGCATCGGGATTGGCGGATCTGGTACAGGCTGGACCTCGCGGAGGAGGCAGAGAAAAGCGCCGAGGATAACGACGACGACCTTGCCGACATCGTATGGTCGCAGCGTTTCCGCATCACGCCTAACCATCCTGACAACTACCTCATTCCAGACCCGGAAATGCAGGTAGAGGTGCCGGTCGAGGGCATCGGATGGGATGACATTCCGCTGCCCTCCGCGATATCCGGGTATAACGTAAAGGCGGAGAGGATGACACGGCGGTATCTAGCGCTGGCTCCTGACAGGCAGGCGAAGAAAGCCGTCGCGCCTAACACGCCTGAGCCGTCGAGCGACCTCGGCTACTGGCGGGATAAGTGCGCCGAAGGGCGCAAGTGGCATAAGACCGACGCTTTCCTGTATCCGCCTGAGATGAATCGTGGCGCAGGATGGTGCGCGAAATGAAACACATTAAGTAGAAGGACAGTCGGTTATCCCTGCGTGAACTGTCCGGTCTCGGACAGTCGTTATCACGCCTATCAATGACGCTACTTGACCTTTGGGATATACCATGACCGAGCCAACCTGCCATACCGAAGAACGTTACTGCTATCTCTGCTTGGGTGTCACCACCGCCGAGGTTCTCACTTATCGTGCATATACATTGTCCCAATGTCTGACGTGTCATAACGTAACGTCTAACAGTCTGGCGTCTGACTAATGGCGTGGGATTACGACGCGACTCGTCTATGTCCGGTCTGTAAACGTGACGTGAAATGCCACATAAGGATAGAGCGCCGTATCGTCAGGATGCAATGCACCGTGTGCGAGTCGACGCAGGAATACCCCCGCTGTTAGCGATCTGCCATTCTTGCTAAGCCGAAACAATGGCGAGCGATAAGCGCTGTCGAACACACGACATAAGCGCGAGCGATAGCGTTATCGAACAGGTCACTTTTTCTGGCTGGCCTCCTTTGACGGCGCAGCCGGCAGGTCGCTCTCCTTAGCGTTACCGTTACGCTACCTTCTTTCGAACGCCCAACAATGGCGTTTCGCCTGGTCGGAGCCCTGCCGCGGCCTTATCGGCGAATGGCTCGAACAGCCGCGAAAGAATGGCGAAGGCGATTGGTGAATTGGGCATTCGAACACCCGCCATTTCGCCATTCCGCACCTTCGTCTGATTCTCGGCCTGCGCTGCCGTTACAAAGGAGATTTCCTTGACTTACGAGCCTGATGATTCCGCCGAGCGAGTGAGCCGTTACCGGCGTCACGAGAAAGGCGACCATTCGCTGTGCCTTTACCAGAATTGCAAGCCGCGCCGCGATCTTGAATACCGTAATGAGGAGCACCTATTGGCGGTCGCGCTATTCGAGGTATTGGCCGAGCGCGGCATTAACGCCGAGGTATTCTTTGGCGACGGCTATGGCGAGGCGCGGGAATTGGCCGACGCCGAGCTGCCCGATTACCTGCCGCGTGAGCCTGATTCGCTGATAAGGCTCCGCGCTAAGCGCGCAGTAAACCTTTGATAAACACTCCATAAACGTTCCCTGGCCCTTCCGTCCGGCGGCTGGTTACCGCCGAGGCGCGGTCTGAACTATCCAGGGAATACCCCCGGTGTTCTCGCGTCTAGTGGTTAGCCATACCCAGGCAGCGCGTTTGCGCCGGGGGACTAATAGCTCGCAAGCCAGCAACGGCGGGGTTCTCCAAAGCCTCGCGACATAGGCGATCCTGCCTAGAGGCGCTGCCGAATCCAACGGATATCAGCCGGCGCGTCTTTTAAGGCGCCCAGTCTGGCTTGCATTAAAAGACTTCCGCCTGGCAAACCTCAGTCATAAGGCAGCCAGCGGGCGATTGCTTAGGCAATCAACCTCCGTAGTAATGGACGGCAGACAGACCGGGATTACGCGGTTAAAAACGCTTCACCGCACCGCGTCATAGGCGAGACAGAACCATATTCGCGAGGCTGACCTTTCAGAGTCTCCGGCGGTCGAATCGTTGGGGCTGCGCTTATCCAAGCGCAAGCCTAATCCAACGACACCAATATAGGTGAAGCAATGAATATCGAATCAATTATCAGTGAAAAGCAGGGCGACGTCGAGTCGGCCAAGGGCCGGTATGACCGGGCTCGCCGGGAAATCGAGGATATCCTGGCAACCGCTAAGGCGCAGAATAGGTCGCATCTAACGGAGTCGGAAGACCGGCGTTGCGAGGCGGCATTTGAGCGAGTCGACCGGGCTAAGGCCGATCTTAAGAAGGCCGAAACCTCGCTTGAGCGCGCGAACGCGATTAAGGCCGAGGATGATAAGGCCGAGGAAAGGCTACTGATCCGCCACGCTACCGGGGCTCCGCGTAGCGCCGATGGCGAATATAACCTCGGCACCCGTACCGGCTTTAGCGCGTCGGATGGTCGCGTCACTGCGCACCAGACCTACGGCGCTGGCGGCTCTTACGAGGGCTCCGGTGATAGCCCGTGGATGGATTCCGCTACCGGCCGCCGGGCCTCACTGGGGCGCAATGAATGCTTTGCCGACCACGAGGTTGTCCGCGATGAAACCGCCCGTCATGCCGAGCGGGACAAGATCCTCGTCGGGACTCACGGGACTTTCGCTCAGCAAGTGCGCTCGCTTTCTACTGGCGGCTCGCCGGGAGTGGTCCCCACGATTTGGTCGAATAGCATTATCGATAAGGCTCGCAACAATTCGGTTTGTCTCAATGCTGGCGTTACCGTTGTACCCATGCCTAGTAAGGTCTATCAAATCGGCAGGTTGAATGCCGACGTAGCGCCGGCCTATAAGACTGAGGGTAGCGCGATCAATGTTTCAGATCCCGGTTTCGACTTTATCCAATTGCAGGCTACTACGCTCGGTAGTCTTACCGTAGCTAGCCTTGAGTTCCTGGCCGACGCGGTAAACGCCGACCAGGTGCTACAGGATGCGATCGGTAAGGCGATGGCGCTTGAAATCGACAAGGCGATCCTTTTCGGTCAGCTCCTTACAGCCGATGGCTCCGAGGGTTATAACCTGCCTGCGCCTTACCCGCGTGGTGTCCTTAAGACGCTGCTTGCGCTGGCACCTACTCAGGTGCTTCCCGGTTCCCCGTGGACAAACGGGACCGTCCAGACTGCCGCATCGTTTTTCCGCGAGCTACAGAGCCTGGTGTTCTCGGTTAAGCGGCGTAATGAGACGCCGGGCGCGCTCGTGTCTAATGACGCGCTTTATCAGAAATACGTGGACGCCTACGATTCCCAGAACCGGCCGCTCTCTATGCCGGATAACCTTAAGGCGCTGCCGTGGTTGACGACGAACGCGATTAACTCAGCAACCCAGGGCACGACGACAACGGCGTCGGATGTTTTCTGCGGCTCGTGGGATCAGGTTTTGCTTGGTCAGAGAATGGGCATAGAAATCCGCGTACTTTCCGAGCGCTATAGTGAGTTGGGGCAGGTAGGCATTCTCGCCTACTCACGCAACGACGTCCAGCTCGCGCGGCTAAGCGCGATGGGTGTCTACCGCTACCTCCAGGCGGCTGTCTGATGAGGCTGTTTAAGAAGCGTGCCAAGGGTCCGTTTAAGGCGGCTCCGGCTGCCAGCGGCGTTACCTACGCATACGCGGTCAACCCGTCCGGGCGTAGAGAGTGGTCTACTGCCGCCGGCGTCGTTATCGACGGGGTTGTCTACCGGCTTGCAGGCGAGCCGCCGACCGCGCCATGCGGGACTAACGGGTTTAAGGGGAACGGCCAGCGGTGAGACAGACGGCTCTGAGATCCACGCACAGACGACGGAATCTCAATCTAGGATGATCCCTTAGCTCAAGACGACGACTCTGAGGATCGGCGACAGAGCCGTATAGCACGTAGGCGCAAAAACAGCCCTTGCCGGGCTTCCTGGCAAGGGCTGTTTGTCGTTCTGGGGTTAGGCGGCTGGCTCTGGCCAGTCTCGAACATCTAGGATCTCTCCCGTTGCCTTTAGGACTATCCTTACCGAGCCTGGATCGAATCCAGGGCCACGGCGAGCTACCGGCAGTATCGTGACATCCACAAGTAGCTTGATTATCGCTCGCTTGCGAGGCAGGCTCAGAGCCCGCCAATTCTTCCTCGTGAAACCGTGCGGGTCTCGGAATTCGGGAACCGGGTCCTTTTCGTTGGCCTGCGCTAGCTGTGTCTTAATCACGGTCAGCCTAGCGTCGGCGTCTTTGTTTCCTGCTATTAGCACTGTCTCGTCTATGTCGTCACGCATGAATGCCCGCGCCAGTGCCTTTTTCTTCTCTTGAATCTTTTTCTCTTCGCTCCGTAGCGTTGTCGTGTCGATATCTTTTCTTGGCTCTGGCTTAAGGATGCTCAGGCGGTTCTTGGATATATGGGCGGTGAGATTCCGCTCTATCCATGCATCAGTGAGCGCGGCTCGCCTGCTGATGCGCCAGCAGTTTCTACAGACATAGGAAGAGCCGTTGTCTCTTTTGCGACCTGTCACGACGATTGGGCCGACATTACACTCGCCGCATTTGGCTATCCAGCTTAGTAGCCAGCGAGGCTCGTTGCCATGAGTATTGGTGCGCCGGGCTGGATCTTCGAGCTTTGCCGTGAGCCTTTCCCATATCTCTCGCTCTAGGATTGCTGGCCATGGCGCGGGCTCTAGTTGACGGACCTCGCGAATTTCACCCGTTGTCTCGTCTCTCACTTGTGAGGTATGGAGAGAGAGCCCGGCGACTGTTGCCTTTAGAAGTGCGGCCTTTAGCGTCTGGGTACGCCACTGTCCGCCGTGAGCGGTTGGCACGTTACGCTCTCGGAGGTCTCGCACTATCGCGCTTATTGAGATGTCTTTATCGAGGATATCATCAGCGGCTTTCAGCAGAATATCTCTCTCTTCGGGGACGATAATAAGCTGGCGCTGATATCTTTCGGTATTCTCTGCTGGCACGTAACCATATGGCCGTGGACCGCCATAATATGATTTGCCATTCCAGCGCTCTCTGCCCTGCGCCACTCGACGCGAGGTATCGGCTGATGATTGATCAGCCCCCTGAGCATATGAACGAGCATGCTGGCGCTCTATCTCCGTACCGCCGTTGGTGATCGTAAGTCTGCCGCTGAGGCTACGGATACTCGCGCTTGTGTACTGGCAAGCGTCGAGCAGATCATCGCAATCTCGGGTAGTGCGGAATGCCCTGTCGATATCCTCGAAGAGTGCCCCGTTTATTACGCCTGTGGTGATCTCGTCTATTAGCTCAGCGAATCCCGGCCGGATATTGCGATACTCGACGCGACCGTTTGGCAGCTTAATTGGCTTCTTTTTCCATGCACCCGCCGGCTTTGGCCGACCGTTTTTGTCCAGGTCGTTTTCCCTGATGACACGATGCAGGACCCATCCGAGACTGTCGCCGAGTGATGTAAGCTTGGCTATGCGTCCCTCGAACGCTCCTTCGATGCGAGCGTCGCTGATTCGTAGATAGATGTCGTAGGTGATCATGATGACCGCCTCCCTTTCCCCTTGCCCCCGGAAGGCAGTCTATCACGCTCGCACTGTGGGCGACCCGATGCGGCACGCGGTATTCGACCACCTGGCCGTCAGCCCGCAGGCGCTGAACCTGCTCAGCCCCGGCGTTACCTGGGCCGGCTGGCTCGTCCCGCTGGGACTATCGCTGGCCATGGTGGCCGCCATGGGCCTGGCGATGCTCGGCATAGCCATAGCCGAGTTCCGCAAGACAGAATAATCATCGCACATTGCATACGATGCGGTGGCATTCGGGATCCATTAATTAGTAAGCACCTGCTGATCAGTTCCCGGGTATTGCTCGTCTCTATAACGAAAAGTGACGAACAATCCTCGGCTCGCTACGCGACCCGTCCGCGCTCTCTCGGACAAGAAACCTTACGGATTGCGCTCGCGCACACCAAAACTCCAACTCCCGCACTCCGGGAACCTAATTCGCAGTTACGGCGCAAACCCACTCCACACGCGATCCGCCCCGCGCTCGCAACCCTCACTCAGACGACCACCAGAGCATCCCCAGAACCCCCGCTGAGCCTCCCGGAGACGCAGACTCCGCCACCGCTGCCGGATCCCGGCGTCCATCGCCCGGCCGGCCACCCCATGCCCCGGCCACGCCCGTGACACCGAGTCACCAAGATCCTTCCGCCCCTCCCCATCAATCCTGAACTCCACCCCTAATGATCTTCACCCCCCGTATCCCCCAGGTACCCCCCGCCCCCGCCAACTGACGACAGTCAGCCAGCCAAGGGTCACCACCGCTTGCGAGAC
>WNGJ01005588.1_pt1 | contig 13232 bp, 16 predicted proteins | sample 5400611 | NCBI WGS metagenome assembly WNGJ01 (sample SAMN13153375, study PRJNA577476) | soil metagenome | isolation source: 40 cm soil or saprolite under Garry oak tree replicate 1 | place: USA:California | collected 2016-06-15
GCGATGGGGGCCGCGGTGCATGCGGGGAATCTGTTGTAAGACGTCGTCCGTTGGCCGTTATCCATCATCCGTTGCAGGCAGCGCCGTTACGGACCCCGGACGACGGATGACGTTCATCACCGTTGTCCCGACTGCGCATCGGTTGGCCACGTCGGCGATGAATCGCCCCAAGGCGCCGATGGCATCCCTGCGTAGTCCGAACGGCACCCTCCCCACGTCCCACATGTAGACCGGTAGGCGCGTCAGGGCGAACGGTGAACCGTTGCCGCGCACACCCCCAAAGCCCAACTCGTATCCGGCAGCGCACGCCAGCCGCTCGATCCGCTCGTCGCGCGCGCCGAACGGATAGGCGACCGCGCGTGCCGCTTGGGGTCCCAGGCGGCGTCGCAGCGTTTCGCGGGACCGCTCGAGCTCGGCGGCAGCCTGGCCGTCCGACAGCCACGTGAGCCGCGAGTGCGACGCGGTATGCGAGGCGAAGTCGAAGCCCCGCGCCTGCCAGCGCCCGATGGTGTCCCAATCGAGGTGGGCGAGCCGGCGCCACGTGTATCGCACGTCCCACGTGTTCAGTCGCCCGACGTAGTCCGTGATGAGGAACGTTGTGGCGGTGAACCCCACATCGGCGAGTAAGGGATAGACGTGCTCGGCGAGGGACGCGTAACCGTCGTCAAACGTCAAGAGAAATGCGGAATGCGGAGTGTGGAATGCGGAGTAGCCAGGACGGAGTCGCTCCGCGAACTCGTCCAACGTCAACGTCCGCCAGCCCGCACGCACCAGCGCGTTCATCTGACCTGCGAACGTTGACCGCGCGACCCGAGTGACTCCGAGCTCTGCAGGTCCACTGATGCGATGATAGCACAGCACCGGAGGGAGGAGCGGGGACCGACCTTTGTCCTTCAATTCCGCACTCCGCATTGCTTCAGGCTCCCGTCCCCGGCCAGCTACCGCTCGCCAACGCGGACCCTGCGTCCGCCCACCGTGTGCTCGGCTCGGCGGCGCGACAGCGGCGCTCGAGCTCGGCGAGCCAGGCCGGCACCGAGCGGACCTCTTCGAGCGGCTCAGGGTTGCCGGCGGGTGGCCGCCCCGTCAGCATTTCGTGCACGAGGACCCCCACGGCGAACATGTCGTCCTGCGGGCCCGGCGCGGGCCGGCCGGCCCGGCGCTCGGGCGCCAGGTAGTCGGTCGTGCACAGCGCCGCCGTTGCCGCGCCGCCGCCGTCGCCGGTGAGGGCCTGTGCCAGCGCACCCAGAATCCCCGTGTCGGCGACCAGGGCCTGCCCGTCGCCGAGCAGCACGTTCTCGGGCTTCAGATCGCCGTGCGCGACGCCGTCGGCATGAGCGTGGGCCAACGCCGCGAGCACGTCCCGCAGCACCTCCACGGCCCGCCGGAGCGGCAGCTCTCCATGGCGCGCCAGCCAGGCCCGCAACGTGGTGCCCTCGACGAACGTTCGGGTATGGTAAACGAAGGGTCCCGCCCTCCCGGCGCCGCGCGGAGGCACGAGGCCCGGATGCTGGAGCCGACGGCCCAGCCGCGCCATGTCCTGCTCGAATCGGGTGGAATCGACGGCGAGCGACAGCGGGCCGGGCAGCACCTTCACCAGGAGGCCGCTGCTGGCAGACCGTTCGAGGGCCACGAACATGCGGCAGTTGCCGACGGGTCGCACCTCGCGCTCCACCCGGTACGCGGGCTCGAGCGCGTGCCCCAATGCCGCGCGGAGATCAGCCATGAATGTGCGAATATGGTGGCGGGCTGCCGTCGCCCGCAACCGTCCGGGATGGGCAGCAGGCCGTCGCGAATCCCTGACGCAACTGTTCGCGGTCCATCCGCGTCGTAGAGATAGTCCCTACCGGAGAATCAACGATGCTGATCCGCCGTGGTGTGATCGGGTCGATCGCGGTGACGCTCGCAGGGGTCATCGCTTTCGTCGCGTGGAGCGGGAGTGCGCGGAGCCAGCACCAGGGTCCACCAGACGATCAACTCCCGCGGTTCGCGCAGAGCGGCCAGCTCCTGAAACCCGTGGGTTGGGAGGCGTGGGTGATGGTCGGCGCCTCCACCGGGCTGTCGTACGCCGCCGCGCCCCCGCCGGCGGCAGGCGCCGCGCCCGGGATGTTTCACAACGTCTACGTGCAGCCCTGGGCCTATCGGGAGTTCGTCCGGACGGGCGCGTTTCCGCAGCGCACGATGTTCGTCCTCTCGTTCTACGAGGCATCGCGCAAGTCCACGCCGGCACGCGCCGGCTTCTATGAAGGGGATCGGGTGCCGGCGATCGAGGTGCACTTGAAGCAGACGGGCATCGACAAGACCGGCTGGGCGTTCTTCGGGTTCGGGGACAGCGCGGCGACCGCCGCGATGATCCCGGGGACGGCCTCGTGCTACTCCTGCCACGCGACCGAGGCCGCCCAGGACCAAGTGTTCACCCAGTTCTATCCGCCGCTGCGGGAGCGGCTGACGCCGGCGGGCGGGCGCTAGCCGGATCCAGGACCGGATCGGCCCGGACGACCTCGTCGTTCATCACTGTCATTGTGGCTTATTGCTTACATATGACGGATCCGGTGGCGGATCCGGCGCCGGCCCGTCAAGCTCCGGATGCCCGTTATGTGACCGCGGTCACGTGGCTGGGGCGACAGCCAGAGGTGCCGGGGACCGTGACTCGTCCGTCCGCCGCGTGCTCTTTATTGCGGCCGGGTGCGGACGCACCCAAGCACATTCCGATCGTGCGAACCCCGTCATCAGGAGAGCGGATGGTAACCGGTTCCGGGGCCCTCACCACGTCGACGCCCGTATTGTCCGACGCCGCCCTGGTGGAGCGGATCGCCGCGCTCGGCGACCGTGCGGCACTAGCGGAGCTGGATGCACGGCACGGCATGACGCTGTACGCGATCGCCTACACGCTGCTCTTGAATCCCGACGCGGCGGATGTGACGGTCGCTGCCACGCTGCGTGAAGCGTGGCGGCGCGCAGCGTCATTCAACGCACGGGAGCAGACCGCGGGACGATGGCTGGCCGAGCTCGCGCGCAAGGCCGCACGAGATCAGTTACGACGTTCTGCGATGCCTGCAGGCGGGCCGCGCTCGGCCTGCGCCTGATCCTTCAGTCCCCTTCTATCCACACGTCGTCGCGCCCGTCCCAGACGACCCAGCCACTGGGTGCGTCAGGCTGGCTGATGTAGAGGAGATCGCGGCCGAAGCGGGGATGCTCCCGCGTCTCTCGGGGTGACGCGACGCCTCAGCTCGCCCGCCAATTCAGCTGATCCTTCCCGTTGCCGATGGGATGGCCCGCGCCGACGACATGGACTGAGCGATCGATGCGGTGCATCCTACGCGCGCCCAACGCATTGCGTTGTATGCCGCCTACGGCGAGGTGATCGTGAACCGGATGAGCACGCCCTCTACGAACTCCGCCGTGATGGTCCGGTCGCGCGCCCGATAGGTGGACGTGCTCACCTTGAGGGTGCCCTCCGTCCGCTGGGCGATTGCGTCGGGGCGCCCCAACTGGGCATCGACCTCTTCGACGGTGAGCCCCTTCCGGATGTCGTCGGGCCGGTTGGCTGCGTGAAAGCCCGGTCCCGGGGGTTCTGCGGCGAACGATGAGAAGTCCAGGTACTCCGCGAGCGCCTGCATCACCCCGTCGGGGGTGAGCGCCTCGGACGGCACGACCGGCTTGTAGCGGAGGTTGAAGCGCGATCCGCCCTCCACCCTGCGCTGGCGGATGTTCGCTTCCTTGGTCTGCTGCGCCTGAGCGGCTTCCGCCTGGTTGCGGGAGTCTTCCCGCTCCCGGTCCCGCCGCAGCGCATCGAGCTCCTCGCGCATCCTGCGGCGTTGGGCCGGATCGGTCGTCTTCTCGAGATCCTTTTCCAGGTTCTTCTCCCGTTCGGTCTTGGAGGCGGAGGGCACGAAGACGTTGGGGCTATCGTCGTCGCCGAAGGTGCCGTATCCCCCGCCGGCGAGCTGGAACTCGATCAGATCCTTCTTGACCTTGACCTTGGTCACGAGCACCTCGTCCCCCCGGCGCAGCGCCGTCCCGGCCCGCTTCAGACGCGTGGCGTGTTTGGGGAAGTCGATCGGGTGCGCCGTCCCGGGATAGACATCGACACCGTCCTCGGTCCCGGGCATCTCCATCTTGAGGCGGACGGTCTTCCCCTCGAAGAACACTCGGAGCCGATCCTCGGACTGCGCGAGGGCCGGGGGAGCGGACGCCACGAGGACCAGGAGGGTGAGGGCGGCGCGCATGACGAGAAGTTGCAGGCATGATGGCGGCTGGCGCAAGGAGGCCAAGTGAGCCACCATAATGGGGGCCGAGCCCTTCGCCACCTCATACGACATGGAGGCGCCGTGAAGAAGAACAATTGGTCGCGTCGCGAATTCCTGGGCACGAGTGCGGCTGCCGCCGGTGCATCGCTCGCCGCGCACGCGCTTGTGCCGATGCCGCACAGTCTGACGCCGGCTCCGGCGGCCATGGCCGCCAGTGACCGGGTCCGCTTCGGCATGATCGGCGTCGGCATGCAGGGGAACTGGCTCCTGTCCGAGTCCATCAAGCTGCCGGGCGTCGAATGTGCCGCCGCCTGCGACCTCTATGACGGTCGACACACGCTGGCTCGCGAGATCGTGCGAGCGGATCTGCCGGTAACGCGCCGCTATCAGGCGCTGCTGGACGACAAGAACATCGACTGCATCGTGGCGGCCGTTCCCGATCACTGGCACAAGCAGGTGGTCGTGGACGCGGTGAGCGCGGGCAAGGACATCTACTGCGAGAAGCCGATGTCGCACAGCGCGGCCGACGGCGTGGCCATGGTCGATGCCGCGAAGAAGACGGGACGCATCGTGCAGATCGGATCGCAGCGCGTCAGCTCCCAGATCTGTGCCAAGGCCAAAGAGCTGATTTCGCAGGGGGCGGTCGGCGATCTGATGCTGGTCGAAGGATGGCTCGGACGAAACGACCCCACCGGCGCGTGGCAGTATCCGCCGCCGCCGGATCTGTCACCGCGGAATCTGGACTGGGACACCTGGCAGGGCACGGTCCCCAAGCGCGCCTTCGATCCCAACATCTTCGCCCGCTGGCGCTGCTGGAAGGAATACGGCACCGGGGTCGCCGGTGACCTCCTGGTCCACCTGATCAGCGGCATGATGTTCATGCTGGGGATCAATGAGCCGCCGAAGCAGGCTACGGCGGTGGGTGGGATCCGGCGCTGGAAGGACGGTCGCAACATGCCGGACGTTCACGCCGTCGTCTACTACTTCGGCGAGCTACCGGTGTACATGCGGCTGAATCTGGGGACGTCGATGCCCGAGACCTATCGCATCCAGGGCTCGAAGGGCGTGCTGGAGGTGACCGGATCCAGCTTGAGCCTCGCGCCGCAAACCGGCAAGGACGACTACCCCAGCTACTACACCGGCAGCTACCCCCGTGCGATGCGGGAGGCGTATCTCGAGAAATGGCATCAGGAAAACGATCTCAAGCTGGGTCAAGCGGCTGCGATGCCCGAGACCATGTCGTTCACCGGCCCTGACTTCGACGACGTCCGGCCGCACCTGTGGAACTACTTCGAGGCGGTGCGCACGCGGAAACCGGTGGTAGAGGATGCGGTGTTCGGTCACCACGCGGCGCTGGCCTGCCACATGGCGAACGAGTCGTACTTCCGGAAGACCTCCGTGTCCTGGGACGAGGCGTCGAAGACTATTCGGTAAGGTATTTAGCGCGTTCCGGCGCCTTCCAGAGGTCGATCGGTTTGGCGATGCCTGTGGGGCGGAAGGGCAGCATGACCTTGCGGCCTAGTCCGGCCGACGCGTACGCCGCATAGAGGACCTCCTGCACCACGCGTCCGGTCTCGCCATCGGAGATCGGCGTCTCCCTGCCGCGCACGCAGCGCGCGAAGTGCCGCATCTCCTGGGGGAAGCCGTAGTTCCACTGCTCCTCGAACACGGGATACGTCCAGCCTCGGGTGGTCGCCGCTTTTTCGACGGCGTAGCCGAATCCCACCTCCGAATACGTCGGGAGCGCGTTCCCCATGAGCATGTCGGCGTACGTTTGCCCCTTGTCGCCGAACACCTCGATACTGTCGTCCATCCCGCCGGGCCGGTTCCAGCTGCTCTCGACCATCCCGATGGCGCCCGTCTCGAATTCGATGATCGTGACGGCTTCGTCCTCGCCCCGCGTGCGCCCGTGGTGCACCTGGGTCGTCATTTGCGAGTAGACGCTTTTGACTTTCGGCTTGCCGAGAAACCACCAGCAGAACGCGATCCCGTGGCACCCCAGGTCCATGACCGCGCCGCCGCCCGACTGCTCCACGTCCCAAAACCACTCCGAGTGCGGACCCGAGTGCTTCTCGCCCTGCTTCACCAGGTGCACGCGACCGAATGCCCCTTCGTCCGCCAGCTGCTTCGCCTTGACGTATTTGGGCGCGAAGAACAGCTCTTCGGCGTATAGCAGCAGCACGCCCGCCTTGCGGCAGGCGTCGATCATCGCGTCGGCTTCCTCGATCGTCAGGCACAGGGGTTTCTCGCACACCACGTGCTTGCCGGCCTTGGCAGCGTCGATCGTGATCTGCGCGTGCATGCGATTGGGCGCGGTGATCGAGATCATCTCGATTTCCGGATCGCGTAGCAGCTCGCGGTAGTCGCCATACGCGCGCGGAATGCCGTGCCGCTGGGCGAAGGCTGCCGCGTGCCCCTTGGTCGGCGAGGCCACAGCCACGACTTCGCCCTCCTCCGGCATGGCTTTGACGGCCCCGGCGATGCAATCCGCCTGGAACCGCGAGCCGAGGATGCCGATTCTCACCTTCGTCATGTCCGGCGGCCCTGCTGCCCCGCCTTTTGCTCCCACGCCGACCGCCGTTCCTCGACCGCGCGCGCGAACTCCGGCGCGTTGTTCTTGAACAGCGCCGCGACCTCTGCGGCGTACCCCAGTACCGCCCACGGGACCCGCTGCTGGGCAAAGGCGAGAATCTCGTCGACTCTCTTCTCCTTCCCATTCATCACGGCGGTTCCACCATGACAGGTCAGGATCGCCTGATACGTCTTCCCCGTCGGGATGAAATTGATGCTGTGCCTAGTGACCTTCTTGTAGGCCCAAAGCACGTCTTGGAGGCGCAGCACGTCGAACCGGAAGAGCGTCGACCGCACGAGATACGTGTCCCCCACCCTCCAGCCGTCCCCGCCCTTGTAACGGGGGGAGTCAAGGTCGCGCTCCGCCACCACGGCGACGCCGAGCGGATCGCCCCACGACGCCATGCGTATTGCGAGCGGATGGCCCGATGGATCCCGGGCGTGCCGCCAGGCCGGCACTGCATACCGAATGAAGACGAAGGCGAACACGAGCGCGAGGCCGATCACGATATATCCTGCGATGCGGAACGACTCGTCGCTCACGTAGAAGGGATAGAAACGCCGGCGCAGCGCCCGCATCTCCTTGCTGCCAAACATCTGGTCCGCCAAACCCGACGGCCAGGGCGCGAGCTCGCCCACGGCCACGCCTGACACATCCGGACTGCCTTTGACAATCAGAAACCTGTCGCCGACGACCAATGCATAATACGCCCCGGATTCAGAGCGGCTCGTCTCGACCCCGTTGGTTGTTTGGACCGTGTACTGGCGGACCCCCGTGTCGATGACCTTCGATCCAGAGACCCGCGCGAAATAGCGCGGTGTTGCGGTGACGTCATGGATCGAGTCGAGATCCGCCGTGCCCAGCGCGAAGGGACCGTGCAGGAAATTGTCGATGTAGCGGCGGTCGCTCGTGGCGAGGAACAGCCCGCACACCAGGCTCAGGCCCCACGCCACGACGCGACGGCGAGACACGGCCCGGATCATCTTGAGGAGCCAGGTGTCCATTCAGCCCTTCACGTAGGAGAGCTTTTCGGCCACCCGCCCGTCCCGCACGCGAAACACGTCGACGCCCCGGACGTGGCCGCGCTTCCCTTCCTTGACCCAGGAGTACACCCAACGCACGACGCAGCGATCGCCGGCGACGAATATCTCCTCCGTGTCGAAGTGCGCTTGCGGTGAGCGGGCAAAGAACTGCTCCCAGAACGCCCTGATCCGATCATGGCCCTCCAAGCGCTCACCGTCCGGGGCCGGCCGGGTATTCTCGAAGCTGCAGTCACCGGTCATGAGCGCCATGACGGCGTCGACGTCATGACGGTTGAAGGCGTCGTTGAAGTGCTGCACCACCTCGAGGGCGCCGCCGGTCTGGGCGTTCATCGCGCCTAAGCTGCGGGCGCCATGCGCGGCGGCGCAAGGGTGGAGCCGCGCTCCTACAACGGTCGCGCCTCGAACGGCCAGGTTCGCCCTTTCCACGACCACGCTCCGAAACACACCGCACCCAGCAGCAGTGCGCCCAGTCCAAACGCGATCACCCTGGGCGGCGTCGTGGCAAAGATGAAGATCCATCCCAGCAGCGCGACGAGGCTCGGCACCGGATAGAGCCACATCCGATACGGCCGCGGCATGTCCGGCGCCCGGCGCCGCAATAACGTCACCGCGCCGATCTGCCCGATGAACTGCACGAGAATCCGCGTCGTGATCAACGCATCGATGACCATACCCAGCGACACAAATCCCGCGAGGATCGAGAGGACGCCCAGCACGACGAGCGAGACATAGGGGAATCCCCCGGACGGATGGAGGCGTGCAAACACCTTGAAGAAGTAGCCGTCCTTCGCCGCCGCATACGGCACGCGCGAGTACCCCAGCAGGAGGGCAAAGACCGAGCCGAACGCGGTCCAGAGGATCATCGCCGTGAAGATCGTCGCGACGCCCGGACCGTACATCCGTTCCATGAAGATCGAGACGATGAAGTTGGACTGTGGGTGTGACGCGGCCGGCACGAAGTCCTGCCAGGGGACGACGCCGATAATCGAGAGATTGATCGCGAGGTAGATCAGCGCGACCAGCACGGTGCTGATGAGAATCGACCGTGGGATCACGTGGCCGGGGTTCTTGACTTCGTCGCCGATATAGCAGACATCGTAATAGCCGAGGTAGTCGTAGACGCCGATTCGCGACGCGGCGCCCAGGCCAAGGAGAAAGCCCAGGGAGAAGTTGAACGCCCCCGGCGGGAAGTCGAAGGCCACCCTGGGGTCGAAGTGCAGCGCGCCGGTCAGGATGACCACGCTGGCCGTGACGATCGTTCCGATCCAGAGCGTGAGGGTGATCGTCGCAATCGAGGTAATTCGCCGATAGAGGAGCGCCAGGTTCGCGAGCCCGATGATGGTAACGACGAGCATCGTCTGGCCCGGAGTGATGCCTTTCCACATGTAGCCGAGGTACTGCGAGAAGCCGATGTACCCGGACGCAATCTCCAGGGGGCCACTGAGCACGAACTGCCACACGAAGAGAAAGCCCATGAGGCGGCCGACCTTCTCCGCGCCATACCCGTGGCGCAGATACCCGAACGAGCCGCCGGATCCCGGCAGCGCCGCCCCCAGCTCGCTCCACACCATGCCGTCGCACATGACGATCACCAGGGCCACGACCCAGCCAAGCATCGCTTGCGGGCCGCCCAGCGCGGACATGAGAAGCGGGATCGTGATGAACGGTCCGATCCCGATCATGTTCGTCATGTTGAGCGCCGTGGCGTGAATCAGGCCGAAGCGGCGGACCATCGGGGACGACGCGACCGGTTGTGTCACCGTACGGTCACCTCAACGGAGTGGCTTCGCGATCTCCCAGTGGTGCCCGAAATGACGCAGAATCTCTACCGGGAAACGCGGCAAAGCAATTCGCTGTAGAGCAGGTTATGCTCCAAACTTCCCGAACGCGGAGCCTTCCGATGGATGAGACGCTCGAAGCCGGTGTGGTGCTGGTGCGTGGGAGCGCGGCCGGGTTTGCGCAGAAGATCGCAGTCGGTCGCCATCGTTTCTTGGCGGACGAGCCGGTTGCCGACGGCGGCACCGATACCGGCCCCGGTCCGTACGACCTCCTCCTCGGTGCCCTCGGCGCCTGAACGTCGATGACCATCGCGCTGTACGCGCGACGGAAGCAGTGGCCTCTCGACGACCTGGAGGTCCGTTTGCGGCATTCGAGGGTGCATGCGCAGGATTGTCGTGATTGCGACACGAAGGAGGGAATGCTTGACGTGATAGAGTGCGAGATCGCACTGAACGGTGAGCTTTCCGGGGAGCAACGGAACCGCTTACGGGAGATCGCGGAACGGTGTCCGGTGCACCGCACGCTCACCTCGGAGATCAAGATCCGGACGCGACTGATCTGACCGCCCGTCTTTAGGCGCCTTCGTACTTGAAGGAAACCTTGATCTTCGCGCGATAGCTCTCGACCTTGCCGTCCTTGAGCTGCATGTCGAGTTGCGAGATCTCCGCCACCCGTAGGTCGCGCAGTGTCTTCGCCGCTCGCTTGACCGCCGCGGCCGCGGCCTTCTCCCAGGACTCGGGGCTGGTCCCGACCAGCTCGATGACTTTGTAGACGTTCTCGGCCATGCGAGGCTCCTTTGTCACCCTAGGTTGGTCGCGGACCTACCGGATCGTGAGTAAGCTGCGGGCGCAGTGGCCGTGGGCGCAAGGAGACGGAGCGGCGGCCGCCGGTCAGGCGCCCACAGACTCGGGGACCACGGGCCACCGCACGAGCGCGACGCCGAGAATGATCATGAACGCCGGGAGCAGGTAGTTATTCACAGCCGCGATCGGAGCCACGGCGCCCGTGACGTTGCGGAACATGCCGAGGAGCCCTAGAACCGCCGTGCCCACGCCGACCCAGCCGATCCATTTGCGCGAGCCTGGTGACTCGAGCCACGCGATCGACGTCAACAGGAAAAATGCGCTGAAGGAGAGCTCACCCAGAAACTCACCGATGTAGTTGCCAAGGTATGCGTTGAGGCCGTCGAAAACGGCGGCGAGGACCCCCCGCTCAACCGGGGCCGCGTGCTCGAATGCCAGGGCGAGGTGCCAATGGACACTGGGCCAGCGCATGAGGCCCAGCATCATGGCGAGCGCCGCTACCACCGCGAAGACCAACGCCAGCCGCATCGCCCCGCGCCGCACGGGGGCCAGGGCCTCATAGGCGGCGACGCCGGCGGGAAGCCATATCAGCGGCAGGAGCGCATAGACGGCCCAGGCGAGGCGGCCCTGCTGGCCGGTTGCGAGCAGGCTGGGCAACACCGTGGCCGCTGGGCCATCGAGGACAGCGGGATAGTTGAAGCGGGCCGCGAGGTAGGAGAAGACGCCCAGGAACGCGATGGCTCCACCGGCGAGACACAAGCCCCCTAAGCGGATGATGGCGCGAGTAGTCACGGTGTCCTTCGCAGTCTAGGTTCGAAACACGTCGGTGCTGAGGTAGCGCAGGCCCGAATCTACCAGGATGGTCGCCACCGTCGCGTCCGGGCCGAGACGGCGGCCAAGCCGAATGGCGGCCACCACGTTCGCGCCCGATGACGCACCCGCGAGCAATCCTTCCTCCCGAGCCAGTCGGCGCGTCATGGCCTTGGCGTCCGCGGTCGTGACGGCAATGATCTGGTCGACTTCCTCAGGCTCCCAGAGCGGTGGGACAAAGCCGACTCCGATGCCCTCGATCTTGTGCGATCCGCTCGGCTGCCCGGACAGGACGGCCGACTCCGCCGGTTCCACGGCCGCGACGCGCAAGGTGGGCTTGTGCGCACGCAGGCCGCGCGCGACGCCCAGGATGGAGTGGCCGCTACTGACCGAGTGGACGAAAGCGTCAACCTCGCCGCCGGTCTGATCCCAGATCTCTTCCCCCATCGGGAGGTAACCGCTGATCGCGTCACGGTTGTTCAGCTGATCGCACCACCAGTAGCTCGGCTGCGCGGCGAGCTCGTGGGCTCTCGCCAGCATGGCCTTGACGAGCGCCTCCGTAATGAGCCCGTGGTCACTTGGCACATCCTCGACCGTCGCACCGAAGGCCCGCATGGTGCGCCGTTTCTCGTCGCTGAAGGCATCGGAGAACACGATGTGCAGCCCGTAGCCCTTGGCAGCGCAAACCAGCGCCAGGGAAATGCCCGTTGTACCCATGGTGGCCTCCACCACGGTTCCACCCGGCGGCAGCCGCCCGTCGCGCTCGGCCGCCTCAATCGCCGCACGGGCCATCCGGTCCTTCATGCTCCCGGTCGGATTGCCCCACTCCAGCTTCGCCACGATGCGAGCGCAGCCAAGTGGAGCGATCTTGCGCAGCTCCGCGATCGGCGTGTTGCCGATGGCGTCCAAGACGGTCCCTGCCCTGTTCACCGCCTAGAGCGCCTTTTCGAACCAGTGATGCGCGTATGGCTCGTCGTTGAACGCCGGAACTTCGCGGAAGCCGTTGCGCCGATAGAGCGATTGGGCCTCCGTAAGGGCTTTGTTGGTTTCGAGCCGCAGCAGCGGCAGCCGCCGTTTCCGCGCGAGCTCTTCGAGACGGAACAGGATCCGGGTGCCGAGGCCGAGCCCACGGGCGGAGGTTGCGACCCACATGCGCTTGATCTCGCCATAGGCCGCATGACACTTCAAGGCGCCGCACCCGACTGGCGCTTCGTTCAGGGTGGCCAGCACGAAGTAGCCCTGCGGCGGCGTGAGCTCCGCCGGCGCGGCGGATATGCCGCGCGTGGGATCGTAGCCGGTTGCGAAGCGGGCCTTCAGTTCCTCGAAGTAGCGCTCGAGACAATACCGGGCGGCTGGACTCTCGGGATCCTCCACGGAGAGGCGCACGGCGCTGCCGCGCAGCAGGCGCTCGATGGTCCCCATGGCAGCGAGCAGGGCCGCGCGTTGCGGTTCCGGAAGGGGGTCGAGGAGCGACGCAGCGGCCTCGTCCGACAGGCGATTCAACAGGGCCAGTTCCTTGCGGCCAGCGGCGGTGAGAGTCACGAACCGCACGCGCGTGTCGCTGGGCGATCGAGTGGTGCGGATGAGTCCTTCTGCCTCGAGTTGGCGAAGCAAGCGGCTGGTGTAGCCTGAGTCCAACGCGAGGCGGGCACGCAGCTGCCGAATTTCGATGCCATCGGCGCCAATCTCAAAGAGGACCCGGCACGCGCCGAGGGAGCGACTGCGGCCGAGAAAGTCTCCCGCCAGCGCCCCTATCTGCTGGGTCACCACGCGATTGAAGGTTCGGACCTGCGCGACGCCATCCATATGTCTGACATTAGTCAGAGAACTGGCCGCAGGCAACTGGGCAGCGGCGCAACACATTGCTGTCCCTACGTGGGCGCCCTCCGCTCAGGCAAGTGTCCGCTTCAGATGGTCTGACAGACGGAGGCTCAAGGCGACCAGGGTCAGTGTCGGATTCGCGGCGCCACCCGTCGGG
>WNGJ01005590.1_pt1 | contig 13230 bp, 10 predicted proteins | sample 5400611 | NCBI WGS metagenome assembly WNGJ01 (sample SAMN13153375, study PRJNA577476) | soil metagenome | isolation source: 40 cm soil or saprolite under Garry oak tree replicate 1 | place: USA:California | collected 2016-06-15
GCGCGAGTGATCCTGGCCGGGCTCCGAGTCCTCGATCTCTCGCGCGTCGTGGCGGGACCCTACTGCGCGCTCCTGCTGGGCGACCTCGGCGCCGACGTCATCAAAGTCGAACGGCCCGGTCGCGGGGACGACATGCGCCACTGGCGTTGCTCGCGGGCGGCTGGGAAATCGTCCGCCGACTCTACCTGGCCGATGATTGACTGAGGCTCGCGTTTCGCTCACGTGCAAAGAGCAGTGTTACGATGCTTGTCGATGCGTCGCGGCACCATCGTGCTGGTCGGATTCATGGGAGCCGGCAAGTCCGTGTGCGGGCGGTTGCTCGCGCGGCGTCTGGGTCGTTGCTTCGTCGAGACCGATGACATGATCGTCGCCGCCGAGGGCCGCTCGATCCCCGAGATCTTTCGCCGTGAAGGCGAGGAGCGCTTCCGTCAGCTCGAGGGCGAGGCGCTCGAGCTGCTGCGGCTCAAGTCCGGTGACGTCATCGCGACGGGTGGTGGCTTTCCCTGCCGCGACGGCCGCATGGAGGCGCTGCGCGCGCTCGGCACGGTGGTCTGGCTGCGGGGCGAGCTGCCCGAGCTCCACGCCCGCGCCACGCGGAGCGGCGACCGGCCGATGCTGGCGGGCCGCTCCACCACCGAGATCGAGGAGCTCTATCGCCGCCGCGAGGCGTATTACCGTCAGGCTCACCTGAGCGTGGACACGACCGGGCTCGGCCCCGACGAGGTGGTGGCGCGCGTGATGGCCGCGCTGCGCGAGCACGATGCCGCACGCGTTTGATCGCCGGCTGGCGGCCGGCCCGCTCCTCTGCGACGGCGCCATGGGCACGCTGCTCTACGCGCGCGGGGTCAGCATCGATGCCTGCTTCGACGTCCTGAACGTCAGCCAGGCCAAGGTCGTGCAGTCGGTCCACAGCGAGTACATCGCGGCGGGCGCCGATTGCATCGAGACCAACACGTTCGGCGCGAACCGGTTCAAGCTGGCCGTGCACGGCCTGGCGAGCGACGTCCACCAGATCAACCTGCGGGGCGTCAAGCTGGCGCGAGACGTGCGCGAGAGCATGGGGCGCGACGTACTGGTGCTCGGCTCCGTCGGGCCGCTCGGTAAGTATCTGGCTCCCCTCGGTACCGTGACGGCTGACGAGGCGCGCGCGGCCTTTCGCGAGCAGGCCGAGGCGCTGCTGGAGGGCGGCATCGATGCGTTCGTCGTCGAGACGTTCTCGGATCTCACCGAGATCGCGCTGGCCATCGAGACGATTCGCACGCTGACCGATCTGCCGATCGTGGCGCAGATGGCGTTCACGGACGAAGGGGTGACGTTCGCGGGCCGCTCGCCGGCCGAGGTCGCGCGAACGCTGCGCGAGCTGGGCGTGCGGGCCCTCGGCGCCAACTGCTCGGTCGGATCGAGCACGCTCTACGAGGTCCTGGAGGCGATGGGACCGGAAGCCCGCGACGTGCCACTCGCCATCCAGCCGAACGCCGGCTTGCCTCATCGCATCGGCGAGCGGCTCATGTATCTGTCTTCACCCGGCTACATGGCCGACTACGCCGGCCGGATGATCGACGCCGGCGCGCGCATCGTCGGCGGCTGCTGCGGGACGACGCCCCAGCACATCGCGGCGATGCGCCGCGTGCTCGACGCCCGGGCGCCGGCATCGAAGGCCGAGCCCCGGCCGACGAGCGCCGCACGCGTGATCGAGGCACTCGAGACCCCCGGACTCCGCACGACCCTCGCTCCGACGCTGCTGGGACGCAAGCTCGAGCAGCGCAGCTTCGTCGTGAGCGTGGAGCTCGATCCGCCGCGCGGCCACACCGTGGAAAAGCTCGTGCAAGGCGCCAAGCTCCTCAAGGAGCGTGGCGTGGAGATCGTCGACATCAACGACGGCTCGCTCGGCCGCGTCCGCATGGCCGTGCTGCCGACCGCCATCCTCGTGCGCGAGGCAACCGGTCTCGACATCAACATGCACTTCACCTGCCGGGACCGGAATCTCATGGGCATCCAGGCCGACCTGCTGGGCGCGCACGCGCTCGGCATTCGCAACATCCTGGCCATGACCGGTGACCCGCCGCGCACGGGCGACTACGTGAACGCCACGGCCGTCTTCGACGTCGACGGCATCGGCCTGCTCGAAGTGCTGCGCCGGATGAACGAGGGCATGGACGCGACCGGCAACGGCATCGGCGAGCCCACGTCCTTCTGCGTGGGCGCCGCGCTCGACCCCGGAGCGCCGGACCCCGGACGCGAAGTCGAGCGCTTTCACCGCAAGCTCGAGGCCGGGGCGCGCTGGTTCCAGACGCAGCCCGTGTACGACCTCGAAGTCCTCGATCGCTTCCTGGCTCGCGTCGTCGGCTCACCGGTGCCCGTGCTGGTCGGCGTGCTGCCGCTCCACAGCTTCCGCCACGCCGAGTTCCTCCACAACGAGGTGCCGGGGATCACGATTCCCGATGGTGTGCGCGCCCGACTCCGCGCCGCCGGGGACGGCGCGCTTCGCGCTGGCATCGACATGGCCCAGCAGCTCGTCGGCGAGATACGGTCACGCTACGCGGGCGCCTACCTGATGCCGTCCTTCGGGCGCTTCGAGGTCGTCGCGGAGGTGCTCGATGTCCTCAGATGACGCACGGCTACTGACCCGTCTCAGCGCTCGCGAAGCCCAGCGGCGTATTCGCGACGGCAAGATCACCGCGGCGTCGCTGCTCGAGGCCTGCCTCGACCGCATCCGTGCGCTCGACGGACAGCTCCTGGCCTGGACGCACGTGGATGAGGCCAGCGCGCGCGCCGCCGCCCGCGAGCGCGATGCCGAGACTCGAGCCGGCCGGATTCGTGGCACGCTTCACGGCGTGCCCGTCGGCATCAAGGACATCTTCGACGTCGCCGGCATGCCGACGACGGGCGGAGCGCGGCCGTGGAGGCACCGCCGGGCGACCAAAGACGCGACGGCGGTCGCTCGCCTGCGCGAGGCCGGCGCCGTGATCGTCGGCAAGACGGCCACGACTGAATTCGCCTATCGCGATCCGGCGCCCACCCGGAACCCGTGGAATCTCGGCCACACTCCGGGAGGATCGTCGGCCGGCTCGGGTGCGGCCGTCGCTGCGCGGATGATTCCGCTCGCGAGCGGGTCACAGACGGTCGGCTCCGTGCTGAGACCCGCGGCCTACAACGGCGTCGTCGGCCTCAAACCCACGCACGGCCTGATCCCGGTCGACGGCGTCATCCCGCTCGCCTGGTCGCTCGATCACGTCGGCGTGCTCGCGCGCTCAGTTGAGGACGCCGCCCTCGCGCTCGGCGTCCTCGCCGGCGCTGAGTACGACGCCGCCGCAGGCCGGCCCCCTCGGATCGCCGTGTCGCCCGAGCTCGTCGCCCGCGCCGAGCCCGAGGTCGTCACCCATCTGCGCCTCGTCGCCGACGCATTGCGCGCGGCGGGAGCGACGCTGGTGGAAGTGACGCTTCCTCCGTCCTTCGGCGTGCTGCACGCCGCCGGGCTCACCGTGCTGGAGGCCGAGGCCGCGACGTACCACGAGCAGGACTTCCGGAAGCACGGCCCCGAATTCGGCAAGGAGATCGGCGCCGGCGTGCAGGCAGGGCTCGCCACGACCGCCGTCGCCTACATCGACGCCAACCGCGCGCGGCTCCGCTTCCGCGCCGACGTGGCGCCGATGCTGGCCGCGCACGACGCGCTGCTGAGCCCCACCGTGCCGACGCCGGCGCCGGCCGGACTCGGCTCGACGGGCGACGGCTCACTGTGTGCGCCCTGGAGCTACTCAGGGATGCCGTCGATCTCGCTGCCGAGCGGCCTCGCTGCCTCCGGCCTCCCGTTCGCGATCCAGCTCACCAGCGGCGCGGGCCACGAGCAGTCGCTCCTGCGCGTGGCCGCCTGGTGCGAAGGCGTGCTTCGCTTCTCCGCGGCGCCGACGCTCTAGTGCTCGATCTCAAGATCGAGGGCGCCACCGTCGTCGACGGCACGGGGACACCCGGCGGCCGTAGCGACGTCGGTGTGCGCGACGACACGATCGTGGCCGTCGGCGATCTCTCCCGCGAATCGGCTGGCCGGACCGTTCACGCCGCCGGCCGCGTGGTGGCTCCGGGTTTCATCGACATGCACTCCCACTCGGACTGGCGCCTGTGGGCCAATCGCCGCGCCGAGTCCAAGATCCGCCAGGGCGTGACGACCGAAGTGGTCGGCAACTGTGGCTTCTCGCCGGCGCCCGTGAGCGACGAGCACCTCGACGATCTCAAGGGCTTCGCCCCGTATCTGCCGCGCGGCCTGGACCTTCGCTGGCGCTCGGTCGGTCAGTATCTCGACGCCTTCGATGCCGGCGGGGCGTCGGTCAACGTCGTCCAGCTCGTCGGCCACGGCACGCTGCGCGTTGCCGCGATGGGTTTCGCGCGGCGCGAGCCGACGGCCGGCGAGCTGGTGACGATGCAGCGCGCCCTCGCCGACGCCGTCGAGGCCGGCGCCTGGGGAATGTCCACCGGACTGATCTACGCGCCCGGCTCCTACGCGACCACGGCCGAGATCGTCGAGCTCGCGCGCATCTGCGCACGCCGGCAGCGCACGCTCTATGCGAGCCACATCCGTGGCGAGGGCGCGACGCTGCTCGATGCGGTCGCCGAGGCGATCACCGTCGGCCGCGAGGCGGAGCTCGCGGTGCAGGTGAGCCACATCAAGGCGGCGGGTCGGCCGAACTGGGGCAAGGTCGCGCGCGCGCTCGCCCTCGTCGACGCGGCGGTCGCCGAGGGCATCGACGTCATGGCCGACGTCTACCCGTACACGGCCTCCAGCACGTCACTGCGGTCGCTGCTCCCCGACTGGGCTCTCGAAGGCGGGATTCCCGCGATGGTCGAGCGCCTGGGCGATCCCGCCGTGCGCGAGCGCATCGCCAAGGAGCTCGAGCAGCCGGTCACGGGGCAGAGCCTGCTCGATCGCGTCGGCTGGGAGAACATCATGATCTCGTTCTCGCCCGGACGGAAGGACGCCGAAGGCCGGCGGCTCAGCGAGATCGGTGGCCTGGCCGGAGCGCTCGACGTCCTGGCTGCGGAGCCCCGGACCGCGATGATCCTGTTCCAGCTCGACGAGCGCGACGTGCGGCAGGCGCTGGTGCACCCGCGCGTGATGATCGGCTCCGACGGGTCATCGCTGGCACCGTACGGCGAGCTGGGAGAGGGCCGGCCCCATCCGCGGAGCTACGGCACCTTCCCGAGAGTGCTGAGCGAGTACGTGCGAGAGCAGCGCGTGCTCCCGCTCGCCCACGCCATCCACAAGATGACGGGACTTCCCGCGCGCCGACTCGGCCTGTCCGATCGCGGCGTGATCCGTCCGGGGGCGAAGGCCGACCTGGTCGTGTTCGAGCCGCGCCGCGTGCGAGACCGGGCGACCTACGAGGCGCCGCATCAATACCCGGAGGCGATCGAGCACGTCGTCGTCAACGGGCGATTCGTGATCCGCGACGGCGAGCACACCGGCAGCCTGCCGGGTCGCATCTTGAGATTGCCCTAGATCGGACTGCTCCCCGACTGGACCTCGCAGTAGGACAGCGCCGGCCGCCAGACTCCACCGCCGCGCTCGCAGTCGTCTCGCGCTGAGCGACTCGGAACGTCGCCGACGGCGCCCGCGCAGCCCGCGGCCATAACGGCGACCACCAAGACGAATATCCGTCGCCCGAGTGTCACGCTCGATGAACGGGCCGCACCTGGGAAAAGATCCCGCTCCACGGCGTTCCTCCCTGGAGTGTTTCGAGTGTGAATGTTGCTCGCCTCTTCGATCCGCGTAGTTACGGGATGGCGCGGTGTGGCATTGACCTTGCTCCCTCGGGGTCCGCTCCCCGCGGAGCCGAGGAGGAATGGATGAGAACAATTCTCATCATCGATCAAGATCGCGCCACCGCGCATCAGTTCGCGCTCGCCTGCCTGAAGCGGGACATCGGCACGGCGCTGGTCGACACCGTGTGCGAAGGTGTTCGCCTGCTCCTGAACGAGAGCGTCTCGCTCATCGTGGTCGAGCCCTCGCTCATGCATCTGAGCGCGCGTGATCAGGCCGTGTTGTTCGATCGGGTCGCCCCGGGCGTGCCCGTCGTGATCGCGGCGCCCCCGTCGGCCACGCTCGAAGCCCGTGTGGGCTGGGAGTTGGTCGGGTTCACCGTGGTTCCTCGTCCCGTCGACGTCGAGGACGTGCTCAAGATTACAGCAGGCTAGTCGCGTCTTGCTTGCGCCGAGGCTCGGCCCGTGTACACTTGCTCTGTCTGCCACAAGCCGGCCGGACCTCGCCTCCGCCGAGGCTGCTCTCTTCCGTTCGCGGGGCGTGTGACGTATGACCGTACCGGGAGAGAGGTCGAGGAGGAGTCTATGGCGTCCAAGCTTTACGTCGGCGGTCTCTCGTACTCCACAACCAGCGAAGGCCTGCGGGAGTTCTTCGCGCAATCGGGCAACGTACTGTCCGCAACAGTGATCACAGACCGGTTTTCAGGTCAGTCCCGTGGCTTCGGGTTCGTCGAGATGGCGTCCGCCGAGGATGCGCAGAACGCGATCTCCCAGATCAATGGTCGGGAACTGGACGGTCGCCGCATCACCGTTGAGGTATCGAATCCCCAGGGGCCACGCACGGGTGGTGGGCGCCCCGGTGGCGGAGGACGACCCGGCGGCGGTGGGCGCGGACCGGGCGGTGGTGGTGGTCGAGAGAGCGGCTACGCTCATCGGCCATCGAAGCCAGTCCGCTGGTAACGCGAGAGCGGTGAACTAACCGAACATCAGAGGATGGTACGAACGCGGGGCCGGCCGCTCGGCCGGCCCCGTTCCGTTTCTACCTCTTGTGCCTTGGTTTCGCGTCTCCCGAGTCGCCGGGAGCCGGCGCGGGGGTCACGGCCGGCGGCGCGGTCTCGAAGATCCGATCGTAGCGGCCGTATTCGTGAGCGGCGTCCATGAACCACCGCACGACCTCGGGATCGGACTTGGGCGGGATCTCGCAGGACGTCGACAGGATGAACGCGGACTGGCGGGCCGCCGCGTCCAGGCAGCGACGCACGTCGGCCACCATCGCGTCCTTCGTCGTCTTCTCGAACTTGGTGGCGTCCACGTTGCCGATGGCCACGGCGCGGCCGCGCGCGACCTCCACGAAGCGCTCGAGCTGGTCGACGTAGAGCGTGGGATCGGCCTGCTGGTCGAGGTCGAACGACACCGTCGTGAAGCCGCACTGGATCAGATCCTCGTAGATCGGATACGTCGTGCCGCAGATGTGCGTGGTCACACCGACTTTCTTGGCCTTGAAATACTCCACCAGCTCCTTGTGGTACGGCGCGACGAAGTCGCGGTAGTTGTCGGGTGAGATCAGGCTGATCGACGCCGTCGGCTCCGAGAACGACAGCCCGATACCCGTCTTGGCGATGGCGTCGCCCCACGTCTTGCAGAAGTCCGTCGTCACCCGCATGAGATCGTGGATGAACTGCGGATCCTCGAAGGTGTCGAGCAGCATCACCTCGGGATTGCGCATGAGCATGGCGATCGTCCACGGCCCCACCGCGACGGCCCCGATGGCCGTCGGCGGCTTGGCCTTCACGAGCGCCTCGCACTGGTCGAGGAAGCCGGGCAGGCGCGCCGTCTTGTAGGGATCGGGCATCGGGATCCTGGCCAGCGCGCTCTTGTCCTCGGCGAGCACGTGAGCGTCGATCGAGGGGACGACGTAGTCCGAGTACTTCACCCGGCAGCCGAAGGCCTCGGCCTCCTTGGCCAGATCGTTGTACGCGAGCACCACGTCGGGCTGGTAGCGCTCGTAGTAGTTCATCATCGCCGTGATGGCTCGGGTGGTGTTCGTGCAGTACTCCTCGATCGACAACCCGTCGAGCGTGCCCGCGAACGAGGCGACGATCGGATAGACGGGAACGCGATCGGCGAAGCTGCGCTTGTAGGCCGCGACGACCCGATCGCGCGGGGTGAACTCGCTGCGGCCCTTCTCGGCGTCCCACAGCCGGTTGGCTTCCATGTAGCGCGGCGGCAGCTTCGCCTCGTACTCCATGAACTGCGTGATCGGATACCGGATGCCGCCGGCGTGCGTGCCGCGGAGCCCCTCGACGATTTCCTCCATCTGCGCCCACGGGATCGTGAAGGCCATCTCGTGGTCCTGGGTCTGTCCGAAGATCCGATCGCCGGAGCAGGGAAGGATCACCTGAGGCCGATCCGTCCGCATCGTGGTCACGATGATCTCCGAGCAGTCGACGCGGCCGCCGAACGCCGAGGCGAGCTTGCCGCCGCGCTTCCAGAGCGCGGCCTGGGTGAGCCGCATGACCTGGGCGGGGTTCGCGTAGATGCACACGAGGTGCGGCTCGAAGGTGGTCCGATCGAGGGGCGCGACGAGGAGCGCGTAGTACTCGCCGGGCGCGAACTGGTCCACCGCGGCTTCCGACCGCTGGCCGGCTTCTTTCGTCTCCGTGTACATCCCTTCACACAGGGTCCCGGAATTGTGCAGATGCGTGGGCTTCTCGAAGCCGAGCGCCGCGATGCCGAGCGAGCAGATGTGGTCCTCGCGGGTGAGGGCGATCATCCAGCCGTAGCGACGCGCCATGTCGATGACCTGGCAGTTCATCGAGAGCTTCTTGAAATCCCGAGCCGGACGCTTGGCCCTGTCCGGAATCGCCTCGCCAGGCTTCAGCATTCTGATCGCCACGGGAAAGGTCTGCGGACGGATGTAGGTCTGCAGCTCCCGATCGGCGGTCTTGACGTCGATCATGCGGCCTCCTCGAGCGTGTGCTCAGCCGGCTCAGCCTACTACGCGTGCGCGAGAGGTCGCAACGCATTGCAGAGTCTGCGGCATCGTCTGGCCACGTTGAAACGGTATGGCGTTTGCGTCCGTGCGTCAGCATGCGGCGCTGCCTGACGCTGGTGGTCGGGGTCCTGATCGGCCAGTGGCTCACGTTCGGCGCCAGCTCCTCGCCAGCCGACCTGTACAGTGTCGGCCTCGCCGCCTGGGAGCGGCGCGACTACGCTGAAGCGCTCCGGGTGTGGAGCCACGGCACCGCGCTCCAGCCCGGCGACGCGGTCCTTCATTTCTGGCGGGCCTCGGCGCTGGCGCGACTCGGCCAGCGCCACGCCGCGGCCGACGGCTTTCGGCTGGCGCTGATGCTCGATCCTCCTCAATCGGTCGCCGCGGCGGCGCGGCAAGAGCTGGCGAGTCTCGACGCGGCCAGCACCACCGCCACCGACGTCGAGACCACCGTGCCGGTCGAGTCGACGCGTGGCGTGTGGGTGGCGTCAGCGCTGATCAACGGCGCCTATCCGGCGCGCTTCCTCGTCGATACGGGCTCGAGCGTGACGCTCATCTCCCCTGCCATGGCCAGGATCATCGGAATGCCCACCAAGGCCACCAGGGCCACGATGGAGCTGCAGACGCTCGGCGGAGTGACGGCGGGGCCGGTCACGACGGCCACGTCCATCCGCATCGGTGAGGCCGAGGTCCACGACGTCATCGTCGTGGTGCACGATCCCGGGCCCGGCCTCGACGGGATCCTCGGCAACACCTTCCTCGGTCGTTACCGCGTTACGCTCGACGCCGACCGCCGTCTCCTGTCGCTTCGTCGCCCCTCGGACTGACTCGCGCCGACGCTCGAGCGTCCTCGTGAGCCGGGGCCCCCCGGGCCGCGAGGCCGCGATTTCGTCCGATAAGCCCTGCCTCGGAGCGCGCTAGAATTGTCGCCATCGCCGTCGTCCGGGCGGATCTGGAGGAGAAATGATCAACGCTCCGAGCGCGAGTTACAGCGTCACGGTACGCCTCGAGATCGACAACAAGCCAGGCATGCTCGGCAAGGTGACGTCGGCCATCGGCAAGGCGGGCGGTGACATCGGCGCCATCGACCTCGTCGAGGTCGGCAAGACGACGATCACCCGCGATCTCAGCGTCAAGGCGAGTGACGAGCGTCATGCCCAGCAGGTCGTGGAAAAGGTCCGGGCCGTCAGTGGTGTTCGCGTCGTCAACGTCTCGGATCGCACGTTCCTCATGCACCTCGGCGGCAAGATCGAGGTGAAGGGAAAGATCGCGGTCAAGACCCGCGACGATCTCTCGATGGCCTACACGCCGGGCGTCGCGCGCGTGTGCATGGCCATCCATCAGGATCCGGAGAAGGCGTACGCGCTGACCATCAAGCAAAACTGCGTCGCCGTCGTGACGGACGGCACCGCCGTGCTCGGCCTCGGCGACATCGGGCCCAACGGCGCCCAGCCCGTCATGGAGGGCAAGGCGCTCATCTTCAAGGAGTTCGCCGGGGTCGACGCCTTCCCGCTCTGTCTCGCGACCAAGGACGTCGACGAGATCGTCACCATCGTGAAGGCCATCTCACCGGTGTTCGGTGGCATCAACCTGGAGGACATCTCGGCGCCGCGGTGCTTCGAGATCGAGGAACGCTTGCAACGCGACCTCGAGATCCCCGTCTTCCACGACGACCAGCACGGCACCGCCGTCGTCGTCCTGGCCTCGCTCCTCAACGCGCTGAAGGTCGTCCGCAAGCGCCTGAGTGACGTGCGGATCGTGTTCACCGGCGTGGGAGCCTCGGGCATCGCTACCACGAAGCTCCTCATGAAGGCCGGGGCGAAGCACATCGTCGGCTGCGACCGGGCGGGCGCGATCTATCGCGGCCGCACCGAGAACATGAACTCGATGAAGGAGTGGTTCGCCCAGCACACGAATCCCAAACGCCTCCGCGGCACCGCGGGCGATGCGCTGGTGGACGCCGACGTCTTCATCGGACTGAGCGGCCCCGGTGTGGTGGGGTTGAAGGACATCAAGGCCATGCGCCGGGACCCGATCGTCTTCGCGATGGCCAACCCGATCCCGGAGATCCAGCCCGAGGAAGCGGGGCCGCACGTCAAGGTCATGGCGACCGGTCGGTCCGACTATCCCAACCAGATCAACAACTCGTGCTGCTTCCCCGGATTCTTCCGAGGGATGCTCGACGTCCGGGCGCGGCGCGTGAACGATCAGATGAAGCTGGCGGCGGCCACCGCGCTGGCCGAGCTGGTCGGCCGCGACGAGCTCGATCCCGAGTACATCACGCCCTCGATGTTCGACCGCCGGGTGGTGCCGGCGGTGGCCGAGGCGGTGTCCGAAGCCGCTGTCCGGACGGGTGTCGCCCGGCGGAAGCCGCGGACGGCGGGAGGGAGGTCCCGCTAGGGACCGTTTTCTGGTCTGTTTTCTGGTCTTGCTGCTCACAGGGCGTGCACCTATAATCCGTCGCCAATCCGATGCCTTTCACGCTCACCGGTCTTTTTATCACGTGACGCTCGAAGCAGGCTGAGACCGTACGTCAGCCGCGACCAGGGGGAGGCCCATGCGCGCAGCGAAAGTCCCGCCCAAGGAGCTCCGTCGCGTCGTCGTCGCCGCATCCGTGGGCAATATCATCGAGTGGTACGACTTCTACATCTTCGGGAGCCTGGCCTCGATCCTGGCGGTGAAGTTCTTCGAGAAGGGTCACCCGGTGGCGGCCTTCCTCAGCACGGTGGCGATCTTCTCGGTCGGATTCCTGATCCGGCCGTTGGGGGCGTTCGTCTTCGGCTGGCTCGGTGACAAGGTCGGCCGGAAGTACACCTTCATCGTCACGCTGACCGGCATGGGCCTGGCGACGGCCCTCATCGGCTTCGTGCCGACCTACCAGTCGATTGGCCTCGCCGCGGCCTTCGTTCTCTTCGCCCTGCGCCTGATCCAGGGGCTCTGCCTGGGCGGGGAGTACGGCGGCGCCATCACGTACGTCGCGGAGCACATCGAGGACGAGCATCGCGGGTACTACACCGGCTGGCTGCAGACCTCGCCCACCCTCGGCATCGTCGTGTCGCTGGCGACGATCATCGGGATCCGGACCTATCTGGGCGTCGAGGCGTTCAACGACTGGGGCTGGCGGCTGCCCTTCATCATCTCACTCCTCCTGGTCGCGATCGCGATCTGGATCCGGCTCTCGCTCGGGGAGACGCCGATCTTCCAGGACATGAAGGCGCGGGGTCGCACCACCACCAACCCGTGGCGCGAGGCGTTTCTCAGCAACAACTTCAAATACGTGGCGATCGCCAGCGTGGTCGTGCTGGGACAGGGCTGCGTCTGGTACAGCGGGCAGTTCTGGGCGCTCTACTTCTTGCAGACGGTCAAGAAGCTCGACGTGCTGACGTCGAGCTGGATCGTCGGCATCGCGCTGCTGATCGCCACGCCCACGCTGATCTTCTGGGGCTGGCTCTCAGATAAGGTCGGCCGCAAGCCGATCATCCTGGGCGGCATGGCCCTGGCCTCGCTCACGTACTACCCGCTCTACTCCGCCCTGGGCGTCTACGCCGATCCAAAGAACGTCAACTACGCGATGTCGATCCTCATCGTCGTGATCCTGGTCAATTACGTCGGCATGACCTACGGGCCGATCGGGGCGTTCCTGGCCGAGTTCTTCCCCAGCCGCATCCGCTACACCTCGGTATCGGTGCCCTATCACATCGGCAACGGCTGGGGCGGCGGGCTGGTCCCGATCGTCACGACCTCCATGTACCTCTCAACGGGCAGTGTCGGCTATGCGCTGATCTATCCCATCGTGGTGCCGGCCGTCATGTTCCTGATCGCCATCTTCGTGATGCCGGAGACGCGCAAGCACAGCATCTGGGAGGAAGGCGCGATCGAAGCGGCGCGCAGCCGCGCGTAGCTGGTCTCGGCCAATGGTCCGGGGCGGGCGGTCCTCGTCCGCCCCGGCTCGACGCCCCGCGGCAGAGCGCGCCTTCCCGAGTCTCGCCCACAAAATCCAGCACTTCACACCCCGGGCTTGGGTAATCTACTTTTGCGGTCAATCCGTGTGCGTCCAGCGCGGGCGCGGTCGTCAACAAGGGGGAGAGGATGAGCATAGCCACGGGAGTGATGACCCGCGAGCGCGTCGTGAGCGCGGCCGAAGAGCGGCGCGTCATCGTCGCGTCGTCGGTCGGTACGGTGTTCGAGTGGTACGACTTCTACCTGTACGCAATCCTCGCACCGTTCTTCGCGGGACTGTTCTTCCCTCCGGGCAACCAGACGGCCGCGCTGCTGGGCGCATTCGGCGCTTACGCGGCCGGCTTCCTGATCCGTCCGTTCGGAGCGCTGATCTTCGGTCGGATCGGTGACATCGTCGGGCGGAAGTACACGTTCCTCGTGACGATCGTCGTCATGGGCGTGTCGACGGTGCTCGTGGGCTTCATGCCGACGTATGCCTCGCTCGGCTTCGCGGCGCCGCTCGTCCTCGTCGCCCTGCGGCTGGCCCA
>WNGJ01005591.1_pt1 | contig 13229 bp, 10 predicted proteins | sample 5400611 | NCBI WGS metagenome assembly WNGJ01 (sample SAMN13153375, study PRJNA577476) | soil metagenome | isolation source: 40 cm soil or saprolite under Garry oak tree replicate 1 | place: USA:California | collected 2016-06-15
CGAGCAGCAGATGCTGGCGATCGGCCGCGCGCTCATGACCAACGGGCGTATGCTGGTGCTCGACGAGCCGTCGGAGGGGCTGGCGCCCATCATCGTGCGGGAGATCGGGCGCATCGTGCGGGGGCTCAAGGGGGGGCGTCTCTCCATCCTGCTCGTGGAGCAGAACTACCACCTGGCCCTCCAGGTCGCCGACCGCGTCTACGTGATGAACAAGGGGCAGATCGTCTGGGAGGGCACGCCCGCCTCTCTCGAAACCGACGAGGACGTCAAGCGCAGGTATCTGGGGGTCGCATGAGCTGGATCGATCCTGATTTTCCTCACCGCGCCACGCCGAGCGATCTCGTGGGCCGAGTGCTCGGGCTCAACCCCGGCATGATGACGGGCCCGGGTACCAACACCTACCTGGTCGGCAGGAGCGAGCCCATCCTGATCGATACGGGTGCGGGTGTGGCCGGGTACATGGGCGTGTTCGGCGAGTATCTGGCCGAGCGAGGCTGGCGGAGTCCGTCGCGCGTCATCCTCACACACCGGCACGTGGACCATCTGGGCGGCGTGCCCCACCTGCGCGAGCGCTTTCCGGGCCTGCCCGTCGCCAAGATGATCTACAAGGACGAGGGGCTGCCCGAGGGCACGGCCGACCTGCGCGACGGGCAGGTGGTAAAAGGTGACGGCGTCACGCTCCGGGCCGTGCACACCCCGGGGCACGCCTCGGATCACCTCTGCTATTTCCTCGAGGAGGAGCGCGCGCTGTTCAGCGGCGACCTGATCCTCAACGGCTCGACGAGCGTCATCCCTGATGAGGACGGCGACCTCGCCGATTACATGGCGTCGCTCCGGCGCGTCCAGGCTCTGGGCGTCCGCCGCATCTACCCGGCGCACGGCCCGGTCGTCGAGGACGCGCCGGGGAAGATCCAGGAATACATCGACCACAGGATGGAGCGCGAGCGCCAGATCGTGGAGACCCTCGGCAACGGCGCCCGCACGATTCCTGAGATGGTCAAGATCATCTACGCCAACGTCCCCGAAAAGCTCCACCTGATGGCGGGCAAGTCCGTCCACTCTCACCTCAAGAAGCTCAAGAAGGACGGCCGCGTCTCCGAAGAGCGAATCGCCAGCGCCCCTTCGCGCTGGACGCTGCTCTAACCCTCATCCACCCCTCGGGTGAGGGAACCGAGACCGGGCGACAGGACCCGCCCGCCTCGCGCGTTAACTGCGCGAGCTAGACGGGATCCGGGTAGATGCGCTTGAAGACGGCGGGCGAGCCCGCATCGAGCTTCATGAAAGGGCGGATGCGGTGGGTCCACGGGTTCCGGTCGCGAACCTGATTCCACGCCTCGCTCTTCGGCACGTCGGGCCGCTCGAACTCGTAGACCGTCAGGTACTTGGGCTGCCCTTCGACCGCCATGAAGCGCCGCACGCGTATGACGCCCGGAACGGTCTGATAGTCCGGGACGTAGACCGTGTTGTACCAGGCGTTCCACTCTTCTTCCACGTGCGCCGGGATGTCCATGCGCCCCATCTGGAGATAGGGCGACGGTCCCATGGTCAGCTCGACAGGGTTGGTGCGCGCGGGATGGATCTGCCGGTACGCTTGCAGGATGTAGTTGCGGCCTACGTGGCCGCCCGAGGCCTTGGTGCGCCAGGGCGACGGGCTAAAGCGGACCTCGTCGAGGAATGCGGAGGTCCGCAGCACGTTCGGCTCCTCGAGCTCGTACATGGCCAAATACTTCGGCCCGCCCGAGAGCGCCTCGTAGCGGCCGGCGCTGAGAAAGCCCGGCACCTTGAGGAGGTGGTGGATGTGTTCCTCATTGTACCAGCGGTTGAACTCCGCCTCGTGCTCCGCGTCGACGTCCGTCCACAGCATCAAAAGTCCGGTGCCGCGCGTCTTGGCCATGAGGGTCTCCGGAAGGCGCGCGACTCGCGCTCAGGCGCGGGCGGCGGTGACGAGGGCGGAGAAGAGACGGCGGGCGGGCTCGGAATTGCCGACGAGGTGTTCGGGATGCCACTGGACGCCGAGGACGAACTGCGAGTCGTCGTCGAGCTCGACGCCTTCGACCAGCTGATCGGGCGCCCACGCCACGGGAACGAGGCCGCGGCCCAGGGACTTGATCACCTGGTGATGGAAGCTGTTGACCTCGAGATCCTCTGCGCCCAGGACGCGTCCCAGGCGGCTCCGCGGGGTGACCGTGACCTTGTGGGTCGTCTGCTCTCGCGCCTCCTTCTGGCTGTGCTGGATCTGCGTTCCCGGCTCCGTCGCCACGTCTTGGTGAAGGCTGCCGCCGAGGGCAACGTTGAGGACCTGGATGCCGCGGCAGATCGCGAGCAGCGGCGTCTTCTTCTCGAGGGCGATCAGCGTCACCTGCGTTTCGAGCGCGTCCCGCGCGGGCGCGACCTCGTACAGCGTCGGGTGTGGCTCCTCGCCGAAGGTGGCCGGATCGACGTCGCCGCCGCCGGTGAGCAAGAGCGCGTCGAGACCGCGCACGAGCCGCTCGAGGGATGCCTTCGAGAGCTGGGGCGGCAGGAGCACCGGCACGCCGCCCGCCTGCTGCACGGCGTGGAGGTACGCTGAGTTGACGTAGGCGCGCTCGGGGGTCTGGCCGACGGTGATCGACGTGGTGACTCCCACCAGCGGGTCGCGCGACATGCGGCTATGCTACCATACGCCGCATGAGCCTCGACTCCGCCTCCTCGCAGAAAGACGCCAGCGGCGCGCCGGCCGCGGGACCGATGCACCAGGTGATGGGCCGCCGCTGGATGGTGGCGGCCGGACACCCGCTCGCGGCGCAGGCGGCGGCGCGGATTCTCGAAGCGGGCGGCAACGCGATCGACGCCGGATGCGCCGCGGGCATGATGCTCGGCGTCGTCCACCCGGACATGGTCAGCTTCGCGGGCGTGGCGCCCATCCTCGTGCATCTCGCGCGCACCGGCGAGACGTTCGAAGTGTCGGGTGTCGGGCCCTATCCGAAGCGCGCGACCGCGGAGTTCTTCAACGAAAAGTGCGGTGGCCAGATCCCCACGGGACTGCTCCGCACTGTCGTCCCGGCTTCCCCCGACGCCTGGTGCGCGGCCCTCGAGCGCTGGGGCACCAAGAGCTTCGCCGAGGTTGCGGCGCCCGCGATGGAGTGCGCGGAGCATGGCTTCCCGCTGTCCGCGTTCTCCTCGTACCAGTTCGGCCGCTCCGCCGACAAGATCCGGAAGTTCCCCACGTCGGCCGCGCTCTACCTCGTCAAGGGCCAGGCGCCCCCACCGGGGCATCTCCTGGTCGAGGCCGAGCTCGCGCAGACGATCAAGACCATGGCCGCGGCCGAGCTCAAGGCGCGCGCACGCGGCCGTGCAGGCGCCATCCGCGCCGCCCGCGACGCGTTCTACAAGGGCGACATCGCCCGCCGCATCGCCGAGTACCACGCGCGCGAAGGCGGCCTGCTGACGGCCGAGGACCTCGCCGAGTTCTCGGTCGAGGTGGCCCCGGCACTCAAGACGTCGTTCGGCGAGTACGAGGTCGCGGCCTGTGGCTTCTGGTGCCAAGGGCCCGTGCTGCTCCAGATGCTGAATCTGATCGAGGGGTACGACTGGCGCGCGCTCGGCCACAACACGCCACGCGCGCTGCACATCCTGGCCGAGGCGACCAAGCTCGCCTTCGCCGACCGCGAGGCCTATTACGGCGATCCGCTCCACGTCAAGGTGCCGGCGGACGGGCTCTTGTCGAAGGAGTACGCGGCGGCGCGCCGCGCGTTGATCAGGGAAGACCGGGCCTGGCCAGACCTGCCGCCCGCGGGCGATCCCTACGACCTTCGAGCCGTCGCCAACGGAGGTCACGGCGGGGGCCACGGCGTCAGCGGCCCCGTGTCGCTGAGCCCCGGGGGCTTGCTCGACACGTCCTATGTCTCCGTCGTCGACGCGGAGGGGAACGCGTTTTCAGCGACGCCGAGCGATCCGGGCGTGGACTCCCCTGTCGTTCCCGGCGTGGGGTGCGTGGTCTCGCCGCGCGGATCGCAGGGCTGGCTCGCGCCCGGGCACCCGAGCGTCGTCGCCCCCGGCAAGCGTCCGCGGCTCACGCCCGCGCCGGCCATGGTGCTTCGCGACGGCCGAGCGTTCATGCCTTTCGGCACACCGGGAGGCGACGTGCAGCAGCAGGCTATGCTCCAGGTGCTCCTCAACATCACGGCCCACGGCATGGCGCCGCAGCAGGCCGTCGAGGCGCCGCGCGTCGCCACGCGGAGCTTCCCCGATTCCTTCTGGCCCCACGCGCATGCGCCCGGCTTGCTCGAGGCCGAGTCGCGGCTGAGCGTCGAGACGCGCGCCGCGCTGGCCGGCCTGGGGCACAACGTGGCCGAGTGGCCGGACTGGGATTGGCGTGCGGGGGCTGTGTGCTGCGTGGTCGCCCGCCCTGACGGCATCCTGATGGGCGGAGCGGACCCCCGACGCGGAGCGCACGCGATCGGCTGGTAGGGTTCAGCGACGGCTAGGCCGCTGCTTTAGGGCCGGCGGCGTACGCTGAGAGTAACGACTGCAGATTGAACGGCTTGGCGATGACGAAGTCCACGATCGTGCTCGTCTCGCCGACCAGACCTTCGCTCTCGTCCCAGCCCGTCATGAGCCCCACGCGCAGCTGCGGCCAGCGCGCCCGAACCGCCCGCGCCACCTCCGACCCCGTCATCCCCGGCATGCCCAGGTCGGTCAGCACGAGATCGACCGGCTGCCCGGCATCGAGCCAGGCCAGCGCTTCCTTCCCGCCCGCGGCCTGAAAAGCCGTGTGGCCCGAGGTGCCGAGCATGTCGGCGAGCGCCGAGCGCACCTCGGGCTCGTCGTCCACGAGCAGCACGCGCAGCTGGGCCGTTGACGCCGGCGCAGTCACCGCGCGGCTGGGAGCAGAGATGGCCGCCGCGACCGCCGGCAGGGTGATGTGCACCGTGGTCCCGCGTCCCGGGGTACTGTCGATCTCGAGCTTGCCGTTGTGGCGCTGGACGATCCCATAGGTGACCGAGAGCCCCAGCCCCGTGCTCTTGGGACCCTTGGTCGTGAAGAATGGGTTGAGCGCCCGCTGGCGCACCTCCTCCGACATGCCCACGCCGGCGTCCGACACGTCGCAGTGCACGCCCTCGCTGTCGGCCCAGGTCTTCACTCCGAGTCGCCCGCCGTCCGGCATCGCGTCAATGGCGTTGAGGACGAGGTTCATCAAGACCTCGCGCAGCGGCGCGTATTCCCCGGCCACGGGTCGGATCTTGCCGAGGTCGAGAGCGGTGTCGATGCGGATCTGCCGCAGCAACGCCTCGTTGTGCCATCGCGGGCGTGTCAGGTCGAGCACCTCCTGCGCGAGCTGGTTGAGATCCACCGGCATGGCGCGGGAAACCGGCTGCACGCGGCTGAAGCGCTGGACGCGGCGGACCACCTCGGCACCGTCCTGCGCGGCCCGCTGGACGATCTCGAGATAGCGGCGCGCTTCGGGCTCCGCCACCTTGACGAGCAGGGTCTCGAGCCGGCCGAGGATGACGGCGAAGAGATTGTTCAGATGGTGGGCCATGCCCGAGGCGAGCTTGCCGAGGGCGGAGAGCGTTTCGCCGCGCACCAGCTGGGCCTGGGTCGCCCGCAGGTCGTCCACCACGTTCTGCAGCTGCCCCGCCGACTCCTGCGCCTCCTGGAGCAGGCGCGCATTGTCCACGGCGTAGCCGATGTAGGTCAGAAGCGCGGTCAGGAACTGGAGATCGGTCGGGCTGAACGGCCGCGGCGTGGGCGGCGTGGTGCCCGCGTCCTCCTTCCTGGCGAGGTTGATCACGCCGATGATGCGGTCGCCCACGCGCACCGGCATGCAGATGAAGGAGCCCGTGCCGTACTTGGCGTCGTTGGGGTCGTTGGTCCTGGCGAAGCGCGCATCCTTCTCGATGTCGTCGACGATGACGGCGTCGCCCAGCTCGGCGACCTTGCCCGCCACCCCCTCTCCCAGCCGCACCTCCGCCTGGTCGTGGACCTCGCCGGGCAGCCCGCGGGAGGCCACGATGCGCAGCGTCTTCCGCTGCTGATCGAGCAGCATGATCGAGCCGATGTTGGCGTGGACCGCGCGCATCGTGCTCTGGAGGACGGAGGCGAGCAGATCCTGGATCTTCGGGATGCGGGTGGACATCTCGACCAGCTCGTTGAGCGTGCCCAGCTTGAAGACGAGGTCCTCGAGTCGCTGCGTCGAGGCCCGGAGATCCTCCAGCATCTGGTGGAAGGCGCCCGCCAGCTGGCCGATCTCGGCGACCTGGCCGAGGCCCGGCAGGCGTGCCGCCGCCTCGCTCGCGTCCGGCACCTCCTGGTTCGCGGAGATGGGTCCCTTGATGTTGACGGCCAGCCGGGCGATCTGGTCGACCAGCCGGCGGAAGACGACAAATCCCAGGCAGGCGATGACGAGGGCCATGAAGGCCGCGAACTGGGCCTCGGTCCTGGTGATGAGTTCCGAGACCGAGAGGAAAGCGACGAAGAGCAGCAGGGGCAGCAGGGCCACCAAGACAAAGATGACCGCGGCCGCCTCCCGGAGGCTCATCGCCCTGGACACGAAACCGGGAAGCTTCATTGATGGTTCTGTCTACTGTAGAATCCCGGCGGACGATTCTCCAAGGGAACTTATCAGCCAAACCAGCCACGAAAGGGAGATCCATGCACAAGCCCCGGCACAATCCCCAGCTCAATCCCCAGCTCAATCCATTGTCGCGCAGGGAAGTCCTCAAATTCGGGGCCTTTACCACCGTGGGCGGGGTCCTGACCCCCGGTATCTCGCTGGCCCAGGCCATCGTGACCGACCCCAAGGGCATCGTTGCCCGGGATATCCAGCTGCAGGTCGGCGGCACAGCCATCCCGGCCTACGATGCCCGCCCCGAGAAGGCCGGACGATACCCGATCGTCGTCGTGATCTCCGGTTTCACCGGAAACAGCGAGCAGAACAAGGACGTCGTGCGGCGGTTCGCCCAGGCCGGCTACTACGCGATCGCCCCCGAGCTCTACCACCGGGAAGGCGGCATGCAGGGCAAGAACTTCCAGGAGATGGGCCAGATCTCGGGGAAGGTCACGCGTGCCCAGTACCTCGGCGACATAGGCGCCGCCGCCGACTACGCCAAGCAGCAGCCGTGGGCGCGGGCGGATCGGCTGGGCGTGACGGGATTCTGCGGCGGGGGGGCCCTGACGCTCCACTTCGCCGCGGAATACCCGGGGGTCGCGGCCGCTGCTCCGTGGTACGGTCACCTCAAGCGCACGTTTTCCGACGCGCCGGGCGTGGATGCCTTCAGCCTCGCGGACAAGATCAAGGCGCCGGTGCTGGGACTCTACGGCGAGGCAGACCCGGGCATCCCGGCGGATGACGTCAAGCGGTTCGAGGGGGAGCTCAAGCAGCGAGGCGTCCCCGCGGAGTTCATCCTGTATCCGGGGGCGCCGCACGCGTTCTTCTCCGACGACCGGCCGCAGGTCTACAAGAAGGAAGCGTCGGAGGACGCCTGGAAGCGGTGCGTGGCGTTCTTCGACAAGTACCTCAAGACCTAGGGGGGTGTGAGCACGGATCGCGAGCCGACGGCCTCCACGTATCTCGGGCTGTTCTTCGTCGCGCTCGCGACGGTGATGTACGAGATCGTCCTCACGCGCATCTTCAGCGTGACGATGTGGTACCACTTCGCGTTCGTGGCGATCTCCGTGGCCATGTTCGGCATGACGGTCGGCGCCATCATCGTCTACCTCCGGCCGGCTTTCTTCACCCAGGAACGGGTGGCCGAGCACCTGACGCTGGGCGCGGTGCTGTTCGCGGTCTCGGCGGTGGTGAGCTTCGTCATCTCGCTCTTCGTGCCCTTCGATGGAGAAGTAACGATCGGCGGACTCCTGTCGACCGGCCTCACCTACGCGATCATCGCCGTGCCGTTCGTCTTCAGCGGGATCTGCGTGGCCCTTGCGCTCACGAAATTCCCGCAGCGGGTGGGCAAGCTGTACGCGTGTGATCTCATCGGCGCCGCCACCGGGTGCCTGCTGGTCATCGTCACGCTCAACGTGACGGACGGTCCGACCGCGGTCATCGCCGTGGGGGCCTTTGCCGGGCTCGCTGCCGTGGTCTTCGGCGTCCGCGCGAGCCCCCGGCTCAGGCGGGCCTCGGTGGCCGTCGCGCTGGTGCTCGGCGCCTTTGCCGCGGCTCACACGGTGCTCGTCCGCGACGAGTCGCCTCTCGTCCGTCTCCAGTGGGTCAAGGGACGGGCCGAGCCCCGGGCTCTCTACGAGAAGTGGAACTCCTTCTCCCGCGTCACGGTCTTCGGAGACCCGACGCAACCCACGGCGCCGGCCGGCTGGGGTGTGAGCGCCGCCTTTCGGCCGGAGCGTGGCGTCCGGCAGCTCTCGCTGCTCATCGATGCCTCCGCCGGCACCGTCCTCACCGGGTATGACGGCAACCCCGCCGATCTCGAGCACCTGAAGTACGACGTCACGAACCTCGTGCACTACGTGCGTCAGGGTGCGCGCGTCCTGGTGATCGGCGTCGGCGGGGGACGGGACGTGCTGTCCGCGGTGCTGTTCGGTCAGCGGTCCGTGCTCGGGGTCGAGATCAATCAGGACATCATCGGGACGGTGAACGGCAAGTTCGGAGGGTTCACCGGGCACCTGGACCGTCTGCCGCAGGTTCGCTTCGTCAATGATGAAGCGCGCAGCTACATCGCCAGGCAGACGGAGCGGTTCGACATCATACAGATCTCGCTCATCGACACGTGGGCAGCCACCTCGGCGGGGGCGTTCGTCCTCACCGAGAACTCGCTGTACACGGCGGAAGCCTGGAAGCTCTTCCTCGACCGCCTCAGCCCGAACGGGATCCTCGCCGTCTCGCGGTATCACTTCCGGTCGAGACCGGACGAAACGTACCGCCTGACGTCACTGGCTCACGCGGCGTTGACACGGGCGGGCGTGACGGATCCCCGCCCGCACATCGTGATCGTCAAGCAGATCGACGCGAGCGGCCGCACGCCGGTCGGCATCGCGACGATGCTCGTCGGCCGGGCGCCGTTCTCCGACCGGGACCTCGACACCATCGAGGCGGTGGCGCAGAAGATGCAGTTCGAAGTCGTGCTGAGTCCCCGGTTTTCCGCCGACGACACGTTCACCACGCTGGCCTCGGCAGACGATCCCCGCCGGTTTCTCGCGAGCTTCCCGGTCAACATCGCGGCGCCCACCGACGACAGCCCGTTCTTCTTTCACACGCTTCGTCTCAGGAACGTGTTCGATCGGGCGAAGTCGGGACAGGAGCTCGATCACATCAACATGAAGGCCGTGTCCGTCCTGGGCGCGCTCCTCGTCGTCGTGGTCGTGCTGACGGGGCTGTGCATCGTGGTGCCGCTGGCGATGACCACGGAGCGGGCGGACCTCCGCGGCAGCGTCCCCCTGTTGGTCTTTTTCGGCAGCATCGGCCTCGGGTTCATGTTCGTCGAGATCTCCCAGCTGCAGCGGCTGATCGTGTTTCTCGGCCATCCGACCTACAGCCTCTCCGTGGTGCTCTTCTCCTTGCTCGTGTCGAGCGGCGTTGGCAGCTACCTGACCAGCATGATCGAGGGGCGCGGGGCGACGGGGCCCGCGGTGCGGCTCTTCCTTCTCCTGCTGGCCGTCCTCTTCGTGTTCGGGATCGTGAGCCCCGGCGTCATCCGCGGCTACCAGGAATCGACGACGCCGGTGCGCGTCCTGCTGGTGACCGCGATGCTGTCTCCGCTGGGACTCCTGATGGGGATGGCCTTCCCGCTCGGCATGCGGCTCGCGTCCGGGCGCACGCCCCGCTTGACGCCGTGGCTCTGGGGAATCAACGGCGCCACGTCCGTATGCGCTTCGGTGCTCGCGATCGTCATCGCGCTAAGCTCCAGCATCTCTGCCGCGTTCTGGACCGGAGTCGGCTGCTACGGCGCGGCGTTCCTCGCGTTCGTGTGGGCCTCGGCAGGTGGCCGTTCGAGATGAGCGGCCGCTGTTGGCCGCGAGACGAGAGCTGAGTAGATCCGAGATGAGCGGCCGCTGTTGGCCGCGAGCTGAGTAGATCCATGCGAGAGTGCGCCCGAGGCGGAGGCCCGCGAGAGGTAGCGGGTCAGCGAGCCCAGCCCGCCCAGCGCCCCGCCTCGACCGCGGCCAGGAACTCGGCGAGATGGAGGTTGAAAAGCCCCGGCTCCTCGAGGTTGACGGTGTGGCCGCAGGCAGGAAAGACGTCGAGCCCCGCGTGGGGCAGAAGTGCGCGCATCAGGAGCGATGGCTCGACGCACGGCGCGTCCTGGTCGCCGACCATGATGAGCGTCGGGGTGCGGAGGCCGCGGAGTCCTGTCTCGAGCTCCTGGACGGTCTTGCGCTTCGACATGACCTCGCGGGCGAGGTGCGCGCAGGCTTGGGCGTCATGCTCGCCCGCGTAGCGGAGGAAGTCCGCGAAGCCTCGGGGGTCCTTCTGCATGAACGCCGCGCGCGCGGGCAGCGTCTCGAAGTTCTTGAGCAGCGAGGCGATCCCCTCGCGGTCGAGCGCCTCGGCGGTGGCGGCCTGCGCCTTCAGGAATTGCTCGCGGTTGACCGACCCGGCGCCCGCTCCGACCATGGTCAGGCTCCGTACGAGTCCCGGATTCGCGAGCGTGAAGTCCCGCGCCGCGTTGGCCCCCATCGAGCAGCCGACGAGGTGGATCGGCCCGAGGCCCAGATGCTTCACGAGGCCGAGGAGATCGGCGACCAGTAGATCCTGGGAGTAGTCGCTCGCGGCTTTCGGCACGCTCGACGGAGGGTAGCCGCGGTGGTTGTAGGCGACGACCCGATACCGGCGCGAGAAGTACCGGACCTGGTCCGCCCACGAGCGGTAGTCGCCGCCGAATTCGTGCGAGAACACGAGCGGCGCGCCGTGCCCCGTCTCCTCGTAGTAGATCTCGACCCCGTTGACGCTCGTCGTCGGCATGGCTCTCCCTCCCGGCCGGAGTATAGGGCGTGGACGGATCCTGCGCGAGGGGGTGACTGGGGACGCGCGGCGCTTCTATAGGAGCTGGATCTCGAGCCAGGCGCGCTGGTTGATGCGCCCGGTGAGCCGCGAGAAGAGGTCGCCCACGCGCATCTGCCAGCCGTACTTCGACCGGAGCGCCGCGTGCGCTTTCTCGATCGAGCGTGGCTCCGTCACGATGCGCGCGCTGGCATCTTGCCAGGCGCCCAGGACCCGCCCGCGCGCGTCCGAGGGAGCGACACGTGCCCGCGACGTGTGCCGCAGCCGCTTGACCTTGCCCGACTCCCCACCGGTGAACACGTAGAACCTGCCGTCCGCCGCCGCGAACCAAACGGGAGTGGCCACCTCGGCCCCGCTGCGGCGGAACGTCGCGAGGCTCATGTAGCGATGGCGCTCGAGATCACCGATGCCAGTCACGGTGAGCCTTCGAGAAGCGCGGCCGTCGCCTACCCGGCCGCCACTGGAGCGCCTTCCGGGGCGGGGCGACGACTCGGACGGGCTGCGATCGGCACTTCCTTGATGAGGAGCGAGAGACCGGACGCGATGAAGGCGAGCACCGCCGCCGACAGGAAAGCCCAGGAGTAGGAGCCGGTGGCGTCGAAGATGGCCCCGCCGGCCCAGGCGCCGAGGGCGGAGCCGACCTGGTGCGAAAAGTAGATCCATCCGGAGAGCGCGCCGACCGAGAGCCGTCCGAAGATGTTCGCGGTCAGCGTCGTCGTGGGCGGCACCGTCGAGATGTAGTTGAGGCCGAATATGGCCGCGAAGACGTGGAGCGACGGCACGTTCCAGACATAGAGCAGGAAGATCAGCGAAAGCCCCCGGACCCCATAGTAGACGGCGAGCGGACCCTTCCGCCCGAAGCGGTCGCAGATCCAGCCCGACGCGACCGTGCCCACGATGTTCATCGCGCCCATGAGGCCGAGCGCCTGAGCGGCGTGCATCTGCGAGAAGCCGTGCTCGGCGGCGTGGGGCACGAGGTGAGTCAGCACGAGCCCGTTGGATGTGTACCCGCACACGAAGAAGGTAGAGGCGAGGAGCCAGAATGCCGGCACGCCCATGGCTTCCGACACGGGCACGCGTCGCTCGTCCTTCATCCCGCCGAAGGCCGCGCCGGCAGCCGTGCCCGTTCCGTATGGCTGGAGACCCTTGTCCTTCGGATCGTCGCGCACGAAGGCAAGGATCATCGGCAGAGCCAGGACGAGGATGCCCACGCCTAGCCACAGAAATGAGGCCCGCCAGCCGTAGAGGCTGATCAGCACCATCGAGAGCGGGACTACGAGCATCTGTCCGGCCGACATGGCGCCGCCGAGAATGCCCAGGATCAGGCCGCGTCGGGCGACGAACCACCGGGCGGCGATCGTGGCGCTCGTGGCCATGCCGAGCCCGCCGGCACCGGCGGCCATCAGCACTCCGGCGCTGCCGTACATCTGCCAGAGGTGTCCCACCAGGGACGTGAGCAGGGCGCCTGCACCGAGGACTGCCGTGGACAGGAGCATGACGCGGCGGGGTCCCCAGACGTCCGCGAGCCAGCCGACCATGGGCCCGACGGCGCCGAGCACGAAGAGGGACAGCGCGGCGGCTCCCGAGAGCTGCGCGCGGGTCCAGCCGAACTCCGTCTCGATCGGCTTGATGAAGACGCCGAACACGGCGCGGATTCCGGAAGCGGCCAGCATCACCAACACGACCGCGGCCAGCACGATCCAGCCGTAGTACAGCGGCTTCCGGTCCCCGGTCACGAATCCTCCATTGGTCGTCTGCCCTTTGGACGCGGAGGGGCCCGGCTTGGATTCGATGGCTGGATTCGTCAGCGCGCGGTCTGCTTGCGGAAGACGATCTCGCCGCCCTTGGCGTCGGCCACGACGGCGTCGCCGTCCTTGAAGTCCCCCTCAAGGAGCTTGAGCGCGAGCGGGTCCTGGATCAGCCGCTGGATGGCGCGCTTGAGCGGGCGCGCGCCATAGACGGGATCGTAGCCCTCGCGCGCGAGCAGCTCCTCGGCCGCCGGCGTCAGCGTCAGCGAGATCCGCTTGTCGGCCAGGCGCTTCGTGAGAGAGGCAGTCTGGATCTTGACGATCCGGCCGATCTCCTCGCGCCCGAGCGCTTTGAAGATCACGATCTCGTCGATCCGGTTCAGGAACTCGGGACGTAGCGACTGTGTGAGCAGGTCCATGATCTCGGCGCGCAGGCGCTTGGGTTCCTGCTCCTCGCGGAAGAGATGGCTGCCAAGGTTCGAGGTCATGATGACCACGGTGTTCCGAAAGTCCACCGTCCGGCCGTGACCGTCGGTGAGGCG
>WNGJ01005596.1_pt1 | contig 13225 bp, 13 predicted proteins | sample 5400611 | NCBI WGS metagenome assembly WNGJ01 (sample SAMN13153375, study PRJNA577476) | soil metagenome | isolation source: 40 cm soil or saprolite under Garry oak tree replicate 1 | place: USA:California | collected 2016-06-15
ACAGGCTGGCAAGCGCTAGGTCTCGCGCGAGGTGACCGGTGGTGCCTCGGCCGGCTCGAAGGCGGCGGAAAACAGGTAGCTGGTCGCCAGGCTGCGGTAGGGTCGCCACTTCTCAGCGATGGCGAGGACCTCCTGCTGGGAGGGGACGTGGTCGAGCTGATAGGCGAGCTGGACCGCCTTCCGGAGTGCGAGGTCGCCCGGCAGTACGACATCTTCTCGCTGGAGCGCGATGATGAGAGCGCCCTGCACTGTCCACGGGCCTATCCCGGGAATCGCGGTGAGCTGTGCCATGAGCTCGTTGTCTGGCAGGCTGCTCAGCGCGTCGGGGTTCAGCTGGCCGTCCGACAGCCGCCCGGCTAGGTCGCGGAGCGTGCTGATCTTCCGCCACGACAGCCCGGCCTCGCGGAGCTTACCGGGATCTTCTGCCAGCAGTTCGGCGGGTGAGGGGAGGTGACCGCCGAACAGGGCCTGGATGCGGGCCAGGATCCGGCGGGTTGCCGCGACGGACAGCTGCTGGCCGACGACCTGGAACAGCAGGGCGCCGTACAGATCCATCGGCGGCAGCTGGGCCAGCCACGCCCGGGGATCGAAGTCCGGCCGGTCGTCGATGAGCCGGGCCAGCACGGGGTCGGCGTGGTGAAGGTAGGAGCGCGCCTGCCGCAGCCATATGACGCGACTGGAATCCCCGGTCACGGAGCCCGCTCCCTCCACCCGGCTATGCCTGCGCCATCTTTCATGCCCGAGCCTGACAATCTGCCACGCCTAGTACTGCCAGCCGGTCTCGACATCGAAGTGCGGGCCAGGGTGACCCTTGGGCAGATCGCAGGTGACTGCGCGACCTGGCGATCTCGGCGGTGGGTTCCGCGGCGCAGCGCGGAGGAATCCTCGTATGTCCCCGGCCCAAGCACGATGCTGCCTCATGGCACGCGGTGCCATCAAGATGATAAGTCCTGTGCCCGATCATCATGCCGGCCCCCGTCGCCTCTCCCGGCCAGAAAGGCACGAGAAGTACTGTTCGGCAAAGGCCAGCGCGGCGGCAAATTCCGGCTGCCGCTGCCCGAGGAGCTTGCGCACGTAGGCGCTATTCTCCCAGGCCCGCTGGGCTTTCACCCGTGACATCTCGCTTGCCGCCGCCCGGTCGGGCGGCCAGTCCCTCGTCGCAGAACATTCCGGCACCGTTGCACACCAAGCCCCAGCCTTTCCCGGCTGATTCGGCGCGATCCGTGTCGCCAGGTGGTCCGGCGCCGGCCACTCCGAGCGCCGGAGCTGATACTGGCACATGTTCCCTCCACTACAGGCAGACCTGCGGTTGCGAACGGCGACCGCCGCGCTCCCATGCAGGCCAAGGCTCGCCGACTCACCCGTGCCGCACACCATCAGGTCATGTAGTAGTGCGAGCGCACCGGGGCGGCGGCCCCGTCCCCTGACCTCGGATCCTTCAAGCTCCTCATCCGGAAAGATGGTGGAAATGGCCAGACCACATGCGCGGAATTCCCCGAGAAAGTCCCGCCAGGTTCGTAATGGATGCCTGCCAGACATCACCGGGGGCTGTGTCAGCGGACTGGCTTGGCGGTCGCGGGCAGCCGAGTGGTCCTGCCCCGGGTGCATAGGCCGCGCGGAAGCTGCCGCCAGCATAGGACCCGGGCCGTGGGTAGCCGCCCGAGCATCAGGCCCGCGGACGCGGAACTAGCACTTCTAACGATGCGGGCCGCCAAGGGCGGGGGCGATGCTTAATCCACCTCGCAGGACGGCGCGTGGAGAGGAACTGACCGGCGATGAGCCCTGCTCTCGCTCCTGCTGATGGCGGGTTCGTCATCAGCGCCCCGCCCATCGCATCGTTGCATCGGCGGGGACCTGTGGCAGGGTGAGGCACCGGGTGAAGGAGGCACGGGCATGGTAGCTGCGCGAAGGCACTGGCGGTCCGCTGCCGCATGCCGGGTCGCCGATCCCGATCTGTTCTTTCCTGTCTCATCGTCCGGCCCGGCCCTGGAGCAGGTAGCGGAGGCAAAGGAAGTCTGCGCACGGTGCCAGGTCCGGCCAGAATGCCTGGCGTTCGCGCTGCGGACACGTCAGGTGCACGGCGTGTGGGGCGGCATGAGCGAGCAGGAACGGTATCTGCTCTGGAGCCGTGATGAACGACGAATTGATGGAGGCGCAGGTGATCGAAACACGCGTCGTCTGCGGCCGGAGACTTACCCGCGCCGCCCGCCGCCAATGCGCGAATCCCACCGCGTTCATCGCCGACCGTGACCTTTCGGTTGTCTTGGCCGACTATGAGCGCTTCGTCACCGCCTACCGGTCCGCCCTGGCCTCATTGCATGAGCGGGGGGCACGGACGACGCTGAAGTCTCTAGTCTGATGATCACGGCTTAGCCCTGCGCCACGGGCGCGGCGACCCCTTCGAGGCGGCTACAAGTCCTGCCGGGGCGTCCACCGGTCCGGTCACCGCCTCCCGCGGCCAGGCTCTCGGCCAGTTCCTGCGCCTGCGGCAGCACCTGCTTCAGAGAAAGAACCTCGGCGACCGAGCCCTGCTGTTCGGCCTGCTGGACGATGAACGAGCCCCGGGTCAGGGTGATACCGGGCCCGGTTGAGGCCAGGGCCTCCTGTCACGCCTGCGGCCCGGGATGGCGCACGGACCGGCAGACCCGACCTGGCACACCCGCCGAGTCTTGCTGCGCCCTCAGGAGCCTCACACCGTCAAGGCAGGTAGTTCCGTATCGTACTGCCACGGCGCTGGCCCCCGTCAACTCGCGGGCAGCGACGCGATCGGACGAAGTCACCGGTGCGGGGCGGCCGTCGATGCCGGTGCCTTACCGGCCGAGACTGCGCCTCGCCTACGCCCGCGCACTATGACGCCGGTGAGCGCCCCGCGGCGCGGGCCTGCGCAGCGGGACTAGCACTTTTGACGGTGCGGGCCGCCGAGGGCGCGGCGAAGGTGAATCGGTGCCGCGAAACGGCACGCTGATGGAAAGGAGCTGACCGGGTATGAGCCCTGTGTCGCGTGGCTTCCGCCACTTCCGCCGCGCCCCGGAGGGGCAGGAGGGCCGGGTCCCGCCGGGCCAGTATGTGACCGATGGGTTCCCGGTGCTGTCGGCCGGCCCGACGCCGCATACCGCGCTGCAGGACTGGACGTTCTCCATCACCCAGGCCGGCCAGACCAGGAAGTCCTGGACCTGGCAGGAATTCCGGGCGCTGCCGGCCGAGACCGTCACGGTGGACGTGCACTGTGTGACGCGCTGGTCCAAGCTCGATACCCAGTGGCGCGGGGTATCGGTGGACACCCTGCTGGACCAGGCCAGGCATGACGCCCCTTACGTGCTGGCGTTCTGTGACGGCGGCTACACCACCAACCTGCCGGTCGAAGATGTCACCGGCGGCAAGGCGTGGGTGGCGTTCGACTACGACGGTGGCCCGCTCGATCCCGAGCACGGTGGCCCGGCCCGGCTGCTGGTGCCGCACCTGTACTTCTGGAAGAGCGCCAAATGGGTGCGCGGCCTGGACCTGCGCGACGCCGACGAGCCGGGCTTCTGGGAGACCTACGGCTACCACATGTATGGAGACCCATGGCGGGAACAGCGCTACACGGGCGACTGACCTGGCAAACGGTGCCGTCACCTCGGTCACCCGGGAGACGTCCTCGGTCTGCACCATCGGGCTGGATCTTCCGGACTGGCCCGGCCACCGCGCCGGGCAGCACGTGGATGTGCGGCTCACCGCCGAGGACGGCTACACCGCCGAACGCGAGTACTCCATCGCCTCGGCACCGGGTGAGCCGCTGGCCATCACGGTGGAGCGCTGGTGGGGGCTGGAGGCCACGGCCTAGCTCTACATCGCGTTCGTCGCAGTGCTGTCCGTGATCGCCGCGGTTAACGCCGGATGCCGACAGGCTCACCAGCGCACCGACGACGGGCGATCCGCGACCTCCGCGGCCGGGAGCCTGCACCACGCGCGCCACGAGCCGACCTCCACAACCACCCCATACCGACGAACGTTCTTGAAAGGATTCGAGCATGCGAGCGATCACCGTACGGGACCGTGACGCCGGTGTCGGCGGCCTCACCGTGACCGACATGCCTTACCCCCGCGCTGCGGAAAACGACGTCATCGTGCGCGTGCACGCCGCGGGCTTCACCCCCGGAGAGCTCGACTGGCCGGGAACGTGGTCCGATCGCGCCGGCCGCGACCGGACACCCAGCATCCCCGGGCACGAGCTGTCCGGAGCCGTGGTCGAGCTCGGCTACGGAACCACCGGCCTCACCGTGGGCCAGCGGGTGTTCGGACTGACCGACTGGACCCGCAACGGATCCCTGGCCCAATACACCGCGGTGGAGGCTCGCAACCTCGCCCCCCTCGCGGCCGACATCGACCACACCGTGGCCGCCGCGCTGCCCATTTCCGGACTGGCCGCATGGCAGGGACTGTTCGACCACGCCCACCTCACGACCGGCCAGACCGTCCTCATTCACGGCGCCGCGGGCGGCGTCGGCTCGATCGCCGTCCAACTCGCGCGAGAGGTGGGCGCCCGCGTGATCGGCACCGGCCGAGCCGACGACCGTGATGTCGCGCTCGGCCTCGGCGCGCAGATCTTCCTCGACCTGGACGCCGACGATTTGCAGCACGTCGGCGAGGTGGACGTGGTGTTCGACGTCATCGGCGGCGACATCCTCAAGCGATCGACCGAACTGGTACGCCCGGGCGGCACCCTCGTCACCATCGCCATGCCACCCACCGTGCAGCCCAAGGACGGGCGAGCCATCTTCTTCGTCGTCGAACCCGACCGCGCCCGGCTGACCGACCTCGCCCAGCGCCTCCGGGCCGGACGGCTCAACCCCATCGTCGGCGCCGTGCGACCGCTTTCCGAGACGGCTTCCGCGTTCGCCCGCCACCGCCGCACGCCCGGCAAGACGATCATTCAGGTCGCGGACGAACAAGGTGCGCAGCACTCCTGATCAGTGTGCGAATCGCCAGCGGCGTGCTGATCGCCAGGACGGCTGCCGCGGTCGTCGGATGCGCCTCTGCGACCGAGCGTCCGACCACCCCGGCCACCGCGGCCGCGGCTTCGGAACACCCTTCCGAGACCCTGACATCTCTGATCCACCGGGCGCTCCCGAACATCCAAGGCAAAACCCTCACCTCGGCGACCGTGACCGTCCCGCCGGGCGCCCGAGCGGTGCCCCACCGACACGGCAACGCGTTCGTCTACGCCTACGTGCTCGAAGGCGCTGTACGCAGCCAGCTCGAAGGCGAACCGATGCGCACATGCCACCAAGGCGAGAACTGGATCGAGCAGCTAGGAGCCCACCACGTGGCCACAGAAAACGCCAGCAACACAGAACCTGCCGAGCTCCTCGTCGTCTTCGTCGTTGTCGCGCTGCACGAGTTCAGCAAACCTGCGTCCATAGCGCGCTGGCGCAGACACTTGATTGGCGCTGCCACGGCGGGGGCGCTATCGAACCGGACCCTGCCGAGGCGAACGCGTCCGGCTGATCGTCAGGCCGCTCGGGACGATCTTCCGGTGGCGTATTGGGGGCGGAAAGGGTCAGAGACCGGCGTGTCGTGTCGCAGCCTGGCAGGGGATGGCAATTGGCAGGATGCACCGTCACGCCTGGCACTAGGGGTATTTGCGCTCGTACTTTCGGGGCGGCCCCAGCTATGTCCAGCCTCAGGACATAGGAATGGGGTGTCTCAGAAGCTGATCGAGAACTCGGCGATCCCGTATTCGATCGTGCATGCGACGCAGTTCTTCGAGTTCGTGCGGAGAATGGCGGACGAGGCCACCGATGGCAGCACCGTCCGGTTCGCGCCAGTGCTGTTCCAGCCTATCGCGGGCGACGATGTCGCCCAAGCGGTCGGCAAGATCGCAGCGGGTTCACCGCTGAACGGGAAAGTCGAGGTCGCCGCACCCGAGCAGTTCCGGATGGACGAGTTCTTCCGGAGCGCCCTGGCCACGCGTGACGATCCGCGAACGGTGGTCACGGACCCGCACGCGAGCTACGTCGGAACCGAGCTTGGCGAGCGAACCCTGCTGCCGGGCGCCGACGCGATTCTCGGCGAGATCCGCTACAGCAACTGGCCGGGCCGAACCGCGTCCGGGAAGTAAACACGTCCCCCAAGGAGAAAAGATGAGCATCCCGACTGGCGACAACGCCTTCCTGCACGAACTCGAGCTCAACGTCAGTACAGAGCTGACCCAGGCCGAGACCGGCCAGCCGGAAGAGGAGGCCGCCGGCGTACCGATCGACGAGTGGCTGTCCGATCCGGCCGATGACCAGCGCTACGAAGTCGGCCTGCGCAGCCTTCTCGACGCGGTCGAGGCCCTGGAAGACGGCTCCGGCCCCGGCCGGTGCACCGAGACGGAAGGTTAGATGACTTCAATGTACCCGAGCGCGAGAAGCAAGAGGTCCTGGCCGCCTTCGCCGGCGAGAAGGGCGAGGTCTCGGCCGGTTTCCCGTCAGGGGCTGTCAATTGGCGCCGCTGGAGCTGAGCCGGCCGTAATCCGGGCAGCGAGCTCGATCCGGGCACTACCTGGACACGACGCACCAGACCGGGGTCTATGGCCGATTCCGCAGCGCTGGGGCAACTCGGGCCGGTAACGGTGATCGGCTTTGGGCACCCGGCCCGCCGGGCCGCCAGCAGCGCCGCACCTTCCGCGGGTGGCGGTTCATGATCTGGCAGGCTGGGCTCCTCGCCCGTGGCCGTCATCTGGTGCCATAGAAGACAATTCCGCAGCGCCCCGCCATCAGGCCGGCGCCGGCCATGAGGTAGCAGGTAATGACTCTCGACGAGGTGGTGCCGCATCCGCAGTACCGGATGTATCACGCCCGCAGCATCAGTGCCCAGCCCACAGCGGTGTGGGATGAGCTGGGCCAGGTTACCATGTCGGCTCTTCCTCTGGGGTATGCCCTCGAGAGCATCCGCCTGCTGCCTGCACGGCTGGCCGGCCGCCGGCACCAGCCGCTGGCCGGACGGACCTTTCTCGATGTCACACCCATTCCGGTGCTGTTCTGCCGGCCGCCCCAGGTCGTGATCTCGGCAGGCCTTAGCCAGGCATGGCGCCTGCTGGGCGGGCCAGCACCGCCCCGCCTGGACGCCGCGGCCTTGCGTGCCTGGTCGCAACCTGGATGGATCAAGGTCGCCATGGAGTTCCGCGTCGAACCCACCGCGGCGGGCACCCGGCTGAGCACCGAGACCCGCGTTACGGCGACGGACCCCAGGACGCGGCGGTTGTTCGCGCCGTACTGGTTCTTCATCCGCCCGGGCAGCAGCGCGATCCGCCGCGAGGTATTGAGAGTCGCCGGAGACCGCGCGGAGTCGCCGCGCACGCCGCCAGGCCCAACGGCGAACGCCTGAAGCATCCCCGCAAGGGCCGGTGATAGTCCTTCGTTAGCCTGAGGCTGTCCCTCGCGGATCAGTTACAGGCTGCGGCGGGGGTCCTGGGGGGTTAGCGGGGCCGGGACGCAGCGGGGTCGCCGGGCAACACGCGGTTCAGCTGGCTGCGCGAGCTGATATCGAGCTTGGTGAAGACCTTGCCCAGGTGGTACTGGACGGTGCGCGCGCTGATGAACAGCCGGGCGCCGATCTCCGGGTTCGACAGCCCGTCGCGGGCCAGCCGCGCGATCTGGGCCTCCTGCCCGGTCAGCTCCTCGTTCATGGCCACGGCGGTCCGCTTGCGGGCGGTCTCACCGGTGGCTCGCAGCTCGCGGCCGGCCCGCTCGGCGAACGCCTCCGCGCCCATCGCCTCCAGCATGCTGTGGGCCGTGCGAAGCTGTTCGCGCGCGTCGCTGGGGCGCCGCTCCCGGCGCAGCCATTCCCCGTACAGCAGGTGCGCGCGGGCCAGTTCGGGCCGCAGCCGGGTGCGGCTCAGCCGGTCGATCGCTTCCCGGTACAGGCTCTCGGCGGCCTCACCGTCGCTCAGCAGCGCGCGGCAGCGCGCCTCGACGCCCAGGCCGAAGTCGGTCCCCCCGGCCTGGGTGAACTGTGCGAGCCGGGTCAGGGCGTCGCCTGCGATGCCGGTATCACCGGTCCGGGCGGCGGCCTCGATCAGCTCGGGCAGCGCCCACATGGAAATGTAGAGCGCGGAGGTGTCCTCGCTGGCTTGCCGGGCCGCCGCCAGCGCGTCGGTGTACCGGCCGAGGCTGTTGGCCAGGATGGCGGCGACCCAGTTCGCGTAGGCCACCGCGATGCCCTGGCCCGCCGCCGCGGCCTCGGCGAGGGTGGCGTCGATCAGCGCGGCGGCCTCGGCCTGGTTCCCGCGCAGGGAGGCGAGCATCATCGCGGTGAACGGGAAGCTGCGGCTCCCGGTCGCCTCGCAGACCGCGTCGGCCTCGGCGACCAGGGCGGCGCCCGCCGCGAAGTCACCGCTCCACACGACCTCCGTACCCAGCGAGGCGAGCAGGAGCGGCAGCCGCTCGAGCGCCCCGGCGTCCCGGGCCAGCTGGAGCTGCCGGACCAGCATCACGTGCCAGGCGTCGCTGTCCCACAGGGCGCTGGCCGCCCCCTGAGCCATCCAGCCCCAGCGTAGTCCGTCTTCCACGGTGAGGCCCGCGCCGGTGAACACGCTGACGGCCTGCCGCAACGTCGGCGCCGCGGCGGCCGGCCCGTCGGCGACCAGCAGCGCCAGGCCGGCCAGCACCAGGTCGACCGGGCGCGGCTCGGCCGCCGGGGGCAGGGCCCGGGCGGCGCGGGAGACCTCCGGCAGGTCGCCGGACCCGGCCAGCCGAGCGGCGAACAGGGCCGCGATCCAGGCCGTCAGGTAGGTTTCCCGGGCCAGGCCGACGTTCAGCGACTCGAACCGTTTGGCTGCCTTGAGCAGCAGCGAGGACGCGTCGCTGCCCTGGCCCGAGGCGAATACGATCTCCCCCCGCAGCAGGTCCGCCCGGGCGCTCTGCAGCTCATCCAGCGGCCGGGCCTCCGCCGCCGTGACCAGCTCCAGCGCCGGTCCGAACGCGCCGGCCTGCAGCTGGGCCTGCGCCGCGGCCAGCGTGCGCTCGGCGCGGCGGGCCGGATCGGCGGTCAGCAGCACCGAGCGCTGCAGGAACGCTGCGGCCGCGGCCAGCCCCCCGCGGGCCTGGGCCCGGCCCGCGGACCGCTCCAGTTCCGCCGCGACCTCCTCGTCGGGCCCGGCCGCGGCCTGGGCCCGGTGCCAGGCCCGGCGCTCCGGCGCAGTCTGCGGGTCGGTGGCCCCGGCTAGCGCGCCGTGCACGGCCCGCTGGTCCGCGACCGATGCCGCCCGGTAGGATGCCGCGCGCAGCAGCGGATGCCGGAACCGCACCCGGGCACCGAACTCCACCAGGCCCGCGTCCACCGCGGGCGCCGCCGCCGCAACGGGGATGCCCAGCCGCCCGGCCGCCCGCCAGATCAGCGGAAGGTCGCCGTACGGTTCGGCCGCCGCCACCAGCAGCAGCCGCCGGGACGGCGCGGGCAACGCCTCCAGCTGCCGGCGGAAGCTCTCCTCGATCCGCTCAGGCAGCGGCACCGCGCCGGGCAGGCCGAACCCGCCCGCCAGCTCCGCAGGCGACAGCCCCCGCGGCAGCTCCAGCAGCGCCAGCGGGTTGCCCTGCGTCTCGGCCACGATCCGGTCCCGGACCCGATCATCGATCGGCCCGGCCAGCGCCGAGCCCAGCAGCGCCCGCGCGTCGCTCTGCCGCAGCCCCCCGACTTCGAGCTCCGGCAACCCGGCCAGCGCCGCGCTCGGCTCCCGGGCCGCGAACACCAGCCCGACCGGATCGGCGGCCAGCCGCCGGGCCACGAACCCCAGCACCTGCGCGGACGCCTGATCCAGCCACTGCTCGTCGTCGATCAGGCAGACCAGCGGCCGCTCCCCGGCCACCTCCGACAGCAGGCTCAGCACCGCCAGCCCGACCAGGAACCGGTCCGGCGGCGGCCCGGCGGCCTGGCCGAACGCGATCCGCAGCGCATCTTGCTGCGGTACCGGCAGGTGCACGGCGCGGTCTATCATCGGCGCGCACAACTGATGCAGGCCCGCGAAGGCAAGCTCCATCTCCGACTGCACCCCTGATGCGCGCGCCACCTGGCACCCCGATGCGCGGCGGGCCAGGTAATCCAGCAGCACAGTCTTACCCACGCCCGGCTCGCCAACCGCCACCAGGGCCCGGCTCTCCCCCGCCTGGACCGCCTCCACCAGCCGGTCCAGCACACCACACTCGGCACGGCGGCCCGTCAGCCCCGCCGCACGCTCCCGCGCCGGGAAACCAGCGGGCACCTCCACGGCACCAACGCTATACCACGCCCCTGGCCAGCGCACTAGCCGCAGCGGCCAGCCACTGGCGGATACGACGACCGCCCGGCCCGCCGCAGCCTGTAACCAACCTGCCAGCGACCAGACCGAGCAACCCCTGCGGCGCGCCGGGCAGCGGCGCGCCAAGCGAAGGAACACTGTCACGTTCAAGTCACAAAGTAACCGGCCCGGATCGCGCGCACCCCAGGGAACGAGCATTGCTCAGCCCGCCGTGACGGGTGACGTCCTAACCAGGCTGGATGAACAGCCGCCGTCCGCTTTTACTGGCAGCTGACGCAGCTGGCGACCGTCGGCGGTCCCTGTACGGCTACGACACCGCCATCGTCGGCTCCGCGCTGACCTTCGTCCCGTACGGGCTGCACGGTCCAGCCCACGGATACCTTGTGTCTGGCGCCTCGCCCGGCGGCGCAGCCGGGGCGATCCTGGCTGGCCTGGCCGCGGACCGGTTCGGCCGCAAGAAACTGCTGATCGCCGACGCAGGTATCTACGCCACCGAGGCGATCATGTCGGCCGTGACCCGGACGCGGCGGTGCGGCTGTTCGCCCGCACGCTGATCGGGCTGGCCATCGGCGCGGACTCCGCGATCGCCACCGCCTATATCGCCGAGTACGCGCCCAAGAACCGGCGCGGGTCGCTGGCCATGCTCCAGCAGTGGACGATCACCGTCGGCATCCTGGTCGCCTACATCGTCGCGCTGATCATCTTCAGTGCCTTCCCGGGCGGCGCGGCCAGCACCGGCTGGCGGTTGGTGCTCGGCCCAGGCGCTATACCCGCGCTGATGGGCCTGGGGTTGCATACCCAGATGCCGCAATCCCCCCGGTGACTGCTCCGGTACGGCCGCTACGCCGAGATGCGCAAGGCCATGGCCACCCTCGGCATGAGGGATGTCAGCGACGGCGGCATGCTGCAGCTCGTCATGTCGGCAACGGGGCCGGGCTCACCCTGGCCAATTCCGGTATCGGGCAGTCTGTCATCGCATTAGCCCAAGCGGGTCGGCATCACCACGTATTGACAACCACGCTGGCATCGTGCGCCCGGGAGGTGGCGGCCAAGCGAGTCCCGAGGTCGACGCCGACCTGGTGGTCCCCGTCGGCGAGAACCTGGGCGACCAGGTTACCGAGGCACACCGCCTCACACCACCGCACACAAGCGGTTTAGGCAGCTGGCTAAGCACCAGCGGCTGCGGAAGCGTAACTAGGAAAGCTGATGCTGCACTGCCACGGTCCGGACGAGGCCCGATCCACGTCCCAGGATGGCGCGTGGATGGGAGCTGACTGGCGAGGAGCCCGCGCACTGGCCACTTGCACTGTGCACTAGCGGATACGAGCGCAACCCGGCCCGCGCGACACTCACTGACAGGAGCCTCCAGACGGGCTGCAACATCACTCAGCCCTCACGGAGTGCTGAGTCCCGCATCGCAGTTCAACCAACACGAACAGGAGACCACGATGTCCGAGTCCTATTCACTCGCCACTGAACCCGAAGGCGTCGTCGCGTCGCTGCTTGAGCGATTTAACTCCGGCAAGGTCAGCGCCATGATGACCTTGTATGAGCCGGGGGCCGTGTTCATCGCGAGAGACGGGCGAACCGTCACTGATCGCACCGAGATCGCTGCTGAACTCGAGCGCGATCTCAGTCTCGGCCTGCCGCTGGGGGCCAAGGCGCGCCATGTGTTCGTTGCCGGCGATATCGCCCAGATCGTGGTGGACTGGTCAATTGATGGCACAGGTCCCGACGGCGAGCACGTGCACCTCGAAGGCTCGGCAAGCGATATCGCGCACCGCGGCGCGGATGGACTCTGGCGGTACGTAATCGACAATGCTCTTGGGACGGCGGTGCGACAGCCCGCCTGACACGTGTGCGCCACGGCAGCTCTCGGCGATGGACCCACTCTTCAGCGTGGCGTCGACGATCACCGCCACGTGATGAAACTGCCTGTATCACGGAAGATTAGGTTCCACGCTCAAGCCTCACGTGAACGGACCGTCGGCTGGGTAATACCACTGTGCTTCATGTGGTCGAGATTTTGGACCTGCGCGCCCGAATTCTCCGGGAGACGACGGAATCCCATGTCCTGCTGGCGGCTCCGGCGGCTCGCGCCGCCCGCTCGGGACGTCTGGTCGACGTCGAGGCTTGCCGGCGAGTGGGACGACCTCGCCTACCTGAACGCCGTTGACGTCGGGAGGGATGGCGGGGCGCCAGCGCCGAGGAAGCGGCCGTCCACATCGTGAGCGGTCCCGACGACGTCTGAGCACGACTGACAGACCGCGCCGACCTCGGCCAGCGCACCCGGTTGCCACGCGCCCCTGATATTCGTGAACCGGAAATGCCGTGTAGGCGAGGACTGATACAGAGAGGTGTCCAAATGAAAGCCATCGTGGTGACAGATGAGGCCGCGGGAACGGCCGGGATGACGCTGGTGGAGCGGCCCGAGCCGGAACCGGCGATAAACGACGTCGTTGTTCAGGTTCATGCGTCGGGATTCACCTCGGGCGAGCTGACGTGGCCCTCGACCTGGACCGATCGCCTCCACCGGGACCGGACGCCGTCGATTCCCGGGCAGGAGCTGGCCGGAGTGGTCAGCACCCTCGGCTACGGCACGAGGGGGCTGTTGGTGGGACAGCGGGTGTTCGGCATGACGGACTCGTATCGCGGCGGCGGGCTGGCGGAGTATGTGGCGATCGAGGCGCGTAACCTCGCGCCGCTGCCGGGCGACGTCGACTTCACGGTGGGCGCGAGCCTGCCGATGCCGGGTTTGACCGCGTGGCAGGGGCTGTTCGAGCACGGCCGCCTTCAGGCGGGGCAAAGCGTCCTCGTGCACGGTGCGGCCGGCTCAGTCGGGTCGATGGTCACGCAGCTCGCACGTGAGGCCGGCGCATACGTCATCGGCACCGGGCGCGCTGCCGACCGTCAGAAGGCGCTCGACTTCGGCGCGGCCGAGTTCGTCGACCTCGACAACGACGCCCT
>WNGJ01005921.1_pt1 | contig 13225 bp, 13 predicted proteins | sample 5400611 | NCBI WGS metagenome assembly WNGJ01 (sample SAMN13153375, study PRJNA577476) | soil metagenome | isolation source: 40 cm soil or saprolite under Garry oak tree replicate 1 | place: USA:California | collected 2016-06-15
GGCATCACATCCTGACCCATTGTTACTGGCGTGAAGCCGGTCCGGAATTCAAGAACGTCAACATCATGGCGGTCGCGCACGGCACCGACAAACCGCGGCTCCTCGATCACAAGGCGGCGATAGATCGACATCTTGAGTCGTGCCGCATTCCGGTTTCCTACACCAATGTTTTCTGGGGCGGACGAAGCGAAATCAAACCGTCCGAAATTTCGCCGAAAATTTATCGGGAATGGCTGTCAGACTCGCAAGTGGCGCTTTGAAATCGCTCATCGAGAAACTTCGCAACGGTCGCGATCTAAACGGGGCTGACGTCGATACCGCTGTCGCGATTCTCCTTTCGCAGGACGTCGGCGACGAGGTGAAAGCGGACTTCCTGACAGCGTTGCACCGAAAAGGAGAGACCACTGAAGAGATTGCCGCTTTTGTCCAGTCGTTGATGAAACGCGCAGTTGATCCGATGATTGATCGGGCTGAGATGCCCGGCCCGATGGTGGACGTTTGCGGCACCGGCGGCGATGGGCGGCGGGTGGCGCCGTGGTGGTGAAGCACGGCAATCGCCGCGTCACTTCCAGTTGTGGCAGCGCTGATGTTCTCGAACAACTTGGCGTGCCGATCGATCTCGCGCCCGAAGAATTGCGCGAATCTCTTAAACGCCACCGACTCGGCTTTCTCTTTGCGCGGCAATATCATCCAGCGTTTCGCGCGCTCGCGGAAACGCGTGGGCGTTTGGCACGGCAAAATGCGCGCACGATTTTCAATGCGCTCGGACCGCTCTTAAATCCGGCCCGCCCATCGCGGCAGCTGATTGGTGTCTATTCGCCGCACCTGACCGGTATCTTCGCTCAAGTTCTGCGGGAACTTCGACATGAGCGCGCCTGGATTGTGCATGGCCTTGGCGATAACAGCGCGGGCATGGACGACATCTCCGTTAGCGGTGCGACCACGATCGCGGAACTCATCGACGACAAAGTCACGTCCGCGATCTTGGACGTAAGCTGGCTCGGCATTCCGCGAGCGCCGGTCAGCGAATTGCGAGGTGGAGACGCGCGCGAAAACGCCGCCACGATTGAGGGAATTCTTGCCGGGAAAATTTCTGGCGCAAAGCGCGACATGACGATTGTGAACGCAGCAGGAGGGTTCGTGGTCGCCGGTCTGGTCAAAGATCTGAAAGAGGGGATCGAATTGGCGCGCGAAGAAATCGATAGCGGTCGCGCGTTGGAGAAATTGCGGGCGGTCCAAGGAACGCGATTGTAGGGCAGGCGCTCCGCCTGCCGGTCTTTAGTTGGCAACCGATGCGGTTGCCCTACAATTTATTCAGCGAACCGATCGCGATAACTTGCGTCCAAATTTTGCAGCAGCGCGACTGCGAGCTGGTGACGGTCAACTTGTTCACCGCGGTAAATCCGCCTTGTGGCAGATCGATCCAACGCCATCGCTAAAGAAATCGCGCGCGGGCGAAGGTCATCCGAAAAATCTTCGGCGCGCTGGTTCACATTGAGGCCGATCCCGACGATCGCGATGTGGGCGGAATTTTTCTGTGCGCGCATTTCAACCAGAACGCCGGCGATCTTTTTTCCGGCGACGACAACGTCGTTCGGCAACTTCACCGTCGCTTCGCGCACAAATTTCGTTGAAATTGTATCGGCGATCGTGCGCGCGGCCCATTCAGCTAATTGCGGCGATGCTCCGATGTCGATCTTCGGCCGAAGTAAAATCGAGAACCAAAGTCCTTTGCCGGCAGCCGATTCCCAGGAATTATTGCGCTGGCCGCGCCCGGCGGTTTGGCGCTCCGCGAATACCACCAGACCTTCGGGCGTTGATGGCGAAGTGCGCTCCAAAACAGAATCATTCGTCGACGTTGTCTCGTCGACGACCACAATGTCGCGGCCGATGATCGCAGAATCGAGATCGGCGCGGAGCTTGTCGCCACTCAGCGTGTCGAAGGTCAGCATGCAGGGAGTGGCGTTAACTCGAGAGAAAAATCGATCGCGCGTGGAGAATGGGTGAGCGCGCCGATGGAAATATAATCGACGCCGGTGGCAGCGATTTGCCGGATGTTTTTCAAGGTCACGCCACCGCTCGCTTCAAATTTTACTTTGTCTTTGCCAAGCGCTATCGCTTCCCGAATCTGCGCCGGCTTCATATTGTCGAGGAGAATCACGTCAATGCCGTCGACTTGCAGAAATGCGCGAACTTGCTCGAGCGCGTCGGCCTCAACTTCAATTCGAACATTCGGTCGCGCCTCGCGGAACTTTTGCACTGCCTTTGCGAACGCGGCAAATCCCGCGCTAACGGTCAGGTGATTGTCTTTCAGCATCACCATGTCGAACAAACCGAAACGATGATTGGCGCCACCGCCCGCGACCACGGCCGCTTTCTCCAGCGCGCGCAAACCCGGCGTCGTTTTGCGGGTGTCGAGAATCTTCACGTGATCGGTTCCGGCAGCGTCGACAAACTTTCGGGTGAGCGTCGCGATTCCAGACAATCGCTGCAAAAAATTCAGCGCCACCCGCTCAGCTTTTAGAATCGAACGCGCCTGGCCGCGAAGTTCGATCACACTCTCGCCAGCATTTATCTCGCTACCGTCTTTTTTGACAACGGTGATCGCGACCGTGGAATCTACGCGACGGAAAACTTCTGCGGCTGTTTCTGTGCCGGCAAGAGTGGCGCGCTCGCGAGCCACAATTCGCGCCATCGCCTGCTGATTCTTCGAGACGAAAAAATCAGTGGTCAGATCGCCCTCGCCAATGTCTTCGCTCAAGGCGACATCGATTGGATCGACTCTGATTCGTTTCATAGCGCGCCAGCCGGGCTTGGTGCCTGGTAAATGCATTTGCCGCGAACGTACGTTTCCAGATTCGCTTGCGGTCCGCCGCGATAAATGCAGAGCGCGACTATGTCCTCGGGCGTAAGTTCGGCCAAAGCATCCTCGTTTGGATAGGGCAAAAGCGCGGCCAGGTCGACAACGATCAGGTCCGCTTCCTTACCGGAATCGAGTGAGCCGATGATATTGGATTTCCCGAGCGCGCGTGCGCCGCCGAGGGTGGCGAGATAAAATGCTTCGCCCGGACGAAGCGGTCGCAAATTCGGTTCGTAGGCGCTGCGCGCTTTTTGCACTTCAATCGCCGCGCGCATTACCTGCCACATGTTTAACTCCGGCCCGCCGGCCACGTCCGAACCGAGTCCGACGTTGATTCCAGCTTTCAAAAGTTGATCGAGCTTCATCAGGCCGCTGCCGAGAAAAAGATTCGAGCTCGGACAATGCGCCACGCTCGACTGTGCCGCGGCGATCGCGGCGATTTCTCGGGGATTGAGATGAATGCATTGGCCAACCACGGTGTGCGGTGTGAGCATTCCGCATTTTTCATAGACGTGGGTGTAGTCGCGCGCGCTCATATAAAGGTGGTGCACTTTCTCCAGCTCCTCGCGGTTTTCTGCCAGGTGAGTCTGCAAATAGGCTTCGAACCGCGCGGCCAGCTCGGCGGCGCTACGCATCATTTTTTCCGAACAGGTAACGGCGAAACGGGGACTGAACGCGTACTCGAGCCGGCCTTCCTCGGACCGATGCCATTTTCGACAAAGGCGCTCGCTCTCGAGCAACGAAATTGAGAGCACCTTTTTCGGCTGGAGCTGGCCGTAGGAGCCGAGATCCATCATCATTTTCCCGAGGATCGCGCGGATGCCGCTTTGCTTGGCGGCCTCGAAACCGGCATCGCAACTGTCTTCATAAATCGCCGCGTAGGCCATCACCGTGGTGGTGCCATTGCGCACCAACTCTTGAAAAAACGCGGGCGCTTCGGCGCGCGCTTTCGGTCCGGTAAACTCCCGCTCGACTGGAAAAATGTGCTGCCGCAGCCATGGCAACAGCTCGCTTTCACCGCGCGCTACGACCGAGTATTGCGGCAGGTGCGTGTGACAATCGATTAAGCCCGGAAAAATCGCGGCCGGCCGCCGGTCGAGCCAGCGAATTGAATTCGGGTGCAGCCGGCGCAGATCGTCGTAGTCGCCGATTTTCGAAATTTTTCCGTTGTCGATCAAGACCGCGCCATTAGGCCGGCCGCGCAAAGTGCCGAACTGTGGTGCATCGATCAGAAAGCCGCGGAGGCCGACCGGGCTGGTATCGCTCTGCATAAACGGCGACTGCTATCAAACCACTTTGGTCGGGCGCGCGGCAACACCGCAATTGAGGGCACTTTCTGCGGAAAGGATAAGGGCAATTGACTTTGCCACTCCGGTTCGGACTCGCCCAGGCGACATCGGTACAAAAAAAAAGATTCGGGCAGCGCACGCCAAGGAGAAACAGCAAATACAAGAAACGTGCAACCGCCCGAATCGCCTTAACCTGTTAATTTGGACAGCGCCCAGCGGCTGGCGTTCGAATTATTTACGATTTTTTCGGACTGAGTAGGCTCAACTGCGCCAGGCACTTACAACTTCATCTCCTCTTGAATCGAACCGCCGGCCCTCGCCGCCTCGGTTTTTACCTCCTGCAATAACGACTTGAACTCGCATTTCTCCAGTTGGGCGATCAGCGCCGGATAATCCGGTTGGATCCGGAGGTCATCAATCGGGATTGGAAGCTCCATGTGACAATCGAGCTCCACCATTTTTCGGTTCTGTAAAATTTGTTCGCGCGCGACGGTAAGCTTTTCCCGGTTCCGATTGCTCTTCACCTTGTCGATGTTCGCGAGCAGCTTTTCCAGCCCGCCAGATTCGCGGACTAATCCGGCCGCAGTTTTCCGTCCGATACCGGCGCCGGGGATGTTGTCGACCGAATCGCCCGAAATCGCCAGCACATCGCCGATCAGTTTCGGCGGCACGTCCCATTTCGCAGTCGCTTGTTCCTCGCCGAGTAAGGCGAACCCGTCTTTCGGCGAAGCCAGATCGGCTTTGGCTGTGGTGTAAACTTTCACGCACGGGCCGATCAGCTGATACAAATCTTTGTCGTTCGTGGCCAAGACCACTTTCATTCCTTTGCGCTTGCACGCGGCCATCGCGTAGCAGCCCATCAAGTCGTCGGCTTCGGTGTTGGGGAGCGAAATGTTTTTGAATCCGAGCAGGGGGGTAAGCTTTTGAATGAAATCGAGTTGCGGCACCATCGGCAACGGCATCTCCTTGCGCGTTTCTTTGTAAGCCGGTTGCAACTTCACTCGCCGTTCCGGCATGCCTTCGTCCCAAAACACCGCTCCCAGCTCCGGCTGGAGATGCTTAATCATCAAGCGCAGCGTCTTGGTGAAACCAAAAATTGCGTTCGTCGGCTCGCCTCGCGAGTTGGACAGGTTCGGGATCGCGAAAAACGACCGGTAAACGTAATAATGCCCGTCTATTAAGAGCAGTTTCACTAGAAGAGAGGATTAACTGGATTCTGCGGATTTCAAAACCGAACCTGCAAATTCGCTTCAGCAAATCCCTCTGTTAATCCGGTGAATCCTGTCCAATGATGAGGACATGGCCGAGCAGTGGATCATTCGAGTTCAGGGAAAAGAATACGGCCCGGCTGATCTGGCGACGTTGCGTGAATGGAAAGCTGACGGTCGGGTGTTGCCGGCGAATCCCGCCCGCCAGGCCGATGTCGAGGAGGCTCATTGGAAAACGGCCGGCGACATTCCCGGATTGTTTCAAGTCGAACCACCGCCGGTTCAGACAAATGTAGAGGCAAACGCCAGTCCGGCTCGGACCGTGTCGCGCGCAGGAGCGTCCGGCGGCATTGCGGCCGACACGGCCACTACAACCTCCAAACCGCCGAGTCGGAACATTTTGGTTGAAACCTTTCGAATTTATTTTCGCGGTTTCTTTCAATTCTTCGGCCTCTCATTGCTGAGCATTGTCCCGATTGTCTGCGCGGAGCTCAGCAGTCGTTTCGTCGACACCGCACCGGGCGTGAACGTCGATCTGCGAACACTCGTCGCGGTCGCGTTCGGATTATGCATGCTCGTGCTGCGAATTGTTTTGGTTCCAGTCTATATCGCCGGCATCCAGATTCTCACCGCCGAGCTTGCGACCGGACATCGGCTCGGTTTTTTTAGCGTCCTTAATGCGGCGGTCAAATATTGGCCGCGCGTGGCCGGTCTCGGCCTGTTTGTCTACGGCGTTTTCTTTTTGCTGATCCTGTTCGCTCTCGGCATCGCGATCATGGTCGTCACTTCAGCGGCCCTCTTCTCGATCGTGCTCGCGCTCGGCTTGCTTGCATTTCAAGTCTGGTTGTTCGGCCGATTTTTCATTAACGTTCTTTTCTGGCAGCAATTCACCGTGCTCGAAAACGCGAACGTGAACGAGGCCCTCCGCGAGAGCAGAAGACTCGCGCGCAGCGGGCGGGATCTTCCCTGGTATCAACGCCCACTTTGGCGCGGCGCGCTCATTGTCTCGATTTGGATCGCGTTTGCTTTAGCAATCGCCGTCGTCGCGATGTGGCCAAGACTGGCTGCGGAATGGCCGTTAGTCCGAGATTCTTTCAGCCAGCTGGGCGTCGCGCAGGATCCTCAGGTTGTTCTGCAGAAAATGATGGCGAGCCTGCCAAAAAATCAGACTGCCAGCTTTTCCGAACTGGGTCTCACCGTTTTGCAGCGAATTCTTCAACCGCTCCTCGGCATCGCCTTCGTCGTCCTTTATCTCGATAGCCGGCAAGAAGAGTAAACGATATAATTGGGTTCTCTCTCGAGATGCGGTCGTGAAACGGAAATTGCTAGCTTACTTCGCCCCGGCGCTGTTGGCGGCGACATTCTTAATCGCTGCCGATCGATCTCAACTCAAATTGCCGGACGGATATGTAATTCCGCCATCAAGTGTTTCGCCGAATCGTGAATATGGCGTCAGTGCATTCGACAACACGGTCAATCCGATTCCCGATGAGATCAATGAGAACAAGATCGTAGATCTTCATACTGGCCAAATCGTAGGAATCATTAACGGCTCAAGTGCAATGATTCACATGAATAACGAAGAAATTCTTCCGGCTCGCTGGTCTCCGGATGGATCACTGCTGCTATGGGAGGTGGATGGGAAATGGTCTCCATCGACTTTGACGCTGCTAAGAATAGAGAACAGTAAAGTTAAATGGGCTCTCGATGTCCTTAGAACTGTGCAACAAGCGATTCTTGTTCGTACGCGCAAAGTCGCTCCGCAGAAATACGCTGTGGCAAAAAAAGAGAATAAAGGCAACGGCACTGCGTTTCCCGACGGGTTTACGGTAAACGTTCGAGTGGAGGGCGATCAAGAACGAGGTGGCGCTACGGAGAACGTAGAGGGTAAACCGATTTCTCTGCCTTTGAAGGTTCATGCCGAACTGACTTCGAATCCGAAAGAGATGGAAGATTGGCCAAAGGAAGCTCAGCTAGACTCCGAGCTGGATGGGGTGATAACTCCGGAACGGCAGCTCAACGTCACTCGCTTCCGTTTGCGCGAGACGCCTTTTAGCAACGCGACGTCGAGTTCTTGGCTGGAACTTACAAATCCTGATTGATCGCCCTGGCACTTTCGAAGTGGACGGCGCTCTCGGTTACGAGAACCTCAGATCAAGTTCTAGTTGTAACTTTGAGAGTTGACGGACGACGTACACAAATTTTTAACGAAACTGCGCAAAAGTTCCTCAGTTAAGGCGAAGGTACGGCAGCAAACCGCGGGGCATCCCTTGATCGATCACCGGCGCCGGACGCGGCGCATTTCGCTCGGGGCGAGCCGCTTCGAAACGCGCAATCGTTTTCATGAATCGGTTCTTGAAGCTGGTCGGGGAAAAAGTTTTGCTGGATGGCGACCACTCTCGCGTTGCAATCCGATTCATACCCCAAAGCCGCCAGCCAAAGCAATCATGCAGACGTTCCTCTTGTTCCTCGCCCTGCAAGAGCCGTCTCCGGGCTCGTTCTTGATTGCAGGCGCTATCAGTCTGGGCTTGCTCGCGATTTTCCTCCATCACAAACTCGGCTAGGCTGGAATGCCATTAGCCCGCGGTAGTTGAATCGCATCGGCGTGCTTGCGCGGCGCAGCACAAATTGAAATCATCACCCAATGCTGATGAAAGGCGAGATGTCATGTCAGATCCTGCTTTGCGGCTGCGCAGCCGTGATGCTCTCGTCCCGCGTGATCGCTCCCAGTGCGCTGCAACGATTTGATCAACCGCGGACCGTCTCGTACACAGCCGATATCGTCGTGAACGGTCGATGGCTCCTTCCACGCGACATGCTTGGGCACGTTGCAACGAAACCACCATTAGTGAACTGGATGGCAGCGCCGGTCGTCGCGCTCGGTTTCTGGCAGGAATGGGCCGCGAAGTGGCCAATGGTTGCAGCGACACTGCTCACCACTGCCCTGACTGTGAGAATCGCACGTAATTTATTTCGAAAAATTCCCGAGACCGAAACGGTCGCAAACGAAGCCGCTCTTCTCGCTGGGGCCGCGTGGCTGGTGAATCCGGCCAATATGACAATGATCTATCATTGCCGGCCCGATCCGGTCCTGGTGCTCTTTCTCACGGCGGCTTGGATATGCGCGACCGCGGTCATATTTGAAAATGACTCCGACAGGATCGCCATCGGCGGGTTTTCGATTGCCATCGGCTTGGCGGCTTTGACCAAAGGTCCAGCAGCGCTTCTTCCGATGATATATCTGCCGTTGGCCGCCTGGTTAATCCGAGGCCAACCAGATCTTCTCTGGCGTAGTCACTGGTTGTGGGCAATCTCAGTTGCGCTCGCGATCTTCTCGCTCTGGGCATTGCCGACCGCGATCCGCTACCCGGCGCCGTTTTTTAAGCAGCTTATCGGCCGTGAGCTAATCGGACCAACCTTGGGATTGGATCATCACTTCGGCGGCAAACATTACATTGATGGTCCAATCGTTGCGCTAAAGCTTATTCTGCAAAATCCGATCTGGTTTGTTCAGCGGTTTCTACCATGGTCGCTCCTGACTATCGGCGCACTTTGCGCCATCGGGTGGAAGCGGTGGTTTCGACATCCGCTTGCGCCCACAATTTTGTGGATATTTCTCGTGCTCGTATTTTTTGCTCTCTCGGTGCGCAAAACTGCCGATTACATCCTGCCCGCTTATCCCGCGGGAGCGATTCTAGCCGCTTATTTTTGTGTAACTTATTTGCGAAGATTTCGTATCCAGCCTTGGCAGGTCGCGGCATTCGCTCTCGCGCTCGCCGTTGGACTGAGCGCAAAACACTTTCTCAAGACGAGCAAGGATCGCGGCGGCGAAAACTTGAAGCTATTTGCGCGTGAAGTGGAGAGCACGATCGACGACGATCCGGTCGTATTTATCGATACCGATTACAACACGCTCCAGTTTTTTCTGCATCGACATCAGCCAGGTGCGCCGACCGCGGAACAAATGGCCGTGGCAAAGTGGGCCATTATGCCGTTGCGCGACGAAGTTCCCGCGGAATTGCACTCGGACTTGGTCACCCGAAATCAAGAAAAGCAGTTTGTGTTGGGATTATATCGAATGGAGAATGTGCGAACTCTGATTCACCCAGATTCGCCGCTTAATTTTGGATGGCGTCCACGATTGTAAGCTGGCCGCTTCTATGACAATGGTAAAGACCTGGCCCGGAAAACCATATCCGCTTGGCGCCACTTGGCTGGGAAACGGCGTCAACTTCGCGATCTTTTCCGAACACGCCACGGGCATTGATCTCTGCTTCTTCGACAACATCGGCGCGCCGAAGGAAAACCTCCGCATTCCTTTCCGCGAGCAAACCGAGCAAGTGTGGCACGCGTTTTTGCCCGATGCGCGGCCGGGACAACTTTACGGTTACCGCGTCTATGGCCCGTACGATCCGAAGCGGGGCCTGCGTTTCAACGATTCGAAATTGTTGCTCGACCCCTATGCCAAAGCGATCGCGGGCCGGATTAATTGGTCGGACGAAATGTTCGGTTACGTGGTCGGCGATAAAGCGGAGGACCTGACGCGCGATTCGCGCGACAACGCGTGGGCAATGCCCAAGTCAGTCGTAGTCGACGATGCCTTCAATTGGCGCGACGACAAACGGCCGAACACTCCGCTTTCCGAAACGGTGATTTATGAAATGCACGTGAAAGGATTCACGAAACTTTTGGGAGACGTGCCGGAGCAATTCCGCGGCGCCTATGCTGGAATCGCGAGCGAACCGGCGATCCGTTATCTCAAAACGCTTGGCGTGACCGCGGTCGAACTTTTGCCGGTGCACACCCATCTGGATGACAAGGCGCTGGTCGATCGTGGCCTGACGAATTACTGGGGCTACAACACGATCGGATTTTTCGCACCGCACGGGCACTATTCGAGCAACCGTGAGCTGAGCGCGGAAGTGACCGAATTCAAATCGATGGTGCGAGCGCTGCACGCCGCCGAGATCGAAGTGGTTCTCGATGTTGTTTACAATCACACCGGCGAAGGAAATCATCTCGGACCGACGGTCTGTTTTCGCGGAATCGATAATGGGGCGTTTTATCGGCTGATGGCAGACAATCCCCGTTTCTATTTGGATTACACCGGCACCGGCAACACGGTAGACACGCTCCACCCGCGCACGCTGCAAATGGTGATGGACAGTCTGCGCCATTGGGTGGTGGAAATGCGCGTGGACGGTTTTCGGTTCGATCTCGCTCCCGCCCTCGGACGCGACGGCACCGGATGCAATAAGTTCGCCGCCTTTTTCAAAGTCATTCAACAGGACCCGGTCCTGTCACAGGTGAAATTAATCGCGGAGCCGTGGGATGTCGGTGAAGGCGGCTACCAAGTCGGCAATTTTCCCGTGCCGTTTTCGGAATGGAACGGAAAATTCCGGGACGCGATGCGCAGTTTTTGGCGTGGCGACGAAGGTTTTATCGGCGAAGTCGCGTATCGACTGACCGGCAGCCCCGATCTTTATCAACACGACGGCCGGCAACCCTACGCCAGCGTTAACTTCATCACGTCACACGACGGCTACACCCTCCACGATCTCGTCAGCTACAACGACAAGCACAACGAAGCCAACGGCGATGAGAACCGCGACGGCGACGGCCATAATCGCTCCTGGAACTGCGGGGTCGAAGGGCCGACGGACGATCCGAACATCAACAGTTTGCGCCGCCGGCAGGAGCGCAATTTTTTGACGATGCTTTTTTTGTCGCAAGGCGTACCGATGCTTTTGGGCGGCGATGAATTTGGCCGGACGCAAAAGGGGAACAACAACGCCTATTGTCAGGACAATGAGATCAGCTGGCTAAATTGGCACTGGGACGAAAAACAGAACCGCCTGTTCGAATTCACCAAAAAATTGATTCAGCTGCGCCGTGAGCATCCGGCATTTCGTCGTCCGAAATTTTTTCAAGGCCGCCGCGTCCCGGGCGGCGAGATCAAGGACGTAATGTGGTTCAATCCCGGCGGGAACGAAATGAGCGAGAAAGAATGGAATTCGCCATTCGCACGTTGTCTTGGGATGCTCATCAGCGGCGACGCCATTGGTTTGGTGGATGAACATGGCGAACCGGTGCGCGACGACACCTTTCTGCTTTTGATCAACGCGCATCACGAACCAATTCCGTTCGTGCTTCCGGGCGAGGAGCACCTCGAGTGGGAACAGATTCTCGACACCGCGAACGAAGATGGTTTTCTCAAGGAACCGAAGAAATTTTCGTCCGGTGATGATGTCGACCTTGGTGGACGAGCGAGTTGTTTGTTCAAGCTCAGCCGCGGCGAACAACCGCGCGCGCGTCACGAATCCTGGAAGAAACGCGCCATGGCGGCGCTCGCGGCGATCACCGGTGACGAGGAACGCGCGAAGAAATAGGTAGGGGCGATTGACCTTGCCAGTCCGGCTCGGACTCGCCCGTGGGCGATTCGGTGAACCACCCTACCAGAAGAATTCTGTTCAACGCAAGATTGCAACACGGCGCGATTCTATTATAGAGAATTCATGAGCGCTTCTTTGACGCGCCGGGAAGACGCTCGTCCAGTTAGCCTATGATACCGGCTTCACTCGTAATCGCGGCAGATCGCGGCAGCTTGAAAGCGTATCGGGTCAACGAAACGCCCACCCGCGGGCCGAGCTTAAAATTGATCCAGGCTTTCGATATCACCGATGCGCACGGCAAGCTCGTCGACAAGGTGACCGACTTGGCCGGACGTTTTCCGGTCACCGAAGGCGCAGGCACCCATCGCGGCCCGGCTTCGATCGCCGAGAGTAAACTGGAAACCGAGACCGATCGGCGGATTAACAAAGAACTGGCCGAACAAATCGCCAAAATTGTCAACGGCAGTGGCAAGGAAGGCTGGGCGTTTGCCGCGCCGTCCGAGATTCATGGGGCGATTGTCCATCTTCTACCCGATCGCATTCGCAATCGAATCGTCGAGCACGTGAAATCCGATCTGGTCAAGGTGGAGCCGGCGAAATTACCGAATCATTTTCGTTCCCTTCGTCCGGTTTAAGCTCAATATTTTAATTATGCAATTGCCCGTCAAGATCACCTACCGCGGCCTGGATAAGTCAGATAAGATCGACAACCTCGTTTTAGATTACGCTTCGCGCCTCGAGAAATTCTGCGACCACATCAACCGATGCGATGTCGCGATCGAGCAGCCGAACCATACTCATCACAAAGGTAATCCGTATCGTTGCCGGATCGATGTCACGGTGAGACCGCGTCACGAGCTGGTGAGCGACGAAAAACAAATGGACAACGGCTCGCACGAGCCGCTCAACAAGGTCATTCACGACGCGTTCAAGACGATGGAGCGCCAGCTGCGCCACCTCGTCGAAAAACAACGCCGCGAGTAGATGCAGTTCTAGGTAGGGGCGATTGACCCCAATCGCCCGGTTCCCCCAAAAGTGAATAAGCACGCTGTTCCGGCTCGGCCCGTGCGCAAAGTGCTGGATCATTCGATTCATTTTCACGGGCGGTTCGGAGCAACCTATTTCATTACGATTTGCTGTGATGCGCGAGGCGTGAACCAGCTTTGCAAGAATCAAGTCGCGCAGATACTTTTCGAAACTGCGCGTCGGTATCATGAGTTGGAACAGTGGTATCTTAAACTGCTCTTGCTGATGCCGGACCATTTGCACCTTCTCATCGGCATTTCGCCTGATGCAGAACTTTCTAAACTCATCCGTGACTTCAAACGGATTGCGGCGCGAAAGGGAAAAATCGAATGGCAGCGAAACTTTTTCGATCACCGATTGCGCCATGACGAAAGTGAAACGGAGAAATTCGAATACATTTGGGAGAATCCGATCCGGGCGGGATTGATTGGGCCAAATGATGACTGGCCT
>WNGJ01010005.1_pt1 | contig 13225 bp, 14 predicted proteins | sample 5400611 | NCBI WGS metagenome assembly WNGJ01 (sample SAMN13153375, study PRJNA577476) | soil metagenome | isolation source: 40 cm soil or saprolite under Garry oak tree replicate 1 | place: USA:California | collected 2016-06-15
TGGCTGAAGCGCAGGGCGAGCAGTGCCGTGAAGAGCGGCGCCGAGGCCTGGATGATCGCAGTGAGCCCGGAGTCGAGCCGCGTCTCCGCCCAGGTGATCGCGAAGATCGGGATCGCCGAATTGAGGAGCCCCGTGACGATCAGCGGGCCGGCCGCGGCGCGAAGCTCGCGCAGAGTGCGTCTCGCACCCACCGTGATGAGCACGATCGGAACGAGCGTCAGCGCGCCGAGCGCCATCCGGAAACCGACGAGCGTAATCGGGTGCAGCTCGCGGTCGCCGATCTTGATGAACATGAACGACGCGCCCCAGAGCGCTGCGAGCGCGAGCAGCATCACGAGGTGGCGCCGGCTCATAGAAGTTGTAACTTCCGCGCGAGCCGTCCTGTGAGGCGCCGCTCGCGGTGCCGACATGGAGGCTGTGCGGGCTCTGCCCGTGCAGCCGTTTTACCCCCGTCTTTGGGCCAACGCCGCATTAGTTGAAGCGCCGTCGGCTGAGGCGGCTAGACTCAATTCTCTGACGCCGGTAGCGGAACAGCCGCTTCATCGCGCCCTTGGGCTGACGGACGGCGAGCTTCACAGGATCTGCGACCTGCTCGGCAGGGAGCCGAATCATTTTGAGCTCGCGGTCTTCTCGCTGCTCTGGTCCGAGCACTGCGGCTACAAGCATTCGGCGCTGCTCCTCAAGCGGCTGCCCTCCTCGGGCGAACGTGTCCTCCAGGGGCCCGGCGAAAACGCAGGTGTGATCGACGTCGGCGACGGGCTCGCGGTCGCGTTCAAGGTCGAGAGCCACAACCACCCGAGTGCGGTCGAGCCATTCCAGGGCGCCGGGACGGGGGTCGGCGGAATCCTGCGCGACATCGTCGCGATGGGCGCTCGCCCGATCGCGCTGCTCGACGGGCTGCGGTTCGGCTCGCCGGATTGGTCGTTCAGGCGCGCCGTGGCCGGGATCGGGCAGTACGGGAATAGCGTCGGCGTCCCAACAGTCGGCGGCGAGGCGGTCTTCGACGAGGCCTACGAGCACAACTGTCTGGTCAACGCGATGTGCCTCGGTCTTCTTCCTGTGGAGCGCCTCACGCGAGCACGCGCGCGCGGGACGGGGAACCTCGTTGTTCTCTACGGCGCCACCACCGGCAGGGACGGTATCGGCGGCGCCTCGGTGCTCGCCAGCCAGGAGCTCGCCGCCGAGCCGTCGCTTGCGATGGCGAGCGAAAAAGGCCATGCCGGCTTGGCCGGTATGGCCGCCCTCGCAGCGGACGAGAAACGGCCGTCGGTGCAAATCGGCGATCCGTTCACCGGCAAGAAGCTGATCGAGGCCTCGCTCGAGCTCGTCGACGGCGGCCTGGTCGCCTCGCTGCAGGATTGCGGCGCCGCGGGGCTCGCGTCCGCGTTGGCCGAGATGGCGCGAGACGGGGCCGGGGTGGACGTATGCCTGAACCAGGTACCGCTGAGAGAGGACGGAATGGAGCCCTGGGAGATCATGATCTCCGAGAGCCAGGAACGAATGGTTGCGGTGGTGGAACCTGAGCGCCTTCCCGAGGTCGAGGCCGTGCTCGACAAGTGGGAGCTGCACCACGCCGTGATCGGCTCTGTAACCAGCGCGGAGCGCGGCGACTTGCGCTGCTTCTTCGGCGGCGACCTCGAGGGCGCGATTCCGGCCTCGTTGCTGACGGACGAGTGCCCGCGCTACGAGGTCGAGCAGGAGCCGCAGCCGCCGCGCGCTCGGACCGCGATCGCGGCCGCGAACCGCGAGAGCAAGACGTGGATCTACGAGCAGTACGACCAGCTCGTCCAGTCGCGAACCGTTCGGCGCCCGGGATTGGATGCCGCCGTCCTGCGCCTGCTGCCTTCGTACCGGGGTCTCGCGGTCTCGCTCGATGGGCCGCCGGTCGGCGAGCTCGACCCGTTCGCCGCCGGCGCGAAGGCCGTGCTCGGTGCGGCCCGGAACGTCGCCTGTGCCGGGGGCGAGCCGCTGGCTCTGACCGACTGCCTCAATTTTGGGAATCCCGAAAAGCCCGAGATCGGCTGGGAGCTGACGCAGGCGATCGAGGGCATCGCCCAGGCCGCCGAGGCGCTGGGTATTCCGGTCGTCAGCGGCAACGTCTCGCTCTACAACGAGACCGACGGGCGCTCGATCCCGCCGACGCCGGTCGTCGGCTGCGTCGGCCTCGTCGCCAACGTGCGCAGAATTCCGTCGCGCTGGCGCTCCGGCGACGCCGTCCTCGTGGCCGAGGCGAGCGAGTCGGTCGCGGAGCAGGCGGCGCTGATCGAGTTTCTGTGGCGCTCGGCCCCCGCCCTGTCGCTCGCGCACGACGTCTCGGACGGCGGGCTCGAGCGCGCGCTTGCCGAGGCCGCTGCCTGGAGCAGCGCCGAGGCAAACGTCGAGCTCCCTGCAAACCCCGCCGGCGCAGCGGCCGTTCTGGCCGTGTCCGCGGACCAGGTCCCCGGACTTGGCTGGGAACGGCTCGTCCAGATCGGCGAGGTCGCCTGATGTGCGGCGTCTTCGGCATCCGCTCCGCCGACCGCGACGTCGCGCGCGTCAGCTACTTCGGGCTCTTCGCCCTCCAACACCGCGGCCAGGAGTCGGCCGGGATCGCCGTGTCGGACGAGGGTCGACTGACCGTGCTCCGCGATCTGGGCCTCGTCACGCAGGTGTTCACCGAGGAGAAGCTGCGCGGCCTGCGCGGCCAGGTAGCGATCGGCCATACCCGCTACTCGACAACCGGATCGACGCACTGGACGAACTCGCAGCCGCTCGTCCACCATGGCCGCGCCCGCACGGTCGCGCTCGGGCACAACGGCAATCTTGTGAACGCGACCGAACTGCGCGAGCAGCTTGCCGGCGACGGCGTCAAGCTCGTGACCACCTCCGACACCGAGGTGATCGCCGCGCTGATCGCGAACGACCCGGCGCCGCTGGACGAGGCGATCGCCAAGACGATCGCCAGGCTCGAAGGCGCGTTCTCGGTCACGGCCCTCGCCGAGGGGAAGCTGATCGGCTTCCGCGACCCGCACGGCTTCCGGCCGCTCGTGCTCGGCCGGCTCGACGGCGACTGGGTGCTCGCGTCCGAGACCTGCGCGCTCGACCTCGTCGGCGCCAAGCTCGAGCGCGAGGTCGGCCTGGGCGAGCTCGTCGTGATCGACGACAACGGCTGCCGCGCCCAGCAGGCCGTGCCCCAGGCGAACGGCGGCGCGCTCTGCATGTTCGAGTTCTTCTACCTCGCCCGGCCGGATACGCGGCTGGCGGGCGTCGAGGTCCACGGCGCCCGGGTCCGCATGGGCGAGCGGCTCGCCGAGGAGGCGCCGGTCGAGGCGGACCTGGTCCTGCCGATCCCCGACTCGGGCACGCCGGCAGCGATCGGCTTCGCACGCGCCACCGGAATCGACTTCAGCGAGGGCCTGATCAAGAACCGCTACGTCGGCCGCACCTTCATCCAGCCCGACCAGGGGCTGCGCGAACAGGGCGTGAAGCTGAAGTTCAACCCGCTCGCCGAGGTGAAAGGGAAGCGAGTCGTCGCCGTCGACGACTCGATCGTCCGCGGTAACACGACGCGGCAGATCGTGGCGATGCTGTTCGAGGCCGGCGCGGCCGAGGTGCATGTGCGGATCTCGTCCCCACCGATCATCTCCCAGTGCTACTACGGGATCGACTTCGCCGAGGAGGACGAGTTGATCGCCGCGAAGCGCACCGTCGAGGAGGTGCGCGAGTACATCGGCGCGACCTCGCTCGCCTACCTCTCGCTCGAAGGCCTCCAGGCTTCGACGCGGCGCCCCGAGTCGTCGTTCTGCCGCGCGTGCCTCACGCGGGACTACCCGACGGCGGTCCCGCGCGAGGGCACGAAGCTTCGGTTCGAAACGAGCCGCGCCTAACTACTGCTCGAGCACGCGGCTCGCCTTGGCGATCCCGCGGGAAAGCAGGTACGCGGCGCCGAGCCACTCGAACGAGTGCACCCAGCCGAGCGTGTCGTAGGTGTCCGCGACCAACGCGATCAGCGCCAGCAGGAGCAGCGCCAGAATGATGAACACGAACTCGGCATTGCCCGGAATCGGCATCCGCGCGCCGCCCCACATGCCTGGCGCCATCCCGCCCATGCCCTGGCCGCGCATGCCGCCCGGCTCAGTCGGAGTCGTAGACATTGAGCTCTCCTTTCTGCGCAGAAACCCCGGACGGAAGGTTCAGCGAGGGTCGGAAAGTTCCTGCCCACGCCCGTAGCGAACCGCGCGGCGAACTGCCCGAGGATCGAGCCCGCGCTCCAGCAGTTCCTGCCGCAGCTCCCCCTCCGCCGCCAGCCGCAGGAACAGCCACGCGAGCGCGGCGACGGTGACCAGCGAGCCCTCGATCATCATCACGGTCCCCGCGAGCGCCTGGTCGTGGAGCGGCGTGATCCCCCAGTGCGGGTGGGACTGGATGTAGTACGGGTAGAAGACCGTCCCGGACCAGAGGAAGACGTTTCCGAACGCGGTCTCGAACAGTCGCACCAGCGCGATGTAGCCGAGCTTGAAGCCGGTGCCGAACCACTCCGGCCCGGGCAGCGTCTCGACGACGGGTGACCACATCAAGGCGCCGTAGGAGAAGAAGCAGATGTGCTCGAAAGCGTGGACGCTCGGGTTGTGCAGCGCCGCCTGGTACATGAACGGGATGTGCCAGAGGACGAGGTTGTACGCCCAGAGCGGCAGTGCGACCGCCGGGTGGGTCAGGAAGCGGAGCTTGTTGACCCAGTGGAAGCGCAGCAGCGGCTGGAGCACCGGCCCCGTCAACCCGACCACGAAGCAGAGCGGCGCGAGATCGCCGATCAGGACGTGCTGGAGCATGTGCATGAAGAAGAACTCGGAGGCGAAGGCGTCGATCGGCGAGACCAGCGCGACGAGTACGAGCGCGAAGCCGGTCCAGAAGACGAACCGCCGCCACGCGGGGACAGGTGTGCCCCTGAGACGCAGCGTCCTCGCCCTCTTGCCATAGATGAACGCCACCAGCGCCGTCGGCACGAGCTGCCACGGCTCGAGGGCCCAGCTCGTCAACAGCGACGGCCCATTCGGGCCGACCCACACGTGGTACAGCAGCACCAGGGTCTAGCGTAGATGCCGTGCAGCTCTTCCACTACCACCTGGTGACGAGCAAGGTGCGCGATGTCGAGGCGCGCTACATCGCCAAGCTCGGCTTCCAGCTCGTCGCGCGGTACGGTCGGATCGGCGACGAGCAGACCCACTTCGAGGCCGGCGTGCCGTGGGAGGAACTCGACCGGCTCAGCTTTCGCCTGCGCCTGTCCGAGCTCGAGCGCGGCGCCGTCAACGTGGTCGTCCAGCCCGGGCAGTGGGATCTCCCTCGCATCGACCACGTCGGCTTCGCACTCGACGAGGACGAGTTCATCGAGGTGATGGAACGGGCGCAGCGCTTCGAGCTGCGCGTTCAGGAATACCCGGGCCGCCGCACCTTCGTTGCAACCGGCGCGGGCTATCGAGTCGAGATCCACCCCCCGCGGGAATGGATCGAGGACCTGCTCAGCGAGACCGAGACGATGCGCCTCGCGGGCCTGCGGCTGAGGTCCGAGAACCCGGCCGCGCAGGCAAGCGCCCTCGCCCAGCTGCTCGACTCGGTCGTGGACGATTACAGCGTCCAGGTCGGAGACGCCTTCGTGCGCTTCGTCGAGGGCGGGCCCCCGGGCCGGCCGCAGCTCGACGGCGAGCTTTTTGCCTGACCGCGGCCGGTCGTAGACTCGGGCTGTGAGCCGCAAGACGTACGCCGAGGCCGGGGTCTCGCTCACGGCTGCCGAGGCTGTGGTCGAGCGGCTGCGAAATGCGGTCGAATCGACGGGCGCGAAGGGGTTCGGCGCCTTCGCCGGCCTCTACCCGCTCGACGAACGGACGCTGCTTGCCGCATCGATGGACTCGATCGGGACGAAGCCGATCGTCGCGCGACCGCGCGGGGCTCTCCGCAATTGCGGCGCCGACATGGCGGCCCACTGCATCAACGACGTGATCACGACGGGCGCGAAGCCGCTGCTGATGCTGGATTACGTCGCCTCGGCCCGGCTCGACCTGGAGCAGGTGGCGGAGCTCGTCGAGGGCGCCGCCGAGGTCTGCCGGCTTGCGGGAGTCGCCCTCATCGGCGGCGAGACCGCCGAGATGCCCGACGTCTACCGCGAGGACGAGCTCGATTTCGCAGCCGCCTGCGTCGGCATCGTCGACCGCGACGCTCTGATCGACGGAACGCGCGTCGAGGCAGGCGACGCGGTCCTGGGCTTTCCGTCGGCCGGGGTCCATGCGAACGGCTTCACGCTCGTCCGGCGCGTGCTCGAGGACGAGGACTACGACGGGCCGGACCTGCTCGCGCCGACGCGCCTCTACCTCCAGGACGTGCAGGCGCTCCGAGGCCGAGCGGACGTCCGGGCGCTCGCTCACGTGACCGGCGGCGGCATTCTCGGCAACCTCTCGCGCGTGCTGCCCGAGGGGCGCGAGGCCGCGATCGATTGGGAGGCCTGGACGCGGCCGGCGGTTTTCGGCTGGCTCGCGCGCCACGTGGACGAGCCGGAGTTGCGAAACGTCTTCAACCTCGGGATCGGCTTCTGTGCGGTCGTGCCCGCCGCTGAGGCAGCCGGTGAGCTCGTCATCGGCGCGATCCGGTGATCGGCGTCCTCGTCAGCGGCGAGGGAACGAACCTGCAGGCGCTGCTCGAGGCGGGCCTGCCGGTCGTCGCCGTCGCCTCCAACAACACGAAGGCGAAGGCACTCGACCGGGCTGCGAAGGCCGGGATCGAGGCGGCGGCCTTTCCGGGCATCGAGTTCGACTCGCGGGAGCGCCGCGACGAGGAGATGGCGGAGTGGCTCGCCGAGCGGGGCGTCGAGCTCGTCGTTCTCGCCGGCTACATGCAGCTGCTGGCGGGGCCGTTCCTCGAGCGCTTTCCGGGCCGGATCCTGAACGTGCATCCGTCGCTGCTGCCTGCGTTCCCGGGCGTACGTGCGGTGGAGGACGCGCTCGCGCACGGGGTCAAGGTGACCGGCGCAACAGTGCATTTCGTCGACGAGGGCATCGACACGGGCCCGATTGTGCTCCAAGAGGCGGTCGAGGTCCGCGAGGGCGACACCGCCGAGACCCTGCACGCGCGGATCCAGGAAATCGAGCACCGGCTTCTGCCGACGGCGGTCCGGCTCTTCCTGGAGGGGAAGCTCAGCTCGCCGGTGGCGTCGGCGTGATCAAGCGAGCCCTGATCTCGGTCTACGACAAGTCGGGCCTGGACGAGTTCGCCCAGGGCCTGGTCGAGCTGGGCGCCGAGATCGTCTCCAGCGGCGGCACGAGCACCTACCTCGAGGAGATGGGGATCCCCGTGACGCGGATCGAGGAGATCACGCAGGTGCCGGAGCTGCTCGGCGGCCGCGTCAAGACGCTGCACCCGCGGATCCATGCGGCGATCCTGGCCAGGCGCGACCAGCCGGAAGATCTCTCGGCGCTCGAGGAGCAGGAGATCCAGCCGCTTGACCTGGTCTGCGTCAACCTCTACCCGTTCCGCGAGACGGTCGCCAAACACGGCGTTCGCGAGGAGGACGCGGTCGAGGTGATCGACATCGGCGGGCCCGCAATGCTGCGTGCGGCGGCGAAGAACTTCGCGCACGTCGTACCGGTCTCCCGCGGCCCCCAGTACGAGCGGGTGCTGGAAGAGCTGCGAAACAACGGCGAGCTTTCGTTCGAAACGCGGCGCGAGCTGGCGGCGGAGGCGTTCTCGGTCACCGCGGCCTACGAGGCCTCGATTGCGGCTTGGTTCATGGACCGCACCACGTTCCCCGACCGGCTGATCCCGGCTTTCGAGAAGGCGCTCGACCTCTCCTACGGCGAGAATCCGCACCAGCGCGCGGCCTACTACGCGGAGATCGGTGCCCGGCGCCACCTGCTCTCCCAGGTCGAGCAGCTGCACGGGCGCGAGCTCTCGTTCAATAACCTCAACGACCTGAACGCGGCCCGGCTCTGCCTGCGCGAGTTCGAGCTCCCCGCCTGCGTGATCGTCAAGCACGCGAACCCCTGCGGTGTGTCGGTCGCGGGTTCGATCGAGCATGCCTACGAGCGGGCGCTCGCGGGCGATCCGGTTTCCGCCTACGGCGGCGTCGTCGCCCTGAACCGGCCCGTCTCCGAGGAGCTCGCCGACCGGGAGCGGCGACGCGACGCCCCAGGCGAGCGGGACTTCAAGCGCGTCCTCGGCGGACTGCTCGTCCAGGACCGGGACTGGGACATCGAGGACCGGGCTGGGATGGAGATCGTGTGCGGCTCGGCGAGCGAGGCGCTCTGGGGCGACCTCCTCTTCGCCTGGCGCGTCTGCAAGCAGGTGACCTCGAACGCGATCGTGCTCGCGCGCGACCTGCAGACGCTCGGGATCGGGGCGGGCCAGATGAGCCGTGTCGACTCGGTGCGGATCGCGCTCGAGAAGGCCCGCGAGCAGGGGCACGCGCTTCAGGACGCAGTGCTCGCCTCAGACGCGTTTTTCCCGTTCGCCGACGGCCCGGAGCGGGCACTCCGCGCCGGCGTCTCGGCCTTCATCCAGCCCGGCGGCTCGAAGCGCGACGATGAAGTGATCGCAGCAGTCGAGCAAGCCGGCGCGACGATGGTCTTCACCGGCCGCAGGCATTTCCGCCATTAGGGTGCTGTCCGAAGCGGGCGTGTCCTGGTGCCTGGCACCAAATCGGAGTGAGGACACGTCCGCAGCTTCGCCTCGAACAAGTCCGATTGCAGGCGCTTTGCCCATTCCGGCCGTGTCCCCATGCCTGGCACCGGGACACGCCTGGCGGAGCCAGGTCGCCTGATGGACGAGGGCGACCTTCGGATCCGCAACCACGTCTACCGGCGGTTTGTCGAGCTCGGACGGGCGCCGACGTTCGCCGAGCTGAAAGACGAGTTAGGCGACGACGCGAAGCCCGCGCTCCGCCGCCTCGACGACGCCCACGCGCTCGTGCTCGAGCCGGACCGCACCGAGATCCGGATGGCGAATCCGTTCTCGGCCGTGCCGACGCCGTACCGGGTCGAGGCCGGCGGCTGCTCGTGGTACGGAAACTGCGCCTGGGATGCCTTCGGAATCCCCGCGGCCCTGCACGTCGACGGCCATGTTTCGAGCACCTGCCCTGACTGCGGCGAGCCGATCGAGATCGACATCCGCGACGAACGCCCCGTCCCGGACGAGCACGTCTTCCACGTCGCGGTCCCAGCCGCGCACTGGTGGGACGACATCGTCTTCACCTGAAGCACGATGAATCTCTTCCGGTCGGAAGAGCACTCAGGACGATGGCTCGAGCAGTACGGCTACGTGGCCGGTGAGACGCTCACTGCCGGAAAGCTCTGCGACCTCGCACACGCGTGGTGGGGCGACCGCCTCGCGCCAGACTGGCGGCCGCACACGCGCGAGGAGAACCAGGCGATCCTGGAGCGACTTGGCTTGACGGGCGAGTTCTGGCAACTTCCCTGAGAACGGAATGGCCGCGGCGACCTCTGCGTTGTGCCGTTTCAACGAATCGAGAGGGAGGAAGCTTTGACCGACGTAGCAGCCGAACCGAACCCGCGCCGCTGGCTGATTCTCGCGGTCGTCGGAACTGCGTTCTTCATGACGATCCTCGACGTCGCGATCGTCAACGTCGCGATCCCGTCGATCCAGACCGACCTGGACATCACCCAGCAGACGGTCGAATGGGTGATCATTGCCTACTCGATCACGTTCGGCGGCTTCCTCCTGCTCGGCGGCCGAATCGCCGACCTGCTCGGCAGGCGACGGATTTTCCTGGTCGGCCTGGTCATCTTCACCCTCAGCTCGCTCGCCTGCGGGCTCTCCCACGCTCTCGGCAGTGCGGCGGTGCTGATCGGCGCGCGCGCGGTGCAAGGCCTCGGCGCCGCGATCATCTCGCCGGCGGCGCTCTCGATCGTGACGACCACCTTCACCGAGGGCGCCGAGCGGAACAAGGCGCTCGGGATCTGGGGCGCGCTCGGCGGCTCGGGCGCCGCAGCCGGTGTCCTCTTCGGCGGCATTCTCACCAAGTACCTGGGCTGGGAATGGATCTTCTTCGTCAATGTCCCGGTGGGCGCGCTCGTCCTGGTCGCGACCGGACGGATCATCCCGGAGAGCCGCGCGGACATCGGCACATTTCCAAGGCGCCCGAGGACGGCTGGGGATCGGCGAAGACGATCCTGCTGCTGATCGCGTCCGCCGTGATCCTGGCGGGCTTCCTCGCGATCGAGCTGCGCGGCCGGGCGCCCCTGATGCCGTTCGGAATCTTCCGCAACCGGTCGCTGAGCGCAGCCAACGTCGTCGGCTTCCTGATGGGGATGGTCATCTTCGCCGACTTCTTCATCCTGACCCTCTATGTGCAACAAGTGCTTGGCTGGTCGGCTCTGAGGACCGGCGTCACCTTCCTGGCAACCGCCGGCACGACCCCGATCTGGGCCGGCGTCGCCCAGGCGCTGACGACCAGGCTGGGGCCGAGGCCGGTCGTGACCGCGGGTCTCGCGATCATGGGCGTCGCGCTCTTCCTGTACACCCGGATTCCCGTCGCCGGCCATTTCTGGCCCGACCTCCTGCCCGCCTACCTGATCTTCGCGGTCGGCCTGGCATTCGCGTTCGTCCCGGTCTCGATCGCCGCGCTCACCGGGGTCAAATCCGACGAGGCCGGCCTCGCGTCGGGATTGCTGAACACGAGCCAGCAGATCGGCGGCGCGATCGGCGTCGCGCTGGTGACAACGATCTTCACGACGCAGCGCCTGGACCTGTTGAAGAGCGGTCACCCCAAGGCGCAGGCGTTCACGTCGGGGTACCAGCACGCGTTCTGGGCGCTGCTCTTCCTCGCAGTCGCCGGTGCCGTTGCAGCCTTCGTGCTCCTGCGCGGCGTCAAGGCGGGAGAGGTCACGGAGCAGGAACCAGCGGAGGCCGCTGTCTAAGCTTCCCGGGCGTGCCCCGCGACTACCCAACGCTGCTCGACCTCGTCGGGAGGACGCCGATCGTCCGCCTGGACAAGCTCGGGCACGACGTCGAGCCGACGCTGCTCGCGAAGCTCGAGCACCTGAACCCGGGAGGTTCGGTCAAGGACCGGATCGGCCTGCCGATGATCGAGAACGCCGAGCGCGAGGGGAAGCTCCGACCCGGCGGGACGATCGTCGAGCCTACCTCCGGCAACACCGGCGTCGGCCTCGCGATCGCCGCTGCGATCATGGGTTACCGCTGTATCTTCGTGATGCCGGACAAGATGAGCCAGGAGAAGATCGCACTCCTGCGCGCGTACGGCGCCGAGGTCGTGATCTGCCCGACCGCCGTCCCGCCCGATTCACCGGAGAGCTACTACTCGGTCTCCGACCGGCTCGCAGAGGAGATCCCCGGCGGCTTCAAGCCCGACCAGTACTCGAACATGGCGAATCCCGACGCCCATTACGAGGTGACCGGTCCCGAGATCTGGGAGCAGACCGGCGGCGAGCTCGCCGCGATCGTGATCTCCGTGGGCACCGGCGGCACGATTTCCGGCGTCGGGCGCTTCTTCAAGGAACGCAAGCCGGAGACCCTGATCGTCGGGGCCGACCCCGAGGGCTCCGTCTACACGGCGCAGGAGGAGGCCGACGTCCACCCGTACCTGGTCGAAGGAATCGGCAAGGACAGCTGGCCGCAGACGATGGATCCCGAGGTCGTGGACGAGTGGATCCGGGTCTCCGACCGCGACTCGTTCCTGACCGCGCGCCGGCTCGCGCGAGAAGAGGGCATCCTCGCCGGCGGCTCCGCCGGCACGACGGTGTGGGCGGCGCTCCAAATTGCTGCGCGGCTCGGCCCCGACGCTCAGATCCTGACGATCATCCCCGACACGGGCCGCAACTACCTGTCGAAGTTCTACGACGACAACTGGATGCTCGACCACGGCTTCCTCGAGCGGCGGACGCCGGCTCCGACCGTCGGCGCGGTTCTGCAGGCCAAACGCGCCGAAGAACCTGGGGTGCCGGGGTTCATCGTCATCGGCTCGCACCAGAAGGTCGGCGAGGCGATCGAGCTGATGCAGCGCTACTCGATCTCGCAGCTCCCGGTCGTCCGCGACGGCGCCTCGGAGTCGCTCGCTGATGTCGTCGGCTCGCTCCAGGACCGCGACCTGCTCGACCGCGTCTTCAAGAACCCCGACGCCCTGCACGAGGACGTCGCCAACGCGATGCAGCCGCCGCTGGCGACGATCGACGCCGGCGACTCGCTCGACGAGGTCTTCCCCACGCTGACCGGGCGCACGAACGCGGTCGTCGTCGCTCGCGAGGGGCGACCGGTGGGAGTGATCACACGCTCCGACCTGCTCGACTACCTCGCCCACCAGCGCGGAAACTCCAGGGTCTGAGGTGGCTGTCGACCGTCTCCGCAGCCTGCTCGAACAGGCCTTTCCCGGCTCGGAGGTGGACGTCCAGGACCGCACCGGCGGCGGCGATCACTTCCAGGTCACCGTCGCGAGCGCGCGCTTCGACGGCCTCTCTTTGCTCGAGCAGCACCGGCTCGTCAATCAGGCGCTCGCAGCCCCCCTCGGCGATGGCACGATTCACGAGTTACGCATCCGAACGAAAGGGAGTCAGTGAGCGAGCTTCGCGAGCAGATCGAGAGCGTGATCCAGTCCGAGGACGTCGCCCTCTTCATGAAGGGCACGCCTCAGTTCGTCATGTGCGGGAACTCCTCGCGAGCGCTCGATGCGCTCCGCGCGGCCGGTGCGCCGGTGACGGCGGTCGACGTCCTGCCCGACCCGGCGATCCGCCAGGAGCTCTCCGCGATCTCGAGCTGGCCGACGATCCCGCAGGTCTTCGTCCGCGGCGAGCTGATCGGCGGCGCCGACATCGTCGAGGAGCTCGCCCAGAGCGGCGAGCTGGAGCGGAGGCTGGAGGAGAAGCTCGGTCCCGACTACCGCGGCGCGGCGCCTGAGCGGGTAGTAACCGTCGGGTAACCCCGTTAAAATCCCGCCTCGGTCCGAGTCATTCGTCCGAGGGAGAGGTCATACGTATGGAACAGGTAGTCGTTGCACCGAGCGCGGAAAGCCGCCGTCGCACATCCGTCGTCGCGACCTCGCTGATCGCGCTCATGCTCATCGTCGCCTCGATCGTCTTCGCGGCGAACACCCCTTGGTACTTCGTTTTCAAGATGCTCCACGTCGGCGCGGCCGTGGTCTGGGTCGGCGGCGGCCTCTTCCTCACCGTCTGCGCGGTGCTTGCCGAGCTCGCCAACGACGACGACCAGCTGCTCCAGATCGGCCACTGGGCCG
>WNGJ01005598.1_pt1 | contig 13224 bp, 14 predicted proteins | sample 5400611 | NCBI WGS metagenome assembly WNGJ01 (sample SAMN13153375, study PRJNA577476) | soil metagenome | isolation source: 40 cm soil or saprolite under Garry oak tree replicate 1 | place: USA:California | collected 2016-06-15
CGCAATTCCGCGAAGATTACCCGCACCGGGACGACGCCCTTGGCAAACTGAACACGGTCGTTTCGAAAGCCGCAGACAGATCGATGCAAGTTCAACTCGAACCGATCCCGGAAATGCCGGATTATTTGAAGCAGGTGATCGAAGAGAATAGATGAGCGTGAATCGAGATTCGTGAATCGTGCATCGAACCAGCTGGCGACAAATATGAAAGATCGAAACCCAGGCTCAACTTTTGAAGACCTCGAGGTTTATCAAGCCGCCCGCAACTTTAGAAAAATGATGTACGAAATAGCGAGGCGATTGCCCGATATCGAGAAGTTTGGATTGGCCAGCCAGATACGGCGTGCTGCTCTCTCACTCACGAACAATATCGCTGAAGGACACGGTCGCTATCACTATCTCGATCAAATAAAATTTACGCTCCAATCTCGGGGATCCTTGGAGGAGTTGATAGACGACCTAAATGCCTGTGAAGACGAGCAATACCTGCATGAAAAGGAGATTGCTTCGCTGAAACAAGAAGGCTGGCGAGTTCGCCAATTGATCGATGGTTACATACGTTATTTGCGCCAGCAAAAGAATTCGGAAGTAGGCGCATCATCAGTTCAAGAAACCTCGCGGATTTACGATGAGAACGCCGACGATTCACGAGTCTCGATCTAACGAATTACGAATGAACGTAACCTTCCGAATCTGGCGAGGCGATAAGCGCGGCGGCGAGTTTCGTGATTACACCACCGGTATTTCAGAGGGAATGGTCGTACTCGATGCAGTTAATCACATTCAGGCGACGCAAGCCAACGACTTGGCCTGTCGTTGGAATTGCAAGGCGGGGAAGTGCGGATCGTGTTCGGCGGAAGTCAACGGTATGCCGAAACTGATGTGCATGACCCGAATGAGCGAATTGCCGCTCGACAGACCGATCACGGTCGAGCCGATGAAAGCGTTTCCGATCGTGAAAGACTTGATCACAGACGTCTCCTGGAATTTTCGGGTAAAGAAAAAGATCAAGAAGTTCAAACCGCGACCGCCTGATGCGCCGGACGGCACCTGGCGAATGCAGCAGGAGGACATCAATCGCGTCCAGGAATTCCGTAAATGCATCGAGTGTTTTCTTTGCCAGGATGTTTGCCACGTGCTGCGCGATCATCAGATGCACGAGAAATTTATCGGACCGCGTTTCTTGATTTACGTCGCCGCGCTCGAGATGCATCCGCTCGATACGGAAGATCGCATTGAGGAATTGCGAAACACGCAGGGCATCGGCTACTGCAATATCACGAAATGTTGCACAAAAGTTTGTCCCGAGAGTATTGAGATCACAGACAACGGAATCATTCCCCTGAAGGAGCGGGTGGTGGATGAATTTTACGATCCATTTGGTTGGATTTGGCGGTGGCTCAAGAACAAGTTAAATCGTTAAAAGTGTTGCAAAGTTACATAATGAACGCGTTCCCTGGTGGATTTCCGTTTTAACGATGTAACTCTTTTAACCTTTTTAACTGCGTCGAAACCATGTCCGACCTCAAAGCGCTCCACAAGGAGGCAATTCCCGCTGCTCTCGAGAAGGCAACGCGTTATCGCTTGCTCAACGAGCCGGCCGAAGCGGAGAGCATTTGCCTGGATGTGCTGAAGACCGATCCGGAAAACCAAGAGGCAATCATCACACTATTGCTCGCATTAACTGATCGCTTCACGAAGGGCTACGGGGTAAGTGACACGCAAATCAAGCAGCTACTTGGACGCATTCGCAGTGACTATGAGCGCGCCTACTATTCCGGAATCTTTGCTGAGCGTCGCGCGAAAACAAAGCTGACCCAAAATACGCCGGGGTGCCGATTTCAGGCGTACGACCTTTTTCGCGAAGCCATGGACTGGTTCGAAAAGGCAGAGGCGATCCGTCCAGCCGGCAACGATGATGCGTTGCTGCGCTGGAACACCTGCGCTCGGATCATCGAACGAAACAGGCTCGTTCCGCGCGAGGAAGAAGAGCCAATCGAGTTTCCGCTGGAGTAGTTGTAGCCGCTTCGCTGCGTGCCACGCCGTAGCGTTGCGAAGGCGGGTGCGAAGCGTATCCCTGGTGCGAGTGCGGAACAGGATCTGCTACCCAAAGCCCCCCCTTAGCCTTTTCGACCGGAAGCTAAATATAGCATCTGCTTCACGCTCCCTGCGCGGTCGGCATGCGGTCGCTCCTCAATCAGTTCTTCGGCCGGAACGGTGTGAAAAGAAACGACGACCCAGTCAGCACCTTTCGGTATCACCGGCCGGTGCCAGACATTTTGCGGGATTGAGATCCAACGTCGCTCCAGCGACGCCTCTGGATCGCTCACCAAAATATTCGACTGCCATACAATGTCAGAGGGTACGCGTGTAGCTCCGCCCAGCGGTTCCGCTTCGGTTTGCATATCCCCTGTTGCTTCGAACGACATCATCCGTTGATGACTGTTCGGATGTCGCTCCGCTCCAGTGTTCGCGCCCGCACGTAAAATAAACACCCAACTGGAGCGAATCACCGCCGGCAAGGCACCGCCAAACAGTGTCAGCGCGATCGGCTCCCACGCCATCAACGCGTCCTCTTTCCGAGCGAGCTTCGCGCGGACACGCTCGACTATCGGCCGAATCTGAGCGTCGACTTGTTCCAATCGCAGAACCCTATCTACTTTTTGCAACAATGATCGCTCTTCTGCCGTCATCCTGCCTTTGAAGAATTCAGTTGATCCTCTTCGCCCCGTCAAAGATTTCCTTGTAACCTTCATGTGATGATGGAGGACGCTTTTACCCGATTCGAACACGAAGGCTGGGAGCGCGTGGCGGACAAATATGACTCTGTATGGTCGTCACTGACGCGGCAATTCATTCCCTATTTAATCGATATTGGTCAAATTGTGCCCGGCATGTCAGTGTTGGATGTCGCGTGCGGACCCGGTTACGTCTCCGGTGCACTTAGAAAGATCGGAGCGATGCCGACGGGCATTGATTTCTCCAAGAAAATGGTGGCAATCGGGGAGAAGATGTTCCCCGGAATGCGATTCGTCCAAGGTGATGCGCAAGATTTGCCATGTGACCATGCGAACTTTGATCGGGTGCTGATAAATTTCGGTCTGCTGCATCTGTCCCACCCGGAACAGGCGTGCGTGGAAGCGTTCCGTGTTTTGAAATCAGGTGGCAAATTCGGTTTCACTGTCTGGGCTGGGCCAGAGGAGAATCCCGGCGCCAAAATCGTTAATGACGCGATTGAGGCACACGCGGACCTGAATGTGCAATTGCCCGAGGGTCCGCCACATTATCCTTACGGCGAGAAGAAGGAATGCCAGAATGTATTGGCGCAAGCCGGATTTGATGGCAACTCGATGATCTATGAGACGCGCTCGGTCCAATGGCATCTTCCAACTGCGACCTATTTTTTCGAAGCGGAGCGCGATGCGGGAGTTTGCACCGCTGGACTGCTGGCACGCCAGTCGCCACATAAACTCAGCGCGATTCGCGCAGCGATCGAAGAAGGGGTTAGCCGATACAAAAGGGGAGACGAATTCATCATACCGATGGCGGCACATATTGTGGTCGTGTCGAAGAGGTAGGAGGATAGGCTTCCAGCCTGTCTCGGCCGACAAGCATCCTGCTTGTCGAGGCATTCATATTTCACGTCAGGCTGGAAGCCTGCTGGCCGAGTCAGGCAGGATGCCTGACCTCCGATTTGTCAACACAATCGCGCCCCCGCAGCTAGACCCAGCGCCGGCTGTGCAACCGAAGCAGTGATCACCAGTCATGATTTGGCGATTGTCGATCTTTGGTGGGTCCACATCCCAGAGAAATAAGCCCTCGCTGTCGCCATTGCGAGACCACTGCATCCCGAGCTGCTGATTAAAATCGCAATCGTACACTTCGCCGCGCCAGCCGACACTGATAGTGTTGCGGCACATGAGCCCGTCGATTGTGGTCTGATTAAATGCGCTAACGAGCAGGTCCATGTATTCGCCGAGCTTGTTGTTGTGCCGCAAGTACGCGGCGAAGCGGCCGATCGGAAGATTTGTAATCGTGTAGAGCTTATTAAACACAACGCCAAAATGCTTTTTCAGTTCTCGTTTGAAATCGGCTTCCAATTCACCTTGCGGCGGCGGCAAAAATGCTCCGACCGGATTGTAAACGAGATGCAGTGGTAATTCCGGGCTGATCCCGTACCCTAACGAGTTGAGCATCTGCAGGGCCGCGATACTCCCTTTGAAAACACCTTCGCCGCGTTGCGCATTTACATTGTCCGGTGTGTAGCAAGGCATCGACGCGATAATTTCGACACTGTGCCCGGCGAGAAATTCGGGGAGATCTTCGTAGCCGGGCTCGAGCAGAATCGTGAGATTGCAGCGATCGATAACATGCCGCGGCGGGATGAGCGCTTTCAGGCGCTCGACCAAATAGCGGAAGTCGGGAATCATTTCCGGCGCGCCGCCGGTGAGATCGACAACGGGAATATCGGTCCGCGCCAGCCAATCGACGACGCGATCGATCGTTTCACGCGTCATGATTTCCTTGCGCTTTGGCCCCGCGTTCACATGGCAATGCACACAAGTGAGGTTGCAAAGCTTGCCGACGTTGACCTGAAGAATCTCGGGATGCGTGCGACGAAGCGAGATCGAATTCTCTGTGAGTTTCTCTGCAAACCTATTCATCCCTGGGAAATCAACAGCAACTACCGCCATCGCAGCACTTGTTTACTTCGATCGTCACGTCGTAGTTTTGGCCTTTGGTCTCTTTCGGATGCCGCAACGCAGTACGCGAGCAATCGAATGGCTTCGCCTCGGGCGACGGCACATCGACAATCGGATCGACCAATTCGAAAAACTCACGATACGGAGCTTTCTTGTAAAGGTTGTAGGTCTTATCGCAAACCGCGTAACGCTTGCCGCGTTCCATTCGATGATTGTCGTCATCAAGCACTTCCTTGAACGGGCCGCGATAAATCACGGCCTGATTGCGCTCGAAACATTCGCCCTGTTTCCCTTTGAACGCCTCGACTGTTACGGAACGAAACTCGATCCCTTGCACCGTTCGCCACGGATCGAGGTCGCGCTTGAGAATTTGGATTCCGTAAAAACCCGCCCTCTCAAACGCGGCGAGCAAACCTTCTTCTATAAATGCACCGGAAATGCAGCCGCTCCAAAGCTCCGGATCTTGTTGCATTTCTTCCGGAACTTCCTCATCGCTCACAATGTCGGAGATCACGGCTCGCCCGCCTTTTTTCAAAACGCGAAATATTTCGTCGAAGAGATGCCGTTTGGATTTCGGCTCGACCAGGTTAAGCACGCAACTCGAAATGACCACGTCCACCGAATCGCTTGCAATCAGCGGATGCTTCACGCGCAGTTCCTCCCCCAGCTCATCCGCCGCGAGAAATGAAGCCGCATCAGTTATGGGATTGCCTTTCAATTGTTGATCCAACAATTCCAGGTCGAGCGCCAAGTCCTGGATGCGGCCTTTTCGGAATTCCACGTTCGCAAAGCCCATGCGCTCCGCAACAGTCGGCGCGTTGCGCCGCGCCACTTCGAGCATCTCATCGGTCATATCGACGCCGATGACCTTCCCTTTGGGACCGACAATTTGAGCAGCGATGAAACAGATTTTTCCCGTGCCGCTGCCAAGATCGAGAACGACCTCGCCTTCCCGCAAATAACGCGACGGATCGCCGCAGCCGTAATCGCGCTCGATCACTTCCTGCGGAATGATCTTGAGATATTCGGAGTTGTATTCGACTGGACAACAAAGTTTGTCCGCGCGCTCTTTTGCTCCCGCCGCGTAACGCTGGCGGACGATGGTTTCGGTACGCTGAGACATAATCATTTTTTGATACGAAGTTTTAACACGCCGGTTTATTCCTGAGAAGACTGCGGTTATCGTGTTTCGGTTCTGTGCAACGCGGCCCGTGCGATTTTTGTCACCCAGATCGTCACAATGACGGTGGCGGCGAGACCGACGCTCATGAACGTCCAATATTGCCAGCCATGTTGCATTGCCTCGCCACCGGCAGCGGCTGAAACAGCGGCTTTACCGGCGGTACCGATGTAAACGTAGAGAAACGTGCCAGGCATCATGCCGATCCAACTCGCCAGCACGTACGGGCAAAATCGCACCCCGGTGAGACCATACAAGTAATTGCTCAGATTAAACGGAATCACTGGACTGAGCCGAAGCAGGAAGACTAGCTTGGCGCCTTGTTTCCCGATGGCGTTGTCGATGTTCCGAAACTTGTCATTTCGTTCCGCGATCGCTTCCACTTTATCGCGCGCGATGAAGCGGGCAACGAGAAAGGCGAGTGCAGCACCGAGAGTCGAGCCAGCGGAGACGGCAAGAAAACCTTTCGATAAACCGAAGGCGAATCCGGCGCCGATGGTGAGGATCGCTCCGGGCGCGAGCAGCACTGTGGCAACGGCATAAACGCCGATGAAAATAAAAATTCCGAGAGCGCCCATTTGACCAACCCAGTCGTTGAAGCTTCCTAGCCATCGCTGAACAGGCAGAAATTTCATCGCGAGAAACAACGTTATCACAATCACGATCAGCGCAACGAGTCGGCCGATCGCGCTTTTGGGTGCGGGCTTGTCGCTACCAGTCATTTCGTCAGCGTCGCGTAGTCTGGGGAGCGCACGCGCCTCACGTGCTGGCATTGGCGCCCCCGCCAATGCGAACTCTTAGTGCACCCGCGCACCAGGATTTCTCCTCTTGCTCTGTGGGGTCGCAATTGCTGTGATCCGGGAGATTTCGGCGACCGCGCGAAAAACAACTCGCCGCGGGACGAGTCCGTCCGAATGGCGGACACGCGAGAGCGCGTGTGCTCCGCGGAAAAGTTTCTCCGCTCATTTGCGGGCGCGCTCGTAGAGCCACGTGAAGAGTTTTTTCGCCCGCGGTGTGAGCCGCGTCTTGTTGTATTTGTCGGCTGCCTTGTGCGCGAGCTCGGCGAAAGTTGGGTAAGCGTGAATCGTCGATGCAATCGTACCGAGCCTGATGTCGGCTTTCATTGCCAGCACGAACTCGTGCAGAAGATCGCCGGCATGGGGCGCGACGATAGTGGCTCCGAGAATTTTGTCGGAACCTTTCGCCGTTAGGATTTTAGCGAAACCGGCGTCTTCGCTCTCGACCACCGCACGATCGACAGCTTCAAGCGGAACGACGAACAGATCGTAATCAATGTTTTTTTGTTTCGCTTCCTTTTCGCCCAGTCCGACATGCGCGACTTCTGGATCCACATACGTGCACCAAGGCACAACCGAATAATCCATTTTTTGTCGCAGAAATTGAAAGGGGGCGACGATGTTCCGCACGACCACGCGCGCCTGCGCATCGGCCATGTGTGTGAACAGGAATGGCCCAATGACATCGCCTATGGCATAAATGTGCCGTTGAGATGTTTGTAAGTAATCGTTAACGCGCACCTCCCTCTCGCTGACATCAACCCCGACTGATTTTAGATCTAGGCTCCGAAAGTTTGGCGTTCGTCCGATGGCAACAAGGAGCGCGTCGGCAAAGAAAGTCCGTTCGGCCACCCGACCCGATTGTCGATCTAACAATTGAAGCGCGACTTTCCCGGCGCCGCTGGTCGCCACTGAATGCGCATCGGCATTCTTGATGATGCGTACACCTTCGTTGATCAAGCAACGCTCGAGAAACTCTACCACATCTCGATCTTCTCTTGGCAAAAGCTGATCGCCACGCTGGACGATCGTAACCTGCACACCGAGGCGCCGGAACGCCTGCGCAAGTTCGCATCCGATCGGGCCGCCGCCGAGCACGATCATGCTATCGGGTTTAGCTTTTAGCTCATCGAAAATCGTTTCGTTAGTGAAATAAGGGACGTCATCGATGCCTTCGATTTTCGGAATCACCGCACGGCTTCCTGTAGCGATGACGAAATTTCTCGCGCGCAGTTTCTGACTCTCACCGGGCGCTGCGCGTCCGCCTCTCATTGGGGGAGAGGATTGACGTAAGTGCGAAATATTGACTTCGATTTCGTGAGGTGAAACGAAACGTGCCTCGCCGCGAAAGACATCTACGCCTAACGACTCGAAGCGTTCCTGTGAATCGTTCGGCGCAATTTTCGCCCGGCGGCCGCGCATTCGCTCCAAGACTTTTTCAAAAGCAAATTGCGGTGATTGTCGATCCAAGCCCCATTTTTCTGCGTCGCGGATTTGCTGAATCAAACGCGCGGAAGAAATGAGCGCCTTGCTCGGCACGCAACCAAAGTTAAGGCAATCGCCACCCATTAAATCGCGCTCTACCAGCGCCACGCGTCCACCCAAACCCGCCGTCCCGGCAGCGGTGACCAGACCGGCTGTTCCGGCGCCGATCACAACCACGTTGTAAACACCTTCGCCCTTTCTCATTCGGAGTTTGAGTCGTTCTTACGGCCAATTATTCCGTTGCGACGGGATTGACGCTGGAATAGACCATGTCAGCGAGTCATCTTACCGATACATGCTCTTGGTGCGAACAGTTCTCGATGAATTGCACGCCTGGCAATGGCTTGGAATTCTTATCGCCCGGTTAGCGGTCGGTCTGCTGTTCTTTCTTTCCGGCCGCGGCAAACTTTTCGTGCCGGAGCGACGTGAACAGATGCGCGAGACTTTAGTCGCGGCGCATGTTCCTTTTCCCGAGCTCAACGCTCTCTTTGTTTCGACGGTTGAATTTGTCTTCGGTCTGCTGCTTATCCTCGGAGCAATCACGCCCCTCGCATGCGCGATGCTTACCGGCGTAATTATTGTAGCCATCGCGACTACCGCGATTCGAAGCATCAAAGCAATGTCCCCGCTCGGTTGGCTATCGGAGTTTTTATATCTTCCCGAAGTTCTTTGCCTGGTGATCCTTTTCTGGCTCCTTCTGTCAGGACCTGGGTGGTTCAGCGTGGATCACGTGATATTCTCCAACGCTCGCCTCTAGCATTCCCGAATGAACGGGCGTGTTCCTTTCCGGCACTCATTGGGACCGGGACGAAGGCGTTCAACAAATGCTCATCCGGGGTGGCGGATGTATATCTGCACTTCGCGGTCGCACCGAAGTAAAATGAGACCCTGGATTCTTTTCGTTATCTTCGGACTCGTCTGCGTCGGCGCAGCGGCGGGCACCAAGGGTCAGACTGGCGAAAATGTCGATGTTCTCGCGGGAATAAATCACGATGAATATGATCGACTGCTCAAAAAATATGTGAATGAGCAGGGACTCGTGAACTACGGCACATGGAAACAAAACGGGGCAGATCTTTCCGCGCTCGATGGTTACCTGAAGCAATTCGCAGCGAAGATTGATAATCCGGCGCAGGCGAGCGAGAAGGCGGCTTCACTGGCGAATGCCTACAACGCCTTTGTGTTACGTTGGATTTTGTCGAACTACCCAACGGAAAGCATCTGGCAGTTGAAAGATTCCTTTTCCGGAAAACGCAACGAGATCGGCGGTCGCAAAGTCTCGCTAGACGACATCGAGCATGGGGCGTTGCGGCCGTTGATCGGCTACCGCACGCACGCTGTGCTCGTTTGCGCGGCACGCAGCTGTCCGCCGTTGCAGCGCTTTGCTTATGCCGGTGACAAATTTGAAGAACAGAACGATCGCGCATATCAAGCCTGGCTCGCACGCGCTGACCTCAACAAGTTTTTGCCTAACGAAAGGAAAGTGGAGGTCTCCAGCATCTTCAAATGGTTTAAGCAGGACTTCGATAAGGCCGGTGGAGTGCGGAAGATCCTGGGTCAGTACGCGCCGCAATCAGTTCGTGAGTTTGCGGCCGGCGGCAAATACGACACGAAGTATGTTCCGTACGACTGGGGCTTGAACGACCAGGGCCGGCACGGCCGTAATTACAGTCGGGCGCACCTGCTCTTCGACAATATCTTTAAGTAAGAATCATTCGAAAAAGGCCTCTTTGTGCGGGCGCAGGTCGATTTCTAAACTCCATGCGCTTCGCTCTTGCTGAATTAGTTGCCAGTAGGCATCGGCGATCGCTTCCGGCTGGAGCAGCGGATCGTTGGCGGAAGGCTTGTAGGTCTTGCGCACGTTTGGCGTGTCGATCACGCCATCGATGATGACGTGCGCCACATGGATGCTTTTAGGCCACAGTTCCACGGCGAGAGATTGCGCTAGGCCACGCACGGCGAACTTTGCGCTGCTGAATGCCACAGCGCCGCCACGCCCGCGAATCGAGGAAGTTGCTCCAGTAAAAATGATCGCGCCCGCGCCGCGCTTGAGCATGTCAGGTACGGCTTCGCGCGTGCAGAGAAACGCGCCGAATACAGCAATACGCCATGATTGCTCGAATTCGGCGGGGGTCGTTTTCGCGAGCCCTGCGCCCAGCGAATCGCTGGCATGCTGAATAAGAATTTCCACCGCGCCGAGTTTTTCTCGCACTTTGCGAAACCCAGCCGCGACCTGTTTCGCGTCCGAGATATCCGTGGGAACTGCCACCGTCTGCGGGCCAAACTCAGCGCCAAGTTTGCCAATGAATTGGGGCGAGCGGGCGAACATCCCGACGCGGCAGCCTTCCTGCGCTAGCTTCCTTACGAGAGCGGCTCCCAGTCCCGGGCCGACCCCGGCAACGATCGCCACGCGTTCATAAGGCTTCTCGATCATGCCTTTCCCATTTCGGATTCGCCGTGAAATTCAGCTGTGCCTGTCCTTTGTAGGGCAAGCGCATCACTTGCCAAAGATTTGGCGGCGGGCAAGCGGAGCGCATGCCCTACAATGATCGTGGCGTAATTACTCGGCGAGCTTTTCTGCGGATTGCGGCTCGCGCTCGGGAATCTCGCCGTTTGGCAATCGCCAGGGGCGCTGTCCACGAAATGGCAATGCGAAAAGTTTCCCCAATGTCAGTTCGTGTTCCTCGCGATACGCTGCGACACCGATCGTCACGGCATCCTGCGGCACGTCACGGCGCAGTGTGCGGTGGAGTTTGTCCCACCAGCAAAAAATGGTGCCCCAATTTGAATTGGTCTCGCGCTGCACGATCGAATGGTGAATGCCGTGCATCCGCGGCGTGACGATGATCAGATTCAAAAGGCGTTCGAGCTCGATTGGCAGCCGCCAGTTGGAATGATGAAACAGTGTTGCGGCTTCGAAGGTGATAAAAAAAACGAGGAACATCATGGGCGCGATGCCGAAGAGAACAACAGCGAGGGACAAAAACGCGACCGAGAAGAACATTTCGCCGAAATGGAATCGCGCGGCTGTGCTAACGTCGAGGTCAAGATCTGTGTGATGCACGTTATGAAATCGCCAGAAGAGCGGGACCACGTGATTGGCCCAGTGCCACCACCAGTACGCATAATCCATTAGCAGAAACGTCGCGATGCCAGCTGCCAATCCGGGCAGGGGAATCCAGTTTAAGAAACCGACATGCCGACCTTGTGCCCACATTGCTACCGCGAGTGGGATTGGCAGCATGGCGAGACGGACGATGGCGAAACCCGGAATCGAAAGCACGAAATTGCGCACCAGCCGATGCAGAACGCTGAAATGCTGGCCGCGCAGCGGAAAACGCCATTGCAGCCAGAGCAGCGCGAGAAATACACCGGCTAGCAGCGGCCTGCCAACGTAGTCCATTAAAGGAATCTTTTGCATTGGATCGGTATTGGATCGGTATTCTTGATAGCGCTGCAGGCGGCACGCCCGCCGCTACAGTCATGCTCGATCAATCACCATGATCTCTTCTGTAGCGGCCGCTGTGTCGGCTGCATTTGACGAACTCGCCGTGACTTTATCATCAGCGGATACACGACGGCAACGCGCGGCTGACGAGAGAAACGAATCCTTCTTACGCGCCGATGCGCCGGAATATGAAAGTGGTCTCGGGTTTTACTACCTCGCCATTCACCTCGAGCAAAGGGTAGGCGAGAAAATTGATCGGGCCGCTCGCCGGCTCGGGATCGACCACCAGATCCCGGCCTTTTGTCAGCTCGAAGCGATTGGCCGGATTATGACCGAAGTAGTAATCGGCCAGCTTTGGATTTTTCCAAGCTTCGCTGATGTCCACTGGCACCCACCGTCCATCGGCAAAAAATTCCGCCCAGCAATGGTAGCCGTCGATCGTTCCCTCGTTTTTATCGGCAGGAATCGTAGCGCCGATGGCAAAGCGGGCAGGTATGCCGACGCTGCGCGCCAAAGCGATGAAGTAGGCATGGAAATCACTGCAGTTGCCGGTGCGGGCGTCGCAAGCGTAGAGGGCATCACCGCGGCCCCAGCGTGTGCCTGATTTGTCGTAGCGCATTCTGCCCATCACGTGATCGTAGAGCGCTTTTGCACGATCGAGATCATCCTTCTTATCCGCCACCGCTTTTTGCGCGAGCGTTCGGAACGTCTCGTTCACTGGCACGAGCTTTTCCGGGCGCAGGTACCGCGCAGCATCTGCGCTGCTTGCCGAATAGGCGGCCTTCTCCCTGCGTTCGACACGGTATCGCAATTTGATCGTTTTGCCGCTGTCTGCAGGCTGCGGATGCAGCACGCAGATATCATTGGCGTAATCGCGATCCTGCACTTTTTCCCATTTCATTGGGATATTCAACTCCTCCTCGGTGACCGTTTGAAAGCTATCGGTCTTTGCCAGCGGTAGCCAGACTCGGGCTTCTCCTTTGATCTCCGGAAGTTTGACTCGATACACGAATTCGAATTGATCGGAACCTTTGATAATGCCGGGCTCGCCGGCAGCATGCGCGACGAGCGCGCTTGCCAGAAAAACGACCGGAACAATTAGAAATCGCATCGAGACCTATACCGCCAGGGTGCGGTTGTTAATCGTTTGTCAGCTTGCGGGTACCTTGTGCCACGTTCCGTTCTCTTCTTTCCAATCGTAGAGAGGTTTTCCGTCGATCTTATGAACCGACGTTTCTGTGACCTTCATTTTGCCTGGCTGCCCGGTTAGAAAGAAATCAATGTCGTAGGTCTTGCCGTCTGTAGCCTTCATGTCTACGCAGGCGAAGTATTTACCGCCGCCGAGATCGGAGAGTCGATCGTCATGCACCCTTACCAGGTCGAGAGCGAGATCCTGGCCCTCGTAATTGACGTGAAATTTTCCATCGGCGCCCTTTTTGCTTTGCGTATCGATGTTTTTCTTGATACCGGCCGAAATATCAGCCGTGCTCACTTGTTTCTCGGCGCCACCTTTCTTCGGGTGTTCCGCGCCTTTCTTCGGATGCTCCGGATGTTCTTGGGCAACGATCAGCGCCGCCGGTGTAAAGAACAGTGCAATAGCTACTGTAATAA
>WNGJ01013752.1_pt1 | contig 13224 bp, 9 predicted proteins | sample 5400611 | NCBI WGS metagenome assembly WNGJ01 (sample SAMN13153375, study PRJNA577476) | soil metagenome | isolation source: 40 cm soil or saprolite under Garry oak tree replicate 1 | place: USA:California | collected 2016-06-15
CGCCTCAACGACTATGGTACGATGATGGGAAACCAAGTGATGATGACGGTAATCCATACACTGTCATGCTGAGCGCAGCGAAGCATCTCTCTGCCTCTCGAGACAGACCCTTCGCTGCGCTCAGGGTGACACAGTGTGATTGTTCAAACTGTCCAGGGCTTTTCTTCACATTGAACCTTGCCTAAGTTTCTGAGGCCACACAAAAGCGCTGCAGCTGTAATAGCCAGCCGCATCCGTTTCCTGTGTCATACTGTACTGTTTTCGGAATTATAGTTGTTTAATACTCTTACGTCAACCACCATGTGAATAATGAGCAAGTATTTTACTCTCTTTGGGACACCGCAGAGTACATCTCTCCAAGAAAACGGCTGGGCCGTGTAGCGAGTAGCTGTGTGCCAGCGAACCCGTTCTGGCGTGCCAGAGATTCCCAGGTGCTGTATGCGAGAGGATATGGCACCCACATATTGCCCCTGTCGGTGTTATACTCTACCAGGATCAAACGCCCACCAGGCCGCAGGTAGCTGCGTACTAGCAGCAGCATCGCAGGCTTATCACGCACATAATGAAGCGAGTTCGCCATGACCACGCCATCCAGGGGTGGCAAGTCAAGTCGGTGGGTAAAGTCGGCAGCAACCCACACCCCTCCAGCCTTGGGAATGCCGTTCCGCAGGAAATACAGATGGTCGTCGTGGTTCATAAAATCCTCTTTTACTCAGAAAATGCAGCCAGAGTTCAAAGGCAGGTTGCGCTCACCGGGCCAGCGCTACAGCGATCCTGCCTTCCGCCTTGATGATTTCCAGACCTTCCTCAAGTCGTTCGCTTGCCTCTACTCTCCTGGCGCGGGTGACGCTAGTGATGTCGGGCAAGGCTTCGCGTAGCAGCGCAGCCAGGGAAGGGTCGCTTGTGACGAGCTGGAGGCGCTGCAGTTCCGTTCCCAGGGAGAGGTTAGACTCGCTCTTGTAACGGCGGACGGCTGTGGTAACCTCCACTATTGCATCACCAGCCGACTCTGCTGTCTCGTCGATGAGCGTTTCATCGCAGATAGGCCAGCGCGTGTTGTGGATCGACCCCTCCATCTCACTAGCCGCGAAGAGCGCCTGGAATATCTCTTCGGTTATATATGGAAGGAACGGAGCAAGGAGCTTTATTACCGATAGCAGGACATGATACAGCGTATAGCATGCCCCTTCTCGCCTCTCGCTTTCCCCGGCGTAGAGGCGCCCCTTGGACATCTCCAGGTAGTTGTCTGCCAGGTCGTGCCAGAAGAAACTCTCGGTCTCGCTTTTGGCTGCAGCATAATCATAATTGCGGAAAAGCTCTGTTACACGATGAATGAGCCGCTGGGTGTGTGTGAGTATCCAGCGATCAGTCGGCAAGAGAGCTGGATGCTTGTCCGGTGGCCGGTAGTTTTCCAGGAAGCGTTGAGCGAACCTGGCAACGTTCCACAGCTTTGTGACCAGCTTCGCCCCTGTCTGGATTTTCTCCTCGCTGATCATCGAATCTTTACCGTAGCCTGTGCTGGCCGCCCAGTAGCGGACTGCGTCTGCCGAGTATTTTTCGATCATCTTCATTGGCGACATCGGGCCGCCCCCGCGGCTCTTGCTGATTTTTTCCCCCCCGGCACCTGCCAGGCCCCAGCCGGAGATAGCTATCTCCTTCCATGGCAGGCGGCCAAAATGGTGGTAGGATTTGACGATGGTGTAGAACGCCCAGGTCCGGATGATCTCGTGCGCCTGCGGGCGCAGCGAAAACGGGAAGACTTGTGCGTAGAACTGATTATCTGACAACCAGCGCCCGGCAATTTGCGGCGAGAGGGAGGAAGTTGCCCAGGTATCCATGACATCTCGTTCCGGCGTAAAGGATGTGCTCCCACAGGCACACGGCTTTGCCGGCTGCTGTTCAGTCGGGTCTACTGGAAGCTGCTCTTCGTCGGCCAGCAGGATTTCACCGCAGGCGTCGCAATACCACAGTGGGAAAGTTATGCCAAAGTAGCGCTGCCGTGAGATGCACCAGTCCCAATGTAGATTCACGACCCATTCGCGATAGCGTGCCTTCATATGAGCCGGGTGCCAGGTAACCTGTTCCCCAGCATCGAGCAGCTCTTTTTTAAAACCGAGCACGCGGATAAACCACTGCTGCGTTACAATGTACTCGACCGGCGTGTCGCAGCGCTCGTGAACGCGTATTGACTGGGTAACGGGCTGCCGCTCAAGAAGCAGGCCTCGCGCTTCCAGGGTTTCGATGATTCTGTGACGAGCTTCATCAGTGGTCAAACCAGCGAACTCACCGGCTTCCTGAGTCAGGCGGCCATCACGGCCAATGACTGCTTTGAGCGGCAGGTCGTGCTTATACCACCACTCGACATCAGTAGCGTCACCAAAGGTACAGCACATGACAGCGCCTGTACCCTTCTCCGGGTTTGCTTCCTGGTCCGCCAGCAGTGGTACCTCTCGCCCGTAGAGCGGTTCCTTTACACTCTGTCCAATGAGGTGCTGGAAACGCCGGTCGTCAGGGTGGACGAAAACGGCAACGCAGGCTGGCAGCAGCTCCGCACGAGTGGTGGCAATAGGAAGAGTCGAACCATCTTCAAGGCTAAAAGCAAGCGTGACAAACTCGCTATTCCGCTCCAGGTCATTCAGTTCGGCCTGTGCAATAGCCGTGTGGCACTCTGGGCACCAGATCGTCGGGGCTTCGCGACGATAAGCCAGACCCTTGCGATAGAGATCAAGAAACGAGAGCTGGGAGGTACGCCTGGATAGCTCATCGATGGTGCGATAGGTGTAACGCCAATCTATTGAGAGCCCTAGCCTTTGCCAGAGCGCCTCGTAATTTTTCTCTTCCTCCACACTTACCGCGAGGCATTTTTCGATGAAAGCTCTACGCCCTACCTTGATTGCGGTGATGCCGAGCCGCTTCTCTACGAGTTTCTCCGTGGGCAGACCGTTATCATCATAACCCATGGGGTAGTAGACGTTATAACCGTTCATGCGCCAGAAACGGGCCATAAAGTCCGTGTGACTGTACGAGTAGACGTGTCCCAGGTGCAAGTTCCCGGAGACGGTAGGAGGATCTATATCAATTGAGTAAACTGGAGCTTCGGCTCCAGGTGAGAAGTGGTAGGTACCCGCCTGCTGCCAGAATGTCTGAAGTTGAGGCTCCGCTGTGTTAGGACTGTAATACTTTGGTAGGCTCACGTGCTGCTCCTTTGCTTTGTGTCCTATAGATGGATCATCCCGAACACAATAAAAAACCCTTACATCCTTCATGAGGACGTAAGGGCATAACCTTCGCGGTACCACCTCAGTTCGCCGGTCGTTGCGTACCAGCGCTCTCACCGCCCTGACCTTGCACTACCCTCCTGATTGGGAGGCTGTTGCTGTATCAGGGCTTCGCTATAACGGGCTAACCCGTGCCGATCTACTCTCCATGATGGATTTCTTCAACAATTATCCGGGTCACGTTCGGCGGTGGGACTGTGGGAGCTTCCAGCCTGTGGCCATCCCTTCTCTATCAGTGTCCTGGCCGCTTACTCTTCCCGGGAAAGATGCGTATTTCGCGCTTTATGAGTATTGTACCTGATGCGAGGAGAGGTGTCAATGGTCTGTTTAGGGCTATCTCACCCCACCCGGCAAAAAACAGCCTTCAAATAAGCCGTCTCCGGCATAGCCAGGTTGACGGGGTGATCGACGCTATGTGTATAGACCTCTAATAGTTGTACGGATCGATGAAGGCGTTGCGCTGCCTGCGAAAGAAAGCCCAGCAAGTCATCCAGACCAACTACACCGGAGCAGGAACACGTCAGTAGCATGCCTCCAGGCCGCACTACCTGCATGCCGAGCATGTTCAAACGGCGGTAGGCCTTGAGAGCCTGTGCTCGCGCACCTTGCGTTTTGGCAAAGGCTGGTGGATCGAGTATCACAACGTCAAATTGCTCCTCCATACTTTGTGCCTGCTCCAGGTAATCAAACACATCGGCCACGACAAATCGATGAGCATCAGGGTCAAGATTGTTTAGCGCGAAGTGCTGCTGCGCCTTTTCAATTGCTGCTGCTGAGATGTCAACGCTGGTTACGCTCGTCGTGGGACTGCTGAGAGCGGCATAGACGGAAAAACCACCAGTGTAGCTGAAGCAGTTGAGGACGCGTTTGCCCTGTGCGTATTTACGCATAGCCTGGCGTTTATCGCGTTGGTCGATGAAAAAGCCCGTCTTCTGTCCCTGCCATGGGTCGACTAGAAACTGTACGCCATTTTCGCGCACCGCTATCTGCTCTGGAACTTCACCGGCCACTGCTAATGGCTCTTCTACCTCCAGGCCTTCGCGGCGTCGTGCTTGACCATCATTGCGCAGCAGTAGACCATGTGCTCCGGTTTCTGTCATGAGCGCGTCGACGAGCAAAGGTTGCAGGTGTTCCATGCCGGCCGTATGAATCTGCGCGACGAGTATATCTGCGTAACGGTCCACAACCAGCCCGGGTAGGCCATCGCCTTCTGCATGGATCAGCCGGTACATGTTTGTCTGTGTAACATCTAATACATGTCGCAACTCCATCGCGCTGCAGATGTGTCTGCGTAAAAACTCGATGTCAATAGGTTCTTCGATGGAGTGCGTCAGGATGCGGATAGCGATATCGGTTCGTGGATTATAATAACCGCGCGCTACGAACTGGCCGGTAGAAGTTTTGACATCAACCAGCCCACCCGCCTCAATCCAGCGCGGAGGTTGTTGCAGGGCACCTGAGAAAATCCACAGATGCCCACCGACAAGATGATACCACAGAAGAGTGCCGGCAACTTCATGAAACTTGAACCCGTACTTGTACGTGATATACATCGTACTATTTTTACTTCCACAGTTTAATACTACATAAAGTGCATATTCCGAGAAAAGGTGCTAGCATTGGAGTATAAGTATGCCCTATGACTCAGAATCATCTTCCACTCAGGAAAATGGAGCTGTCAAGACTATCATTGTGGTGGAGGATGACGAAGACATTGGTTCTTTCCTCGTCCAGGCTATTTTACAGGAGACAAATTATCAAGCTATGCTGCTTACCGACGGCTTTCAGTGTTTGAAGGCCGTTACGAGCATCAAGCCCAATCTATTTATTCTAGATTATCATCTACCTTCGATGAACGGTATAGAATTGTATGACCAGCTGCATGCCAAAAAGGAACTGGAGCATGTTCCTGCCGTTGTGGTCAGTGCGCGCCTGCCCAGGCAGGATATCGACAAACGCCATATTGTCGGCATGAACAAGCCGCTTGAACTGGACGAATTTCTACATACTATCGAACGTTTGCTTGCCTGAGAATACCTGCTTCATAACGGGACGTAAGGTCACTTTTTCACCCTGACCCATCCTTCCTTGCACTGCACCAGCAGTGCTTGTCCTATTTCCTCAGGAACATTTTCTGTATTCCAATGGCTATAGGAAATTGCTGCTCGGACTTCGAAAAACTCACTACCGCTATTGATTTTGACGGGACCTCCCCACTCTACTATGCCGCAGATAAAATTGTAGACGTGGCGGGCACTCCACTCCCCAGCATGTATGACAAAATCATCGGTGGAAGGAAAAGTATGATAGCTACTCTTAGATTTTTCCTGGACAACACGCCTGGCAAGACCCCTGTATAGATTCCATACAGTTTGTGCCAGCAGTTCTCCACCATGCACTGCACAGTGCATCTCCAGGTGAGCATAGCTGATGCCATCTGGCACATGAATGGCTTCCTGTGCTAGAATATCGCCACTGTCCATCCCTTCATCGACCAGGTGAATAGAGACGCCTGTCTGTTCAGCCCCTTCGCGAAATGTCCAGAATAAAGGAACCGGGCCGCGATTGGCCGGCAGTAGCGATGGATGCACATTGAGACAACCGAAACGCGGAAGTTCCAGGATAGCAGGTGGGATGCGCTGTGAGAAACAAGCTATACAAATAGCGTCCGGTTCGTAAGCAGCAAGGGTGGAGATAGTCAAGGCATCAGATAGATGTTGTACTTCCCAAACAGGTATATTGTTTTCCCAGGCAAGTTCTACGACGGAGGCATCCAGCAGCGGGAGCACAGGGCGCATCAAACTTGGTCGTTCTCGCCGGCGTATAGCCTGGGACTCGCTGCCAGGCACTTGCGGAGCAGGAACGACTACCGCGCAGATCTCTACGTCATAATTCAGCAGGGCACGTAGAGAGGGAGGCGAGAAATTACCCTGCATGCCCAGAAAAATGACTCGCGGGGAACCCTTTGGCGGTATAATATTTGACATGTCGTCCTGCATTTTGTAGTATCTGTATAAGATCAATGGTAATAGTAACCAGGAGTTTTCATTATGACGCGAATGGTCAAGTGTGTCAAACTTGGACGAGAGCTGCCAGGCCTGGATAAGCCTCCTTTCCCTGGTACGTTGGGTCAGCGCATCTATGAGCATGTTTCTAAGCAAGCCTATGATATGTGGCCTGCGCAGAGTACGCTCATTATCAACCACTATGGACTCAACATGGCCGATCCAGAGGCACGTAAAATACTGCGTGAGCAGATGGAGGAATTCTTCTTCGGAGAAGAAGCAAAGATGCCGGAAGGCTGGGTGCCGGAAGAAGTTGGTACCGGGGCCGGGCCGAGTAGCAAAGGCGGGGGCGGAGCGCCGCGCAAGAAATGAGAGCTCCCGGCGATATCCTGCTCGTCTCCTGCTATGAGCTAGGCCATCAACCGTTTCAGCTCGCTATGCTGCTCGCTCTCCTCCGGCAGACAGGTTATGTTCCTGTAGCTGTCGATACTGCTGTTGAGGCATTGACCAGCGAGGCGATCACACAGGCGCGTTTCGTTGCTATCTCCGTACCAATGCATACTGCCCTGCGCCTCGGGCAGCAGGTTGCCCAGCGCGTGCGCTCACTTAATCCAGGTGCGCATATCTGCTTTTATGGTCATTATGCCTGGCTCAACGCTGCCTACCTGTTGCAAAGCGCCGCCGATTCGGTTATCGGCGGCGAGCACGAGGTTCCTCTCCTTAAACTGGTTGCCGCCCTGGAGCAGGACGATACGGCTCCCATTCCAGGAGTTAGCACACGCCGGTCCAGCAGTGAACCCTGGATACAGCGCACGATTTTCCCTGTGCCAGAACGCCAGCTCTTGCCTCCGCTGCTTCGCTATGCTCGGCTAGAGGTAGACGGGAAGACAGTGCTTACAGGGTACACTGAAGCAACGCGAGGCTGCAAGCACAGGTGCCTGCACTGCCCGATCACGCCTGTCTATCATGGACGCTTCTTCGCTATACCTGCAGAGGCTGTCCTGGCCGACATCCGTTCGCAGGTAGAACAGGGAGCCCGTCATATCACCTTCGGTGACCCTGACTTCTTCAATGGCCCGACACATGCCATGCGTATTACCCGCGCAATGCAACAGGAGTTTCCCGGCGTAACCTTCGACGCGACAATCAAAATTGAGCACGTGCTGAAGCAGCGCCATCTCTTGCCAGAGCTCAAAGACCTGGGGTGCGCCTTTATTGTATCTGCCGTAGAATCAATCAACGACAGCGTGCTCCGTCATCTTGACAAAGGGCACACAGGAGCCGACGTAGCCGAGGTATTCGATCTGTGCGAACATGTGGGTATACCTTTACGCCCTTCGCTTTTGCCGTTCTCTCCATGGGAGACGCTGGACAGCTACATTGCATTGATGTCCTTTTTTGAAGAGCGCCACCTGGTTGAACACATTGACCCAGTACACTTCTCAATTCGCCTGCTCGTTCCTCCTGGCTCGGCTCTGCTGGATACACCTGGCAGCCAGGAATGGCTGGGCGAGCTTGACGCCGTTTCCTATACATACCGCTGGAGACATTCCGATCCGCGCATGGACCGGCTGCAACGCGATGTAGCAGCCCTGGTAGAACAGGCTGAACTGGCTCATGCCAGCGCTGTCGAGACATTTTTCCATATCAAGTCGCTGGCACTTTCTGCCGCAGGTGACAATCTATTCATTGCTCGGGCTGTAGAAAACTATGGTACTGCTAAAGTAGTACCACATTTAACCGAGGCATGGTTTTGCTGAGCAGAACCCACTGCGGGTCAGTTAGATCCGGCGCATTAAAAGGCCCAGAATGAACAAATAAGGAGGGCGAACCTGTTGTTCGCCCCCCTGGATTGATGTCTTACACTCCACCCACTACAAAGATGATTTATTTATCGGTTACTATTATTCCTATCCTGCAACTTGATTGCAGCAATAACCGGGTCGGTATGATGTTCGCGTTCTTCGGCCTTTTGAAGGTTGATCGCGCTGTTGATGAGAGCGATATGTGTGTACGCCTGCGGGTAGTTTCCCAGCGCAATGTTATTGTGCGTGTCGATCTCCTCAGAGAACAGCCCCAGCCGCCCAGCGTAGGGCAGCAAGCGCTCGAAGAGGGACCGGGCCTCGTCAACGCGCCCTTGCATAGCCAGGTTATCTACCAGCCAGAAGGTACAAATGGCGAAAGTGCCCTCCGAGCCAGGCAGCCCATCGTCTGACAGGTAGCGATAGACGAAACCCTGCTCATCCGTCAGGTGCTCGATGATACGATCAACTGTTGAGCGCATCCGCGGATCATCTGGTGGGATGAAGCCAACCAGTGGCAGCAGCAGGTTCGAGGCGTCCAGTGCTGTGTCATCGTACGCCTGGGAGAAGGCGCCCAGCCCGGTATTATAGCCGCGTGACAGGATATCGGCGCGAATCTGGTCACGTACGAGACACCACCTTTGCAGGTCTACTTCTAAGTGTAGTTCTAAAGCCGCTTTGATCGCGCGATCGAGTGCGACCCAGCACATGACTTTGGAGTAGACAAAGTGGCGCGACCCGCCACGGACCTCCCAGATGCCTTCATCGCATTCTTGCCAGTGCGCACACACGTGCTCCACCAGTGTGCGCATCATTGCCCACAGTGGCCCCTCCAGCTTTTCGCCGTAGCGTTCGAAACAGCCCTCGCGGCGGTAGAGGTGAATGCAATCCAATATCTCGCCGAAGATGTCTAGCTGCTTCTGTTTCGCTGCAACGTTGCCGATACGTACAGGTCGTGAGTCCCAATAACCACTAAGGTGAGACAAGTCGCACTCGGTGAGTTCACGCTCACCCCGAATGCCGTACATGATCTGCAGGCCTTCGCCGTTGGTGTAAGAGAGACGTTGCAGCCAGTGAGTAAAGGCCCGAGCCTCTTCCGTGAAGCCAAGCATGTTGAAGGCATACAGGGTGAAAGTGGCATCCCGCAGCCAGGTGAAACGGTAGTCCCAGTTCCGCTCTCCAGACAGGTTTTCTGGTAGAGAGGTGGTGGGAGCAGCGACAATGGAACCTGTCGGAGCATACGTCATCATTTTAAGCACAAGTGCACTGCGTTGTACCCATTCGGCGTAAGGTCCCTGGTAGTTGCAGCTTGCCACCCATCTACGCCAGCAGTGAAGAGTATGCGCCAGCTCTGCATCAAAGTGACGCTGTGGCAGTTCAGACTCCACCAGCCTGCGCGTTGCCTGGGCATTACGCCCCATACCCACTGCAAACACAATGCGTTCGCCTTCACGTAGCGTTATCTGCGCCACAATGGATGGATGCAGGCCTTCCTCGTCTGCTACAACTTGCATAGAGAACGAGGAGGCGCGATAGGCGCCCACTATTGCAAGGCCCATGTTTTGCCGCCCGCCCGAGACAAGCGCCCCTATGTTGTCTGGAAGAAGGGTGATCTCGCTTGCCTCGGCCGCGTAATTTGGACTGGCTTTGAGCACCATTGTGATCGGCAGCTCTCCATGCGTGCATTCAACAGCTCGTACCAGGCAATGGCAGGAACCATCTTCGCGCGTCCAGGTATTATTATTCATCCCCTGGTACGGCCAGGCACGTAACGTCTCTACCGGCATAAAATCAGTCAGCACCACCTCACCGGTGATGCTGGCAAATTTGGTCTGAAGCACATTGCTACCACGAAGGTAGCGTTGCGCCCCTGGGATGGTACTGTCCTTTGGAGCAATCTGGAAGTATCCACCTCTTTCAGCATCCAGCAGGCGACAGAAGATGGCTGGACTATCAAAGTCTGGCAGACATCCCCAGTCCACTGATCCATCTGGAGCTACCAGAACTACAGAATGACAATCGCCGATGACTCCGTAAGAATTGATTGGTTGATAAGTGCGGGTGTTTAAATTTGTCCTAACCATATACAAGCCTACTTTATGAAGAACTTACTCCGACAGAATTCATTAAAAAATCCTGAGAAAAACATTAGAGATTCCTTAAAAAGCACCTCTATATCAAAACAAAACGGAAAGGTAGGCACATTAGTAACAAGTTTTTAGTACTATTCCAAACCTGGATTGTCCGCTTCGAGACCAACTTCTATATAGCAAGCGGCTTCTTATATTTCCTACTATATAACTACTATAAAGTTACATATTTCACTGGATTGGCCAAAATTTCCCTGTCGGCTCATTACCGTTTTTCCCGCGGCCACTGGGAATGAAAGCAATAAGACAATTTGGGGGAGAGATAACCTGCAGCACAAAAAATACGTATAGAACGTGTTTTCGTGTTACAATATTACGAAACGTCAGAAGCGGCTTTGTCGAAGCAAGAGCATATGGGGACGCTGAGTCCATGTCCGATCCCGAAAAGGCTATAAGAAGAATGACCGAGAAAACATTTGAGGATAATATACTCGTTTCACAGGATATGCCAGCCACAGCGACAATCGCTGCATCCGAGCATATCTCATCTTCTTCTGCCTTCTATTTGACTGATCGATTACCAATTTTTAGCTATCTGGTTACTTCCAATCGTGTGCGTTGGTACCGCATTATTATGCGCACCTTCCTCAAGCACCATCGAGAGTTGTATCATTACCAGCTTACGGCCCAGGAAATCCGTGATGCAGTTCGCAGCACATTCGACGCCGATTACACACTTGAGCAATGCCAGAATGATCTCGCCGCCCTGAAAGAATGGGGCAATCTGACGACTATTTATGACTCAAGTCGCGCTACCTCTATCGCTAGCTTCCTTTCGCCTGCCCTGCTCTATCAAGCAACACCCGAGGCGATTGCAATCGAAACCTTCCTTGATGAGCAGACGCGCGCCCGCGCCGTTCGAGGGTCGCTCCGCCAGGGCGATCTCCCGCGTCTCTGGCATTCTCTCCAGCTTCTCGATGAAGCTCTGCGTTTGCCTCCACTCGCATTGACGGTGACGCACAGTCGTGAGATGGCTGAAGAGTGGCAGCGCGTGTTCGAGGTATGGAACACCATGGCGCATGAAGCGGCACAATATCTCGCTACGATGGTAAACGCCACGCAACACGGTCAAGCTGATCTAGAGTCTTACCAGGCATATAAAGCAGCCGTCGTGGCCTATGTGCAGAGTTTTGCTCAAGCACTGACAGAATATAGCCGCCAGATTCGGACACTACTCGCCGATTGGGCAGCAACAGGCAAGAAAGAACAGCTCATCGAAATCATCGCGCAATATCTTGAACCACCTGCACCAACGATAGAGCAGCAACGAACGCAAGCTGATTTGCTACAGGAGGCTCGCAACCAGGTGGAGGCCCTTACAAGCTGGTTTGCCCCAGGTAAAAATGCCGATTCCTTCCGCCGCAATGCGCTCGCCGAAGTGGACAAGGTGGTTCGCCGCGCGACAGCACTGGCTGCTAACGCGAGACCGAGTGCCAATTATGCCGCCAGCCTCAATGCGCTCGCGTATCAATTGCTTCAAGCGAGTGATGGAGAGAGGGCCCAACAACTCTTCAGCGCCGCTTTTGCTAATCTCTTACCGGTACATTTACCGGAAAGCCTGGCAGGGTCCCCCAGCGCTGCTTATGATCCAGGGAAGGGCAGCGCATGGCAAGAACCTGCCACCGTTGAGCTTCATTTGCGGCCCATCAGCCGTGCTAATCGAGGCGACCATTCCCTGGAAGATCCGGTGATCGATAACCGCGCCATTGTTCGCCAGCTAGTGGCAGAGTATCAAGAGCGGCTCCAGGAGGAGCGCGAGCAGTTTGCGCGGATTTTCTCTGCAAAGTATCTCGACATAGGAACGATAGCCAGTATTAGCGTAGAAGAACGAGCTATTTTGACGGCGGTAATTGATGGCTGCCTGAGCAGTGCCAGCCACCAGTATAGTGCGCCCGATGGCTCTACCATTGTCTTGCTTAATCCCGATGAGCAAACCTACGCCACACTGCTGGCACCCGATGGAGTTTTGCTCCTGCCACGCTATCGTTTGCAATGCGAGGAATTGGATGGGTTAGCCGTATGATAGAAGAGCAAGAAATACAGGCGCAGGATATTCTCATGGCAGATGCTAAACTGCCTGAGCCTTCCACGACCAGCCGTGCAAACCACCTGGCTGCCTCTCGCCAGCGAGCCTACAGCGCTGACCTGATGAAGGCGCACGTGGCACTGATGGAAAAGGAGATAATCCTACCCAAACAGCCAGAGCTGTTCAGGCTGATACATCGTCACTACCATACGTTGCAGACCTGGCATGACCAGTATACAGGCTGGCGCATTCAACGCGGTCCGACCGTTATTCGCCTGGTGCGTCATCTCAGCGCAGTAACGCCTGGCTATCTTTACGACAGACTGAAAGAGCCGGGTGATTTTGCTTGCCTCACCTGGATTCTCTGGTATGCTGAAAACCGCCAACTGAGCGGTCGCGGCATTGACCAGCAATTTTTGCTCTCGCAACTGGCTGAACAGATTCAGGAACAGTCTATTTCCGGCGCGGACGGGGCAGTGAGATTTGATTTTCGCAGACCCTCAGAGCGCTATAGCATCCAACGTGCTCTCCACTACCTGGAAGACCTGGGAGGTATACAACTGGTCGATGGGCAGACAAGGGAGTGGGTTGAGCAAACACCCGGCGCCGATGTTCTGTATGAGTTTACTGATGTCATTCGCTCGCTCGTTGCCGCATTCAATTCACAGTTTGTGGCAGCCATCTCCTCCAGGCTTGACGATCATACCACAACCCTGCAACCAGCATTGCTACCAGAGGCGGAGATTACTCCCAGCCTCGTACGAGCCTGGCGCGCTCTTCTCCTGGGACCTGCATTATTCAGGTATGATGATCCTGCCGCCTTCGCCGAATTACTGGCACGGGCTGACGCTACGGCCAGTGAACTGCTCGACACCTTCGGCTGGTTACTTGAAGTAAATCGCGACTACGCCTGCATTGTGCGGGCAAGCGGCATGTCAGCCGGCCCGGTAACGAGCTTGACGC
>WNGJ01020125.1_pt1 | contig 13224 bp, 9 predicted proteins | sample 5400611 | NCBI WGS metagenome assembly WNGJ01 (sample SAMN13153375, study PRJNA577476) | soil metagenome | isolation source: 40 cm soil or saprolite under Garry oak tree replicate 1 | place: USA:California | collected 2016-06-15
CCATAGCCATCAACCCCGCCGACGGCTCGGTGTGGGTCGGCACCGGTGAGAACAACACTGCTTTTGAGAACTACTCCGGGCTCGGGGTGTTCCGCTCCACCAACGGAGGCGCAACCTGGTCGCAGGTGGGCCAGGAGCTTCGCGATCACACCATCGGCAAGCTCGAGTTCGACGGCATCGGCGGTGTCTATGCGGCGACCAGTTTCGGCCTGTACAAGACGTCTGCGGCCGGCAACCAGGGATGGACCAAGGTGTTGGATGCCGCGTCCGCGGGATCGGTCGCGCAACCGTACGGGATGTCGATCGTCGACGACGTCGCGGTCCGCCCCAGCACTAACGGCCAGGTGGTCGTGGCGGCCATGGCCTGGCGCAACGGCGCTGCATACAACGGCTTCTACATCTCGCGCGACGGCGGCCAATCGTTTTCGTACGACGGCCTGCTGGGCGCGATCAACCCCAAGGACATCGGCAACACGCACCTCGCCTTCTCGGCCGATGGCTCCACCGCGTACGCGGTCGTGCAGTCCATCTCATTGATTCAGAACCCTCAGATCCAGAAAGGCAACACGGTCCTCGAGGGCGTGTTCGTATCGCCGAGCGGCGATCCAGGTGGCCCGTGGAACCGCATCGCCGACTACCGGAACTTGGAGAACGCCGACTCTGCGCTCTACCACTCCGTCGGCTACGCCCCAGGCGTGCAGGCCTGGTACAACGAGTTCATCGGCGTCGATCCGGCTGACGCCCGCCACGTATACCTCGGCCTGGAGGAGGTTTACGAGACCCGCGATGGCGGCAACAGCTGGCACACCATTGGGCCTTACTGGAACTTCGGGATGCCTTGCTCGGCGAACGGACTCGACTCTTGCCCGAAGACGACTCACCCTGACCAGCACGCGGTCGCTTTCGCGCCGGGTCTTGTTTACGTGGGCAACGATGGCGGCGTCTACAGCCGGTCTCTGTCCCAGAGCTCGGCATCGCCAACGGGTTGGAGCAACCTCAATGCCACGCTACACACGCTGCAGTACTACTACGCGGGCGCCGGTAGCTCCGTCTCGACAACCAACGGTCACGCGGCGGGCGGCGACCAGATCTGGGGCGGCATGCAGGACAACGGCGGCTCGATGATCGCGCCAGGGCTCGCGACCATGGTCGAGCCGTTCGGCGGTGACGGCGGCGACACGCTGGTCGATCCCGCGAACGGTGATCGGGTCCTCCAGGAGTACGTCGACCTCGACATCTGGAAGTCGACCACGGGGGGCTACTCGCCCAACGGCGACCGCAACGCCTGGATCGAGATCACTCCAACCTGTTTCGCGTTTACCTACACGCCCAACCCATGCGACCCCAACGCACGCTTCATCGCACCGTACCGAGCGGACATCAAGAATGTGAACCACTGGGTCGCGGGCGGGCAGTATGTCTGGGATAACCAGGGCAAGGGATGGGAGACGTCCTGCTCCTCGACGGCCTGCGACTGGAAACAGGTCTACAACACGGGCGCGGGCAACGTGGTCACCGCGCTGTCGGTCAGCGGCCAGACGATCTATGCCGCATCGTGTGGCGGCAACTGCAATCCACGCGAGTTGACCTCGGCGGGGAGCTCCGCAGGCTTCTCACGCGGCCTTGCGACGAACGCCGGTGGGACATGGCATCTGATTGATACGAGCACGCTGCCCAACCGATACGTGAACTCGCTGGTGGTGGACCCGGCGAACGCCAGCCACGTGTACGCGGTGTTCGGCGGCTTTTCGCGGCGATGGGTCCCGAACGCCGGCGTGGGCCATGTCTTCGAGTCCAGCAACGCCGGAGCGACCTGGACGGACGTGAGCGGCAACTTGCCCGACGCGCCGGCCGACGATCTCGTGGTAACACCCAGCGGCAAGCTCGTGCTCGCCACCGACGTTGGTGTTTTCATAGCGACGCCCGGCTCCACCTCATGGGCGCGGCTCGGCAGCGGCCTGCCGAACTCACCGGTGAACGATCTCTCGTTCGGTCCGGGCAACACCTACCTGATCGGCGCGACCCACGGTCGCGGTCTGTGGAAGATCTCGACTCCCTGAAGGAGAGTTAGACAATGGGGCCGCGGCGACGTCGCGGCGGCCTCACCTCATACGTCGACGACCCGGTTGCGCAGCGTTCCTATGCCCTCGACCTCCGCTTCGATGATATCGCCCGCCTTGAGAAACTCCGGCGGGGTGCGCGCGAAGCCGACGCCGTCCGGCGTTCCAGTCGCGATCATCGAGCCCGCGAGCAGCGTCATCCCCTTGGAGACCCATTCGATCACCGCATCGACCGGGTAGATCATGTCGCGCGTGTTGCCGTCCTGCTTCGTCTCGCCGTTGACGCGGAGCAGGAGCCGCAGCGACTGAGGATCGGCAATCTCGTCCCGCGTCACGATCCAGGGACCGATTGGGCAGAAACCGTCGAGGCTCTTGCCCTTGAAGTACTGGCCGCCCCACCCGAACTGGATGTCGCGCGCGCTGACATCGTTTACCGTGACAAAGCCGAAGACGTGGTCGAGGGCGCCCTTGCGCGGAATGTTGACGCCGGTCCGGCCGATGACGAGGCCCAGCTCGACCTCCCAGTCGACCTGGCTCGTCACAGAGCGGTCGATACGGATATCGTCATGCGGGCCGGCGACGCTGGTGACGGCCTTGGTGAACACGGTGGGCGGATCGACAACCCTGCCGACAGCGCGCGCGCTCTCCTCCGCATGCGCCTGGTAGTTGCGCCCGATGGCGATCACGTTGCCGCGGGGTTGTGGCAGCGGCGCGAGCAGCTGAACGCTGTCGATACGGTGCCTCTTGGCCTTAGTCGAGGACAGTGCCGATCTTGCGGCGGCCAGACCCCCGTCGCCGGCGTCGATCAGCGACAGCATGTCACGCGGCTCGGCGAGCTCGACCACCTCGCCATCCGCGACGGCTCCGACTCGCGCAGTTCCGTCGCCGCGGAAGGTGACGAGCTTCACCTCAATGGGCCTGCGAGGGCGAGGACGTGGACGCCCTTGCGTCGCGCTTGAGGCGCTGGCCGATGAGCCGCGCACAATCGCGCATGAGCTCGAGGATCTCCTGTTGGATCTCGACCTGTTTCCTCCTGGCTTCGAAAGTCATCGCTCCTGCTCAGGATGTTCTTCCGGCTCGTTGTACCAGCGCACGCGGTCTCCGAACCGGCTCCGCAGTCTCCACCTGCTGGTCTTGGGCTCGGATTCGATTCGCAGCCATAGCTGCGCCAACCGTTGTTCGATGCACTCGCGGGCCGACGCATCCAGCTCGTACTCGTCGATAGCCGACCGGCTTCGTTCCATCGTGGTTTTGACCGTGCGCCATAAACCCCAGTCGCGCGCGCAGACCTGCGCGACGTAGCCGGCTTCGATGCCCGGACCGTCCGCCTCGATGACCGGATGGTGGTACGTCAGGCTGTAGATGTCGCGCTGATCGCGCTCCGTGAGCTCGACGATCTGCAGCTTCGTGAGCAGGAGCTCCGCCAGAGGGATCGTCAATGGGTCGCGCTCCAGCCGGTCGGCGATGGGGATCTGGTGGCACATCGAGAAGTCGCCGACGAACACATCGAGCTTGCGGAGGTTGGCTTCGTCGTAGAAAAGCAGCCGTCGGGCCCCGTGCAGCGCGTTGAACATCTCATCGGGCACGTACCCCGCCGCGATCAGCAGCTCGGTCACAGCGCTCCGCGCGCCACGCCGGGTCGCGATGTCGATGTCCTTGACGAGTCTTGGCAGGATCGGCCCTCCGGGAGGAGCCTGGACATAGACCGCCGCTCCACCCAGCAACCGCGCGACCAGGCCCTTGCGATTCGCCGCATCGATGAGCCGCCGCGACTCCGCGACCGGGTCGGGGAGGGGGCTGTTATCCCGTTGTGAAGAGGAAATCGATGTAGCTTCCATCCTCGGCGAAGTCCACGATAGCGCCGCGTAACACGTCCGCGGAATAATCGCTGCCTGGGTTTAGGCACATCGTCGAGCCGATCTTCTGGGCACCCTTCGATTCATGGATGTGCCCGTGAAGGCCCACCACCGGTTGGTAGCGCTTGACCACGTCCCGCACCGCCTTGCTGCCGACCGGGACGATGCTGGGCCGGCCACCGCGGATGACGGGCCGGAGCTGGGGATCGAGCTCGGCCGCGAAATCCAGCCCGGAACCATATGGCGGGCAGTGGAAGTTGACGACCATCTTGCTTCCCGTAGGGGCCTGACCGAGGATCGCCTCCAGGCGGCGCGCGAGCTCGTCCTCGGCGTATTCCCGCTCCGTGTTCCAGGGGGTAGGGGTGACGTCGCCGCAGCTGGCCATGACGACCGGACCAAGTTCGCAGATCTCCGCCTCGGGCGATTCGATCCGTGGCGCCGCTTTGAGCACGGGATCGATCGCTTTTGGATCGTCATTGCCAGGCGTGATGATGCACCTGACGCGAGGCGCCAGCCGTTCCTCGGCCAGCTTGCACCATCCTTCGATCTGCTCGATGATCGCGCGCTCGAACGCGCGATCGAGGTGAGCCGGCTCGGACTCGAGGCGCTCGATGTCCGCGTCATCGGTGATGAGCGAATAGAAGCCGAGACGGTTGATCTCCGCGCGGAGCCGGCCTTCTTCATCGCGCGGGACGGTCACAGCCTCGCCGCGGATCTTGGCGCTCAGCGTCCCGTTGTGGGAGCGAATGGGGACCAGGCCCTTGCCCGCGATGTCGCCGCCCAGGACGAGCGCGTCCGCCTCATACGATTCGGCCGCAGCCAGAAATTTCCGGAAGCACCGGTCGGATCCGTGGATGTCGGTCGCGAAGTAGATGCGGAGGGCCCGCTTCCTGGGACGCCCGAAGAACATGGAACCTCCGCCTTTGGCTTACTCGGGCGGTAGCTCCCGCATCGCGAGCCGAAGGTCGATCGATGAGCTTTGCAGCCGTATCTGGCGGGCAATCAAATAGATCACCGGGCCGGCGCCCAGCACCAGGACCAGCGTGACCACAGAGGACACGCTGAAGGCGCCGAACACCTCCGGGTGCGTGACGATGAGCGCGACCACCGTCAGGGCCAAGATCGTAGAGGCACCTCCCCATAGCGCCGGCACGGGTACGCCGGCCACCTTCGGCAGCTCGGTGGTTCCCGGCTTGAGCAGAAGATCTGGCCGGCGGAACGGCAGTGCTGTCGCGGCGACCGAGCCTGCCACGATGATCAGAGCCACGAAGAGAGCCAGGTTGGCGATGATGTTGGCCAGGTTCAGGAACGAGGCCAGGAGAGCGAACACAATCCCAGCCGCCAGGGCCACGATGATGGCGTTGGTCGGCACCGCGTTGCGCTCGCTGATCTTGGCAAGTCCGATCGGCAGAAGGCGGTCGAAGGCGAGAGCAAAGAGGACGCGGGTCACAACCGCGACAAACGCCAGATTGACCGCCAGCTCGGTGCTCGGTATCGCGAGCCCGATCACGATCTTCGATATCGGGTCGCCCGACAATATGAGCCCATAGCCGAGGCCGCCGGCGGATGACTGGAGGCTCGTGATGGCTCCGTACGCTGATGCGTCGGTGGCGCCGAGCTTGGCCTGGGACTGCATGAAGTCAAGACCAACGGTGTTGAGCATGAGCAACCAGATGCCCACCCAAACCACCACCAGCACTCCAATGCTGAGGACGGACGCCCAGATGTAGGTCCGGCTGGGCCGCCTCAGCTCGCCACCGACGTAGTAGGAGTAGAGAACTCCGTTGTAGTTCAGAACCATGAACGGCACCACCAGCAGCGAGGCTGACAACGAAAGCCCGATCGGGATGTTGTCCTTTGCCGCAGCGGCCAGGATGTCGTTGTAGGCGTTCGGGTGGTTGCTGAAGGTCGCCAGCGCATTCACGAAGTCCTGATGCGAGTGGGTGACCAGGAGCCAGCCGAGCACGAGGAAAGCGACCAGCTGGAAGATGACCAGGGCCATGATGATCTGCGCCAGACGGCGCAGTGAGAAGAATGAGCACGCGCCAACCACGAGCAGCATGGCGACGCTGATGATTGCGATTGCGCCCTGGCCAGACACCTGCGAGGCGGCATCGCTGATGCTGGAGCTGTTGAAGGCTGCTCCCAGAGCTGTCAACAGCAGCGGTATGTAGGTCGCGGTGAAATTGGCGTTCGCGGCCAGGATGTAGGTGAAGGCGATACAGATGCTGATGCCGGCCATGGCGCCCACAGCCGGGGAGATGATCCTGGATAGGTACACGTACTCGCCGCCTGCCCGAGGAATCGCTTCCAGCAGGTACCTGTAGGCAAACATCGCGACCAGCCAGACCGCTGCCCCGAGCAGAAGCGGAACGACCATATCAACCTGGCTGAAGGCAACGAGCCCGTTGGTGAAGTTGATGAACGTGTTGCAGAGAGCGACCGAGGCGAGCGAGATCGCCGTCGCCGCGGGGATGCCAAGCTCGCGCACGAGGCCCGACGACTGTCTGGTGAACAGGCCCTCCCGGGCAGAGGCGGTTCCCATCACCGATGCCTTGGCCATGTCCTCCTCCCCTGGGGCGCTCGGCCCACGATCCGGCTAGGCCAACGGAACCCAGAACCCCAAATTGGAAGGTTCCATTGGAAGGTTCCAGAACCATATCGGAAGCCTGATGGGCCGTCAAGGAGCCCGCTTCCGGCCGCGCGTGGTCGCTCCCTTTGGCGTCCTGTGGCCCGTTGAAGTGTTCCACCGCCCCTGCCAAACCGCCGGCGGATTCCAGCCTCGCCGTTCGCGATGGCGTAGCCGACGACTCGCCTTCCCTCAGTGCTCGTGAGGTTGATCCGCGTCATGGAGTCGGTGATGGTCATCGACATGAGATTCATGCCGCCGGCGGTTGAGGCGGATCATGCTCGCCTCGAGAGTCACACGTAGCTGACGAAGGCGACCCGCATCGAGGCGTGCCGCGAGCGTATCGACATACGCGAGAGCGCCCTGTATCTGGTCGCCGATCGCGCCCGCATCGGCTCTCGAGAAGAGAGCGGAGCCCTCGACGAGCACCTGCACGGCGCTCGTGTGAGCCGCCACCTCATCGGGTCGGCCGTGATAGCTGCCACGGACCCGAAGCGCCACCCACGAGGAGGACTTCACGGGTAGCGAGGTTGTCCCTCGCGCCTTGAGGACTCCGCCCGGATCGACCCGGTCGGCCACCAATCCCCCGACCACGACCTCCACCGTCGTGATCGGGACGGCCACCGATTCCACCTCCCACTGCGAATGTGTTGCCGGATCGGATTCCGGCCATCCAGTCGTCGTAGGTGAGCTCCCTTTCGCCGAGATGGGCGTAGGTTCGCATTCCACCCAGTAGGTGGGCGGCGGCCATCTTGTCGGACCCGCCAACGATGGGAAGGTGGTAGCCCAGATTCAAGTAGCGGTACCAATCCGCAATCCCATACGGATCGACGAAAGCCTCCGAGGTCTCATGCCAGGTTGACGCCAACGGATTTTGGGTCATGAGCTCGATGGCATCGATCAGGTTCAGCACGATATCGGCGGCCCGCTCGAGTTGCGGGTTGGGCGAGTGCGGCATGATCACCAGGCCTTGCTGGTCGAGGCAGCGCCGAGCCCATTCAGCCATCGTCGCTTCGAGCGGGTCGCCGATGCTGGACTCGGATGGCCCGCCGGTGGCGAGCGGGTGGATCATGCTGCCTGAATACCCGAGAAGCGAGATGTGCCCCAGCACCTGCATCCTGTTTTCGGAACCCACTCGCACCAGAAACTCACCGTCGCCGCCGAAGTCGCGCGCGCCGAACGTCGTTCGTCCGTCGAAATCGCCGACGTTGGAGTACATCTCGCCGAGTTGAGTGGCGAGCAGGTTGACTACGTTGATGCCCTCGGCCTTGCCCTCGAGCAAGGCCGTTTGAGGGCTCAGGAAGTGAACATGGGTATCGGCGGTCACCCAGCCTTGCTCGCGCCACTTCAGCGTTTTTGCGAGCTCGAACGTCAGGTCTTTCGTCCCGGCGTCGATCACCACTGCTCGGCGCACGGGAGCGGTCTCGTAGCCGCGTGCGATCTCCACGAATACGGTGCCGAGCGGCAAGTCGACGATGCAGTCGCCGTCCACATAGGCGAACTGGTGATCGTCGATGGCGAAGTCGGCGAAGCTGTCCTCGAACAAAGCCGAAGTGACCCTGCGGTGATGTCCGCGTGGCGGAAGGTACTCGCCGGCTGGGCCATGAAAATGGAGTCGGGCAGGCGCAGCGGCGCCCGTCTCTTTGTCGATGATCCGCACTCGCACCGGCCGGTCTGACGCCGGAAGCAGCTCGATGTCGCCGCCCCGGCGATTCGGGTCGTAGACAAGCGTCGGATTGTCTCCGTCGGCCACCAGGAGCCTTGCTGCGGTGTGCGCGGCAAACTCCACAACCACCGACTTCTTGCTGCGCTGTGGCGTGACAATCGGCTCGGGCCCCAACCAGCGATGAATGTCGTAGTCGCGGGCTGCGCGGGCCGAGATTACCGTTCCCAGATCGATCGCCACGTCGTCAAACTCTCCGATCGCGTTGAGTCGTCCGCCGGCCGGAAGCTGAAGGAGCACCTTGCGCCTTGTTCCCGCGCGAAGCGGGTGCTCGCTGACCGTTGTCAGCGTCGCCGCGTACACGGTGGAGACCTCATCGCACGGTCTCAGCTCCAGAGCCGCCAGGGTTCTGTCGGGATGCGGGTTTGGGAGGGCGTAAATCCAGAGCATCTCGGCGGGAAACGCAACCCTCATGGCGGCGTCGCGGCCGGACTCATGGCGAAGGAGTCCATCGAAGTACCCGTGAGTCGAGAAGCCGGTGACGGCCACGTCCTCCGATACGGTGCGGACAACTCGATCATCCCGTGCAGGAACCGCCGCAAAAGCACTGGCCCCCACGCCGATGCGGCCTTGCTGGATCGCAAATCGCCGAATGATCGGCACCACAGCCCTGGACCCGTCGGTGTAATCGAGTGAGTACTCGGACACCAACCCGCCAATCGCATTGCCATCGACCGCGGAGTCAGCAAGCTCGTCCAGATAGTTGGTCGGTGCGTCCGCTACCGCGTGCACGAAGAGGCAGTACGTCGCGGCTTGCGCTGGAAGGTCGATTCGCACGGTGTCGGAATCGAGGACGAGAACGTTCTTGTCGTCGGCGGCGCCGAACCAGAACGGGATCCCGCGGATCGCCCGCTCCCCAAAAGCGTCGTCACCCGTCGGTGGTCGCAGCGCTGCGCCAAGCTCGGAGCGGCGCCGATTGAAGAGTGTCGCGAGGGATATCGGCCGGAAGTGTGGCGAAGCGGAGCTGTTGACCTTCATTTACTGACCCCTGAGCGTATTCAGCTCCCTGGCATTGGTGGCCGGAGGCTGACCTCTCCAACATCTACCCAGTGGCGCTCGGCGGCCGACCGCTCGATCGCCTCGCAAACCGCCTGCACGGCCGCACCCTGCGCAAAGTCAGGCTCCCATGGGCCGTCCGGCCACCGTTCCAGAAGGTCGCCCAGGTGATTGACAAAGCTCGCGCCGTATCCGACCCCCTGGCCGATTGGCCACCAGTCCCGCGCGTAAGGGTGGCTTGGGTGCTCGGCGCGGATGCGTCGCATCCCGTAGAGCTCGGCCCGGTCGCTGGCATCGCCGTACAGCAGCTCGTTCAGCCGCGCGTACGCGAACACCAGTGTGCCCCGGCTGCCGTCGACCTCGATGTTGAAATCGCACGGGCGCCTTACCGCGACGCGAGCCATCTCGAGGACGCCCCGAGCCCCGGACTCGAACCAGACCAGCGCGGCGGACGCGTCGTCCACGGTCACCGGTTTGGCGGAGCGCTCGCGCACGAACGTCTCCGACTGTCCGCTGACCTGCACGATGGGTCCCGCCATCCACGTGGCCATGTCGATCAGGTGACTGCCCAGGTCGGCGATCGTCGTTCCGCCCATCGCCCGGTCGAATCGCCAGTCGAACGGGGTGGCGGGGTCGACGAACTCATCGGAGAGCCACGTCGCCCTCAGCAGCCTCACCTCGCCGACCGCGCCCTCGTCGATCATCCGCTTCATCAGGGAGACGGCCGGCAGGCGCCTGTAGTTGAAGCCGACCGCGCCCAGGACACCGGCTTTGGCCACCGCGTCGGCCGCTGAGACCGCCTCCGAATATGAGACCGCGAGCGGTTTCTCGCAGATGACCGCCTTGCCGGCCGCCGCCGCAGCGATCGCAATTTCGGCGTGGGTTCCCGGGGGCGTGCAGATGTCGACGATGTCGACGTCGCTCCGATTGACCAGCTCGCGCCAATCGCCGACCCAGCTGTCGATTCCATAGGACTCCGCGGCCCGTTCAACCTTGTGCCTGTCGCGTCCGCTGATGACCCGGAGCCGCGGGTGGTGGCGAAGCTTGCGCATCACGGGAGCGACCGTGTAGGCGTAGGAGTGAGCTTTGCCCATCATTCCGTACCCGACGATCCCGATCCCGACGTCGCCCATCAGCGCTGCACAAGCTGGGCGGCGGCACGTTCCGCGGCTTCGAGCGCTGCGGCGGCGTCGCTTGCGCTCGCCCCTTCGAGGGGATTGCCTCGGACGTGGCGCGCGAAGCTTTCGGCCTGCTGCCGGAGCGCGTCGAAGAAGGTGTCGTCTGCGCTCGGCGGCCACAAGAACTTGATTTCTTCCGCGTCCTTCGTCCCGAACACCTCGACCTTGCACACGTCGCCCAGGGGAAAGCGCCGGCCCAGTGAAACCACGGCCGTCGTCCCTCCCGACAGCTCGGCGATCGCATGTGCGCTCTCGGGGTCACCCGGCCAATGTTCGATCGCCACGCCGGACGCCAGCGACGTGATGGGGCCGAAGTCCTGCCGTACGAGCCATCGCGTCTGATCGAATTCGTGAACCCCCATGTCCACAAAGATTCCGCCACTGTGGGCGCGAAAGTTAGCGCCGGGGGGCGCTCCGTCCCATTGAAAGTTGGCTAACGAATAGATGTCACCCAGCTCTCCGCGCGCGATTCGCTCCCGGAGGCGTCTGAGGGAGGGGACGAAACGTCTCCAGAAGCCGACCTGGAAGGGCAATCCCGCCGCCTCGACAAGCGCCGCCGCCTCACGAGCCTCCGAGGCGGCCACCCCGACGGGCTTCTCACAAAGGATGGGCATCCGGGCTTCCACGAGCCGCCTGATCGTGGTGAGATGGAGGTCGCTCGGAACGCATACCAGGACTGCGTCGATCGGAGCGGAATCCAGCATATCGTCGAGCTCGCCGTAGACGGCGGCGTCGGTCCCTTCCAATAGAGTCCGCGTGCTTGCGACCGGTTCCGCGATCGCGGTGACCTTGACCAGCGCGGAGCCGGCGATTGCTCGGAGGTGGTTTCGCCCCATCCGGCCGGCGCCGGCCAGCCCGATCCTCAGCGCGGGCAACCCGCTCAGAACCCCCGGGCGGCCAGATACTCGCGGTTGGCGCGTTGGTCGGCGGCCGCCCTACCGTCAGGGTCGGGAAGAACGTCCTGCTCGACCACGATCCAGCCGGCGTACGACTCGCGGACCGCCTGCAGAACACCGTCGACGTCGAGATCGCCTGCGCCAAGACTGCAAAAGGCCCGTCGGCGCCATATCTCGGCCACCGGCGCTGCTTCACGGACTATGCCCTCGACCACCGAGCGCCGCGCGTCCTTGAGATGGAGGTGGTTGATGCGGTGTCGCCACTCGCGCATCGCGCGGACGGGATCGCCGCCGCCGAGCAGCAGGTGTCCGGTGTCGAGACACAGCCCGATCGAGGTGAGCTCCAGGACCTTGTCGATCTCCCACGGAGCTTCGATGTAGGTGCCAGTTTCATGATGCATGGTGGCTTCGTAGCCACGTGCCCGGCAGCATTCCACAGCCATCTCGACGCCTTGCGCGAATCGCTTCCAGGTGTCCCCATCGAAGCCGAGCGATGGATCCGTGGCGGCCTGACCCGGCCGCGACCGGCGCATCTCGCTGCCGGTGTCGGCAAGCGTCGGCTTTGGCTTGAGGCCGTTGTGTGTTCCGGCCGCGTCGAAGACGTCCAGCAAGGCGTCCAGCTCCCGTAGCGCCGCCGGCATGCGGGCGTGGTCGCTGAATGGCAGCTCGAAGAATCCACCTGAAAGGGCAAGCTTGCGGCGCCGCAGGCTCGAGGCGAGCGCATCTCCCCGGCCGAGGTAGCCGAGCGGTCCCAGGTCGATCCCCGCGTAGCCGGCATCCGCGACCGCGTCGAGCACCTGGTCGCCGTCCGGGACGTTGGGCAGGATGCCGACAGTGAGCTCGAACGCTCCGTAGCTGACGGGCGCGTTGGCGATCATGACCTTGCTCGGGTCGGTCATGCACGCTCCCTGGGTGCGGTGGCCATGGCCGGCTCTGAAGGATGCGGGCGCGCCTCACCCTCTCGATGGACAGCCACGACGGACTCGCACAGGGCGATGTCATGGAGGGCGTCGGCGCCAGACGTCGTCGGCCGGTGGCCGTTCGTCACGCAATCGTGGAAGTGGACGAGCTCTTGCTTGAAGCTCTCCTCGTAGGAGGCGACCTCTTCGGTGCGGGAGGCGCGCGGCGATTTGGACGTGCCGTCTTCGGAGATGAAAAGCGTGGGCATGCTTCGCAGGAATGGGGAGGGAAACGCCAGGGTGACGCGCCGCTCGGGTGAGTAGAACGCGAACTCCATCGAGTAGCGCGCGATGTCGGGCAGGTCGACCCACGCGAGGATGCATTGCGCCGACCCGTACCGGAAGATCGCTGTGAGACCGGTCTCGCGGATGCTCGCGAACTCGAGCGCGTCGGGCTCCCCCATGACGCCTCGCATCGCGTTGAACTCGTGCACGAGGCTGTCGAGCAGGACGCTTCGATATGCCCATCGCGACAGCTCATCTACGTCCCCAACCGCGGCGGAGATCCGAACGTCGTCATCGTCCTGGAGTGATTGGGCGAGGGATTTCGGCAAGGGCCCTCCGCGCCGCAGGTTGTAGTGGCCCACGTAAGGGGCGATGGGGGACTCGAGCGTCGTGATCCGGACAAGCCGAACGTCGGCCAGCGTGCGCGCCTCTTCGACGAGTCGAACGTAGGCGGGGTCGTAACGCTTGTTGTAGCCGACCATGAGCACAGTCCCCGCCGCATCGGCTGCCTCGATCATCGCGCGCCCCTCGGCCACGGAAAAGCACATCGGTTTCTCGACCAGGACGTGGATGCCGGCCGTGGCCGCCGCGATCGCGATCGGCGCGTGGCTCCCGGAGGTGAGCACGAGGACCGCGTCCAGCCGCCTTGTCAGCAGCTCCTGCCAGGAGGAGAACTGCTCGGGTACGGCGTACTCCCGCGCG
>WNGJ01005601.1_pt1 | contig 13220 bp, 11 predicted proteins | sample 5400611 | NCBI WGS metagenome assembly WNGJ01 (sample SAMN13153375, study PRJNA577476) | soil metagenome | isolation source: 40 cm soil or saprolite under Garry oak tree replicate 1 | place: USA:California | collected 2016-06-15
CAAGCGGATTTACGGCGTCAGCGAGAGACAGTTCCGGAACACCTTCGAGCGGGTCGCACCGCTGCCGGGAATCACTGGACACAATCTTCTCGCCGCGCTGGAGTCGCGTCTCGACAACGTCGTGTACCGCATGGGATTCGCGGGCAGCCGCAAGGCAGCGCGCCAGCTCGTTCGGCATCGTCACGTCGAGGTGAATCAGAAGTCCGTCGATATTCCGAGCTTTCTGGTGCAGCCGGGGCAGGAGATTCGTGTCCGCATGAAGTCGCGCGAGCAGGCGAGCGTGATGGCCGCAATGGATCAGTCGAGCCGTGGGGCTCCGCTTTCCTGGATCGCGGTGGACCGCGACACCTTCAGTGGAAAAATGCTCGAGCGCCCGACCAGACCAAACATTCCGATCGCCGCTCAAGAGCAGTTGGTTGTGGAGCTCTACTCCAAGTAGGAACTAGTTCGCAGTTCGTAGTTAGTCTCCCAATCCGCAGTTAGTCAGCAGTCAGCAGTGCAGTTGGTCCGCAATCCACAGTTCGAAGTAAGACGAGACCCTAACTCTCGTTACGGGCTCACCGCGCGTTAGGGGCGGGGTGGCACGTTTAAGGAAAAAGAAAAAAATGGCAACCGCAATTGATCTCAGGGGACTTGTCCGTCCGCAGCTAGTCGAAGCGACGAAGCGCGAAGACAATCCCAACGTCGCAGAATTTCGCCTTCAGCCGCTCGAGCGTGGCTTCGGACACACCCTGGGGAACGCCATGCGGCGTCTGCTCCTGTCGTCGCTGCGAGGCTCGGCCGTGTGGGGATTCCGCATCGACGGCGTCCTGCACGAGCACCAGACGATCCCGGGCGTCGTTGAAGACGTCCACCAGATCATCGGCAATCTCAAGACGCTCACGCTCTCTCTCGACGAGGGTGTCGAGAACACCGTCCTTCGCATCTCCAAGAGCTCGGCCGGCCCGGTAACGGCCGCTGACATCGAGGGCCAGGGCGGCGTCACGATCATCGACCGCACTCAGCACCTCTTCACCCTACAGGGCGATCGTGAGATCAACGTCGAGCTGTACGTCGGTCGTGGCCGCGGCTACGTCGAGGCCGACCAGCATGTCGTCGACAAGACGCTCCCTGTCGATGTCGTTCGCATCGATTCGATCTACAATCCGGTTCGCCGCGCCAACTTTGCCGTCGCCGAGACACGCGTAGGCCAGCGCACTGACTACGACCGCCTGACGCTGACGGTCGAGACGAATGGCACGATTACACCGGAAGAGGCGGTAAGCTACGCGGCTGCTCTGGCGCAGACGCACTTTCAGTACTTCGCCGGCTTCGGCTCGCACGCTTCGGCTCCGCTCGTCCCGGGCACCGATATGCCGGGCGGCGACGCGCATCGCCTCGCTGAAGTGCTGCGCACTCCGATTGAGGATTTCGAGCTCTCGGTTCGCTCCGTGAACTCGCTCAAGAACTCCAACATTCGCACCCTTGGTGATCTGATCCGTCAAAGCGAGAGCCAGATCCTCCAGGTGAAGAACTTCGGCAAGAAGTCGCTGAACGAGATCGCTGACCTGCTCGAGCGTGAGAACCTCAACTTCGGCATGAAGTACGAGGAAACACCCGACGGCGTCCGCATCACGGATCAGGGCACGCCGCCAAACCGTAACGTCGCCACCGTCGGCGCCGACGACGAAGAGGAAGTGTAAGGATGCGTCACCGTAAAGTTGGCCGGCAGCTTCGGCGCACGAGCGAGCAGAAGCTGGCGCTGATGCGAAGCCTGGCGAAGGCGCTGATCGAGCGCGGCGCGATCGAGACGACCGAGGCGAAGGCGAAGGAGCTGCGCCCCTTCGTCGAGAAGCTGATCACCAAGGCGAAGACGGGGACGCTGCACAACCGTCGCCTCGCCGGCCGCCATGTCGCTCATCGCGCGACCGCCGACAAGCTGTTTCAGGAAGTCGGACCGCGCTTCGCGACGCGAAAGGGCGGCTACACCCGTATCCTCAAGACCGGCCACCGCAAGGGCGATGGCGCTGAGATGGCGCGCATCGAGCTCGTTTCGGCCGAGGGCTAGGCAATGGCACAGATCAAGAGAAATCGCTGCTACGTCTGCGACAAGGGAGTCGCTTACGGCAACAACGTATCGCACGCGAACAACAAGACGCGTCGCACCTGGAAGCCGAATCTGCAGGTCGCCCGCATCATGGTCGACGGCAAGATCACGAAGGTGAAGGTGTGTACTCGCTGTCTTCACGCGGGTAAGGTTGTGCGGGCGCCGAGAGGGCAGAGCGCTGCCTGACATCTGCGTCGCTGAAACGAAAAAAGGGAGCCCGTGGGGCTCCCTTTTTCTTAAGTGCACTGCAACTGAATAGGCGAGAGGTGTCAGGGGCAGAGATGCAAGTTTGATAGCTCACTACGCCCCGACTTATTCCGGTGGCGTTCGGGCGAACTGCGTGCCCAGCACGGCATCAGTAAAGTCAGGGCGTAGTGAACTAAATACCTCGCAACTATGCTACTGAGACCTCTCGCCTATTCAGTTGCAGTTAAAATCGTACCTCATCAGAGTCAGTTTGCTAACTTGGTCCAGTGAATCGCCCCGATTTGTATGCCTAAACGAACGGACATCCACCGAATTCTCCTGATTGGCTCCGGCCCGATCATCATCGGGCAGGGGGCCGAGTTCGACTATTCGGGGACCCAGGCGGCGAAGGCGCTGCGGGAAGAAGGCTTCGAGGTCATCCTCGTCAACTCGAATCCGGCGACCATCATGACCGATCCGGAGTTCGCCGACCGCACCTACATCGAGCCGGTGACTCCGGAGTACGTCGAGCTGATCATCGAGAAGGAGCGTCCGGACGCACTGCTTCCGACGATGGGCGGACAGACGGCGCTCAATGTCGCGATGAAGCTGGCCGAGCGCGGTGTGCTCGAGAAATACGAGGTCGAGCTCATTGGAGCCGACGCTCGCGCCATCGCAATGGCAGAGGACCGGAAGCTGTTCGGCGAAGCGATGAAGCGCATCGGGCTGGCTGTCCCACCGGGCGGCATCGCGACCACGCTCGACGAAGCATTCGACATTCTCGAGATCACGGCGTTCCCCGCGATAGTACGCCCGGCGTTCACTCTGGGCGGTACGGGTGGCGGCATTGCGTACAACCGGCAGGAGTTCGACGACATAGTCCGTCGCGGTCTCGATCTCTCGCCGGTGAGCCAGGTGCTGGTCGAGCGCAGCGTCATCGGCTGGAAGGAGTTCGAGCTGGAAGTGATGCGGGACGGCGCGGACAACGTTGTGATCGTGTGCTCCATCGAGAACGTCGACCCGATGGGCGTTCACACCGGTGACTCGATCACAGTCGCTCCCGCGATGACGCTGACCGATCGCGAATACCAGTCAATGCGGGACGCGGCTGTCGCAGTGATCAGGGAAATCGGCGTCGAGGCAGGAGGGTGCAACATTCAGTTCGCCATCAACCCGAACGACGGCGAGATGCTGGTGATCGAGATGAATCCTCGCGTCTCGCGCTCGTCCGCCCTCGCCTCGAAGGCGACCGGATTTCCGATTGCGCGGATTGGAGCCAAGCTCGCGGTCGGTTATCGGCTCGACGAGATTCCGAACGACATCACGCGCACCACTCCGGCGTCTTTCGAGCCGGTCCTCGATTACGTCGTGGTCAAGTGCCCGCGATTCGCGTTCGAGAAGTTTCGCGCTGCAAACCCGCGCCTCACGACGCAGATGAAGTCAGTCGGCGAGTCGATGGCGATCGGGCGCACCTTCAAGGAAGCATTCCAGAAAGCTTTGCGCGCGCTCGAGACCGGCCGGCCCGGGTGGACTGCGGCCGATTCTCTCGCCGACGATCGTCTGGATGATAATTCGCTGGAATCACTCCGCGGCGCGCTCAGACAGCCGACACCGGAGCGAATCTATCAGGTCAAGCGCGCTCTCGACGCCGGCCTCACGATCGAGGAAGTGTACGAACTTACCGCGATAGACAGGTGGTTCCTCTCACAGATGATGGAGCTGCTCGAGGCGGAGAGGGCGTTTGCCGCCGTGAAAACCGTCGACAAAGACGTGCTGTGGCGGATGAAGCGAATGGGGTTCGCCGACAAACAGCTCGCTGATCTCCGCGGAGAATCCGAGACCACCGCGCGCGGTCGCAGAATCGGATTTGGGATTGTACCCGCTTACAAGATGGTCGACACCTGCGCCGGGGAATTCCCGTCCGCCACACCGTACCTGTACAGCAGCTACGACGAAGAGAGCGAGGCGCCAAGAAGTGGCAACCGGTCGGTCGTGATCCTTGGGAGCGGACCCAACCGGATAGGGCAAGGGGTCGAGTTCGACTACTGCTGCGTGCGCGCTGCGCTGGCGCTGCGCGAGCAGGGCTACGAGACGATCATGATCAACTCGAACCCGGAGACGGTCTCCACCGACTTCGACATCTCCGACAAGCTGTACTTCGAGCCGTTGACGCTCGAGCACGTGCTCGACATCGTCGAGCGCGAGCAGCCACTCGGGGTGATCGTCCAGTTGGGTGGTCAGACGCCGCTCAAGCTCACACACGGGCTCGCCAAAGCCGGCGTTCGAATCCTCGGCACCCAGCCCGACGCGATCGACATTGCCGAGGACCGGAGGCGCTTCGACGCAATTGCCCGGCGTCTCGAAATCCGCCAGCCCGAGAACGGCACGGCGACGAGTCTCGACGAAGCGGTTGCGGCAGCCGACCGTATCGGCTATCCCGTGCTGGTACGTCCTTCCTACGTCCTTGGCGGTCGAGCGATGGAGATCGTGTATGACGAGTTGTCGCTGACGCAGTACTTCGAGCGGGCGGCGCGCGTCTCCGAGGACAGGCCGGTCCTCATCGACAGCTTTCTCGAGGATGCGTTCGAGGCCGACGTCGACGCAATCTCCGACGGCGAGCGCGTCGTGATCGGTGGAGTGATGCAGCACATCGAGGACGCTGGAATTCACTCCGGCGATTCGGCGTGCGTGCTGCCTCCCTACCTGATCGACGAGGAGCACATCGACATCATGCGAGATCACACTGTCGCTCTCGCCAAGGCCCTCAGCGTCGTCGGCTTGATCAACGTCCAGTACGCGATCAAGGATGGGCAGGTTTACGTGCTCGAGGTGAATCCGCGGGCGAGCCGCACGGTGCCGTTCGTGTCGAAAGCCATCGGGGTCCAGCTCGCGGCGATCGCGGCGAGGGTAATGCTGGGCGAGACTCTCGAAGACATCGGGTTCACGGAAGAGGTGACGCCCGCGTACATCTCGGTAAAGGAAGCGGTCTTCCCATTCAACAAGTTCCGCGAGTTCGATCCGATCCTCGGGCCCGAGATGCGATCCACCGGGGAGGTAATGGGAATCTCGGACTCGTTCGGAAGCGCCTTCGGCAAGGCGCAGCTGTCGGCCGACAATGTTTTGCCGAGCGAGGGCGCCATTTTCATCACCGTGAACGATTCGGACAAGCGTGCAGTGATTCCGATCGCGCGCCGCTTCCAGGAGCTGGGGTTCAGGCTCGTCGCGACAGCCGGGACCGCAAAATATCTGAGGGCGCGGGGAATCCCCACCGAGAGCGTGCTCAAGATCTACGAAGGTCGGCCGAATGGACTCGACCTGATGCTGAACGGCGAGATCAATCTTCTGATCAATACGCCTCTGGGGAAGGAGTCGCAGCGTGACGATTACACGATGCGCCAGGCGGCGATCGCGAATCACGTCGCCTACACGACGACACTTTCCGCCGCGAACGCCGCGTGCGACGCGATTCTCTCGCTGCGCTCCCGCGCGCCGTCGGTCTTGTCGCTGCAGGAATGGCACGCGCGAATCCCACGGGAAGCAGGCGTCTAGATGGCAAAGGCATTCGTTCACGAATCTGCCTACGTCGACGACGGCGCGCGGATCGGGCCCGATACCAAGGTCTGGCACTTCTGTCACGTCCTTGACGGGGCCGTGATCGGAGAGCGGTGCTCGCTCGGACAGAACGTCGTGGTGATGAACGGCGTCAGGATCGGGAACAACGTAAAGGTTCAGAACAACGTCTCGGTTTACGAGGGCGTCGAGCTCGAGGATGATGTGTTCTGCGGACCGTCGATGGTTTTCACCAATGTCGTCAATCCGCGGAGTCATGTCTCCCGAAAGAACGAGTACAAGCGCACTTTGGTTCGTCGAGGGGCGACGATCGGCGCGAACGCGACGATCTTGTGCGGTGTGACGCTCGACGAGTACGCCTTCGTCGGCGCCGGCAGCGTCATAACGAAAGACGTTCCCGCCTACGCGTTGATGGTTGGCGTACCGGCTCGCAGAGTTGGGTGGATGTGCCAGTGTGGCGAGCGGTTGGCGGACAAGAATCCGGAGGAGTGCGCGGTGTGCGGGACGCGATACCGGCAGGACGGCGATCGGCTGAGGAGAGTTTCCTAGGTGAGCTCTGAGAAGACGTTCCGCGTCGCGCTGGTTGGCTGCGGACGAATCAGCAAGAACCACTTCGAGGCAATCGACCAGATCGATGGGCTGGAGCTGGTGGCAGTGGCCGACACCGATCCTGAGCGCGCTGCTCAAGCCGGTGCGCAATGGAACGTCCCGCATTTCAGCTCCTACGAGAAAATGCTGAAGGACAGCAAGGCCGATGTGATTACGATTGCTACTCCCTCGGGCCTACACGCCGAGCAAGGTGTCGTGGCGGCGCAGGCCGGCAAGCATGTCGTCATGGAGAAGCCGATGGCAATCTCGCTTACCGGAGCGGACGCTCTGGTGCACGCCTGCGATAAGGCCGGAGTCCAGCTGTTCGTGGTGAAGCAGAACAGACTCAATCCGCCCGTCCAGCTGCTCAAGCGAGCCGTCGATCGAAACCGCTTCGGTCGCGTCTACATGGCGAACTGCACAGTTCACTGGGCACGGCCGCAAGAGTACTATGACCAGGCGCCGTGGCGCGGGACCTGGGAGTTCGACGGCGGAGCCTTCATGAATCAGGCATCGCACTATGTCGATCTGATCCAGTGGCTGATGGGCCCGGTGGAAAGCGTGATGGCGAAGACCGCGACGCTGGCGCGTCGCATCGAGACCGAAGACACCGGGATAGCGATTCTCAAGTTCCGGTCGGGAGCGCTGGGGACGATCGAGGTCACCATGCTGGCGTATCCGCGAAATCTCGAGGGCTCTATCACGATCCTCGGCGAGAAAGGGTCGGCCAAGGTCGGCGGCACCGCGGTCAACAAGATCGAGCACTGGCAGTTCGCCGAGTACGACGACGACGACAAGCTGGTGGCGGCTGCGGACACCAATCCGCCAAACGTCTATGGTCTTGGTCACCAGGGCTATTACCGCAACGTTCTGGCGGTTCTCCGGGGCGAAGCGAAGGCTGATACGGACGGCCGGGCCGGAAGAAAGTCCCTCGAGCTGATTCTGGGCATCTACGAGTCCGCCAAGACGGGGAGGGAAGTACCTCTCCCTCTCCGTGCCCAAGTGTGAGCCAGATGCGTGTATCTTTAACGGCTTCCCCAGCACGTTTAGTGTTTCGAGACGGCAGATAAATGGCAGTGCCACTTTCCAGCCAACACCCACTCTGAATGGCGGTACCACTTCTTGATCTCAAGGCGCAACACGCGACCATCCGCGATTCGGTCGCCAATGCGATAGCCAAAGTCATCGACGAGCAGGCTTTCATCCTCGGCGAGCCTGTAGCGCGGCTCGAGCGTGAGGTCGCCCAGCTCTCGCACACGACGCACGCGATAGGGTGCGCGAATGGAACCGACGCGATCCTGCTATCTCTTCGCGCGCTCGACATCGGCCGCGGCGATGAAGTCATAACCACCCCATTCACGTTCTTCGCCACCGCGGGCGCCGTTCACAATGTCGGCGCGCGTCCGGTCTTCGCCGACATCGATCCGGACACCTTCAACATCTCGACCGAAGCCCTGGCTGCCGGGATCAAGCCGGCGACAAAGGCGGTTATCGCTGTCGACCTGTTCGGTCAGATGGCGCCGATCGAAGCGATCATGGATGCCGCCGGCGATCTGCCTGTCATCGAAGATGCCGCGCAATCGATCGGCGCTCGCCGAAAGATCGATGAGAAGTGGGTGATGGCGGGGGAAGCGGCGACGATCGGAACGTTCAGCTTCTTTCCGTCCAAGAACCTCGGCGGCTACGGCGACGGCGGCATGATCGTTACGCAGAGCGATGAGATCGCTACCCGCCTGCGCCGCCTTCGCGTCCACGGCGGGATGAAGACGTACTACCACGAGGAAGTCGGCTACAACAGCCGGCTCGACGCGATCCAGGCAGCGGTATTGTCGGCAAAGATGGTCAGTCTTGCCTCGTGGAGCGCCGCACGACGGAAGAACGCCTCGTATTACAACGCTGCGTTCGCGGATCTCGACGATGTGCGGACGCCGACGATCGATCCGGCCAACGAGTCGATCTACAACCAGTACACGCTGCGTGTGGCTCGCCGGGATGCCCTTCAGACATACCTGAAGGAAAAGCAGATCGGATCCGCGGTCTACTACCCGCTGTCACTGCACCTGCAGCCGTGCTTCGAGTACCTCGGATACAAGAGAGGCGCGTTCCCCGAGAGCGAGCGAGCAACGCAGGAAGTCATCTCGATTCCGGTTTATCCGGAGCTGGAGCAAACGCAGCTTGACGAAGTGATAGAAGCCGTGCGCGGATTTTACGGTCGGTGATGTTCCTTTCAACCAAGGTGGCCTCAAGGTGCGAATAAAGGATCAACTGCTAGCGAAGATCGAGAATCGGTCCGCGTGCATCGGAATTGTCGGGCTTGGCTATGTGGGTCTACCGCTCGCGGTCGAATTTGCCAACGCAGGCTTTCGCGTCATCGGTTATGACGTCAGCAAGCGGGTGATCGATCTATTGATGGGTGGAGACTCACATATTCAGGACGTCCCCGCTTCCGAGATCAAGCGTCTCGTCAAGGCGGGGAAGTTCCAGGCAACGACCGACGAGAAGCTCCTTGGCGAGACCGATGCGATTTCCATCGCCGTCCCGACACCGCTCGGGAAGACGCGCGATCCGGACATGAGCTTTGTATTGGCCGCCGCGGCGGCCATCGAGCGTAACTGTCATCCCGGGCTCGTGATTGTGCTGGAGAGCACGACGTACCCGGGAACCACCCGGGAATTGATGCAGCCAAAACTCGAGGCGGCGGGACTCACGGTCGGAGAGGACGTATTCCTTGCCTTCAGTCCGGAGCGCGTCGACCCCGGCAACAAGCATTGGACGACGAAGAACACGCCGAAAGTGGTGGGTGGAATCACCCCGGCCTGCACCGAAGTCGCGAGCGCCCTCTACTCCTCGTGTCTCGACACCGTGGTTCCGGTTTCGACCACCGAGACCGCCGAGCTCGTCAAACTGCTGGAGAACACCTTTCGCGCGGTGAACATCGGCATGGTCAACGAGATGGCGATCGTTTGCGACAAGCTCGGTGTCGACGTATGGGAGGTAATCGACGCCGCGGCGACGAAGCCGTTCGGATTCATGAAATTCACGCCCGGCCCGGGAATCGGCGGCCACTGCATTCCACTCGACCCTCACTATCTCGCGTGGAAGATGCGAACACTTAATTACAAGACCCGTTTCATCGATCTCGCCAGCGAGATCAACAGCGAGATGCCGGCCGTCGTCGTGCGGAAAGTTGCACACGCGCTCAACGAAGAGAAGAAGGCGGTGAACGGCAGCCGCATCATCGTTCTGGGCGTGGCGTACAAAAAGGACATCAACGACATGAGAGAGAGTCCGGCTCTCGACGTCATACGCCTGCTCGAAGCTCAAGGCGCCGACGTCGCTTACCACGATCCACATGTGCCCAGTTTCCGTGAGGAGGACCATACTCGGCAGAGCGTTCCTTTAACCGATGAGGAGCTCAGGCGCGCCGATGCGGTCGTAATTGTCACGGATCACTCATCTGTCGAGTACCAACGCGTCGTGGATCTCGCCAGGGTGGTAGTCGACACGCGGAACGTCACTGCCAAGCTGGCGAAGGGGAAAGGTCGGATCGTCTCGCTGGCGTCTCCGGCATCTTATGTGACGGCATAGTCCGGCCGTCCAACAAAGACCTCACTACCCGTGAATATCTCGGTTCTAGGTACCGGCTACGTCGGTCTCGTCGTCGGGGCGTGTCTCGCTGAGACTGGCAACCCGGTCTGCTGCGCGGACATTGACCAGGCGAAGATCGACGGCCTGCGGAAAAATATTCTGCCGATTTACGAGCCGGGGCTCGAGGCTTTGGTGGAGCGCAATCAGAAGGAGAAACGGTTGCGCTTCACGACGGATCTCGCCGACGCGATCACATCGGCCGAAGTTCTGTTCATCGCCGTCGGTACCCCACCGGGTGAAGACGGCGCCGCGGATCTGAAGCACGTTCTGAAGGTGGCGGATCTGGTCGGTCGCCACATGGCGCGCGAAACCGTCATAGTGACGAAGTCCACCGTGCCCGTCGGCAGCGCTGCGAAGGTGGCGGCCGCGATCGGCAAGCACGCGAAATTTCCGTTTCACGTCTGCAGCAATCCGGAGTTTCTCAAGGAAGGCGATGCGGTCGCGGATTTCATGCGCCCGGACCGTGTGATCGTCGGGGTAGAGTCTGCTCACGCCCGCCGCGTGCTGGCCGACATCTACGCGCCATTCCTGAGGACGGGCAAGCCCATTTTCTTCATGGACATTGCCTCGGCGGAAATGACCAAATACGCCGCGAATGGGATGCTGGCGACGCGCATCTCCTTCATGAACGAGATCGCAAATCTCTGCGACGAATTGGGGGCGAACGTCGATTTCGTCAGAAAGGGCATTGGCAGCGATTCCCGTATCGGTCAGTCGTTTCTCTTTCCCGGGCCTGGGTTTGGAGGGTCGTGTTTCCCGAAGGACGTCAAAGCGTTGGTAAGAATGGGAGCCGAGTGTGGCGTACCGCTCGACGTGCTCACCGCCGTCGAATCAGCCAACGAACGGCAGAAGCGGGTCCTGATCAAGAAGATTCGACAGGCGTTGGGTGACGACCTGCGGAATCGGCGCATCGCGCTCTGGGGCCTGGCGTTCAAGGCAGGCACGGACGACATGCGCGAGTCGCCGGCGCTGACGTTGATAACGGGGCTTCTGGAGGAAGGAGTAACCATCTGCGCTCACGATCCGGCGGCAATGCAGCACGCACGAGCTTTGATAGGCAACCGAATAGATTACGCTGAGACTAACTATGAAGCGCTCGCGAATGCGGACGCCCTGGTAGTTGTTACTGACTGGAACGAGTACCGCCATCCGGATTTCGACCGGGTGAAGCGTACGCTCAAGCAGCCGGTCATCGTCGATGGCAGGAATCTTTACGACGTCGAGAAGATGCGGGAGCTGGGCCTTAAGTATTATTCGATCGGACGCCCATCCGCATGAACCCGCTCGTCCGCAGAGGGTAATATCATCCGGATGTTCAAGCCAAGATTATTTTTGCTGGCCCTGCTGCTCGCAGCACCGCTGGCTTGCAAGCCCCCCTTCGATCCGAAGATCTACCCGAACCCCGACAAGCTCTACCAGGTTGCAATGGCAGAGTACAAGGCGGGGCGGTACGACAACGCGGCAAAGGCGTTCGAGAAACTGACGCTCGATCTCCCCGCGCGCGATCCGCGGCTTCCGCTCGCGTATTACTATCTGGCGCAATCACAGGCGAAGAACGGAGAGTATCTGCTCGCGGCCGGAACCTACAATCGCCTCATCGACGCGTTTCCGCAGGACACGCTCGTCGACGATGCGTTTTACCTGTCGGGCCGCGCCTACCAGCACGAGTGGCGACTTCCGCAACTGGACCCCACCTATGGGAAGTCGGCGCAGGCGGCGTACGAGTCTCTCGTTTCGGCGTACCCCGACTCGCCCTTTGCTGCGCAGGCCAAGAACGAGCTCGACAAGCTCGACGAATGGTTCGCCGAGAAGGATTACGACACTGGTTATCTCTACCTGAAGCGGAAGGCGTACGATTCAGCGATTATCTACTTCAAGGACGTGATTCGACTGCATCCGAACGCGAAGAAAACCAGGGACGCGTACCTCCGTCTGCTCGAGGCCTATCGCGCCATCAGGTACACCGAAGATGCGCGCGATCTCTGCGACGCGATGCGGAAGGCCTATCCGAACGACCGCGAAGTCCGGAAGGAATGTGGTCCAGCTCCCGCGACGCCGGCGACGTAGACTGTGCGCATTGGGGTCTTCGGGGGCACATTCGATCCTCCCCACGTCGGCCACCTGCTGCTGGCCTCCGATGCCCGCGAAGCGCTCCAGCTCGATCGACTGATTTTTGTTCCGGCGGGCTCGCAGCCCTTCAAGATCGACACGCCTCCGGTCGCTTCTCCGCGAGACAGGCTCGAGATGGTGCGTCTCGCCGTCGCCGACGACGCTTACTACACCGTTGACGACGCAGAAATCAGCCGTAAGGGGTTATCTTTCACGGTTGACACGTTGGAGCACCTGTCCGGTAGAAATCCGGGGGCTCAGCTTTTTCTCCTGCTGGGGGAGGATGCACTGGCAGGGCTTGATCAGTGGCGGAATCCAGGACGTATCCACGAGCTGGCGACTGTGGCCGCAATGCGTAGGGGCGGTCCAGACCGCCAACGCATCGAGGCGAAGACACCGGAAGTGCTGACGGTTTCGACGCGGCGCGTCGATGTATCGTCGACCGAGATCAGGGAGCGCCTTCGTGCGGGAAAATCAATCAAGGGATTTGTGCCGGAGAGCGTCGAACGATTCATCGACGCTCGAGGGCTGTATCGTGAGGCGGAAAGGTCCGCCTGAGGAAGACCAGTAAATGGCTTTGACAGGGCTGCTTAGCGGTGTGTTCGGGACTCGCCACGAGCGGGAGCGCAAGCGCGTTCAACCGATCGTGGACGAAATCAACGAGCATTACGCCCGGCTCCAGACGATCTCCGAGGAAGAGCTTCGCGGCCAGACCGAGAAGTTTCGCACGCGCATCCGCGAGGTCACGGGTGAGATCGAGACGCGCATCGCCGCTCTCAAGGAGAAGAAACGCGTCACCGCCGATCCCAGCGCGCGCGACCAGATCGACAACGAGCTAAGCGGCGTCGATGGCCGTGGAGGCTCGGAGGCCGAGCTCCGGACCACGATCTCGGATGTTCTCGACGAGCTGCTGCCTGAGGCGTTCGCCACGGCTCGTGAGGCGGCGCGGCGCCTGCTCGGCAGCAAGGTCATGGTCACGGGGCAGGAGATGGAATGGAACATGGTGCCTTACGACGTCCAGCTGATGGGCGGC
>WNGJ01007817.1_pt1 | contig 13218 bp, 9 predicted proteins | sample 5400611 | NCBI WGS metagenome assembly WNGJ01 (sample SAMN13153375, study PRJNA577476) | soil metagenome | isolation source: 40 cm soil or saprolite under Garry oak tree replicate 1 | place: USA:California | collected 2016-06-15
GCCGCGAGGGGCGCACTGAACGGCGGATTGCTGTTCAGGCCCGTGACGATGCCGGTGACGGGCTGGTCGGTCAAGATGGCATATCCTGCGCGAAGAACTGTTTTTTGGTTTTTGAAGGGACTCCACACGATGCCCGCCCGGGGCTGGAAATTCTTGTTGTTCGTCTGGAACGGCTGGTTGATTCCGTTCGTGCCCACTTGTACCAGGGAAACGGTGGCGGGGTCGAAAACGGTGAAGCGATTGGCAGCTTCCGTGGGGGTCGAATACCAACTATAGCGGAAGCCAAGCTGCAAGGTGAGGTTGGGCATCCATTTGAAGCTGTCTTCGGCAAAGCCATCGTAGGCCGGAGAGAGAATGCGGTTGGCTGGCGTTCCCGCAAAGCTGAAGCTTGATGCCGTGTCGCTCAGGAAGTTGGCCACGCTCGAGAATCGAAAGATGGTGGGATCGAGCGCGAAGTTATTGTTGTAAACGCGGCGGACTTCGCCACCCAAGGCAAAGTTATGGCGCCCCTTCAGCCAGCTCAACGTGTCGTTCGCGCAACGTGTCGTTCGCGATGCCGCTCGTGTCGCCACGCCCCTGGGGAAAGACGGCCGGGCCGCCGAAGTTGAGAGCGCCTCCTTGAATGTCAATCTGCGCGAGCCCAATCGCAGCGTTGATTCCGCTGTTGACGCTAAAATTGGCGGAATTCAGCCTCTGGTTTGGGTTGAAAACAATGTGGATCCGGTTGTAGCCCACGCGCAGCGAGTTGGTCACCGATGGCCCGAAGACGTGATCCTCGGCTATCGTTCCGATCTGACGGCGGGACGATCGTGTGTCACCCCATCCGGGGAGGGTATTGCCCTGCAGCGTGGGCTCCTGCCTCAAGTCCTGTTGGATAGCGACATATCCGTGCAGGCGGTCTTTGCCAGTCAGCTCCACGTCGATGTCGCCAGTCCCCTGGTCGATGTTGACTGGTGCGAGGGCAGAGCCGACGAGGAAAGGAAGCCCGTTTTCGGTGGCGTTCGATGCGGGGATCAGTGCTGCGAGCGCCTTGACAGCAGGATCCGTGCTCGCTTGTGCTGTAGCCTGATCTGTTGGAGAAAGGACCAGGCTGTTGATGGTTACCCCCTGGCGCTGCCGCAATGCTTCATAGCTGGCAAAGAAATGCGCGCGATTCCTGCGAATCGGTCCGCCGGCGGCCGCCCCAAAATTGTTCCGTTTGAATGGCGCCTGGGTCACGCTGGTGGGGTTGAAAAAGTTCCTGGCGTCCATCGCGCTATTGCGGAGGAAATCAAAAAACTCACCGTGGAATTCGTTGGTGCCCGAGCGCGTGGCGATGTTGACGATGGCTCCGGAGTTTCGGCCGTATTCAGCGCTGTACGTGGAGTTGTCGACTTTGAACTCGGCTACCGTGTTGATGGACGGTTGGAAGGTGATTTGATTCTGAACCATATCACTGAGGTTGATGCCGTTCACCAAGAAGTTGACGGTGTCTTCCCGCTGTCCTGCGGTGTTGAAAGCGAATGACCCCTGGCCGCGCAGGGGAGCCGTCAAGAACCCGTTTTGCGGAGGAGTTACCGTCCCCGGGGTAAGCAGGCTCAGGTCCACGAAGTGGCGCCCGTTGAGCGGGATTTCTTGTGTCGTTTTCTGGTCGATGACCTGACCCATGGCAATGGTGCTGGCATCGATCACGGGTGTGTCCACTTCGATGCTGATCTCTTGGCTGACTTGGCCAATCTGTAATTGGACGTTTTGCGTAACCGTCGTGGCTGCGTTTAGCGTGATATTGTGCACCACGGAGGTCTCAAAACCGGTTGCGGCGACGCTAATCTGGTAAGGCCCAATGGGGAGCGCGGGAACCAGATAACTGCCCACGTTATCGGACTCCGTGTTCCACTCGGCGCCCGTGACTTGATTCTTTGCCACTACCTTGGCATGCGGGATGGCCGCACCAAGGGCATCTGTAACGGTGCCTTTGAGGACGGCGGTGGACTGCGCGAGATTTCCCAGAGCAAGCGAGAACAGCACGCAGCAGAAAAAGCAGATGTGAAGGGTGCGGAGAGACGACTTGTCCTGAACAACTTCCATGATGCTTTCCTCCTAAAGTTTAAGAAGCAAAATAACCCGATGAAAGTGAGCAACTTTCCACCGGTTCCGCGGTGTTGGCTAGGAGAAAAGCGCCTCGGAACGGCATGAAACAAAATTAATGAAGGACGTGCCCCCTTGCAAATACTAGTTACCCTGAGAGCGCTGTCAATAGTACGAATGCACGTCGTGACACGAATCAGTTAACTCGTGACCGCGTCATGAAGGTTGTTCTCAACGCACTTTGGGCATCCTGCGAGACGCTTTCGAGATGGGCGGGCACATCCTGATGCGAATCAACTTTCCTTGCAACTTGCTTCATTTCCGCTATAGACAGGGAGTCGAGTCCTGTGATTGAATCACCGGCACTAGGAATGAACTATGTTGTCCCCGTTCCACATATTCAAGGTGCAAAGCGACGGCAGCCTTCGCTGGATAGAAGGGGCGGTAAATGTGGAACGTGCGAAAGCGCGTCTGAAAGTGCTCGCGGCATCCTCACGCGGTGAATATGTCATCAGCGACTTGACAGGCAAGAAGATTTCCATCAAGTCGCTGCCCAAGCTGACGATATTTCAGATCGGTTATAACGAAAAGGAGCTGCATGCGAGGGCCGAGCTGTTCCGGCACTGCGGCCACGAGGTCATATCCGCCGCTGACAACGAAGCTGCAAAGCGTGTGCTGACCTCGATCCAGAGCGTCGATGTATTTGTCGTTGGCCACATGGCGCCCGAGCAAACAAGAAAAGAAATGGTTGATTGGTTGAAGATGAATTTTTCAAGGGTCAAGATTGTTGCGCTGATTCCGTCCGCCAATCGTCAGGTGCCGCGTGCCGATTACAATATCGTTCTGAATGATTGGGACGAGTGGCTGTCAGCTTTCGCCGCCTCTGGGAGTTGAGCCGCCGCCAGAAAATTCTCGGTGGTCAAGGAGCTTTCCAAACCGCTTACCCGCACTTCTCGATAGAACAAGTCGTACATCCACAGCGTTAGCCAGATACGAGCTGCATTCTTCTCGCAGGGAAGGCCACAAAGGACGACCTAATAGCTCTGCTAATCAAGTGCGTATCTGTGGAATCAGCGACTGGATTGAATTACAAGTCGCCGACGCGCCACGAGCCCAGCACCCGGGAAGGTTGATGACAAAATCCGTGGCTAATTGCAATCTGTTCCCGGCGCGCCTAGGCACTGCTATTGCACCTCCATTGCACTCGAATTCAATGTTCTCTGGCACATCATCTGCAGCAGCCGACGAAAAACGTGCAAACGCTGGCAATGCGTTGTTCACTCCGATCACCAACCCAGCCCTCCCCGGCGGTCTCTAACAAGTATAGTCCTCTGTGGTTAGCGAAATCGCTGCTCCTGGTCACCTGCGTCTCTTGTCGCGTCTCGAATAGGATTTGCAGGATTTATCACGTCTTGCTGATGATCGACAGTGAAGACCTTTCGCCCATAGAGCTTCAATTCCACGAACGTCTCGTCCCTGAAGGGCAGCCAAAAACCGTCAATTCTTTGATATTCCCGGACAAACTCCGCTCGATTTATCCAGAAGGACGGTTTCTTGGCGGGCTGGCCCGCGATTTTCACGATGGCGAAGTCGACCGCATCAATCCATATTTTGCCCTCGAATAGATATTTATCTTTGCGTTTCGGCGTGGCGGTGAGAACGAAGCAACGGTACGGCCCGACGTCCTCCTCGCCGACCAGCGCGAATGCGTAGTTAGCCTCAGAGATCGCGCTGTTGTGATGCTCCCTGCCGGAAGATGTTTCGCCCTCGCTCTGAATCAGGCGGTCGAACACCAAGTGGCGCACAATCCCTGATCCTCTTTCGAAGGTCTTGTTGAACGTCTTCTTGTCGGGTGCCTCGTAATCCACGCGTACCACTGTCTGCGCTGCCAATTTCCCTTGAAGGTTCCTGATCTCGTAAGTCCGCACGGCCGAATACCGCTGCAAGTGCTCGTTTCGTATGCGGTTTCGCTCCAGCAACTTTGCGATGATGTCGTCGCCCGTCAGAGCCATTAGGGCGCCGTCACTGAATCCGGCCGTTTCCTCCGGTGTTTTGCCGGCGAAGCTCTGGCTTTGCCCAGTCGATACCCCTGAGGTTGCTCCCAACATGAAAGCGATGAGGACCCATCTCTTGCACCGCTCAACCCGGATTGTCACGGCTTACAACCTTCCTTTTCTTTTCACGTTCTTTCGCCCATATTTTCGGTCTGCTGAACGGAAAGTGAAATCATCCGCGCGGTATTGAGACCCGTCACCTCACAATCACGAAGCCCATGTCCTGCATCGCTTAGATATTCAGGCACAAGAGAAAGATATACGTTTTTCTTGGACTTTCCGGCAGTCGGCTTCCCGCTCTCCGTTGTCTTTGAGGGGAAAACAGAAGACTCGCCAAATCGCTCTTTATTCTTGCATCTCCACGTGGCCACACTCCCAAGGGGGCGTGGAGCGAAGGCCTTTGGGGCGTGTCTGCCGTCGGAACCGAGCATCACGACGGATGTGTCACCAGTTTCTGCGAGAATTCAACAACTCTCTCGATCGCGCGGACAACTAATCCAGGCTCGTCTTGCATGATCCAATGATTGCTTTTCTCCGCTGTCACATGCCTTCCAAGAGGTGCGCGCCCAGCCATCGCCGCGTGTTCTTTACTCCGGTGCTCCGGGGCGGTACGCGCGGATAGAATGACCACAGGCTTATCGCAAGCGCTATCGAGTTCACCGATTTGGGCCGCGCTTACAGGAAGGTTTTCCAGTTGACTCGCGATCGTAAGAGCAAATTTCTCCTGAACCCAAAAAACCGAGGCCATGGCTCGCTCGTTTGCCGGCAAAGCCGCAAACCACGGACTGGAAACGGACCCGGACTCCTCGGGGGCGCCTCGACTGATGAGGCGAACGAGGTGACCCGCCATTTGTGCCGCGCGGGTGGTCAGCAGAAAGGCAACGAAACGCAGGATGCCTAGCGGCGAGAGCAGTGCTGCGCGCCGGCACACCTTAGCGCCAATACGAGTGAGCTTGCGATCGTGTTCGGAAGGTGGATTCCACTCTGAGGGAGCAACAGGATCCACGAGGACCATACCCGCTACTTCCTCGGGGAAGCGAGCAGCGAACAAGGGCATGGTCAAACCGCCAAAGGAGTGACCTACCAGGACGTAAGGTGGGGGAATGGCCGCTTGCTGGAGCAACCTATGGAGCTCATCGACGATGCGATCCGCCGTTCGAGGCATCGGACCCAGATCGCTCCAGCCCAGTCCGGCCCGGTCGTAACTGACCACGCGGTAGGATTCTGTCAACTCGCGTTGGAGATTGCTCCAACTCAGCACAGTCGACATGAGCCCCGCTTCCAACACAATCGTAGGGCTGCCCCTTCCCGATTCGAGAAGGTGAAGTCGGTGATGATCTAGATCGACCAATCGGCCTGGCGGCGGAAAGCGCTTGCGGTCGCGCCGTGTTCCTAATGCCTGATAGACCGCGCCCAGCAAAATGGCCGTGCACGCGCAGAAGGCAAACCAAACTACCAAATGAAACAAGGCCGTGACTCCCGTGAGCAAGCCCATATGTGCTTAGATGTCTTGACCTCGGATTTGACTATGCAAATCTTCCGCGACGCGATACGCCACATCGACACAGTCGCCGATGGACCGGCCCCTCAGAAAGTTGCCCGCGAGATAGAGATTCGGAAGCGCGCTCAAAATGCGGTGAATCTCCTCTACCCGCTGCGCGTGTCCCACGTTGTATTGCGGCAGCGCGTGCGGATCTCTCCAGACCAGCCGAGCCACGGGCTCGCTAGAAATGCCTAGGATATGGGTGTTTTCGGCGGCGACAGCTCGTGCACTTTCTTCGTCATTCATCGTTCCGAATGTGCCATTCGTCTCTCTTCCTGCAAAGCTGGTGAACAAAACGGTTCCTTCGGGCGTACGCTCTTTGAACAGCGACGAATTCCAAAATGTGCAAATGGTATGGAGGCCCTCGCGGCGCGGAACCATAAAACCAAATCCATCCAGCCTGTTTGCGACCTTGGACCGCTCGTAGGCCAAGGACACCACGCGGATTGGCGCGTATTCAATGGCTTTAAGGTGCGCGGCAAGTGGAGGAGCGCTCCTCTCTAGCAGTCTCGCAGCAACGTAAGCAGGAACCGCCAGAACCAAATATTGCGCGGTGATTAGCTCGCCGCCGGCCAGGGAGATTTGCCATGCGGGCTTCGATGCCCCTGCGTTTTCCCTTGAAGGCGCGACCGATGCGACCTGCACTTTGTACGAGGCCTCTGCTTTCAACTCTTCCGCGAGTCTTTCCGGAAGCGTTCCCATTCCTGACCGGAACGAGCCCAGAGTTGGCAGTGCGTCCGTAACGTGCAAGCTGCCCTGGTTTGCATCCGCGCGGGAAGCGAAAGGCCGCGAGGAACTGGCTGATTCCATAGCGTCGCGCTTAGACCGGCGCGCACGGAGGGCTCCCCGCACAAGACTACCCTGGCGCCGCTCCCATTCGACCAGGGCGGGAAAAGCACCCTCCATCCCCATTTTGCTCGCATCACCCAAGAAGATTGTGGAAATGAAGGGGTCTACTAAATTGTCCAGGACTTGTGCGCCGAATTTTCGTTGCACGAAATCGGCTAGGCTCTCTTCCTGGTCCGGAGGATGCGAATACCCAAAAGGCTCGCTGAGAATTCGCAGCTTGGATTTGAGTCCGACCAATCGCGTGGTGAACAGGCCCATCGGCGAGAAAGGAGCGGGATGGAGACGGCCGTGTCGGAATACGTATCGCTTGGCTTTGCGATCACCGGCTACAAATTCGTGTTCGAGACGCAAGTCGCGCACCAACTGCCACACGGACGGCGGAAATCGAGGGCACTGCGCCCCGGTCTCGAAGAGAAAGCCGTCTCTCCGGATGGTTCTAATCAGGCCGCCCGCGCGTTCCGCGGCTTCCAGGAGCCGGGGATGGAACCCCAACTGCTTCAGGCGGTGAGCGCAAGCCAGGCCCGAGATTCCCGCGCCGATTACTACGACTTTTTCTTTGTATCCCAGGTCGAGCAAAGTCTATCCAACTGGATGAAGTCACGCACTTGCACGGGCCCAACTTCTTCTGTCAGATAGATGTCTGAAATGGCCTCTGAGTCACTGCTAAATTTCGTTGGAAAATACACGAAAAATGACCGGGAAGTCGCCGTGTGCCAGCGGCGTGGCTATCGCATGGAGAGTTGGACCTATGCGCGGATTATCGGACAGGCGAACCGCGTAGCCAGGGAGCTTGAGGTTCGCGGGTTGGGGAAGGGCGATGCGGCCCTATCGTGGGGCCCCAACTCAGCGGAATGGATCGTCGCGTTTCTCGGATGCGTGCTTCGTGGCGTGGTCATTGTGCCAATCGATGATGGTTCGGCTTTGCAGTTCGCGGAGCGAGTCGCTCGAGAGGTTAAAGCAAAGTTCGTGTTTCGAGCGAATGCGCATCAGGAAATGGACGCCCTTCCTTCCCTTTCCTTTGAATCTCTTGGGGAAATGACTGCAAAACACGATGCCTCTTTTTATCCATCGCCTCAACTGTCGCGTCAAGATACGCTAGAAGTCATTTTTACTTCCGGCACGACCGCCGAGCCTCGCGGCGTGGTGATATCGCACGGAAACATCCTGGCGAACATCGAGCGCCTCGAACTGGAAATCCACAAATACCTTCGCTACGAGCGGCTAGTTCATCCGCTCCGTTTCCTGAATCTGCTTCCCCTGAGCCACGTCTTTGGCCAGATGCTTGGCGTGTTTATTCCGCCGATGCTCCGGGCCACGGTGGTCTTCACCGATTCTCTGAAGCCAGCCGATCTGGTGGATACCATCCGGCAAGAGCGCGTCTCCGTATTGGTCGCGGTTCCGCGATTCATCGAATCCCTTCAGCGGGAAGTGGAACGTTGTGAGGAGCGAGACGGAAGGCTGGAGACATTTCGCAGGAATTTCGCGCAGGCGGAAAAGCAGCACTTTCTTCTCCGTTGGTGGCGATTCCGGCGCATTCACAGGCATTTTGGCTGGAAATTTTGGGCCTTTATTTCCGGCGGAGCCGCTTTGCCGGAGCAAGACGAAACGTTTTGGAACCGCCTGGGATACGCCGTGATTCAAGGATACGGAATGACCGAGACCGCTTCGCTCATTAGCTTGAATCATCCTTTTCGTTCGGCGAGGGGATCGATCGGCAAAGTATTCCCAGGCATGGAGGTTCGTGTTGACGACAACGGTGAGATTCTCGTCCGTGGAGAAGGCGTCGCCAAAGCGTACCAGCACAACGGGCAAGTTCAGTCCTTAGCGGGACCGGATGGATGGTTCCGAACGGGAGACGTCGCCGAGAAGGACGAGAATGGCCGCTTGTACTTCAAGGGCAGGAGGAAGAATGTCATCGTTACGCCGGCGGGCATGAACGTTTACGCGGAAGACTTGGAAAAGGCGTTGCAGCGTCAACCGGGCGTTAGAGACTGCGTTGTAATCGGCCTTGAACGCGGCGGCAACGCCGAACCGTATGCGGTCCTGGTGATGAGTGGCCCCGGCGCGAACGCGGCGTCGGCTGTCGAACGGGCAAATCAAACGCTGGCCGAGTATCAGAAAATCCGCCGCTGGTCTGTTTGGCCGGAACCAGATTTTCCCAGGACTCCAACGCAAAAGCCCATCCTTCCCGCGATCCGTGAGGTGGTCCAAAAGACGGCCGCACTCGGGAAGACCCCGGACGGTGACCCTCTGCCCGGCCTGATCGCGCAAATCACCGGTCGCCCGGTTCAGGCGAACTCCAAAGATACGAACCTGGAGGCTGATTTGCAGCTCTCCTCCCTAGATCGCGTCGAGCTGATGAGCGTTCTGGAGGAGCGATACCAGGTTCACCTGAATGAGGCTCAGTTTGAAGATACTGCAACGATCGGTCAACTCGAGAAACTCATCGCCCAGGGAACGGCTTCAACAACCGAGTATGTCTATCCTCAGTGGCCCCAACACTGGGCCATCACGGCCATTCGGCTTGCCGTCTACTACTTTCTGGCTTGGCCTGCCACTTACCTTCTCGCGGCGCCCCGCATTCGCGGCCGCGAGAATTTGCGCGGATTGCAAGGTCCAGTCCTAGTCGTTTCCAATCACGTCACCTACCTCGACATCGCATGGATTCTACCAGCCCTGCCCGCGCGGATTCGGAACAGGCTGGCGACCGCCATGCGGGGTGAGCGGCTTGCGGAAATGCGCCGGCCGACAAGCACGAAAAGCTTGTTCGAACGCTTCATGGAACGGCTGAGATATTTTCTTGCGCTTAGCCTTTTCAACGTTTTTCCGCTTCCGAGGCAATCCGGTTTTTTGCGGAGTTTCCGCTTCGCAGGAAATCTTGTAGATCGCCGCTGGAACCTTCTCGTTTTCCCGGAGGGCCGAACGACCGAGGACGGCAAAATGGCTCCGTTTCGCTCCGGAATCGGTCTGCTTGCCAAGCAATTGGGCATTCCGGTCGTGCCAGTGTACCTGGACGGGCTGTTTGACCTGAAGCAGGCTGAGCGGATCATCACTCGACCCGGTCATGTGCGCGTGACAATAGGATCGCCTATCCGTTTCTCCCGCGAGGAGGATTCCGACACTATCACCCGCGAACTCGCGCGTAGGGTCCGAGAGCTTCAGCCCGTTTGAGAATACGATGTGCGCTTCGAGGCCAACAGGAGGCGAATCGTCAGGAACAGCACCACAAGAGTGAGAAGGACACCCAGCGAGGCCCATTTTTGAGTCGAAATAAAGTGCTTTGCCGCTGTGCCGTAGCGTGCCCCCAAGAATCCCTCGAACAAAAACAGGCAGCCGCGCCCGAGGAGCGTGCCAACGATAAACGTGGCAAGCGGCACCTGAAAAACGCCTTGAGCCACCACAAAGGGCTTAAACGGCACCGGAAATGGGGCGACTGCAGGAAGAAAGACGCACGCCATGGGGTGCCTCTCGACCAGTTTTCGAATTCTGCCGGGTGGATGGCCCTGGGTCTTGCGGTAATAGACCTGTCCCCCTTTTCGCGCAAGATAATAGATCCACAGGCATCCCGCCACGGAGCCAAGGGCCGCCATCGCCGCGTAAAACGGCATGCGCATCGGATGGAGGCTGGAAAGGTCAAAGAGGATTAGGTCGGTGACTAACGGAAGTGGAACAAACGAAGAATCAATGAACGCCGCAAACAGCAATCCGATTCCGCCCAATGCGGGCAAGCTTGCCATCAACCAAGATTTGAGCCGCACCCAACCCACAATACGACCTACTCGACCGGTCACCTGGTTGTCGATGCCTGTTCGGGAAGTGACAGATAGAATCTCACGAGAGCACTATGCCGGACGGGTTAATGTCCGGCCTTTCGTCCGGCTGTCGAATAGATGCTTCTCGGGCTTAAATGGCTACAAAAAAGTTCCAGGCACAGATCGCGATTTTTTGTCACGCCGGTGGATCTGCTGAATGACTTCACAAATCTCATTTCCAAGGACGGCCCTGGCGATCCCTTTGCGCAGGTCCAGCCGCTGCAAGAGTCCTTCGCTTCGGCTCTCCGGTTGGTTTTGCTGCGTGGGAATCTGCTTTTTACTTCTCGGCCTGCAGCGATACCACCGTGGGCAATGGCGACGTAGTCCTACCGTCGAACTGGCGGATGCTCCGGTCCGCTTGAGAGCATCATCGGCGTGTTGCCGCGGAATATCCTTTGGGGAATCTGAAGCTGGCGCAAAAATTGTCGAGATGACCGCAGACATCTACACCGACACTTCTGCGGCATTGAACCAAGCTAAGGAATTGCTGTGGCTTGACTCGTAACTCTAAAGACCACCCCTCAGCGTAGCGTTATTCCGGTTTGCCTGGTGCAAGCCGATAGATGGTCTCGCGTTCCGCCATTCTGATAGAATCGCAGCCTCTGCCGGAGGTGGTCCTCCATGAAATCGCAAAAGTTTAGCATTTTGCTTGTTGCATTTTTCGCGTTGTGTGCCCTCCTAACAGGAGCTGTGCCGCGCAAACCCGCACAGACGCATATGGCCCTGCAGCCCTTCGCGCAACAAGTGCGTCAAGTCGAAAGCGCGCTGAGGTATTTGGGCCAGCCCCTCGTGGAACAAGATCAAGAGGCCATCAACCGAGCGATCGGCGAAGTCGATGAAGCCACCGCCATCGCCCACTTGGAGCAGGTCCTCGACAAATACACGCTCGCGGTCGTCGACATTAATCCGGAGAGCCGCGTCAAGGTCCAGCCCGGTACCGCAAAACCCGAATTGGTGGAGGCTGGCGCGCGCATCTTTCTCGCGAAAGTCCTCAACCACGCCGGCGTGACCGCCAAGCTCGAGGCGCAAAGTCCCAATGCCCTGCCGGTCCTAGTGCAATCCGACGGAAGCCCCCAGCCGCCCAGGAAAGTTGCGCCCGAAGACGTCCGCGACCGCTGGATGGATCTCGAGCTATACGACAAAAATCCCATGTCGCCGCGGCTTTCCGGCCTACCACTGGAGTATCGGATTGTGACCATCTACAGCCGCGATTCCGGGCAGCGTTCGGCAGAGATTAGTTTCAATGTCGGGCAAGGCACGCAGGACCTTGGCTTTCGCAGCGATATCACCGTCGTGTTTACGGCTTTGCCCGCGCATACGCTCCGGCTGGAGGTGCGAGACGAGCACGGCGCCCCGACGATGGCAGCGTTCACTATCCGCGACCGGTTAGGCCGCTTGTATCCCAATCCCGCGAAACGCCTCGCGCCCGATCTGTTCTTCCAGGCGCAGGTCTATCGCGCGAACGGAGACACCGTTCGAGTTCCGGCAGGCAGCTACACGGTGACGGCTTCGATGGGTCCCGAATACCAGCCTCAAACCAAGCAGGTCGAAGTAACTGCCGCAGGCACTAGCGAAGTTTCTTTTGCCATGCAGCGCTGGATCGATCCCCCGAAATACCATTGGTACTCCGGTGATCATCACGTGCATGCAGCCGGCTGCTCGCATTATCAAAATCCGACCGAAGGCGTGCAACCGGATGATATGGTGCGCCAAATCCAAGGCGAGAAACTGAACGTCGGCGCGGTCCTTACTTGGGGCCCCTGCTACTACTATCAAAAACAGTTTTTCAGTGGCCAAGACCATCCTCTATCGAAGCCCGACGGATTGATGCACTACGATCTGGAAGTTTCCGGATTCCCTTCAAGCCATGCCGGACACTTGGTGCTGCTCGGGCTCACCAATCAGGATTATCCGCATTGCGTTCGCATCGAACAGTGGCCAACGTGGGATCTACCGATTCTGCGCTGGGCCAAATCGCAAGGCGCTATGACCGGCTTTGCTCACTCCGGCTGGGGACTCGAGTCCAAGTCGCGCGAGCTGCCCAACTACCAAGTTCCCGGCTTCGACGGAATCGGCGCCAATGAATACATCGTGGACGTCACGCATCCCGACGCGGTCGATTTCATTTCTACGATGGACACGCCTTATCTGTGGGAATTGAACATTTGGTATCACACCCTGAATGTGGGATTCCGCACGCGAATCTCTGGGGAGACCGATTTCCCTTGCATCACGGATGCACGCGTAGGTCAGGGGCGCATCTACGCCAAAGTGGATGGTCCGCTTAGTTACAGCGGCTGGCTGGAGGCGATCCACAACGGGCGAAGTTACGTCTCCGACGGCAGAAGCCACTTGATGGATTTTGCCGTAAATGATTTGGAAGTCGGCAGCAAGGCAAGCGAGGTAAAGCTCGCACAAAAGGGCACTGTCCGCGCCCGCGTGAAAGTCGCGGCTTTTCTCAATCCCGTCCCACTCGATTCCGACAATATTCCCTCCGATCGCGGAAAGCAGTACTGGAAGGCGGCGCTGACAGGCGCCTCTGAACCTGGCAACATCCGCGACCGCCCCATCGATCAAAACCCGTATTGGCACATCGAGCGAGCGCGCATCGGCAACACCCGTCAAGTGCCAGTCGAGTTGGTCATGAATGGCAAACCCATCGCTCGGAAAGAAATTCTTGCGGACGGCACCATCCAGGACGTCAGCTTTGACGCTCTGGTCGAGCGCAGCAGCTGGCTCGCTGTGCGCATCTTAGGCTCTTCGCATACGAACCCCATCTTTGTTTTGGTGGATGGCAAGCCCATTCGCGCTTCACGCCAGAGCGCGGAGTGGTGTCTGGCTGGCGTGAACCAGTGCTGGACTCAAAAAGCCCCGAAAATTTCCAAGGCCGAAC
>WNGJ01008654.1_pt1 | contig 13218 bp, 15 predicted proteins | sample 5400611 | NCBI WGS metagenome assembly WNGJ01 (sample SAMN13153375, study PRJNA577476) | soil metagenome | isolation source: 40 cm soil or saprolite under Garry oak tree replicate 1 | place: USA:California | collected 2016-06-15
TACCCGTTTCACGAACTCGCTGAACGACTGAGCGGTTTGGGGTGCGGCGATATGTCTCCGCCTTTAATCGCGGATGTCCGCCCACGTAAGATTCAGTGCATTCGTTCGGCTTGAACGGGAAACAAGGATCACAACACGAAGAAAGGACCAAAATGAAAAACGATAAACTAAATGGAAAAGTTGCGGTAGTAACGGGAGCGTCGAAGGGAATTGGCACAGACATCGCCAAACAATTCGCAGCCGAGGGTGCGGCTGTGGTCGTCAATTATGCGTCCGATAAGCAAGGCGCGGATCGCGTGGTCGACGACATTACCAAACGGGGCGGCAAAGCTCTTGCGGTGCAGGCAAATGTCGCGAAGCGATCAGAAGTTGAGCGACTCTTTGCAGCGGCGGAGAAAGCGTTCGGCAAAACCGACGTTCTGGTCAATAACGCCGGCGTGTATGAATTCATGCCTTTGGAAGAAGTCACCGAGCAGCAATTCCATCGAATGTTTGATACAAACTTTCTCGGAATGCTCCTCGTCACTCAGGAGGCGCTGAAGCATTTCAATCCTGATGGAGGGAGCATCATCAACATCGGCTCGCTCGCCAGCGTCCTGACTCCACCGACCGGTGTAGTTTACAACGCAACGAAAGGTGCCGTCGACGCGATTACGCGAACGCTGGCTAAAGAACTTGGTCCGCGCAAAATCCGCGTGAACGCAATCAGGCCCGGCATGGTGATTACAGACGGAGTGATTACCGCCGGAATTCATGAAAGCGAGTTCCGAACAATGTTGGAATCGCAAACACCGCTCGGTCGTGTTGGTCAGACAGACGACATCGCGCCTGCTGCAGTATTTTTCGCATCGGATGATTCAAAATGGATTACCGGCGAAACGTTAACCATCGCAGGTGGTCTACGTTAAGGGTTGCCTAACGAACAACCGAATACAGAAAGGAAAACAGGTCATGCCGTACGTAACTGTTGGGAAAGAGAACGGAGCTAACATCGACATCTATTACAAAGACTGGGGTAAAGGTCAGCCCATCGTGTTCAGCCACGGCTGGCCACTCAGCGCGGACGATTGGGACCCGCAAATGCTCTTCTTTCTCTCCAAGGGCTATCGGGTCATCGCCGTTGATCGGCGCGGACACGGCCGCTCGACTCAGACCGATGGCGGCCATGATATGGATCACTATGCCGACGATCTGAAGGCCGTGACGGACCAGCTCAATCTGAAGGATGCAATTCACGTCGGGCATTCGACCGGCGGCGGCCAGGTGGTGCGTTATCTCGGCCGTCATGGCGATAACAACGTGGCGAAGGCGGCAATCATCAGCGCGGTACCGCCGCTCATGGTGAAGACCCCGGGCAATCCGTTAGGCCTGCCTAAGTCAGTGTTCGACGGTCTCCAAGCCCAACTCGCTGCGAATCGGGCGAAGTTCTATTACGACCTGCCGGCTGGCCCGTTCTACGGGTTCAACCGTCCCGGCGTAAAAACGATCGAGCCTGTCGTTTGGAACTGGTGGCGCCAGGGCATGATGGGCGGTGCCAAGGCGCACTATGACGGCGTCGTCGCATTCTCGCAGACCGACTTCACCGAGGATTTGAAAAGGATTTCGGTACCGGTCCTGATCATGCATAGCGAGGACGACCAGATCGTGCCCTATCAGGCCGCCGGTCCGCTATCGGCTAAGCTTCTCAAGAATGGCGCACTGAAAACATACAAGGACTACCCGCACGGCATGATCACGACGCAAGCCGACGTCATCAATGCCGACCTGCTCGCGTTCATTAAGGCCTAACCACGATGAGCATAAGTATTCGAAACCGCTTACCCGGTACAATTGAAAAAATCGTTTCGGACAAAGTTATGTCAGAAGTTGTCATCCGAACTGCGGCCGGAATCGTAACGTCCATTATCACGACCGGGTCAGTGGAGCGAATGAATCTGAAAGAAGGCGACAATGTTTTTGCGGTAATGAAGGCGACGTCAGTATCGGTGGAAAAGGGATAGTCGTTAGGTTTAATACGTGTTGTCCTCCGCTGTAGTGGCGTAAACGGCGTCCTTGGCGATGTTGGTCGCGTGATCACCGACGCGTTCAAAACAGCGCGAGATGCTCAATGCGCTCCAATTGCGCGTTCGAGCATGTAGCCGATCAAGGCGGTGGCCGGTAGGGTGAAAATCCAGGCCCACACAATTCGTTCCACCACGGTCCAGCGGATTCCAGTAAAACGTTTTACCGCACCGACACCCATGATCGAAGTGGAAATTACGTGTGTGGTTGAGAGTGGAATGCCATAGTAACTCGCACCTTGAATGATTAGCGCGGCGGTGGTTTCGGCGGCGAAACCATGGACCGGCTGCAGTTTCACTACACGATGACCGAGCGTGCGAATGATGCGCCAACCGCCAGCCGCCGTTCCCGCGGCCATGGTAAGAGCGCATAAAGCGATCACCCATACAGGGAGCGCGAACGATGGCGTTTTCAGAAAATCGAGCCAGCGCGGTAAGCGATCGAAGCTGCCCGCCCTTGTTCCGGTAAACAGCGCCAGTGTGATGATGCCCATCGTTTTCTGGGCATCGTTTGTATTGCGGCGTGAAGCGATGCACGGCGATAAGCAACAAAAACATAAAGAGCGCGCCGAACACGAAGCCGGCCACCGGCGACGCGATCATAGGCAGGACAACCTTCGGCCACACACCTTCATGCCATTTAATTACTGACCACTCGCCCCTTGCGGCAGCGAGTGCGGCGCCGCAAAGTCCGCCGATCAGCGCGTGACTTGAACTTGATGGTAAGCCCAACCACCAGGTGGCAATGTTCCAGCTAAAGGCGGCTATCACCGCACAGAGCACAGTCGCCATCGTGACCACCTCGGTATCCACTAATCCTTTGCCAATCGTGGAGGCAACGGCCCCGCCGAACAACGCTCCTGTAAAATTGAAGAATGCAGCCATGGCGATCGCCTGGCGCGGTGTTAGTACTCGCGTCGAGACGACGGTGGCGATCGCGTTTGCCGCGTCGTGGAAGCCGTTGCTGTATTCGAAAATGACAGCGGTCAAAACGACCAAAATGAGCGTGAGCACGCGGTCCGTTTGCTACGCGTATTTCAACGCCACCTGTACGATGATGTTCCCTGCGTCGCGGCAGCGATCGATCACCTTTTCCAAGAGCCCGTAAAGATCGTGCAGAAAAATAATCTGCTTAGGATCGTGATTGCCTTTGAAAAGGTCGCGCAGCCGCTCCAGTTCGAGCTTGTCGGCGTCGCCTTCGATGCCTTGGAGCTTGGCGTTCATCTCGCGCGCGGTGCGTGCGCCGATCCCATGGCGCAGTTGTTTCACCATCGCTAGCACCATTTCGGCGGCCTGATCGAGCAGCTCAACTTGCTTACCAAAACTTTGTCCCGCCAAATCTTCGGGGCAGATTAAGATGCGTTCGCCAATTTTCTCGACGGTTTTTGGTATTTTATAAAGCGCGGCGGCCAGCTCTTGAATGTCTTCCCGCTCGAAAGGGGTGACAAACGTTTTGGAGAGTTGCTCGGTTAATTCCTGCGTGATCCGTTTGTCCTCACGCCGGCTGTGGGCGAATTGCTCCAAATTTTCCGGCGTGTCATGCTGTTCGAGCTTTTGCAACAATCCGATAAGTTGATGTACGCTGGTGTCCGCCTGCTGCGCACTGGCTTCGAGCAAATCGTAAAACTTTTCGTCGCGCCCGATCAGCTTTCGAATAGAAAACATGACTTGTTCAGTCGTACTCGACCGCGTTCATTGTTGCAACGCCAGAACTGCGTTCGCGCAGTGCCGCATAAGGGGCCAAACACCCTAACCGAAGAAATTTTCGCCAGGTCATGTGCCCGCTTGCATAAACATTTCTCTCAGGGAAGTCTAAATAAACTGATAGAAAGAAAACATTATGGCCACAAACGATAAATCTACAGAGTCTGTCTACAGAGTGACTGAAGTCATCGGAACCAGCGCCCAGTCGTGGGAAGATGCGGCGAAGACTGCGGTGCAGACCGCTGCGGGAACGCTACGCGATCTGCGCATTGCCGAGGTTGTAAAAATGGATGTCAAAATTGAGGACGGCAAAGTCATCGAGTACCGGACGCGTTTACAATTGTCCTTCAAGTACGAAAGCTAGGCCGGACGCACAGGGGCGCGGTCGGAGCCGGATCCAATCCGATCATCGAGCATGAGTGTGATGGACAACCAGTTTCCTGCACATCTACACAATCATTCATGTACTGATCAATCTGTTCGGAACTTTATCGGGCTTCGCCGTTTTGTTTGGCATGCTAGCGGGCTAGCGACTTGATGGGTGGACAAAATGGTTTCCGATCGCAACCGATCCGTACGACTTGAATCCAAAAAAAACTAACCGAAGGAATGGCTATCGCCGTCGGCGAATCTGGACGCATCTGCCACTTGCTTTCCGTTTTTTCTAGAGCGAGTTAATAAAACCGCAGCTGCTGTAGCGACGACCCTGTGGGCCGTTTCCTCTAAGCATGAAAAGCAGCGGCGGGCGAGCCGGCCACAGGCCGGTGGCTACAACAACTGCTATGGTGATTGATTCGAAAGTGCCATGAAACGTCCACGCGAGACCGACACGCTCTTCACTCTCCGACAATCGGCAAAGCCGAAACCGATGAACGCGATCGAAAAGCTTATCCAAGACGCGCCAGACCGCGAGCTTTGTCGTATCAACGCCCTCGCTTTCGCCGCCAAGCATCAGCTCGATGAGGACGAGGTGATTGCAGCTTTCCTTCACGGTGCGCGACTCGGCATTTTCGATATGTCCTGGAACATCCTTTGTCCCGCTTGCGGTGGCGTGCTCGATTCAGGCGCGTCGCTTAAGACCGTGAAGCAGGCCGAATATAGGTGCGTCCTTTGCGCTGTGGGATGCGAACCGACGCTAGACGACATTGTCGAGGTTACGTTCACCATTAGTCCGCGGGTGCGGAAAATCGCCGCGCACGATCCCGAGACACTGCCCTGGATCGAATACTACAGACAGATCTTTTGGAGTTCCGGAGTCGATTTGCCGGATGACGGGGCATTGGGAAAATGGGTTAAGGACACCACTCTCGACACCCTCGAGCTTTCACCGGGCGAAAAAGTGGTGCTCTCGCTCCAGTTCGGTGACCCAGGGACGAAATTCGCGCGATCGATTGGAACGTCATGGGAAGGATATGTGATCGTGTTCGATCCGGTGCTTCACATGTCGCAGCATATCGAGGTCAAAGGCGAGGCTGCGCGTGAAAGCCAATCGCTCTCCTTCATCATGACCAGAGATCACGCGCCGGACGTGACTATTCAGATGCGTCCTGGCCCTGTGCAGATGACGTTAGAGAACCGCTCAAATGTCCGCACGTTGCCGGGCATTTGGGTTGTTAGCGACAAGGTTCACGAACTCGTCACCAAACGTCGTCCCTTTTTGACTGCGAAACGTCTTCTGACCAACCAAACATTCCGCGATATTCATGGCACCGATGCACTCGACGTGGATCAAAGGCTTAAGATTACGAGTCTCACCTTTCTGTTTACCGATCTCAAAGGTTCGACAGAACTCTACGAACGAGTTGGAGATCTGGCCGCGTACGATTTGGTGCGCGCTCATTTTCGGCTCTTGAATAAAATCGTCGCGGCGGAAAGAGGCGCGGTGGTAAAGACAATCGGTGACGCCGTGATGGCGACGTTCCCGACGCCAGACCGTGCGATGGCAGCTGCGCTGAAGATGCGAGAAGCTTTGAAGGACTTGAAAGAGGATTTGCTGCTTAAGATCGGCATCCACGAGGGCCCTTGTTTGGCAGTTTCGCTAAACGACAGGCAGGATTATTTCGGACGTACCGTAAACATCGCTGCGCGTGTCCAGGGACTTGCGACGTCACGCTCCATCTTCGCGACGAGACGGGTGGTTACTGACAGCGAAGCGTCTAAACTGTTGCAATCAAATGGCATTGCCCCCGCCCCAGAGAAGCGCTCACTCCGCGGCATTGCCAAACAAGTCGAGATTTTCGAAATACCCTGAGTCGGCGGATAAGCGGTTTGTGAATGGTTTGCCCGAAAACGTCGGCGGCATGGGATATCCTGTGTGATGGACAACAAGATTCGCGGACTTCATCACGTTACTGCGATCGCGAGTGATCCGCAGCGAAACCTCGATTTTTATGTCGGGTTGCTCGGGCTGCGATTCGTCAAACGTACTGTCAATTTCGACGACCCGGGATCGTACCATTTTTACTTCGGCGATCGACGCGGCACGCCCGGAACAATCCTGACATTTTTTCCGTGGCCGGGAGCGCGACGCGGAATTCGCGGCACGGGCCAAATCGAAGCGACGGCATTCGCGATCTCACCGGATTCAATTCGGTATTGGCTGGAGCGTTTGAAACAGCAGCACGTAACGGCGGAGAGAACATCCACTCGTTTCGGTGAAGAGGTGATCCGGTTAATTGACCCTGATGGCCTTCTGATCGAGCTGATTGCTGCAGCGGCAGGCGTGTCGCCTGCAAACATTGAGCCGTGGCCGCAAAGCCCCGTTCCAGCAGAGCATGCGATTCACGGCTTTCACAGTGTGTCCGCCGCGTTGGAAGGTTACGAAAGAACTGCGCGGCTAGTGACCGAGAGCTTCGGCTATCGTTTGGTTGACGAATCCGGCAACCGGTTTCGGTTTGCCTCGCCGGACGAATCTGTGCCGGGCCGAATCATTGACCTGCTTTGTCAGCCCGACACCGCGGTGGGTCGCGTCGCGACTGGTTCAGTACATCACATTGCCTTTCGAACAAAGGACGAGGCCGAACAGCTCCAGTGGCGCAAGCATCTCGTCGATCTTGGCTACAACGTGACACCCGTGATCGATCGCACTTATTTCCATTCAATTTATTTCCGAGAACCCGGCGGTGTGCTGTTCGAAATCGCGACTGACCCGCCTGGTTTCACGTTCGACGAAAAAGTGGAAGAACTCGGCAGGCATTTACGCCTACCGCCGTGGATGGAGTCATCTCGCTCACAGATTGAAGAAATCCTGCCACGAATCGAAGTGCCACCGACATCATGAGGCCGGAGCCTGATTTCATTCACGAGTTCATTCCGGGCGACTCGCCGCGCACACTCCTGCTTCTGCACGGCACGGGTGGAAATGAACGTGACCTTATTCCGCTTGGACGTGAGCTTGATGCGAAGGCCGCGTTGCTAAGCCCGCGCGGAAAAGTTCTGGAAAATGGAATGCCGCGGTTCTTTCGGCGATTGGCCGAAGGTGTGTTCGATTTGGAAGATTTAAAATACCGTACGAACGAGCTGGCGGACTTTGTTACAGCCGCCGCTCAACATTACGGGTTCCCTACTGATCGGTTAGTTGCCGTCGGTTATTCAAACGGCGCCAACATCGCCGCTAGCATGCTACTACTGCGGCCAGAGCTGTTGCCCACTGCAACCTTGTTTCGCGCAATGGTTCCCCTCCATCCGGAGAAGGAACCAAATCTTTCCTCTGTACGCGTTTGGATCGGCGCCGGTGATCAGGATCCGATCGTTCCTGCGTCCGAGACGAAACGCCTGGCAGAACTTCTTCGTCGCGTAGGCGCAGACGTGACAATTCATTTCGCCAAGGCAGGGCACGGTCTGACTAATAACGAGCTTGAAGCAGCGGGTCATTGGGTTGGAGAGCTCAAGCCATAGCATTGCAGGCATGAAAATAACTCGACTCAGGAACAGTATGATCCTCGGTCAAGCTCAAACGGAAGAGAGTGTGGCTTGCCATGGCAAAATGGAGATTAGAATCACGAGGGCAAAATGGCGAGTTATTCACCTAACGAGAAAGAGATAAGCCGCGGCAGAGTGTCGCGGCAAACACGCTGAAGTCGCTTCGAAATGGGGTCGCGAGCTTCATCGACTAGTAAGGTTTGATCTACTCATGAAGCAAACGCCCCTAGATAGTATCCTATCACCGCTGCAATGGCTAAACAGGCGAGACCGAAGTAAATAAATCTGCGATTGGTCGGCCTTTCAGGCCAGTGCGATATAGCTAAAGAAAGGCCGCGGAATCGATAAGATCCGACTTCGCTGAGAGAATAAATGAAGCCGTGCCACCAGCCCTTCTGCCGCTCCCCCTCGCAGGCTTGACGAGTGGTCTCAAGCTCCGCTTCGCTCGGAGTAACCAGAGTCGTAAACCCGGCGAAGACAAACGCGCATCCAAGCACCGTAACGTGTATGCCGATAATGAGCCAAACAGTGCGCATGGGGAGCGTACCCAGGACCTACCTATGATTAGACGAGACTTCGTAATTAAAGACGAACATTTTTCCTCTAATTCGTAGTCGTTGGATGAAGTGCAAGCACGGCAAGCATCCGGCCGGTTTTACCTTTCTCGGCGCGATAGGAATAGTAGCGGTCCAGATCGCAGGCGGTGCAGATTCCGGAGTCGTGGATTTGTTGAATGCCCAACGCACGACATTGCCGGACGATTTCGGCAGCGAAATCGACTTCATAGTGCGGCGGGCGAATGCAGGGACTGAGTTGCACGATCATCTCCGCAGGATCGGATCCGAAGCGATCAATCATTTCGTGAATGGCATTGGTGACGACGCCGAGCTCGGTGCCTTTGCGTCCTGAATGCACAAGGCCGATGGCAGGCGTTGTCGGATCTACGATGTAAACCGCGCAACAGTCGGCGACGTAAATGCCGAGCGCGATACCGCGCTGATTCGTGATAATGCCGTCGCACGCCGGGAATTCGCGGCCCGGTAGGGACGCCGCTCTGCGGCGTCCGCGGTCGGCGCGGAGCGCCGACCCTACCTCGATCACGGTGATTTTGTTTCCGTGAACTTGTTCCGCGGCAAACAGCGGCCAATCGCCGATACCGATTGCGTTGCGAATTTCTCGATGAGCGGCGTCGAGCCGCTTCAGGACCTCGGCCTTGTCATGTGAGACATCGATGCCGGGAATTCTTTGCGTGAAAACGTGACGACAGCTCCCAATCGCGCTCAGTGCCGGAAATTGTTCGAAAGGCGAATGCATCAACAAAACTGCAACACCGCTCGGTGATTGTCATCCTGAGCAAAGCGCTGAAACGAAATGCGAAGGATGAGGCCAAGCTTTCAAACTTCTCTGATTGTCGCCTTACTGAAGTTCGTAAAATGATCAGAGATCCTTCGCTTCGCTCAGGATGACAAATGATGAGGCGGGGAGCTTAGACGTTGTTTATTTGGAGCTTGTCCTTCGAGTGCTAGTAGAGACGCGTTCTTCCCCGGTTTCTTTTGGTTTGCCCATGGCATCCACGTCGCTGCCGGTGTAGTAGGTCTTTGTTTTCGTGGCGCGCGGGGTGAGATTCGCGAACATCTCCGAGTACCTGCTCTGTGCGCCGGTGGCGCGATCGAATTCCGCCAACGACGAATTATATCCAAACAGCGCTTGTAAACGCGTCGATTGCGCTGTGAGCAATTGCACGGTCGCGTTCAGCACATCCAACTGAACTCCCGCGCCCGCGTCGAGGCGCGCCTTTGCCAGCCGCAACGCTTCGTCAGCTAACTCGACGTTTTTCTCCTGGCTTGTAACCAACTCCTCGTTCTGCTGCAAATTTGAATAAGCTTGCTGTATCTCGAGTTCCACCTGCCGAACATCGTCGTCGTAAGTGATTTTTGTTTCGGAAAGGAGCGCGCGTTGCTGGATAACCTGACCGGCGATCGCGCCGCTGTCCCAGATTGGAAGACTGCCCTGGACCAGTGCGGTCCAACCTTTTGAAATATCATGCCAGCTCGAGTTGATCGGATCGCTGACCCATTCGCCGCCACCGGTCGTGGTGATATTGGGAAGATATTGGCCTGCTGCCGCGCGCACTTGCTGAAGTTGGTTCAAGACATTTGCCCGCGCCTGCTTGAGAAACGGACGCCGCTCTTTTCCCATCTCGATCGCATCGGCCAGCGCGATGCTGCGGGGGTTGTATGGCATTTCACCGACCACTTCCAAAGGCGGGTTTTCACCCCGCCGCGGTTGGAAGTAGAGACCGAGTGTTTTGGCTAGCTGCAACTTCGATATTCGCAAATTGTTCTGGGCAGTAATCAGTTGCGGAATTTGGTTGTGCAGCTGCACATCCGCTTGCAACACATTGAACCGTGGAACTGTTCCCGCTTCAAACCGGTTCTGCTGGTCCTTCAACTGAGCTTCCAAAAGACGCACATTTTGTTCGTTCACACTGACGAGCTCGCGATTAACAATGATCTGGTAGAACTGCGTCTTCACCGTAGCGATCAGTGAATCCAGAACATTGCGGAAAGCGAAGTAGGCGCTGTCGCGCTGAAAAAACGTGCCGCGGATTTGATTGAAAGTTGTGCCGTTAAAAATGAGTTGCGTCCCCGTAACGCTGATCGCGTAGGAGATATCGCTCACCTCAACATTTGTGGCGCCTGGTGTCGCCGTCGGCGCGGCCAACGGCGCCTGGAAATCCCTGACTTGGGATGGCAATCCTTCCATCAGAGATGCGCCTGATCCGCCCGTTGAAGATCCGCTCGTTGTAGTCGTGGTGTTTCCAAGGATTCGAGCGGCGGTAAGGTGCGGATCGGTCCATTGAAAATTGGCGTTCGCATTGATCTGCGGCAGCGCCTGCGCACGGACCTGGATAATCACGCCTCGGGTGCGTTTGATCTCTTGCTCTGCGTTCAGAAGCGTGGGGTTGCGTTGCAGCGCCGTCAGGATGGCTTGTTCCAGCGTAAAGGTAGGCACCTTGCCTGCCGATGTTGTCGCGCGCCGAGACGCTCTTTCGCTGCCGTTTGTTCCTTCGGTGCCAGCGAAACCAGAGCCGCCGAAAATGAAGGCTGCAAGAATCCCAACGCAAAGAAAAAATCTTCTCATACAACGTTAGCAATTAGACGCAGAAAGGCCGGCGCGTGGATTCAACGCAGTCTCATAACACTTCAGCCAACCAAAGAAAAATCATTTCGACTGGCAATAATCGTAAATTTTGCTGTAAATGCGGAGCCACGCTTTTTGCTCGTCCGGTGTGAGGTGGTTCAGTATTTTCATCAAGTTGCCCACCATTTCCTCACGAATGCGCTGCACAAGAGTGGAGCCTTTCGCTGTGATGCAGACCATCACTTTGCGGCGGTCATCTCGGGCGGCCGAGCGTATGACGTAGCGTAGGTTCTCCAGGCGCGCCACTAGTCCGCTGGCCGCTGCCGTGGTATGCCCCATCTTCTTGGCGATTTCGGACATGGTAAGCACTTCTTTGCGGTCGAGATAAGCGAGAAGAAAAAATTGCGCGAACGACACGTTACCCGGCGCGAGTTGCTTGCACAGGCGCAGCACAAAACAGCGCTGCATTTCCAGAATGATATTGGAAAGCCGTTCGGCATCCGCACGAATTTCATCGGTCGGACTTCGTGCAAACGCGGTAACCGGTCCCGTGCTCAAGGCGATAAAACTAGAAATGCGCGCGCGACCTGTCAATTCCCGCCTGGGACGAACGAAATCCGTGAGTCACAAGCCATCTGATCACTGTCATTCTGAGCGACGTGAAGAACCTCTGAGTTTTTGGAACTGATCCTGTGCAGGCATAGCCAGAGATGTTTGAAAGCCTGGCCTCATGCTGCGCATTTCGTTGCAGCGCTCTGCTCAACATGACAACGCCATTATGATATGGCTCACCAATCCCAGATTTGCACGTCAAGCATTTCATCTGCTTTCAGTGACTCCCCCACTCCGATCCGCAGCAGCGCATTTGCCTGCTTTAAACCAAAAAGCGCGTGCGATTCCTGACGACCGACCGGCGTGAATCTTCCGCGCTCGAGTTTCCCGCGGATGTAATGCGGTCGATCCCCGTCGTTCGTTAGGCCAACCGCCAACTGCGCGGGAACTTGCGGCAGCTCGAGATTGGTCGCGCCCATCATTCTCAAAATCGCCGGGCGCACGAACTGCAAAAATGTCACGAACGCCGACACGGGATTTCCCGGCAATCCAAACACGAAACAAGCGCCAATATTGCCAAATAGAAATGGTTTTCCTGGTTTAACCGCCACGCGCCAGATTTCGATTTTCGCTCCGAGCTCGCATAACACCTTCTTCACTAAATCATGGTCCCCGACCGAAACGCCGCCGCTTATAATCAGGACGTTATTCCTGATTCCCCGTTTGATTGCCTCGCCTAACGACTCGCGATCATCACGACAATGTTCCACGGCAGTCGCGCTCACGCCGATGCCGTGCAGGAGCGCGCTGAGCAAGGCGGAATTGCTGTCGTAAATTTGGCCCCCCTGAAGCTCTTGGCCCGGGTTCACCAGCTCGTCCCCGGTGGAAATGATTGCCGCAGTCGCTTCGCCGCCAACGATCACATCGGCAAAACCCTGCGACGCCAGTAAAGCAATCGTCGCCGGCCGAATTCGTTCGCCCCTCTGTAAAATGATCTGTCCTTCTGCCAAATCGCACCCGCGCCGGCGGACGAAATCGCCAGCCTCAACATCCACATTCAGGATGATGTCAGTGTCGTCGCGCGTCACATCCTCCTGCATCACGATGGCGTCTGCCCCTTCCGGAAGAGGCGCGCCGGTAAAAATTCGAGCGGCTTCACCACGACCGACCCGCAGCTTCCGATCAGGGCCGGCAGGCTGCTCTCCAGTCACGCGCAGCCGCCCGCCTTTGTTGCACCAGCTCGCTACGACGGCGTAGCCGTCCATTGCCGAATTATCAAACGCGGGCAGCGACAACCGCGCGAAATAATCTTGCGCTGCAAAACAATCGAGTGCGTTTGCGAGTGGAACAGTTCGTTCGCCCAGCGGCCTGACCGCCTCCAAGATCCGCCTGCGCGCTTCTTCCTCACCGATCATCACAAGATCTAATCAGTTGGCAATGGACAATTGGCAACTCCGATGAAAATCGCGAGCACGCGACGAAATCGGTATCGGCCGTTGCAAATTGCCGATTGGAAAGCTGAAATTCCCGGCGATATTCTCAACTCGCGTCTGTAGCCACGCGCCTGCGGCGCGTCGCGAACGGCCCACAGGGCCGTGGCTGCAATTTTGGTGAGGTGGCTGAGTGGTCGAAAGCAGCGCTTTGCTAAAGCGCCGTAGCCCAAAAGGCTACCGAGGGTTCGAATCCCTCCCTCACCGAGTTGAAAACGAGGCGAGGGAAGTCAACAAGTCGGGCACATTATAGGATCACTAGCGGAAGCGTAATCCCTCCCTCACCGAGTTATTGAGCATCAATGACTTACGCATTTGCACTCTAAGGCGCATAACACTTATGCGTA
>WNGJ01005603.1_pt1 | contig 13216 bp, 13 predicted proteins | sample 5400611 | NCBI WGS metagenome assembly WNGJ01 (sample SAMN13153375, study PRJNA577476) | soil metagenome | isolation source: 40 cm soil or saprolite under Garry oak tree replicate 1 | place: USA:California | collected 2016-06-15
TGCGATTTCTGCTGTCCGATCGCATCGATCTCCTGAAGGACACCAACGTCGTGAGCGTGACGTCCGACGAGGTCTATATCAGCGTCACCATCGAGGAGAAGCAGGCGCTGATCGGCACCAGCCGCCTGATGCTGATGCTCGGCGCCAAGGATGGCCAGCTCAAGCAGTGGACGGTGACCGACCCGCAGGGCTATGACACCACGGTAGCGGTCTACAATCTGGATTCTTCCAAGAAGGTCGATCCCAGCATGTTCAAGATCGATTTTACCAATTACATGACGCCGCCGGGCTGAAAATCATTCTTGATTGCGGGGCAGGAACGTGCGTCATCAACGGCACGTTCCAGATCGTGATCCGATTTGATTGAATCGGATCATGATCTCAGTTCCTTATCTGGGCAGACTTTTCGGAAAACCGGCTTCCACTTTTCCGGATCATGCTCTAATGCATTTCCGGGCCCCATGCGCTTTTCGCTAACAACATGGAATATCAATTCGGTGCGGCTGCGCATCGACATCGTCGCCAAATTCCTCAAATCGGTGCGGCCGGATGTGCTGTGCCTGCAGGAAACCAAATGCATCGACGACGCCTTTCCGCTGAAGCGTTTCAAGCGCCTCGGCTATGAGCATGTCGCGCTGAACGGGCAGAAGGGCTATCACGGCGTCGCCGTGGTTTCGAGGCTGCCGTTCGAGGCCACGGACATCCGCACCTTCTGCGACAAGATCGATTCGCGTCACATCTCGGTCGCGTTCGGCGAGAGAGCGCAGCTCGCGAAGCCGCTGGTGCTGCATAATTTCTATGTTCCGGCCGGCGGCGACATTCCGGATCCCGCGCTCAATCCGAAATTCGAGCACAAGCTGCAGTTTCTCGACGAGATGAAAGCATGCGAGCCGCTGCATCCGCGGGGCGACGACCGCCATATCCTGGTTGGCGACCTCAATGTTGCGCCGCACGAGAACGACGTCTGGTCGCACAAACAATTATTGAAAGTGGTGTCGCACACCCCGATCGAATGCGAGAAATTGCTGGCGGCGCAGACCCACGGCGAATGGGTCGACGTCGCCCGCGAGCGCATTCCGCTTTCGGAGAAAGTCTATACGTGGTGGAGCTACCGTGCCGCGGACTGGACGGTGGGCGATCGCGGCCGAAGGCTCGATCACATCTGGGTATCGCCCGCGCTGAAAGAGGCTGTGAGCGATTTCAAGATCACAAGGGATGCGCGCGGCTGGCAGCGTCCGTCCGACCACGTACCGGTGACGGTGACGCTAGAGGTGTGAGCCTCACTGTCATTCCGGGGTGCTCGTGAAACGAGCGAAGCCGGAGTCCAGAAGTTACCCACGCGAGATTCCGGGTTCGCGCTAAGGCGCGCCCCGGAATGACGCGTCAAATACTCAGCTTTGCGCCCGCCATCAGGAGATCGCTGGCGATCTGGCTGGTGCGGCCGGCGAATTCGTCGCGGAGTCGTCGCGCGGCGGCCGGATCGCTCTCCAGCACGCGCTGAAACAGACTGCGCGCGATCCGGATTACCGAGGAGTGTTCCAGCGCGGTCGCGGTAGACGGTCGTTGCATCGCGACCACGAGCGCAAGTTCACCGATCAATGCGCCGGGCCCCGCGACGATTTCGGAGCCACCACCATCCTCCAGCCGGAACGCGCCGCGCTGAACGATAAATCCCGCGTCCGCGTCGTCCCCTGCGCTGAAGAGCAGATCGCCGCGCGCGACGTCGCGCTGCTCGGAGCCGATCGCCAGCATGCGCAATGCTGCCGTTCCCAACAGGCGCAATGTCGGGACACGATCGAGCAGGGCAACATCATCATCGATCGACATGCAGAATCGGTAACCGGGCTAAGGCGGCGGTTCCGAAGTTCTCTTCATTCCCGCCGCTGCTGTTCTCGAAAAAGGTTTGAACCAAAACCACACTCAAATCAGATCGCCCGCGTCTTGATCCGAAATCCGCTGACGGCGCAGCGGCCTCCGGATTTGGAACAGCCGGTTCAAAATACAAATCCCTGTCCGAATCCTATCACGGCACCAACTTGTAGCCACCGGCTTCCGTCACCAGGATCTCGGGATTGGCCGCATCTTTCTCGATCTTCTGACGTAGCCGGTAGATGTGGGTTTCCAGGGTATGGGTGGTGACGCCGGAATTATAGCCCCATACTTCCTGCAGCAGCGTCTCGCGCGACACCGGGAGCTGGCCGGCACGGTACAGAAAGCGGAGGATCGCAGTCTCCTTCTCGGTCAACCGCACTTTCCGGGCGTTGGCGCCAGTCAGCATCTTGGAACCCGGGCGGAAGCTGTAGGGACCGACCGAAAACACCGCGTCTTCGCTGGCTTCATGCTGACGGAGTTGCGCCCTGATTCGAGCCAGCAGCACCGCGAAGCGAAATGGCTTCGCCACATAATCATTAGCGCCGGACTCGAGCCCGAGGATGGTGTCTGAGTCGGTGTCGTGCCCGGTGAGCATGATGATCGGAGCCTTGAACCCGCCTTTGCGCAGGGAGCGCACGACTTCGCGGCCATCGGTGTCCGGCAATCCCACGTCCATCAGCACCAGATCCGGCGCATCGGCCTTGGCGGCGCTGGCACCCTTGGCGCCGGTATCGACGGCGGAAGCTTCGAACTCGTCGTGCAACGATAATTGCTCCACCAACGTATCGCGCAGATCGGTGTCGTCATCCACGATCAGGATCTTGCGGGCATTGGCCATGGGTACAATCCTCTGGGGCAGCCGGCAGGCGCGGAGAGCTTCGGCCGGATCTTGTCGGTAGGCAGGGTTTGTCGATCTTGACGCGTATTGAGGTAAGGGGCTGTTACAGATTCACAAGCCGAAAGGTAGTCTACTCCAGAATTCAAGGGCTTTTGGATGAATGTCCCGTAATGGCGGAAAATGGGACATTTGGGCGGCGACCAACCATAGAGACTCGTGGACCGGATGGGAATTCCTAACATTTCAATCACTTATCAGTCAGCCGTGCGTGATCGGCCGATTTCCGCGATCAGGATTCACGCCGCTGCCGGCAATCCGCGCCGCGGCTGGCTCACGGCCGCCGGGCAGACCATACCCGTCGCACTCGGGCGCGGCGGTATCCGGGCCAACAAGCGGGAAGGCGACGGCGGCACGCCCAGGGGCACGTTCCGGCCGCGGCAACTATGGTGGCGCGCCGACCGCCATCCGCGACCGCGCAGTTTTCTGCCGATTCGCGCGATCCGGCCCGAAGACGCCTGGTGCGAGGATCCGGCAAACCGCCATTATAACCAAGCGGTGCGGCTAGAGCGCGGGCAGGGCGGCGACCGGCTCACGCGCGAGGACCACCTCTACGATTTCATTGTCGAGATCGATCATAACAGTTCGCCGCGCATCGCCGGCCGCGGCAGCGCGGTGTTCTTGCACCTGGCGCGCGACAATTTTGGACCAACCGCGGGATGCGTTTCAATGAGGAAATCCGCCATGCTGCATTTGCTGCGGCGGATGGGACCGGAGACGAGAATCGTGATTGAGTGAATCTGCGGATTTGCAGAAACCCGGACGAAGAACGATGCTCGAGAAAATCAGATAGCGGCGGCGTCACGCACCCTGCACGATCATTGGCGCGCCGGCACCAAGCTCGCAAACCTCGAAGCGACGCAGCGCCCGCGCGACCGCGCCGACGGCTATGCGATCCAGGCGGAGATTGAAAAATACGCGGCAGGAACTCTATTTGGCTGGAAAATCGCCGCCACCAGTGAAGCGGGACAGAAGCACATCAATGTCGACGGACCGATGGCCGGGCGTATCCTGTCTGATACCGTGATTCCGGATGGCGACACGGCCTCGATGACGGGAAATGAAATGCGCGTCGCCGAACCCGAATTCGCCTTTCGCATGGGCGTGGATTTGCCGCCGCGCCGGTCCCCTCACACCATGCAGGAGGTGCTTGATGCCGTCGACACGTTGCATCCGGCGATCGAGATTCCCGATTCGCGTTTCCAGGATTTCGTCAGCGCCGGCGCCGCGCAAATCATCGCCGACAATGCCTGCGCGCATTTGTTCGTGCTCGGGGCGCCAGCGACGTCGAACTGGCGCGCGCTTGATCTCGTCGAGGAGAAACCGGTCATTACGCTGCGGGGCAAGCAGTTCATCGGCCACGGCAAGAACGTGCTCGGCGGTCCCTTGATCGCGCTGGCGTGGCTCGCCAACGAATTACGGCAACTCGGCGTGACGCTGAAAGCGGGCGAGGTTGTAACCACGGGCACCTGTCACCCACCGCTGCCTATTCAGGCGGGCGACGTGTTCGAGGCCGATTTCGGTTCGATCGGAAAAGTGTCGGTCACGTTCAAATAGGGATTTCAACGTCATTGCGAGCGGAGCGAAGCAATGGATTGCTTCGTCGCTAAAGCTCCTCGCAATGACGGGGCTTAGCGCTTCCCGAAAATTGCCGAACCGACGCGCACATGGGTAGCGCCGAACTGGATGGCCGTCGCGAAGTCGGCGCTCATGCCCATCGACAGGCTCTTCAAGCCGTTGCGCGCGGCGATCTTCGCGGTCAGCGCGAAATGCGGCGCCGGCGCCTCGTCGACCGGCGGAATGCACATCAGGCCGGAAATCGGTAAACCATATTTCTCGCGGCAGCTGGCAATGAACGCATCGGCGTCATCAGGTGCGATACCCGCCTTCTGCGGTTCCTCCCCGGTATTGAGCTGGACGAACAATTGGGGTGTACGTTTTTGAGATTTGATTTCCTTGGCTAACGCTTCGCAAATGCTCGGACGATCGACCGAATGGATGGCGTCGAACAGTGCCACGGCCTCCTTGGCCTTGTTGGATTGCAATGGCCCAATCAGATGCAGCGCGATGCCGGGGTAAGCCGACATTAACCCTGGCCACTTCGCTTTGGCTTCCTGCACGCGATTTTCGCCGAAAACGCGTTGTCCGGCCTCGATCACCGGCGTTATGGCATTGGCATCAAATGTCTTGGACACCGCGATCAGCGTCACCGATGCGCGATCCCGGCGCGCTTCCCGGCAGGCATGCGCGATCTCCTGCTCCACCACGGAAAGCCCGTTTGGTGAACGCGGAGTTATCGACAACGGGTTTTCAGGCGCCATGTCATCCATTCGGCGGAGAATTTATGGGTTAGTTCGAATTTTACCAAGTTCAGGAAAGGCTTCTTGAGCCCTTCTCTCTACCCTGCATGCGGGGGGTCGGGGGATCAAAATGTCGCGCTTCAGCTTCAACCGCAAGAGAGTGGAACTCAAGAAACTTCTTGGGATCCGCGCGCGGTTGGCGTTGCTGGCGCTGATCCTGGTGGCGCCCCTGATGCTGGAGCGCGCCCGCTCTCTCGAAGACAACCGCGCCAAACAGGTCGCGCTGGCATCCGCCGAATTCGCAAGCCTTGCGCAGCACAGCGCCGACGGCCAGCGCGAAGTCATCTCGTCGGTGGAGGCCGTGCTGAAATCGTCGGCGTATATCTATGCGTCCGCGTTGCAGGCGGGCCGCAGCTGCGCCATCATGCGCGCCAGCCTGCAGGTCGATCTGCCGTGGATCCGAGGCGTGTCGGTCGTTGGCAAGGATGGAAAAATCACCTGTTCGACTTCCGCAGCGGTGGTCGGCCTCGACTTAAGCGATCGCGCCTATTTCAAGAAGGCGCTGGAGACCCACGAGTTCGTGGTCAGCGACTATCTGTTCGCACGGGGAACGAAAATGCCGGTGGTGATAGCGGCCTATCCGCTGTCCGCCATCGACGTCGGCGAAGAGGCCGTCATGATCGCGACCGTCAACCTCGACTGGATGTCAAAGATCATGGGCAATCTCGGCGGCCGCCCCGGTATATCAGCCGTGCTCGTCGACAGCGCCGGGATCGTGCTGGCGGCGCCAGCCGATCAGGGCAGCATGATCGGCCGCCAGCTGGACAACGTGCCGCTCTTGTCCGCGATCGCCGCCAAGGCGATCGGCTCGGACCAGGAAACCGGATCGACTTCGTTTCGCGCCGCCGACGGTTCGAAACGTGAAGTCAACTTCGTGCGCATTGCCGGCACCGGATCGCGCCTGATCGTCAGCATCGACGAAGCCAGGGTTTCGACCGCCATCAACCGCGAGATCCACACCGCCTATCTTCAGCTCGGATTCGTCTGCCTGTTCGTGCTGCTCGGCGCGCTGATCGGCGCGGAAAAGCTCATCATCCAGCCGATCGGCATGATGGCGGCGATGGCCAAACGCTTTGGCCAGGGCGACTGGTCGGCGCGCGCGGCGGCAAAGCGTCTGCCGGCGGAATTTGTGCCGCTGGCGCGTGCGTTTAACGCGATGGCGGCGCAGCTTGCCGAACGCGAGCGCGAACTGGTCGCGACCAATGATCGGCTGACCGTGATGGCGTCGATCGACATGCTCTCCGGCCTGGCCAACCGGCGCGGCTTCCAGAGCCGGCTCGACTTCGAATGGATGAAAGCCCAGCAATACAACAGCGAACTGTCGCTATTGATGATCGACGTCGATCACTTCAAGCTGTTCAACGACACCTATGGCCATCCCGAAGGCGACGTCTGCCTCTCCAGGCTCGGCGAAACGCTGGCCGGAATCGCCGCCGAAACCATGGGCTTCGCCGGACGCTATGGCGGCGAGGAATTCTGCCTGCTGCTGCCGAACACCGACGCGGTCCGCGCCCTGGAGATCGGCGAGATGGTGCGCGCGGCGGTACAGAACCTCGGGATGCCGCACGCCACCAGCCTCTTTCAAACCGTCACGGCCAGCGTCGGCGTCGCTTGCACCAAGCCGAATATCGCGCAGCGGCCCGGCGACCTGATCGAGGCCGCCGACGCCGCGCTGTATGCCGCCAAGCATCGCGGCCGCAACGCCGTGGTCGAACATGGCTTCGTGCGGGCGGCGGACGGCACCGGCACCGTCGCGCTGGCGGGCTAGATCCTGTTGTTTTGAGCCATTTTTTGACGCCAGCCGGCGTCTCTAAGATGCTTCAGCCCGCAGCCAGTTCGCGATCGAGTTCTTCCTCGGTCACGACCCGGTCGCGGCCGTTTCTCTTGGCGAGATAGAGCGCGCGATCGCATCGCTCGATCAAATCCGCCATCGACTCGCCGAACTGAAACTGTCCGACGCCGATGGAAACCGTGATGCTGGGAAGAAGCTCCCCGGTCGAGCGGCGGGTGATGCGGCATTCCGAGACCAGGCGGCGTATCCGCTCGGCAACCGCCGCGCAGGTGGCGAGGTCAGCGCCGGGAAGCACGGCGATGAGCTCTTCGCCGCCATATCGGGCCGGCAAATCGTATTCCCGAAGCCGCTCCCGCAGCACGTTGGCCATCAACCGAAGCACCTGGTCGCCGACCCCGTGCCCGAAATTGTCGTTGAACTTCTTGAAATGATCGATGTCGATCAAGAGCACGCTGAGCGGCTCGCCCTTTTCCATCGCCGCGATCTGGGCCTTGCGGAAAAACTCGTCGAGCGCACGGCGGTTTGGCAGATCCGTGAGCGTGTCGGTCTTGGCACGCTCCTCCGATTTGCTGAGGGAGTCGCGGATCGCGTCCAGTTCTCGCGTCGACTCGGCAAAGCGCGTCTCCAGCTTAGCTGCCCGGTTGACGGCTTTGGCCAGCTCGCTCAGCAGATTTTCGACCAGTGGCGCTGGATCGACCCCGATGTCGGTCCGCTCGGCGATATCGCCCATGGCCATCATCTGCGACCGGTTATCGGCAATGGCCACGTCCAGATACTGTTTGGCGCAGGCCATCACTGTATGGAGCTGTTGCGAGACGTTGTTGACGTCGGTGTCGTCGCCGGTGTCCGCAGCGACATACATCGCGAACAGATCGCGATTGGTGGTGGTGTCAAACTTTCGCTTGTTGCCAACCAGAATGTCGATGGCCCGTTTGAGATCGGGCGAGGTGCCGAGGGAATATTTGAACCAGGTGTGAAAATTGTTCGGCGTCGGCGGTACGCGATGTTGCGACATCGAGCGCACGGCTTTTTCCGCGATGGCTGTCGCGTATTCGAAATCGAGCTCGTCGAACGCGTCCCCGGTCACGATTTAAAATAATCTCGCGTGTGAGCTGATGTGTTTCCCTGGTGCAGTCTCCCACGTAAGCGTTAAGCCTGCCTCAATCCGATCGAGCGAAATGTTCCGACCGGTCAAGAGCCGGGTACCTCGGCTTTTCGTAAGAATCGAATTTAGATTTCAGTATTTCCACGGACAACTCGTGCAAACGGCGGTATCGCCGTGCCTGCAAGTCATTGACCCGCAGCAGTCTTTTGCCCGCACCCTGTTCGGGTTTGCGATCGCATGGAAAGTGCCCGTAGTTCTACGGAAGCCTACGGGACGCGATGGCAACCCGAAATTCAGCCTGCTGGTGCCGAACGCCGACGCAAGCGGCCCGGCGACCAACCGGCGCCGGCGGAAGCAACTTGACTGCCACAAGGCGACAGGTGTTGCCGACAAGACCTATAGGACGAGCTCTCCAATAAGCTTCCTTGCCGATCGTTGGCTGGCATCTCCGCCTATTGTCGCAGCTCAACTCCTGCAGTAAACCTCACGAGCTGTGGCAACTTCGAGTTGTAGAGATATCTCAATGGATTGATACTCACCCCTCGCAGAATTCGCAATCAATCCGGCCCCCGGGGGCGCATTGAAAAGACAGTCATCCCGTCGGGGACGGATAGATGTGGTCGCACATGAAGGCGATAGATACGCCTTCACAAAATCCGGCATCGTGCCCGACAGTGCCGGGCTCTATGTATGCGAAATCCGGGTGAATTCGGCTTCGTCCACGTCGACCGATCTCCCGTGCACCAAAAACTGGCCACGATGGAGATTCACTTGACGATCAACAGACGAGATCGCAACGAGGAGAAAAGTTATTTTCTCAATGATCGCGTCCACCACACACTGACGGAAGGTCTTCAGCCGCGCGAGCAAATTCGATTTACAATACACGGTGAAAGGAACGTTCTTCGAGAAGAGTGATCACTTGCACGAAATAGTCTATGTCGTGGCCAGGGCGCGCACCCATAAATCGAGCTTGATTGCTACTCGATGTCCGATATGCACCGATAGCGGACCAAATTCCGCATCGCAGCGAAACGACGCTAAGGGCCAACAGCGGAAGTCAACGGCCTTTCAAAAATATTTAATCCTCGCAGCACGCAACCCTCGGCGACGTCCGAAGATCAATCGGTGAAGCTGTCACCGAACATTGGCAGACCGCTCTTCGACTCCGCGCGAGCCGCCTCATCCTGGAGGACGTCCCAGTGTTCGGCCAACACCCCGTCGGCGATGCGCACGACGTCGGCGGCGATCCAGTTTCTTGGGAGTCCAGTGCCAGAGAATCGCCCATGGATGATGACAAAGTCGCCCTCGGCCATGATCAGGCCCGGTTCATATTTGAGGGACGCGGGACTACCCTTGATGAGGTTGAAGAGGCCTTCGCGGCCCGGCTCGATGTGGGCGCTGTGCTGGATGTAGTTCGGCGACCAATAACGCTTGGCCGCCTCGTAATGCCGTTTGTTGAAGAGTGTGTCGAATGCTTCGAGGACGAGCGCCTTGTTCATTTCCGCCGTCGTCGTCATCTTTCGTGCTCCCACATCGCGTCGGTTAGCTGATCTCGTCGACACGGTCCGGGTAGAAGGCCACGTAGTCCTTGATCTGTGCCATCGCTTCAAACGGGGTCTCATAAGTCCACACCGCGTTGCGCGAACGATCCCCGCCGGCCGCAATGCTGTAGTAGGAAGCGTCACCCTTGTAGGGGCAATAGGTCGTGTGTTCGCTGCGCGTGAGCGCGGCCATATCGACATCCCGACGGGGAATATACTGAACGGCTGGATAGGAGGCTTCGCGAAGCGTCAACGCATCGCTTGTGTCGGCAATAACCTTCCCGCCGACTTTGACCACGACGCGCGACGGGTTCGCTTCGATCGAAATGGGGTGGTCGGGCCCAGCAATCTTCATGATCTTCATCGGCTTATCAGCCATGATCTGTCTCCTTCTGAATTGGAAAAGGTACCTCCGCATCCAAAAACCGCGTCACGTCGGCGACGAACAACGCGGGATATTGGTACTGCGATCCGTGATTAGAATCCGGATAGAGGATGAGCTGCGCGTTAGCCAGGTTCTGCTGAAGGATGAACGAATTCACGGTATAGATCATCACGTCTTTGCTTCCGTTGATCACCAGCGTCGGGTGGAGAATCTCTCGGAGATGGTCAAACGCGTCCGCACGTGGAGCACCCCACTTGCTGATCGCCTCGACCTGCGCGGGCGCGACCTTGTCGTTGACCTCGGGATCGCGATTCTCTTGGCGCAGGCGAAACCGCTTTAGAAATGCCCGGCCAGCAGCATGGCTCTTCTCGGTCGGTGTGAAGAAAACGCCAAGCCACAAATCGTCCGGGTGTGCATATGTCCCGCCGAACGCAGCCTGAGCCTCCGGCGTCAGGGTCGCCATGCCCTCGCCGCCCCGCGGCCCCGTCCCCACCAGGACCAGGCGGCGGACCAGACCAGGCTTGGCGAGCGTCAGCGCCTGCGCGACGAAGCCGCCAAGCGAAAAGCCGAGGACATCGACCCTGGCAAGGCCAAGCGCCCTGATGAACGCCGCCGCGTTGGCCGCCATTTCTTCGACCGAGGTCGGCACCTCCCCGCTGGTAGAGGAAATGCCCGCGTTGTTGAACAGAATGACCTCGCGCTCCGTCGCGAGGCCGTCAGTCACCGCCGGATCCCAATGGTCCATCGTCCGGGTGAAGTGCTGATTCAAAATCAGCGGCACGCCGCCCGCTTTGCCGAAGCGTCGATAGGCGAAGCGGACGCCGTTGGCCTCGACGAACTGCGTCTGCGCCACCTGGTGGGTAGGAATCATCTCTCGGCGGCCTTGCATCATTTCCGGGCGGGCATGAATCATCATGGTCGCGCCCGCCTACTCAGCAGGCACGGCATCGGACACGAGCGCCAGCGCCGCTCTCGCGCAGTCAACGTCATTCTGCACCGTGGGCGCCCCGCTCACCCCGATCGCGCCGACAATCTCTCCGTCCACCTTGATCGGAAACCCTCCGCCATACGCCGCCACGCGCGCAAGCGTGGGAATGCCAGCCAACAGCGATGGGTCGCGCTGGATGAAGTTGAAAAAATCCTGCGTCGAGACGCCGAACAGGGCTGTGTAGGCCTTGTTCTGCGCAATCTCGATGGAGAGGATCGGAGCGCCATCCATCCGGCCAAAAGCCTTGAGATTGCCGCCTTCATCGAGGATCGCGACGTTTTCGGCAACGCCAAGTTGTCTGGCTTTCGCCATCGCTTGATCCACCATCTTCTGTGCCAGCTCGGAAGAGATGGTGTGTTTCTTCACCACGTTGGCCATAGGAGTCCTCCCGCGACTTGATATGTATTGCGCGTTGATGGGGTGTGGGTCGCAATCCCGGTCGATGAAGCGTGAACGGGAAATGCCTTCAGCCGGCGGTTTTACCGCCGTCGACGTTGAGGACATGGCCGGTGATGAATGAAGCTTCGTCCGACGCGATGAAGACGATCGCGTTGGCGAGTTCCTCCGTGAGGCCAAGGCGACCCATCGGAACGCCCGTCTCCAGAGCCGCCTTCTTCTCCGGCGTGCCTGTAAAACGGGTCAACATGCCAGTGTCCGTAGGTCCAGGCGCCACGCCGTTCACACGGATTCCCGACTTTGCGATCTCGAGCGCCACCGACTTGGTGATGCCTTCGATGGCGTGCTTGCTGCCGGCATAAATAGAGGCCCCCGCCGCACCTTCGTGCCCGTAGGTCGAGGAGATGTTGATAATGCTACCTCTACCCTTTGCTTGCATGACGCGCACTTCGTGCTTCATGCTCAGGATCACACCGAGAACATTCGTGTCGAACGTCGCCGCATAGCTTTCCGCGGTCTGGTCTGTGATCGGGCCACCCCGGCCTTCGGTGCCGGCATTGTTCACCGCGACATCGAGACGGCCAAACCGTGCGACGGTCTGATCGACTAGAGCGCGGACGTCATCCTCTTTGCGGACGTCGGCGTTGATGAACTCGGCCTCCGAACCGAAGGAGCGCAGTTCCTTAACCAGCGCTTGGCCGACCTCGTCACGCCGACCGGCGACGACCAGGTTCGCACCCTTTTTTGCGAAGGCGACGGCGGCGGCGCGACCTATGCCGCTCAAGGCGCCAGTGATCAACACTACTGATTTGCTCATTTGTGATCCTCGCAATTTGCTGCCCTACTGGCAGAGTATGAAAGTGAACACTCAGTCCGCGGCTCTTAGAAACCACCGGCGGTCGCAGGTGCTTTCATTCCAGGCCATGTAGTCTCCCCTGGCGCCCGCTTAAAATACTTTGTAAGCTGGGGGACATGCCTTGGAGATATGGAAGGCGCTATGGAGCTTCGGCACCTTCGCTATTTCATTGCGGTTGCCGAGGAGGGAAGCTTGACGCTCGCCGCCGAGAAAAGGCTGCACACGGCGCAGCCTTCCCTCAGTCGCCAAATCCGAGATCTCGAATATGAGGTCGGCGTTCAGCTGATGAGCCGCAGCGTGCACGGCATCGAATTGACCGCCGCCGGTCGCGCCTTTCTCGACCACGCGCGGCTGGCGCTCACCCAGGCAGATGCAGCCAAGGAAGCAGCGCGGCGGGCGGCTCAACCCGCCAAGCCGACCTTCGCTCTAGGGTTTCTCACAGGGAAAGAAATAGATTGGTTGCCTGAAGCGATGCGCATCCTTCACCATGAACTGCCCAATATAGAGGTCACGGTCTCAAGCCAGAATTCCCCGGACCTCGCTGACGCCTTGATGCGGGGCAGGCTCGACGCCGCGTTCATGCGGCCGGAAGAGCGGGCGGACGAGCTGGTTTACAGGCGTGTGATTACCGAGCCGTTCGTCGTCATATTCCCCAGCGACCACCGCCTTGCCGTGCATGACGCCGTCGAGCTGCGAGAGATCGTGGGCGAAACATTCATCATACCATCGAAGACGGCCCCGACCTCGCGCGCTGTGATCGAGGACTACCTGAAGCGGTCCGGCCTGGATATCATTCCGGATCACGAAGTGGACAACATTACCCATGCGGTGTCCATGATCGCGTCTACCGGCGCCGTAGCACTGCTGCCCGCGTACCCAAGTAATCTTCTTCCTTCGTCCGTGACCACCCGTCCGATCCGAGGAGATGCCCCGACGGTCGACTTGGTTGTCGGCTATCATAAGGCGAACACATCGCCCATACTGAAAACGTTTCTCTCCAAAATTGATGACTTGATCGCTCGG
>WNGJ01005604.1_pt1 | contig 13216 bp, 9 predicted proteins | sample 5400611 | NCBI WGS metagenome assembly WNGJ01 (sample SAMN13153375, study PRJNA577476) | soil metagenome | isolation source: 40 cm soil or saprolite under Garry oak tree replicate 1 | place: USA:California | collected 2016-06-15
TTTTCATATCTGGTACAATACATCAGCAGGAATCAGACTATTGCATCCAGGGAAAGGCGAACACACTATACTCATGCACCCACACGAATCGATCGACTGGTACCCCATCGTCAAACGCTACACAACCCGGCTTGTGCATATTCGCAGCGTCAGCCCTGACAAGGGCGAAATTCAAGTGGCCCGGGAAGTCCTGCACTTGCTGCAAGAAGACGGACTCGCATCCTCCTACACCGCCATCGGCCTCGACCCGCTCATCGACGATCCTGCCGGGCGATGCAATGGCTATGCCTTCCTGCGCGGCAAGCATCCCCAGACCATCGTCCTGCTCGGTCATATCGATACCGTCGCTACCGGCGATTACGGCGCGCTCGAACCCTTCGCGCTCGACCCCGGCGCGCTGGCTGCCCATGTCTATCAATTAGCGGCAGTAGCGCCCGGTTTAGCGCGAGATCTGGCCGCACACCCGGGCGACTGGATGTTAGGACGCGGCTCTGGCGACATGAAGAGCGGCGACGCCGTGAATATCGCTGTGATGCGCCGCCTGGCAGTCCTGGCGCGAGAGGACAGGCTGGAACTCTCGGTCGTCTTGCTTGCCACGCCCGACGAAGAAAACGAATCTGCCGGGGTGCTGCAAGCTGTCCAATTTCTCCTGCGCTTGCGCGAGCAATACGGCCTGGAGTACCTCGGTGCTATCAACACCGACTACGTTACCGCGTACTATCCCGGCGACCCGCACCGCTATATCTACACCGGCACCGTCGGCAAGCTCCTGCCCACTTTCCTCGTCATCGGCCAGCCCTCGCACGTCGGCGACCCTTTCGACGGCCTCGATGCCAACCTGCTCGCAGCGGAACTCATTGGCGACCTCAGCATGAACGATGAACTCTGCGATCATGTGCGCGGCCAATCGACGCCACCGCCAGTCACCTTAAAGTTCACCGACCTCAAAACGAGCTACGACGTGCAACTGCCCTTCGCCTCCTATTTCTACCTGAACGTGCTCACCCTCTCGACGACACCCGCGCAGTTGCTCGATATACTCGTCCATCGTGCTCAGTCCGTAATGGAACAGGTACTACGCCGCGTGGGCGAAACAGAACGCAGGTGGAAGAGCAAACGCCCTCCTATCTACCAGGAAACGCCACCCAGACAGCATACTGGCGAGGTGTTCACCTATGCCCAGCTCTACCAGGACCTCAAGCGGCGCCTGGGCGAGCAGCGCCTGGATGCGGAAATAGCAGTCGCGTGGGAGTCCCTGCCAGCCGGACTCGATTCGCGCGGGCGCTGTCTGCACCTTGTGCTCCATCTCTGGTCATTGAGCGGCAGTCGTGGCCCTGCCATCGTCGTCTACTACTCTCCGCCTTTCATCCCGCACGTCGCCGCAACACCTGGCCCGCTGCACGAAGCCGTGCATGCAGTCGCAGCAGCCCACACAGAACTGCACCTCGAGGTGCAGGACTATTTCCCACTCATCTCCGATATGAGCTACCTGCGCCTCGATCCCGATATCGACCCCGCCGCGCTCATCGCCAACCTGCCAATCTGGAACGACGCTCCAATGTCCGCTGCCTCTGCGCGTCCCGGCTCCTATAGGCTCCCTTTAGAAGGTATGCGGCAACTCAACCTGCCTGTCGTCAACCTCGGCCCCTACGGCAAAGGCGCGCACCAGCCAGGGGAGCGCGTGTTGATGTCCTATGCTTTTGGCGCATTGCCTCAATTGTTATACGAGGTAATCGAACACCTTGCCCGTGAGACGAAAGAGATGTAGCTAGCAAAGGGGACAGCCGATATGCACGTCACCATCATCTGCGTCCCCTATCAAATCGACGTTTCCCTTTGGGGTTGTACTCTCGGTCCCCAGGCATTCTGGATCACGGATTGATCCAACGACTGGAAGCGAGGGGTCATGATGAGTCGTGCTTTTCAAATGAGGCCGACCTACTGTTCATCTTGACTGAGTTGCATGACAGAATAATAGACAACAGGTTTTGGACGATTTTCCTCTTCTTTGCTAGCTCTTTTTAGAACAAAGGTGCGCTGTGATCGATTTTTGCACATCCTGTTAAAGGCTCGAAGTTGTCTCACTTCATTTGCTTGTTTTTCGTCCGTACTCGTTCATACAGCTCTTCCATCACGCCGATGAATGACACATCTTTGTGCCAGAATGGCGGATAATCCCCTTGCTTCTTAATCAACAGCGCCGAGACGCTTGCTTGCGACGCGGTGGCTAGCGGTGCAGGCAGCTTCTTCGCACCGGTCCAGAACTCTTTGTGACCGGTCACTACCGCATCCGGCTCCCTGGCCGGGCGAGTGTAATAGGACTCGACCGGTTCTACAGCGGGAACGTCGTCCGACTTCAGCGCGGACGCTAAGATTTGCCCCAGCGGCGACCGGACCAGTTCGGCATGCAAGTCGTCTCTGGACAATCCTCGCAGCTCAAACATCACGAAAGGATCGTGGTCCAGGGCAGACGCCAGGAGGTAGTAGACCCCAGCGATGTGTTTGCAGGGGTTCGCCCAATCCGGACATGAACAGGAGGTTTCGAAATCGCGCTCGCTGTGCGGCAAGAGGTACAGACCCAGCCCGGAGAAGGCATCTTCTATTGTGTCAGGCATCTCGTTCATCAGCAGTTTCGTGACCAGGTCTGCCCGTGATGCAATGTGACGAATAGCCTTCGTCCAATCGGTGGAGGATATCGCTTTGATCGTTATAGAGGTCCGATAGATAGGTTCTTTGTAGACGCCAAAGTACGGGTTGATCGAGCCGCGCACCCTGGCCGTGACCGTGCCGTTGGCCAGGGTGTAGTCGAGGATGCGCCCTCCACTCGCATAGGACCGCCCACGTCCGAGGCGGGCCGAATCAGTAAACTGTTCCAGGGCCGCGATAAAGCGCTGGCCCCACCAGGTACGGCTGAATTGTGCCATTGTTCTCACTCCAGGACCGCACTGCGGCGCAGCGCGATCAGTTCTTTGAAGGTATCGTTGTCGAGTTCCGTCAGCCAGGACTCATCGGTCCCCACAACTAGCGAGGAGAGCCGTTTCTTGTCCTCGATCATCGCATCGATGCGTTCTTCCATCGTCCCCATAGCCACAAACTTGTGTACAAAGACGTTCTTGCGCTGACCGATGCGGAAGGCGCGGTCGGTGGCCTGATCTTCGACCGCGGGGTTCCACCAGCGATCGAAGTGGAAGACGTGATTCGCTTTGGTCAGATTCAGGCCGACGCCGCCTGCTCGCAGCGAGAGAATAAACACCGACGGTTCGGTCTCGGGATCCTGAAACTCGGCAATCATCCGGTCCCGCCGTGCCACGCTGGTCCCGCCGTGCAAATAGTACGTGTTGTAATGCTGGATGTGCTCGAGATGCCGCTCCAGCTCACCTCCAATCTCTGTAAATTGGGTGAAGATCAGTGCGCTCTCACCGCTGTCAATCACCTCTTCGATCATCTCCCCAAGCCGCTGGAGCTTGTGGGAACGCTCGGTGGTAAAAGCGCTGCCATCCTGCAGGAACTGTGCTGGATGGTTGCAGATCTGCTTGAGCTTTAGGAGTGTGGATAAGATCAAGCCCTTGCGCTGGATGCCCTCGGCCTCATTCAGTTGCTCTGTGACATCTTTGACGACAGCCTCGTAGAGAGAGGCTTGCTCGGACGAGAGCGTGCAATACATCTTCTGCTCGATCTTATCTGGCAGGTCGTCGATAATGCGTTTGTCGGTTTTGACGCGCCGCAAGATAAGGGGCTCTACCAGCTTCTTTAAGGTGGCCGACCTGGCCAGGTCATTGCCTTTGTGGATGGGCTCCTCGAAGGACTTGCGGAACTGTGCTTCCTTACCCAGGTAGCCTGGATTGAGGAAGTTGAAGATGGACCACAGATCGCGCAGGCGGTTCTCCACGGGCGTGCCGGTCAAGGCGAGCCGATGCGGAGTGGCGAGCTTCAGAATTGCGCGCGTCTGGGCAGCCTGTGGATTCTTGATGTTCTGGGCCTCGTCGACCACGACACGATGCCACTTCAGGCTCTGCAAGAGCTTTTCGTCCAGGCGAGCCAACGCGAACGAGGTCAGGACGACATCATACATCCTACACGTCTCCTCGAAGGTTTGCTTGTCTTTCAGTCGCGTGCTGCCTTGATGCACCAGCGTGCGCAGTTGCGGCGCAAAGCGCTCGATCTCCTTGCGCCAGTTGCCCAGCACGGATGTCGGCGCGATAACGAGGGTTGGCGGCACGCCGCCGGCCTCTTCCCGCTCCTTGAGCAGACAGGTAATGACCTCCAAGGTTTTGCCCAGGCCCATGTCGTCCGCCAGGCAGGGGTTCAAACCCAGGTTTTCCAGGTACTGTAGCCAGGCGACACCACGCTTCTGGTAGTCACGCAGGGTTCCCTGCAAGGTCTGGGGATCTTCAACAGGGGCGAATGCATTCTTGTCATGAAGTCGGGACAGCATGTCCTGCAGGATCTGGTCATGGTCCCACTCCAGGTCGTCCTCAGCCTCGGTCCCGATCTTCAACATATCCATAAGCGTGATCTCGGGCTCCTCGTGCTGGTGCGTCTGCCAGAACTGGAGGAGTTGCTGCATCTTGTCGCGATCCAGTTCCATCCACTGCCCCCGGAACTGGACCAGGGGTGTTTTAGCGTTAACGAGCCGCTCCCATTCCTCTTCCGTGACGATCTGGCCCCCAATCGACAATTGATACTCGTAGGAAATGAGCGTATTGAGATTGAAATAGCCATTACTGCTTGTAGCTGTTCCCTTTGGCGAACGCAGAGCTGTTTTGAGGCGGACTTTCGCGCGCCGGCGTCCCTCGGGTGTCCACCACGCTGGGACGATCACGGCGTAACCCGCGTCTCCGAGCACCCAGGCGCTCTCCTTCAAGAACGCGAACGCCTCATCCAGAGTGAGACGGCACCCGGTCGGGTGATCTGTGGCCAGTCCGCTCCAAACCGTGGGATAGATCCGCGCGGCATATCCCAGAGCCAGCAACAGATTTTTCTCGAAATCCTGGCCGAAGTGCCGGATAACCTCGGCGCGGGTCTGCACATCGAGATACCAGTAGTCGTCCAGGCTCAGTTTGAGCGAGGGATCGCGCCGAGATGCGACGAGAAAGTGCAGGTGCCAGTTGTCGATATCGGTGGAGGACGCCTCCTCCAACCGGAAACAGAGGGTAAAACCAGCCTCCGTGTGTGCTTTGGTTAAGTTCGCGCGCCAGGCCAGCCAGTGTTTGTAGTCCACCAGTGCGTCAGCCGAGGCCCGCTGCAAGGCCGGGCGGTACGGATAGACACATCCATACAGGAGCGTGTCCGCGATCTGCTGGTCGAATTTCCCTGTAAAGGGTGTCCCGGTGACGATATCGTGCAGGAGGCACTCTGAGAAGTGGCGGAGCAAGGACTCTTTGTCAAATAATGCTGCGTCGTCCGGGCTGTTCAGCCCGGCGGTACACACTCCTGGCATGGAGGCAACATAGCGCTGGATGGTCGTTTCATAAGTGTCGGACAGCAGTTCCCACGCGGGGTGAAGCTCGAAACTGGCGACGTTCTTCGCCCGCTTGCCCTTGGTCGGAGTAGACGAGATCGCCTGATACTTCAGAGCGGGGATGTACTGGTCTTTGGCGATAATGCCTTTGATCGCCTGAGAGTACTGATGCCAGAACAGGAGATCTGCTCCCAGTTGGAAATCCTCAGCCGCATGGAGGGCAATAAAATGGATATCGTTCAACGCTGTGATGATATTTGACACCTGGTAGCAACAGACCTGCCAGGGTGCCAGGTCAAATTCTAAAGGCTCTGCCTCATCCACATAGCGCAACAATTCGAAGGAGGGAGCGGGCAAGCCCGCAGCCGTCGGGAGCAGAAAGTATTTGATACACAGGGTACGCGCCAATGCGCCAGACACAGGCTCTCGCAGGCCCAGTTTCTCCATGAGAAACGTTGCCAGGGCTGTATGCGCCAGGTGCCTGGGGTGAACAGTGCCAGCGTGGCTCGGCAAAGCAGCTGTCGGTGTATCCGTCTCTACCCACAGGTAGAAAGCCCCTCTCTGGAGAAACTCGTGTGCGTCGCCGGGAATCCAGGTCCCGTGGATAACATGCATGCAGTACTCCTCGGTGAGCGACAATGTGATGGATATGCACCTCAAGCGGATCGTCATCAGGAGTGAGTCAGCCGCTCATCCGGTGCCAATGCTGGCGAGAACCATGCTACGTATTCCTGCGCCACGCTCACCATATACCGTTATAATACGAGAAAATTGCATCACAGAAATGCCTTGCTGTGACACATAGGATATTTCATTATAGCATAGTATAGCAACTCTGCTACTTCGGTACGGCATCCGCGATGAAAACCTACACGCTCACCAATGCCGATGGAAACGCTACGAAAGCACAACCCAGGGGACGCTCGGCGGCCACAAGAGGAATAAAGGGTATGGACGGCAAAGGATCATTGGACGGCATTATTTTCCTCCCAATTGGGGAGGAAAATGGCCTGTTTTACGCAAAACTGGTGTCTCACCAATCTGCATAACCATCGGTTAAGTGACAATATCATCTTCAAGAGCTTCATTTCTGAACGGATGTCCCAAGTAGCCAAAACAGGCCTTTTTCCCCTGGCTGGCAACCTGACGCAGAGCTTCGGCCTCTGGACGTTGCTCCCCTACGTGATCATCCTCACTGTTGCGATGGTCTTCCTCTGGTTGCTATTACGAGCAGGCCCCAGGAACCTGAATTGACGCATGTGGAGGCGAAAATCTGATATACTGGCTCCGATCACTGGTACGTGGAGGGAACAGATGCAGCATCAGGGGACGGTGGTGGGTCGACCTCGGAGAGATAGCGTTGTCCAAACCGCTTGATCGCCTCCATGATGTCGACAAGCGCCAGCCCTTTCTCCGTCAGGCGATACTCGACCCGCGGAGGAATCTCGAGGAAAGCCTGCCGCTGCACAAAACCGATCTCTTCGAGCATCTTGAGCCGGTGCGACAGCGTCTTGGGGCTGATATTGCCCATTGCCTCCAGCAGCTCGCCAAAGCGTTTGGTGCCAGAGAGGAGCGTGTAGACGATCAGGAGCGTGCATGCATCGCCAAGCAAGCGCAGGGCACGGCCCACTGGATGGGTCGCGCAGGTTTCTCCTTGTTCAGTTGGCTGTGAGTGGCCATGTGTATTCATAACATCAGTATACCATATTTTCCGAGTAAAATAATATACTTGACAACAAGAATTCTCCACTATATACTTTCTTCCATAAAGAAAGTATGGAAGGGAAGGAGAACGAGAAGGATTGATGGTTCTCTTTCCAAACAGAAGCTGGATATTTCGTTTACAGGGAGGTAATGACATGACAACGCAGAATGAACCGCAAGCCGGAACCCAAAGTCGCTGGCAGTTTGACCCTTTTCACACGCAAGTCGAGTTCGCCACCAAACACCTGGGCATGATGACGGTGCGCGGTCACTTTTCCGAGATCAGCTCGACCGGCAATATCCACCCCGACAAACCTGAAGCGTCATCGGTTGAAGTCACCATGCAGACGGCAAGTATCCGGACCCACAACGAGACGCGGGACAACGACCTGCGGTCGTCGAATTTTCTAGAAGTCGACAAGTATCCGACTATCACATTCAAAAGCATCAAGATCGAACCGGCCGGAAAGGATCGCTACACCATGACCGGCGACCTGACCATCAAAGGGAACACCCGGCCGCTGACGCTGAAGGTGCTGCGATATGGGGAATTCAATGACCCCATGATGGGCCACCGGATTGCCTACAGCGCCGAGGGCAAGATCAACAGGAGAGACTTCGGCCTGACGTTCGACATGATGCTCGATGGCAAGTTGATCGTCGGCAACGAGGTCCAGATCTTTATCGAGGGCGAGTTCGTCGAGCAAAAGTAAGAGCAAATTGCCGGCGCCGCGAGTGCCTGGCAGAATACTGAACAACTCGCAATCGGTCGACTGGGTGGGTAGACTGTCTCGCAGATGGCAGATGCGAGGCAGTCGAGGCCGGCGGATCACGATGTTCCTGAGGGGTGACGACCCCATTTAGGAATAGATGTATGTGCTCGTCAAGTCAAGTTTGTGGCGGTTTCCCTTGCCACCGTCAGAAAGTTCTGCACAATTGCTGAGCGTGAATCGCGTGGCCAGGCTACTGCCATCTCAGTCAGCGTAGCCGTTCCCTCCAGCTCGCGATACACCACCCCTTGACTGCGAATGTTTTGGGCTGATAGAGGAACCAGGGAGACCCCCATCCCAGCCGCGACCAGGCTCACAATCGTATGCATCTCTGTTACTTCCTGAATCACATTGGGACTGAATCCAGAGGCGAGGCACAGCTTCATCAACTGAACATAGTAGCCCCCTCCTCGTTGGCTCGATTGGAGCACAAACGGCTCATTTGCAAGCAGAGATACAGCGATCCGTTCATACACGGCGAGTGGATGCTCCTCTGGGAGCACACACACGATTGGTTCCCGGCGAATTACCTCGACATTCACCATTGGGGCGCTAATAGGCAGGCGTAGAAGCCCAACCTGAATGTGTTCCTCTTCCAATGCTCGTAACTGTTCTTGAGTCGTCAGTTCTCTTAAGGCGACCTCGACATCAGGAAAACGCTCACGATAGACGCGCAGCATCATTGGAAGCAGGTCGTAGGTGCTTGAGCTAATGTAGCCGAGCACCAGCCGCCCCACCTCTCCACGGTATGCCCGTTGAGCTGTACGTTTCGCCTCCTGGACCTGGGCGAGAACATGCTGTGCCTCTGACAGAAACACCTTTCCTGCATCTGTCAGTTCCACGGAGCGCTTCGTTCGATACAAGAGGGGAAAGCCCAACTCGTCCTCAAGTTGCCGAATCTGCTGGCTCAGAGATGGTTGCACGATTGAAAGCCGTGTAGCCGCCCTTCCAAAGTGCAGTTCCTCGGCAACGGTGACAAAGTAGCGTAAATGGCGCAGTTCCATCCTTTCATTGCTCCTCTCATAGGTTGTATCTATTAATCTCTTAGTAATTATGTATTGGACATGCAAGTGTGAGGACCTTATACTTTAGACAAGGGAGAGATAGTGAAGGAACTGAAAAGTATATTTGGAATTGTTAAAGAAGAATACATAAGTTATTGAAACCGTTAAAGAGGATAGAATGGATAAAGAGCAAAGGAATAACAAGTATGCGAAATTTGAAACAGTCAGTATGAATGGAGCAGCACACGCTATTACAGCTCCTGTGCGCGCAGTTCACCACGCAGCTAATCCCCCCTCTCTCCACACTGGCGAACTCCAGGGTCAGATGAACAAATGGATTGTGCTTGCCCTGGCTGCGTCGGCGAGCTTTATGACCACACTGGATGGCTCGATTGTCAATATCGGTCTACCGAGCATTGCGCGCACTTTTCATACGGGGGTAAGTGGGGCCACTGAGTGGATCATTATTGGGTATCTCGTTGTGATTGCCGCGGTTCTCCTCACGTTTGGGCGTCTTGCTGATATCATCGGTCGGAAGCCGATTTTTTTGACGGGACTAGTCGTTTTTATCCTTGGATCTGCGCTTTCAGGCGTGGCCCCTTCTTTACTGCTCCTCATTCTTGCTCGCCTTTTCCAGGGTATCGGGGGCGCGCTCATCTTTTCTGTCAATGTTGCGATGATTACCAGTACATTTCCCACCAATGAGCGAGGATTAGCACTGGGTTTGAATGCTGTGGTGGTGTCGCTGGGCGTGGCTGCCGGGCCCACTATTGGAGGGATCATTACGCAGTATCTGACCTGGCGCTGGATCTTTTATGTCAATGTGCCAATCTGCATGCTCGTCCTCCTCGCCGCATTTTACTTTTATAGAGAGCACCGCCCGCAGCGGGAGCAGCACGAGCGCTTCGATCCGATTGGGGCGACAGTGCTGGCTATCGGGCTAGCTGCGCTAACACTGGGCCTCTCTTTTGGTCAGGAGTGGGGATGGCTTTCTGCTGGCACACTCGCTGCTCTCGGGATTAGTATAGTGATGCTGAGTGTAGGGGTGTATGTTGAAGCTCATATCGAGCATCCCATCTTAAACCTAGGATTAGTATCGAATCGGGTCTTTGCGTTTGCAAATATAAGCTTCATGCTCTGTATGATGGCATTGTTTGCACCGGGTTTTCTTCTGCCATTCTACTTTGAGGAATTGCGCGGTTACTCTATCATCCAGACCGGCTTGATGCTGACTCCATTGCCGCTGATGCTTGCCATTGTTGCGCCTTTGAGCGGCTCGCTTGCGGATCGTTTGGGATCACGCTGGCTGTCTCCTGTAGGGCTGGCAATAATATGCTTCGGATTATTCCTGCTGAGTCAGATCAATGCGCATAGTTCTACCTGGGATATCATCTGGCGTCTTGCCGTTACCGGCATTGGTCAGGGTCTTTTCATGTCGCCTAATACTCGCACGATGATGGGGGCGGCTCCCCGTAATGCTCAGGGGGAAGCATCCGGCTTGCTGGCTACAGGGCGCGTCATTGGGCAAAGCATGAGTGTGGCTCTTACAGGTACGGTCTTTGCGGCTTTAGGAGGCGCTACGGCGGGTTCACTCCTGTCATCGCCGCAAGCACAAAGCCTTCCCCCAACGAGCATCAGTGGACTGCAAAATATGTTTGTGAGTGGCTTCCACGCCGCCCTGCTCGTCTGCGCCGCTTTCGCTGCACTCGGCATTTTCACTGCGCTAGCGCGAGGCCACGAGGCAGCTGTGAAGAAAGTAAAGTGAAATCGCCTCCTCTCGGTTAGTAGGCCAGGATGGTCTACTAACCGAGAGGAGGCGATGACAGGCCAGACATGAGATGGCTTGTTCCTCTCCTTGCCTCTTCGTGTTAGCGGTGGTATTGCTGCGAGCGATTCAGGGCGCTGAGCACAGCCTTCACTGCAGCTAGCTCGATATTCGTATCGATTGCAGCGCCAAAGAATGTTGCGTCAGAGGATGTTTGGATCTGGATATAGGCTATGGCCTGTGCTTCAGCTCCCTGCTCAAGCGCATGCTCTGTATAGGAAAGCACCTTAAAATCGGCCACATCGCCCTGGTTGAGCGCCTGCACAAAAGCGTCAATGGGACCGTTGCCATGACCACGCAATTCGCGCACGATACCGTCAACGGAGATGTGGGCTGTACATGCAACGACCTTTGAGCCATCCTGCGTTGCTATTTCCTCCACATGGAACGATTCGAGCGCAAACGGCTCGCAGCGGTGCAGATATTCCTGCTCGAACGCCTGAAAGATCTGCGTGGCTGAAAGTTCCTCGCCGCATTCATCAGCGAGATTTTTGATAATCTTGCCCAGCTCAACATGCATCGCCTTGGGCAATTGGTAGCCAAGCTCGGTCTCCATCACATAGGCCACACCACCCTTGCCCGATTGCGAGTTAATGCGAATAATCGCCTCGTACGAACGGCCAATATCCTTTGGATCAATGGGCAGATAGGGGACCTGCCACAACGCACCGGGAGTTGTGTTCTGCGCCGACATACCCTTATTGATCGCATCCTGGTGTGAGCCGGAGAACGCAGTAAAGACCAGCTCGCCTGCGTAGGGATGGCGGATCGGCACCCCAAGCCGTGTGCATTTCTCAGCGATGGCCCGGATCGTGCTAATGTCGCTAAAATCCAGGCCAGGATCAACGCCCTGTGTATACAGATTGAGCGCTACAGTTACTATATCCACGTTACCTGTACGCTCGCCGTTGCCAAAGAGTGTCCCTTCTACGCGATCCGCACCTGCCAGCAAGCCCAACTCTGTGCAGGCGACGCCCGTTCCGCGATCATTGTGCGTGTGCAGGCTGATGATGGCTGTCTCGCGATTGCGCAGGCGCCGGCAGAACCATTCGATCTGGTCAGCATGAATATTTGGTGTCGCGACTTCAACAGTGACCGGCAGGTTCAGGATGATCTTGTTCTCCGGAGTGGGCTGCCACACATCAACGACAGCTTCGCAGATCTCAAGGGCGAAATCGATTTCGGTTGAAGAAAAGCTTTCGGGCGAGTACTGCATGATGACCTGTGTTCCAGGTAGTGCAGGTACCAACTCCTTAACGAGGTTGGCGCCACGTACGGCGATGTTAATGATGTCTGGCTTCTCCAGTCCGAAAACAACCCGGCGCTGCAGTGGCGAGGTCGAATTATAGAGATGGACAATCGCCTTTTTTGCTCCATGCAGCGACTCGAAGGTGCGCGTAATTAATTCATCACGGGCTTGCACGAGTGCCTGGATGGTAACATCGTCGGGAATACGATTCTCCTCGATCAGCAGGCGTACAAAGTCAAATTCGATCTGAGAGGATGAAGGGAAGCCGACCTCGATCTCTTTGAAGCCGATATCGACCAGGAGCTGGAACATTTCCAGTTTTTCCTTCAGTCCCATTGGGATAGGAAGGGCCTGGTTGCCGTCGCGCAGATCGACGCTGCACCAGATGGGTGCGGTTGTAATCGTGCGTGACGGCCATTGGCGATCCGGCAAATCGATGGGCGCAAAGGGTTGATATTTCGTAATGTTTCCCTTTTGCATACCACCCTGTACTCGTGTGTGAGCAATCAATTCTTTCAGCATGTAACACCCCTTGTTGTAATGTTTGATGAATAAGGCCCGATTGATCAGGCTGCATATGCTCTATGGCAAGTGCCTTGACACCTGCGAATGCACAATAAAAAAGAGAACCTCCCAGCTATATGGAAGGTCCTCTTCAGGATACCTACATTGGATTGGGTTGCATCGTTGCCCCCGTTTTATCTCCCTAAGCTGTGCTCGTGGCTAGCTTCGTCGTAAGCCCTACCAGACTCTGTAGCCCAGCGAGTCTGGCAAGGCCGGTAAGGGTGAGGTTGGTAAGGAGGAAGGCAAGAAGCAACAATGCACATAAAGAAACCGGCGCATGAGCGCCGATTTCAAAATTCGTAGTGCTTACAACATTTACTACAGCGGCTACACTTATGCATACGACAACGTATACTCTGATAACAGATACGGAGAAAGGTATACACTCAACACAAGCTTGACCAGCATGTGTGGTGGTCCGCATTATACCTGGTGTTGCCTGCATTCCTCTTCTCTTTTCTGCTCTGCTATCTCATGAACGCCTGTTAAAAAGCGGCGTTCCCGCTGTTTCACTGCAATCAGGACAAAGCCACGCCAGCCACTTTGCTGGGGCCTTGTATGATCGTTCTTTCTTACTCTTTCGAGGATACATCAACGAGTGAATGTTTGTCAACCTCTATGCGTTCATGGCTTCTAGCA
>WNGJ01006187.1_pt1 | contig 13216 bp, 15 predicted proteins | sample 5400611 | NCBI WGS metagenome assembly WNGJ01 (sample SAMN13153375, study PRJNA577476) | soil metagenome | isolation source: 40 cm soil or saprolite under Garry oak tree replicate 1 | place: USA:California | collected 2016-06-15
TGAGAATCGGACTCAGGCCGCTCAGAATGATCACCGTAACCTGAAAGCCCCTGAACAGATACCAGTCAGCACGGCTGTGCTTTGCGAACCACTTGATCTGACCCTCGCATTGAGTGATCGCCAGCCTTGTTCGCTCCGCAAGGTCGCCGTCCCGCCCCACTCAGCTCCCCCCACGTCGAGTCGCGCCTCTCCCTCCCGGTCGATCCTGGCGTGCCTACCGCCAGCCTTGACTCTTCGCCCGGATTATTGCACTTCAGCGGCGACTGTCAAGCCGCCTGACTCTCCCGAATCTGTCCGGGTCTGGTAGGCAGCCCGCACCACGATCGCGATTCGCCGGTCGATCCCGTTCTCGGCACGGCCAATGATCCGCAGATCGAGACGGAGTCGGGCATCCCACGGCCCCGCCGCGTCGTAGGCTTTACTGACTACATCGGCCAGCTTGCGGGTGAACGCTGCTGCCCGGTTTTCGAAGTCGTTTGCTTCCTTGCACTCGCAGTAGAGCCTTCCGACTCTTGTGTCCCAGCGAAACTCGGGGTGCTTGATGCCCGCCCTGGTGGTCACGGGAGGAGCGAACCTGAGCCCGGTCGTAAGCGTCCGAGTCGCGCACCACCACGCGGTCTCGATCTCGAAGAGCGTGCCGCGAACCTGAGAGGGGTTCGTGAGGCCATGAATGAGAGCCGGAAAGCCAGGGTTGCGACTCAGCCGCTCCAATATGGTCGCCGTCTCAAGCAAATTACCGATGTGGTGAATGCTTTTGCCGATGCCAACCATTCCACCGCCGTAGACCTTACGCCAGCCAGGGTTTGGAAAGTAGGCGAGGTATGCCTTGAGAGCAGTCCGAGCGTCGAATAGAGAGTCCGCCGTGAGGCAGGCCTCAATGAGTTGCGCTCGGCCTGCTTCATCGTTCAGGTCGATCAGTCGAGATATCTGTAGGGACGCCGCGAAACTCTTCGCCTTTGCCATGCCTGTTGCCGCCGCGAGGCCCACCGCGCGTGTGGTCTGTGGACTTCCAGCTGGGCGGAACCTCAGCTTAACTTCGGGGCGGCTTCTGCGCGTCTATTTACGATTTGTTCGATCCGGCAAGCGCCGCATATTCCGCCGGTTACCGACGAATCCAGCAACCGACCGCGGTGAAAATCAGCGATGGTTTCGGCCCGCAAAACGGGCCATTTGACGCGCAGCTGTGCGACCCGTCCGGCGGGAGACTCTAGGACGCTGCCAGGGCTAGAATGGTCTTGGTGTCAGGTTCAGAGTTCTCGAACCCGAAGCTATCCCTGCTGGCGAGGCTGGCAGTCAAAAGTCGACCGCGCTCGGGGAACGTTCCAGTACACTACGACACCGAACTTGACATGACGAGGGTCTGGAGACCGGACGGGCCCTTCGCTATCGACACCCGAGGCCTCAACCTGACGACCAAGAAGAAAGAGGTCGAGAAGGGAGAAGACCAGAAAGACCGCTGGTAAAACGGGCTCGACACCGATTGACCAGGTAAGCCCGGCTTGGAGGGAGCGGCCTTGTGGGTTCTGCTAATCACGAACCGCCAAGACATTAGCGCTGATTGGGTAGTGCGGGAGTTGTCAGGGCGATCCGTCCCGTGTCTCCGCCTCAATACGGAGGATCTTCCGAGGGGAACGGTTTCCTGGTGGGTCGACGATGGCCGTTGTCGAGTTATTACGGAGGCAAACCGTGCGATCTGGCTGCACGAAGTCTCTTCAATTTGGTACCGGCGTCCGGGCCGCCCTTATGGGGACGACGTTAACCCCATGTCGGAGGCAGCGGTTCTGAATAATCAGTGGCGCGCCTTCCTTGACGCTTTCATGACCAACCGCAGGATTCACTGGGTTAATCATCCAGTCAGAAACAGCATCGCAGAGTCAAAGCTCTATCAGCTTACGAAAGCAAAACAATCGGGTTTCGTGGTACCCAGGACCATAGTGACCAATTCCAAATCGGAGGCTGCACAATTCGTGCGCCAGGTTAACAATAAGGCGATCATCAAGGCGCTGGACGCACCGGTGCTCAACTTAGGTGGCGAAGAGGCCTTCGTTTTTACGAGTCTGTTTCGGGATGAGTATCTGACCGATGATAACGGGATTCGGGCGGCACCGGTCATTATTCAGGAGCACATTGAGCCGAAACGAGATATCCGGGTTACCGTTGTGGGCGAGCGCATTTTTGCTGCGGCTACTGTAACGACGTCGGTGCTCGATTGGCGAGCGGAGCGAGACCCGGTCCTGTTCGAGCCCTACGAGTTACCGGTAGCAGTCACGAATCAATGCATCGAACTCGTGGCGAGTTTTGGTCTGCGGTTTGGAGCGATTGATCTTCTTGAGCATTCGGACGGCTGGCTCTTTCTTGAGCTGAATCCTAACGGGGAGTGGGGTTGGCTTCAGTCAACAGGGTTCGACATAGCGGGGGCACTCGCGGATGAGTTGGCGTTGGCTTAAAGCTGGTGTTCGCTTCATCTGTACTCAGATGCTTCCTCAGGCTGCCGAGTTCCGAGCTTCTCGAAAGCTGCGGGATCCGTCCGAGGAGCAGGTCCGTGGCTGGATGCAGGAGTATGAAGGAACCTACCGGAATATCGATTCTCTTCTCGAGCATGCTGTGCAGATTGAAGTGGCGGACGAAGCTCGGGCTGTTGCGCTCGACGGAAAATCAGTTGCCCTTCTTACTCAAGTCTCGATCTTATCGGCGCTTTTGGCGGGTGTTGAGTTTGCGGCTTGGCAGGCGCTTGCTTGGTGGCAAAGAGGCTGCCTCGTTGCTGCCGACTTCTACTTGGTCTTGGCTCTCTGGTCTCTCCTCGCCACGGGCCGCCCCGGGAAACAACATGTCTTCTGGCTAGATGACCTAACGGAGGTGTCGCGCTCGAGCGGGTCCGATGGCCTACCCGATCTGCGCATAGCGGCCGCGCGCTTGGCTTTCGTGCGCGCGAACAATCCGATACGCATCCGACTAAGCAATCGCCTCGAGACGACTTTCATTTTGGTTCGTAATGCGCTGCTGCTGGCCGCCTTCGCGATCGGATCTAGAGGCCTAATCCAAATCTAGGCTCCCAAGAATCTTGACCCACCGGTGTGGGCAAAACTCTTCCAAGCACTCGATGAGGTCGGTCACCAGCGCAAATCGTCGCTGTTCCGGACGCGCCCAGCCTGGCAGCGCTTGGTTCAAGCAAGCCCCCTTACCGAAATTCGTGCCGAATCTGGCTAGAGGAGTCGGCGGACGGCGTCGGGTTAGCCGCATAGATAAAGGCCGAAACGCCGCACCCTTAGATGGCGCACCCTGCACGTCCCCAAGGTCAGTGCCAGGCATTCGAACGATGCTTCCAGCTATCTCGTATTCGGGCTCGTACGCCAATATCACCTTATGCTGGCGTCAAATTCAGCCTCATTCTGAGCCTCGAGGGGGATTGCCCGGTCATAGAGGAGCACCAACGACGACGCCCACCTTTTAAAACTGGGTCTACCTACTTTCGACCACACCTCCGCCTCGCTGCGCCTTCGTTCAAGAATGGGGATCCGAGAACCCGTCCACCCATTTGGACTGTGAAAAAACTGACCTGTAGCAACTCGCCTTAGATCCTCACTTCCAGACTCTATGAGGTTGACTAAAAGCGGGTCCGGCACGAGGCCTTCATAGCTGAAGTGTGGGAGAAGCGTGGCCAGCTGCTCTTGACTGAGTCCGCGCAGGGCCATTGCTATAGGCTTCTTTCCTGCGAGACGAACCGCTCTGCTAAGGAAGTGAAACTCCTCAAGGGAGAATGCCCATCGACTCCAGCCATACGCCTTAACATCGGCCACGAGACGGTCGACTAACGTCTTGACCGTCTTTCGGGGTTGCTCCTTGATCAATCCGTCAAATAGCTCGGCTTCGGCCTGGATGATCATATGCGGAGAGTCTTCCTCAACAGCTCGGAGGAATATTTGGAGCCGGGTCTCATAATCAAAGGCAAACCGCGCCGTCAACTGCTGGCGGTAATGGGAAGATATCGGTGTGCCTTTGCGTTGCGCCATCAGCACCTTAGCGGCCAGATCGCGCAATCTATCTTTCGACTCCGCGCGCTCTTCAGAATATTGATCAAGAAGCGCAAGGGCGGCCTCCTGGGCCCCCTCATCATCATCGGCCGCTAAGGCCTCAATGACCCTAATAGCTAGCTCCTCTCCGAGGCCAAGCACCCAGAGCCCGAACTTGAGGCGGATTAGATCGCGCGCTCGTAGGCCGCCATCCTCAATCGAGGCCAGAGCTATCGAGGCTCGCTCGTCAGTCGCCTCGACCGCCGCAAGGGCGACCGGAAAAACTGCAATGAGTTCTCCATCCGCGGTTAATCCACGAAGGGCCTGTGTCACCCAGTCGGCATCGCCGGAACGGTCTCGCCCAACTAAGTAGCCAGCAATTGCTGCCCAAGCGACCGGCCGAACGGCGACGATGCGTTTGTACGTCTGGTCATGCTTGGACGTTGTTTCCGCCAAACGCTCAAACACCTTGCCAACGCTGGGTGGGTCCCCCGTGTGCGCCAACGTCAGGGCCGTGTCCAACTTCCTATCGTCCGATGCCAGCTGATCTCCGAGTTGCTGAATCACTTCGGGTGTCCCAAGCCGCTCCTCTCGGCCTTCAGCAAGCTCCCACGGGCTCGCTGAAAAGACAAATCCAAGCAGAGAGTCGAACGTATCGCCCCTGAGCTTTTCTGCCAAGGCGCGCAAGGTGGAGGCATATTCAGCATCGAGTGTGTCGTGGGCCAGAACCATGTGAATGCCTTGCGCTAGCTTCGCCCGGCTCTTCGGTTGCCAGTCCACCTTCTCCAGCTTGGGCAACACCGCTTGGCCTGGCAGCACGTACAGTAACGTTGGCAATTCGCCGGCGATCTTGAGGAGGGCGGATTCTCTACCCGACTCTTTTGTAACGGCGAGGGCCCAATCCAGACGTAGATTGAAGGCGCGCTGCCTTAGCGGTAAGACCTCTGCGGGAGAGGGCCTCCATTCGTCCGGCAGTGGCGTGCCGCCACGAATCGTTGTGGCAATCCGCACCTCGTGACTCGTCAAGGAAGTAGCAAGGCATTCGCAACCGACAGACTTAGCCGCGTCCGAATTCTCAGCTGCGACGATCTCCTGAAGCGCATCCAATCTCTGCGAGAATGGAACGCTCGTACCACCTAGATGGAGCTGGAAAAGGGTCGTAAGATGACGCACGGACTGGTCGGTGTAACCAGGCACCTTGTCGATCGCGAGCCAGAACAGGACTCCAAGCGCGCCATGAAATGTATCCGGCCACCATGCAAGGTATTCCAACGTCCAGCCGAGGTCCAAGCGGCTTCCTAGCGATGCCAGCTGTGAGCGATTCCGCGCGACCGAGCGTTCGATGACACCCATTACAAGCTCGCGGTCCACCGCAGCAGCTGCCCTGAGTAGGCGGCCGTAGGATGCAAGCTCGCTAAGGTCGAAAGGGCGGTCGGGTTCCTCCAGGAGCCGCCGCACAACCTCCTTCGCGTGTTCGTTGGGACCGAAGCTCTCGAGTTGTTCCTGGAACCGCACGAATAGAACGTCAGGGAGCAGATCGAGGCGCTCGCGGAGGTCGCTCTGGAACGCGGCGAGCCGCTCGCTGCCAACCCAGATTGCAAACAGTAAAGGCGTGACGTGTCGATATCGCCCTGTTACGCCGACTAGATCACGCTCGTCCCTCACGACCTGCCTGAAGCGCGCGACGTCCGCATTGAAGATCGTGCAAATTGCGTCCGTCTCAGGGCCGACGTCCCCGTCGAAGCCGACGTTTGAGAATAGGGCTAGTATCCCGAGAAATTGGCGATGCTCGGGCACGGGCAGCATGCGGTTAAGGAGCACACCCACCGAACCAGATCGGGAAAGCTTCGTAACGTCAAGGGTCGGATCACCCGCCAACACCTGAACGATGGACCAGGCCAATCCTGGATACCCCTGCGCAAGATTGGCGACGAACGCCGCCCGTTCTGAAGAAAGACCGAATGCATCCTGCAGCGCCTTCTCCATTTCTCCGGCTGCCACGGGTTGGAGTTCAACGAATTCAGCGCCGCCAAGGAGTCCTCTGTTCGGACCGCGATCGCCCAGCGCGACAAGTCGTAGGCGGCCGCTGGTGGCGTTAGCGTATCCCTGGAGCTCGCTCAGCCGTTCAATCGAGCATTCATCGACGACTAGGCATAGCCGACTCTGCTTATGTCCTAGGATCCATGGCCAGAACGATGGAGATATCGAGTCCGGCGTGGGAGCATAGAGCACCCGCTCAGACAGGCCTGGCGGCTTGAATGCCTCCAGAACAGTACGACTCTTCCCGACGCCAGCGCTCCCGAATACATAGAGAGAATGTGGCGCTTCGACGGAGTCCGCCCAATCCCGCAGGCGAGATGTCAGATCTGTGCGGGGCTGATCCGGAAGGAAGCTGACATGGCTTCCAGGGAGATGCCGCTCCCAATCTTCGATGGTGAGCAGCGACCCGAAGACCGAGAGTCCGAAGTCAGCGACGACCCCGGGGTGGCGTAACGCCATCTCGGCGAGGTGGACGCCGAAGAAACAGTACGCGCGTGCGTCGGACCGGACCGATTTGACCGCCGCAGCGAACTCCTTCCGCTTACTTTGCTGCTGCTTGTCCGGCGGACTTTGGGTCCAGGCCAGGACAAAGTCGGCACCTGCTCTTATCTGGTCCCGCAGATATCCCTTGGTCTTGCCGAGGACGTCGCGTTTGGCAGTAGGCTTAACGCTGCCGCTCTTGAACTGCCACTTGGTCCTTCCTTCTGGGAATGGGCCGGTCTGGGGAGTGGGAAGCTCGAGGTGACCGTCGACACCACCATCCTTCTCGTGTTCATCGCGTGCGTAGGCGAAATTCTCGACGGGCAGCCGCTGAAGGCTCACTTCCGCTGCTAGGAGCGATCCTAGGAACCGGTTGGTAGCAGCCTGGTCGAGTCGGCCGATAGCTTCAAGGATGCTGTCCTGCACCGGGTCGTTCATTCGCTATCTGCTTGCCCTGCGTTCATGACCGACCCCAGGGAAAAACCCGTCCGACGGGTCGCTCCAACGGTGACAAGTGCTCACGCACTGTCTGAGCAAGCTCATCAGCCGTTCTAGACCTGCTTTCGGGCAGCTTCTGCACCTTTCGTGTCTGGCCCAGTCCTTCAGCGAAGATCGAGATCGCAACCTCGTGTATCTACGCTCCTTGCTCACCTTGTTTGCGGCTTAGAAGGTAGGCCGCTCCGATCGCGCCAAGAACAACGGGCAGCCAGTGCCGCCGCCAAACCGCAACGCCAACCCCCATCACCGCGCTCACCGTGGCTGATTCATCAGGGTGACGGTCAAGTAGGTGGCTAATGAGAGATCCCGCTCCCGCCTCAATTACGACTTGACATAATGGGCAAAGCATTTGACATGTCTCCTTTTATTCCCTTCTAACGGTAGGTTACCCGGGGATCGTGACAGCTGTCTGTCGCGTCGAGGCAGGGAGACGATCTTCGTCTTCGAGCCGGTAGGACGAGTATCGGGGGATGACGATGGCGGTGCCAGGCGTGACCTTAGGAGTCCGCTGAATGAGGTGCATAATTGGTGGCGGGGCAGGGGTGGCACAGCCTAATTCCGTCGGTACCGGCTGGTTCGGTCGGGCTCCCGCCGCCAGGTTGGGTACCCGCGGGAGGCCGCTGTCCTTACCCTAATTTTCTGGCACAACCGGTACCCAACTGTGGGTGATCTTCGTCGCCTTCGGGGGCGTCATTCGGGCGACCCGGCCAGCGGCGCCGATGCCTTGAAGCAGTTTTACTTGTGGCGTCAGGACCAGTGGAACATCGTTCCCCAAGCCCTCGTTACCGCTGACCTTGATAGGTGGGACAGTCCTTTCTATTTTGACGATGGGAGTTAGTGCGGACGACACTTCGGTTACGGTGGCCCTCGTCGTCGCGCTTGCGCTCGCAGTGATTGCGGCTGCCAGCCTTATATGGTGGCGCAGTTGGGTTAGTCGCCAATACGTCCTCGCCATTCAAACGTTCCTGAATCTACCGTGACTGCACTACTGACAACGTTGACGGTTTTGGCCTCGGTAGTTGGGATTGGCGCGGCTGTCTACGCGTTAGTAATCTGGGGCGCCAGTCGCAATGCAGGCAAGAAAATAGCGGCTGACCTCAGTTCTAAGCTACTAAGCTACGGAGCTCAAGGGCTGGGTCCGCCAGTCCCGGGTGAGGACAGCCTTGAGGACCTAGATGACATCCCCATGTCGGCAATCGCCGCCGACGAGGGTGCGCAAAGCGTCTTCGAGCGAACGCTGGAGAAACGACACAGCGCTTCCGGTCCGCACTCCGGTAAGCCGTGGTCGCCACAGCAATAGGGACAGAGCAGCAAGTTGTGCGGGGCTAGGTGAAGGTCGAGGTCCGTGCAGTCGGCCTAAAGGCCATGCCGGAGAGGCGCGGCCTAACCCAGCGCCAGCTTGCCCACAACCTCGGCATTAGCCAGAATTACGTTCCGGCCATTGAAGGTGGGGCGCGGAAGGCCGGGCCGAAACTGCAACAGCAGATGGTCAAGTACTTCGGTTGTGACTTTGGCGACCTCTTCGAGGTAGTGCTGGTCAACCCTGAGACCTCGGAGCAACAGCGCCTCCAACCGAAGCGATGACGCACATTGCGGCGGCCGGCGGATTCGCCTTGGGCGGCTTCTCGATTCCCGACAACCTCCTCAGTGGCTTCGTGGGTGGCGTGGTCGGCGGTGCGCTTGGCTTGTTTGGCGCATTGATAGTGGTATGGGCCGAGGGACACAGGAGACGCCGTGATCAGAAAGCGGCCCTGCGGCTTCTGACCTTCGAAATCGCCACCAACCTGCACACATTCGAGACGATCGCCGAGCAAGGGGCTGGTGCGACCAAGTTGCTAACTATGGCGGTTTGGGAGAAAGAACAAGTGCCGGTCGCCTCCTATTTGACGTTCAAGAACCTGGGGACGGTAGCCATGCCTTATCTTCGTTTGGCAGCCGTCCTCCGCTATCGGGACGGCTTCGACCAAGTCAGTTTTGGCAACTGGTTGGCGGGCCTAGACGGACAACAAACCATTCAATCAGCGATCGCCGAGTTCACGCAGGCCCAGGAGGTCGTTGGCCCAAAAACCATGACATTGCGACGGCGGTTTGGTCGCTGGTGGCAGTTACGGTGGGAGCAAGCGGGAAAGCGACTCAGCTAGTTCATCAGCGGCAGGAACTGCTCCATCTCTCGACGTGACGTGGCTTGGCTGAACCATCCGGTTAGGCTTCTTACCGCTCATTCAGCCACTTCTTCAGGGTGCCCAGTTTGTATCCGATCCCGCGGGGATCGGCCCGCACCTTGTCCTTCTGTCTCTTCAGCTCGCTCGAAGAAGACAGTGCGAGCCAATAATCCTTCCCCGCGTGGACCAGAATCTGAGCGTAATCCACGACGTTGAGTCGTCGGTCGAGAGCTTTTCCAACTGCGGAGGCCATTGCGTGTGCCGTGTCGCGAGTAAATCGCCGATCGTAGTACTCGATCGGTGTGTTGGCATCGATCAACCCGTATTTGGCCGAAAGGATGACGATGTCTGGCCAATTACGACGGTCCACACCATGCAAGACTTTGTAGGCGACTCCGGTGTAACGCTCGACCGCCGGCAGCTTGCCGGGGTCACGTCGTTTGCCAGTCGAACACGCGAGGATCAGCAACCGCCGGCCTGAACTCACTCGTGTGCTCGCCTCATAACGGGAAGGGATCGTGCCCGCGCGGCTGCTTCTGCCCTGGTCCGGGAAACAGTGGCGAAGTACGCATGCCGGTGGTTTCCCGCCAGGTTCAGCGGCAGGTCGAGCTCTCCGAGAAGAGTCCGTTCCAAGACCCAGGGCTCATCGCACTCTAGCCACCCGACAAAAGCATTCAGCGCCATCCACTCGGACAACTTGCCTTCTCCATCGCCAAACGTTAGGCTCGCGCCACCCCCCGTTCGCCGCAACTCAATACCAAGATCCCGAGCGAGCAGACAGCCCAGGGTTCGCCGTAGGGTCGACCCCTCCGCGTTGCCGGCATAGTGCGTCCGGATGCGCGAACGGAGGGTCTGCCGACTGGCCTTGGTGCCGCCGCTGGACGGGGATTTTGGCGCGATGCCCACATACAGAAGTCTTAGGTTTTTAAAGGCCACGCACGCCGAAACATCAGTCCGACACGGAATCTCTCGAAAGAACCACGCGTACATACCGGGACGAGCTGGCAGCGGCGACGGATGATCCAGCGCCTGCGCTCTCGACCGGAGGTGCGGTGACCGAACGAGTTCTAGGGCTCGTGCCACCTCCAATTGGCTTTGGATGTCGGCTTCAAGAGTCCGTACCCGAGGCGGTGAACTCAAGACTGCCGTCCGCAGATGCCTCGGCCGTGACCTTGGCTGTGGGCTACGATCAAACGAATGTTCGATCGAGCCCAGGCGCTCAACAGAATCGAGTCCGGGGCTTGCGCGTGCGGCGACTCTCCAGGTCGGCTCACCGAGGCTGCGCTGAGTCGCGGCGGCTGGGGCTTCTGCCAAGTCTGCCGTTGCGCCTGGAAGAGATCCAACATCGATGGCAAGGAGTACGCGACTACCATCCCCTCACCGAGCCACCTTACTCGCCAATGACCGGCCAGACCGAGTTACTTGCCGACCGCGAGCGATACATGGCCCAGATGGTCTCGAGTACCAGCCCGAAGAAGCTCGTCATCGCCGGCCCTGGAACAGGGAAGACCAGTAGCTTCGGACGCGTCCTCGGCGGAGATCCAGATCGCAACCTCGTGCTGTCATTCATTAACAATCTGGTTCGAGACTTGGACCGAGACCTGGGGGCACGGGCGACGGTGAGGACGCTTCACCGGTACGCGGTTGGCGTCTTGCATAGCCTGGCGGTCCCAGGCATCGACACCACTTTCGAGATGTATCCGCCGCTCATAAGGCTGCTGCCTGCCGAAGTCGGGCTAATCCAGAATGCTGCTCAGATCAGCCACGGACAGTTGGAGCGCTCGTTCCATCGTCTCGACGACGCCCAGGGACTAATTAGCGCTTACCTCACTGCGGCGAACTACTACAACGCCGTAAGCCATGTCGACTCCGTCTACCGGCTAGTGCACTTCTGGCAGACGCACCCTGACCGCATCCGCAGATACAACCAGGTTGTCGTTGATGAGATCCAAGATTTCAGCCAGCTCGAGCTCCAGCTGATCGATCTACTCGGCCAGAAAAGCCCTGTCCTTGCCGCTGGTGACGACGATCAGAGCTTGTACCGATTCAAACATGCATCCCCAAACCTAATAAGGGATCTAGCGGCCCGAGGAGATTTTCAGCGCTTTGAACTCCCCTACTGCTCTCGATGCCCAGAAGTGATAGTCCGGGGCTTCCATGACGTCGTCAGAGCTGCTCTTGCAGCCGGCAATCTTAAAGGGCGACTCGACAAGCAGTTCATTTGCTTCCTGCCCGACAAGGTCAACGATAGCCAACGGTTCCCGCAAATCGCAAGGGTCTGGTGTTCGGTTGAAAAGCACGGTCTGCGATACGCCGGGCGATACATCGCGAGCGAGATTGAGAAGATCGATGCCGCTGACGTTGAGGAGTCGTACGGGCGCAAGTATCCGACCGCGCTCGTGATCGGGCCAAAACAATTCACCGCCGGAGTCCGAGAGGTGTTGGAAGCCCGCGGCCATCAGCTAATTTCGCCACCGCCCGGGGAAAGCGAGGAACCGCTCCTGGTTCACGGCTATAAACTTCTCGTCGCCAATGGGCGTTCTCGGCTCGGTTGGCGAATCGTGTTGGCTGCTGAAAGAAACCCCGCCACTATAAACTTCGTCAAGCGGGTAATCGGCGAGGGAGCCGAGCTCAGGGATTTGTTGGATGCCGATTATGTGTCTCGGCATCTCCGGTTCGCAGAGCTGGTCGGTCGCCTGCTGGCCGGCGAAGAGTTGGGGGCCGATGCCGTAACCGCCCTATCGGACCAGACGGGCCAAACCATCGACGAAATTCGGCGCGCCCTTCGCCTCGTGGCCGAGCCTGTTCCGGCGCTAGACCAGACGAGGCCATCGGTTCAAATGACCTCACTGGTCGGCGCCAAGGGGCTATCCAGCGGTCACGTTTTCGTTGTTGGCTTCAACGCCGGCCACTTCCCTCGCCGACCCCAGAGGCCGACTGACGACGAAGTGTCTCAGTTCCTCGTGGCGCTCACGCGAACACGCAAACGCTGCCACCTAATCTCGTACGGTCGCCTGGGAGCCGAAGGACTAAAAGCATCTCTATTCCTGACAATGATTGAGCCGGGCCGGTACGAGTGGATCAGAGTCGATAAGACGTACATTTCAAAACTTCCTTCATGACTAGGCCAGCGGGCGCCATCGATTGCTACCAGGCACGCTGAGGCCGTGTGCGGCGCGGCCAAGGCGATGATCTCCGCCTGGGAGTAGCGGATACCGGAGTCCACCACCGAGCCGTCTTCCACCAGGCAGACACCGGTCCCACTTACTTCTCCCCAGGCAAGGTCAATCCCCAGGAACTGCATCCCTATCTTTTTCCTGCTGACCGAAGCTAAGCAACTTGGGCGGCCCGCGGGAACAGGCTGGCCAGGACCCCACCTGTGCCGGTCAGCTGCTCAAGGAGACCGTCGGCCAGCGGGACTGTCGAGTCGGCGGGCCTGTCAATGGCATTTGTGGCACCGAGCAGCTGGTCGTCGACCTCGTCGCGGGTGATCGTATCGCCCGTAACCGCGGCAAGGTAACGGGCGGTCGTATCCGTCGCCCCGACGAGGTCATGGTTTAGCGCTGACGCGAGCACCGGTTGCCACGTGATGACGCGTTCTCGCTCACCAATACCCGGTCGGACTGCAAGCCAACAGAGGGCTGTCACAGCTTCAGGCACCCACTCGGCCAACCGCTGCTGAGCGAGCGCTAGGGCAGCGGGGTCGAGCTGGCCGATCCAGCCGTCGCCCTGGCCAGTTCCGACAAATGGACGCAACCACCAGAGCCAGATGTCATCGAGATCATCGTCAGTGAGCTCGACCGCGTCAGGATCACGCGACCGGATGAGTCGGAGCGACGCGAGGGTGGCAACGATGAGGCGTGGCACCCGAGCGTCCAACAGTGGGTCGGAGATGCCGCGCACGTCGAGGCGGACGAGAGCATTCGCTGCCCCAGGTAGCACTTGCAGCTCCAGCCCGTTGACTCCAAACTCCTTCGCGGTGCGGGCACACCACAGGGTGTCGTCGATGAATTCAATGGCACCCAG
>WNGJ01005614.1_pt1 | contig 13208 bp, 12 predicted proteins | sample 5400611 | NCBI WGS metagenome assembly WNGJ01 (sample SAMN13153375, study PRJNA577476) | soil metagenome | isolation source: 40 cm soil or saprolite under Garry oak tree replicate 1 | place: USA:California | collected 2016-06-15
CGATCGCCACCGCGGTCGCGCCGTCGAGGGAGAAGATCTTCTGGACCACCTTGGATCCGACGAAGAACCCCTTCGAGGCGCGCTTATCGGCCGCGAGGACGACGCCGTCCTTGCTTCGTATTCCGACCGTTGTGGTCATGTCGAACCTCAGAGGCATATGTCGGCGGTCGAGTATGTTGACTCGAATCGCAGGCGTTCAGTCACACTTCACACCTATCGTCTTCCTCGTTCCAATCTCGCATGTGAATTTGACTCTGATCATCGACCGGACTCCAAAATGCCCGTCGATTACATTGCCACTAACCGCTTGGCGGCAGCGCCCGTCTCTTTCGCACCACGAGAGCGACGAACACTACAGCCGCGACAATCACTATCGCGACAATCCCCCACACCAGCACAGCAGGCAATGCGCTGGGTAATCCGCCTTCGCTTGGTGCTGACTCGATGTGGATATCTCGAACCATTCTTTCGAGTGTCGTATTCGCCCATCCAAAAAAGGATTCGTGAACCGCCAGGACGATGAGCCATACGCGCCCCCGACCTTCGTCGGCGATGGCGACGATCCTCTCCTCGTGGCAACAGCTGGGATCTCGTATTTCGAAATCTACCGCGGTGTGCCCACTGACTTCACGAAACGCGACCCCTAGGAGGTACGCGCTCGGCCAGAAGCCGACCGCAAGGGCCAAGGATCGGTTGACGAAAGAGGCCAGATACGTCGAATTCTCCCCAACTTTTGGATCTGAGAAGTTTCCAATCGCGATTGTGGTCGCGTATCCATTCTTGCTCGGACCTTGCAGGACCAGCGAATATGTGCGGTCGAGGACCGGTGCGTTGTATCTCCGTGCCCATCCGGACGGAACCGAAATGTTAAAGCCATTGGAATCCGGAAAGAACTCGAGCGGAGGGAACGGCGGCTCGGGTCCGATTACGAGCGTCCAGATCGCCAGTTCGTCTCCCGCGCTCGTGTTCGCCCAAATCGCCACGACATGCTCGCCTGCCGAGAGATTCCATGCAATGTCCGCCTGAATCTCGCTTTGGCTTAGAACGCGTGTGATGAGGAGCTGACCGTCGAGTGTAGTTCGAGCCTGGTTTAGCTCAACATTGGGAACAGTTGCAAACGTGCGCGCTCGCATGTAGTCCGGAGTGTAGTTCAGGCCGATGTAGATTGAAGGGTACCAAGGATAGATAATGAGCGGCGGGACTTGGGCATTCGTAAAGGACCAGGTCACCGAATTGTTCCCGTTCGACCAGTCAATCGAAGCCCTCACGGTGCGGTATCCATTCATGAGAGAGGCGTTCAAGCTGGCGCGGAGTTCCGTGGTCGCCGCGAATCGAGCCGGCAACGGCATTTCGTCAAGCGTCAGTGCGAAGTCAGTGAGCTGGACCGCGGGCAATCCCAGCCAGACGCTCGCAGAGATGTTGGCAGGGGACGTGTCCTGACTCGAGTCTGGGGAGGGATAGCGTGGGTCGACGTCAGGCGGGGTCGGGAGTCTCCAAAGCGGATCGAGCGAGTAGAGGAACTGGCCGTCCCCCGAAACGAGGAGACCGCCATTCGTATCGCGGGAGAGCGGGACTTCGTTCCGCGAACCGGGATCCGACACGTTGAAGACATAGAGAGAGTTCGGCCAACCGCCGCCGCTCGTCAGCCCATACACAAATTGGCCGTCCGGTGAAATGGCCACCCCGTAAGGATACGCCTTCATCAGCAATACGCCCGACAAAGTGATGTCTGGCAAAGTGATGACCTCGGCGCCGTAACCGTTGAAACTGCCGGGCAAGTATACCCGACCGCGGGTCCAGTCTACGGCGAACTGCGGGATAGTCATCCAGAGGTCATGATGATCTTGACCAAGGAGGGTAGGCGTGTCGGTCGTGATGTCATAAAGATACATCGTCGTCGGGGTCACGCTATCCCCCACAAGAACCAACCTTGTGCCCGAGGGATTTGTCTCGAGAAGTACCTCCTCCCACACCGACAGATTTCCAATTTCCTGACCGCTGGTCCAATTGAGAATATGGAGGTACGAACCACCTACTTGACTCACGTACATTCGGTCCGATCGTCCTACGCGCAGGCTGTGTGGTGAGAACGACACGTTGAGGGCCTGGACGACTAGTCGTGTGTTCAGGCTTATCTGGAAAATCTGGGGCGTGCCCTGGTACGGGTTCGTACTTGCATAGAGGAAGTTGCCATCAGCGCTCAGATCGAGAGCGTTAACCGTATCGTTGACCTGAATTGTGTCAACCAATGCCAATGTCGTTTCGTCGAGAATCTCTACGCCGAAGCCCGCTTCATAGACGACCTGGCGGAAAGGATCAGCCACGAACGCCTGGTAGCCGGTGTAGAGAGGCGAAACACTAGGTGGACCGAAATCGACGTGCTCTGGAAAGGAGACGAGCAAAACAACAAGTGTGATAAGCGCAGCGAGCTGGTTCGTCGACGGAAGGTTAACCACAATGTCATACATTGGGAAGAAGGGTTAAAAAGCAATTGCCAGCCGTGTCGGCATGTCAATGCTCCGAACACGTTGAGCGAGAAGGATTTGGGCAAGACAAAGAGGTCCCGTGGACTTCCGGAACGCCCCTGTCGGAGCAAACCGAGCGATGCGCGCGGAAGCCGCAGGTGGAACCTAGCATTGCCTGATTCTGCGGGCGACAATCGGCATAGCGTTGTCCGGTGAGTTACACTCCACAGCGATTGTCACCGTGCGAGAGAAGAGGCGATGTCCGCGGGATGGACAAGCAAACTTCTGGCAGGCCTAGCGCCCGAGTCTCCAAGTCAGGATGGCCAGGATGACTGTCAGTGCCACCAACGCTCCTGTCAGGCCAATCAACCATCGCGTGAGACGCTCAATCCGCGCGGAACTCTTCCACAACAGCAGGCTTTGAGCAGCCAGCGCTACCTCACCTTTCGTGACGATTGGCGTGGCTGTCCCGGGACTATATTCTTGCACGTAGTCCTCGGATCCATTGAGATACGGCTGAAGGAATTCTTGCACGACCTCAACAGCTTTCTCCTCGAGGTCGTGGGCAATGGGCTTACTCCCGACCATGCAAGAACGTACGCGTTCAGCAACACATGAAGCCTCGTAGCAAAGTCCTTTAAGTTTCTCGACAGTGCTCTACGTTCTACCCTAGGGTGGTGGGATGGACCCGCTACTACTGGCCCCAGTCTCTGCGGCCGCCGTCATAGGCATTGCCGCGTTCCTGTGGCACAGGAAACGGCAAATCCACCAGGCCGGGATTCGACTACAGCAAGTCGTTCCCGATCTTCAGAGCATCGAAAGCTCTCTGCAGTCCTTCGTCAGCACCGGCGATTACATCCCCGAACGAGTCCGGAGGCCCCTCGAAGCGAAAGTCGCCGAAATCGCGGAACGAATCCTACCTCCGATCGCCAAAGTCGTTCGCCGCTCACGGGATATCTCGATTCGGGCTCAGTTCGAGGGCAACCTCCGTCAAGCGAACCAGCTGCGGCAAACCCTCAACGGACACAACCAGAACTATGCGCGGCGAATGATGGCCCGCCACTCGAAGTTACTCGTCGAGGAACTCAAGGCGGACGAGGCGCAACAGGCAGCAATCGTGCGCGACGACGTCCGTAACCTTGTGATCGCCGGAGCAGGCTCGGGCAAGACGCGAACTATTGTGGGCCGAATCCGATACCTTTTGGAGCGGGGCGTTCGTCCGACGGCCATCTTGGCCGTCACATTCACGAACAAGGCCACCCAGGAAATGCAGGATCGACTCAAGCAGATGGGAGTTCCGATCGCGGATCGCGAGAGGGAGGGCGTCACAGTTTCGACCCTTCATTCGCTCGGCAAACGTGTCGTTCAAGCGACCGCCACAGGGCCCATGAGTGTCGCGGACGACCGATGGACGGATTCCTTAGTTGCCGCTGTGCTGCGAGAGGCAAGGACTGGGCAGGACCCGCACCTTGCTCAGCTCTACATCAACGCAATCCTCAACTTTCATCGAAGTGAGGACGAGAGTGCACCCGCGGTCGGCGGCGACAAGACGTATCGAACGCTGCGAGGGGAGCATGTCCGATCTATTGGCGAACGGATGATTGCGGACTTCCTTTTCTTCAACCATGTCGAATACAAATATGAGGCCAAGGCGTCCTGGGCCAGCGTCGACGGGGGACGAGGCGCCTATCACCCCGACTTCACGCTTCCCAAAAGTGGGGCCTCCGTCGAATATTGGGGGGTCAATCGATCCGGCGAAGTGCCTGCGGGATGGACGACTTCAACCGCCGAGTACAAGGAAGGCATGGCGTGGAAACGAGATCAGTTCCGCCACGAAGGGAAGACGCTCATCGAATTCTATGATTACGAACGAACCGAGGGCACGCTGGACTCTGCACTTCGAGAGCGGTTGACTCGTGGCGGTATCGTCTTGCGGCCCATGACATTCGAAGAGATCGGGAAATCTTTTGGGGATCTGAAGTACATTGGTAGCTCGATTGAAAAACTGCTCGTTCAATTCATCACCAACGCGCGAGCGATGCGGCGGGAGCCGAAGGAAATACAACCGCATCTTAAGAGGTCGACACCACGAGTTCACCACTTTGGGCTACTCGGAATTGCGGTTCTCGAGCGATATCAGGCAGCGCTCTCGGCCGAGGGCCGTATCGACTTCTCCGATATGTTACATCGGGCCGCCGACATCCTGGAAAGTGGCACGAATCCTCTTCCGAAGTACGAGCACGTGCTCGTGGACGAATTTCAGGACACCTCGGCCGCGATGGCGCGGTTCTTGAACTCTCTCATCGCGGTGACGGGGGCCCGCCTTTTCGCGGTCGGCGATGACTGGCAGGCGATCTATGGCTTCGCAGGCGGGGACGTCGATCACATCATCAATTTCGAGTCGCACTTCGGTCCGGCATCGACCACGATGCTGAACATGAATTACCGTTCTCCCGCGGTCATCGTGGAGGCGGGCGCCGCACTCATTGCATGCAATCAAAAGCAAGTGCCCAAACAAGTCGTCATCTCCAGCCGCGAGCGCGGGGAGGCGTACGTGCATGAAGTGTCCGATGACGACTCGGCGATCGTGGATCGCACGGCCTCGCTCGTCCGTCAAGAGCTTCGCCAAGTCCCTGCAGATCGTATCCTCGTCCTCAGCCGAACCAATCACCTGCTGGAGGACGTCATCGAGGCCTGCCGACGGAATGGAGTTCCTGTGGGGAACCCGGATCGGGACGTGCAGGGAGTGCGCATCCTGTCCGCGCATAAGGCAAAAGGATTGGAGGCCGACATAGTCATCGTCGCCAACGCCAGCGACCACCTTTTCGGTTTCCCGTCCAAGGTCGAGAATCCGGACGTGTTGGAGCCCGTGCGTATGAGCGCTGGGGACGCGCCGGCTGAAGAACGGCGGCTGTTCTATGTCGCAATCACGCGAGCCATGAAGCGCCTCCATCTCGTCTCCCGACAAGGTCTGCCGTCTCCGTATCTCGCTGAGATCGAAGGCGGGGCTACCCCTTCCAGAGCTCCAGACCCCTCGAAGGTTCGCGTCGGCGCGAGGTTCGCAGACGCCTTCAGTGTGGAGCGTCTCTATGATCTCAGCGATCGCCAAAAAGCAGCCGGGATTCGTCAGTCCGGGCTGCTTGCCACCGCGACTAGCCGCACGGCTTTCACTTCTTGGGCTTCCTTCAATCTCGAGGAAGGGGCTTTGTACTGGCTCAACGACGTGGTGAAGGAACAACCGTACCGAGACCAGCAACGTGTGAAACTCGACCAGTACACGAGCGGGAATCTTCGGCCCCGCTCACGGGTTGATCACCAGGATGGCGGCCGTGAACTGCGACCCCGTCCACCTCCGTCCCATCAACCACGACATCTTCAGCGATGACGATCCACGGTGTTTGGCTCCGACGGGAAGCTACTTAGGTCCATCGGTCGAATCCCCCACGTTGAGGCCAAGCACATCTCTTCTTTCAGACCTAGCCTTGAGCCTGAGTCGAGTTCCGGCTTCGCCTCGCAAAGCCCGCGGAGCACTGTTCGAGGAATTTGCTGCAAAACTACTCACCGCTTTGGGCTCCTCGGTCTACGAACCGCACGGCCCCGAGGTTGATTGGGTTGCTGAATTCCAAGGAAAGTTCATGAAAGTCGAGTGTCGGTTCAAGGAACACGACAGGCTCACAGCGGGGGAAATCAGGGAGTTTGTTGAGCGCGTCAGGCATGGGCCTTCGGCGTATGTTGGCCTGCTTCTGACAAACTCGATCATGCCCTCAACTGCAACTCGATTGCTCGAAAGGGCAACGCCACATCAAGTGATTATCATCGATGGTCAAGATCTTCAGAAGCTACTTACTGGCGGCGAGAACCTCGAGGGGCTGCTGTCGCGTAAGGGAGTGGAGGCCGCAGGAGGCATCTGGGAACCGCGGGGTCACGGAAGAAAGCGAGTGTTTTCTGAGCGGGCGCGGCGTCTAAAACCGCCTTCCCTGGTTCTGTCCAGCCCGGCAATCTACTTGGCTGGTCGATTATCGACATACCTGACAAATCGGTCGCGCGGACCCATGTGCTTGGTCTTCTCACCGATCTGGTACCGGGCTGGGTCGAGGAGTTACATTCTCGAGGCGGTTTTCACCAGGAACGTTTACGTTAGAGACACCCAACAACTTCTGGCACACTTTGACGATTGCTTCGGGTTCACCGAAGGCGGTGCATTCACCATTGCCCAGGATCCGGTTTCCTGGCACGGGTTTGGGGCGAGAGACTTTGTTACTGCATTGAACGAGCAACGGAAACGATATCAAGCGTCCGGCCTCAGCGAATACCATCATACCGAGACAGCGCTTTTTATCGACGAGGTCCGTCTCAGCGGTGGTACCGACTGCCTGTTCTGGGTCGCGGCTCAACCATCCACTTCCAAGCGTATGCTCACGCACTTCTCTTGCGGTTTTCTTGTTTCTGAAATCCTGTTCCCGACCAAGCGGTTTGAACGGTTCTTCGACCTGATCGGAGAGTCACCCGATGTCTACGAGACGTGGGAGAATCTAAAGACACACCACTACAGGCCGCGGGACAAGCTGAGCATCCAACCTGTGGGATTGCTCACTGCCAGAGACACCGACGGAGAACAGCTCGTGCGTGGTTTGATCGTCCGCAGGAGCGATTTTGATTTGGTCGACGACGACCTGCCAAGAGGGCCCGAGCACTGGACTTTCAAATCGCTCGGCGACTCAGGGCTGTGGCTGACCGATTTGCGTGGGGGCTGGCACGAGCCCTTTGTTCGCCCAGAATACCAGATGGGTCTGGTAAGGGCAGTTGAAGTGCCGGCCCCGGGCTTCGGAGGTGCTCTCATCTCTGCCGAGGCCCGTTCCGTTTTTCGTAAGCGTCCCAACTGACCCAAGACGATTTGGCGCAAGTGTCGCGCCCCGTTCGACGAACTGAAAGAGAAATACGCTAGTTCGTGAATCGCCTGAGGGGTGAGGAATGGAGCTTGAGGTGGGGGAGAGGATGTGCCTTGATCGCGTTGAGAACAAGATGCGAAACTTGTTTGGCCTCCTGACGGAGAGGATTCCCGACTTGACTTCGTCTGAGATTGGTGTCGCCTACAGGTGGCTCGTCGAAATCAAGATGGTTCTCGGGAACCTCAACAACGATGTCAGTTTTGTCGGTGCTCTACTTGCGAAGGACTTCCTGCTGAAAAGGCACCGACTCTTAGGCCTTGACATCTCATCGAAGGCCCAAGGGGCGCCCGGTCTCGACATCGACGAAACCACATCGGAGGGCGATCGGGTGGTCGCCGAGATAAAGACCACAATCCCCTACGCGGGCAACAAATTGGGGGCGCAACAAGAGGTGACGTTTCGGAAGGACTTCGTCAAGCTTGGGGCCGCGAAGGCTCGCTTCAAATACTTCTTCGTCACCGAAAAGGACGCGTTCGATGCGACGCTTCGAAAGTATCAGCAAGATCTAGAGGGTATTACGCTCGTCCTTCTACCCGAGGGGGCGCACGATGACAGGTTTGTCAGAGCGTTGTGACGACCGCGGGATTCAACCTCAGAGAACTGGGCCATCTCCCCAATCACCCCTGTGGCATTCTGATGCCATTGCTAGCCTCGTGCAGAATTCCAATCTGGCTGGATAGCCGAATTCGCGCAATCAATTCCTTGGAAGGATTAGTTTCTCTCAGGGGGCGGAATCTGGCGGTTGTCAACCGAATCGCGCTTGGCTTCGGCCGGCTCGATTCGCTTTCGCGTACGAACGAGTCTATCCTTCATTGATATCCGAGAGGGCGATTGCCGCCACGGTGGTTCCGATTTCACCATCACACGCTCATCAAACCGGATTGGCCTTCGACCATCGACGGTCGAACGCTTCCCTTACATCGTCGAGCAGGTCAGGGGCCAAGTCCCTGGGGATCGTCACGACAAACGACTCCTTCCCCCCGAGGTCCTTTAGTCCGTGACCGATGAGTAGCAAGGCAGAATCAGAGAGAACGTACCTGTCGTGTAGAGCCGCCGGATCGTCGCAAGTCCGCAATTCGGCTTTCGGTCGCTCCTGTCTGAAGTCCTTCAGCGGCCCTTGGAGGCGAGCTGGGTTCTCAGTCGTGCGGGCCGTTAGAAATCGAACCTCGCAGTCCTCATGGAGCATTTCCAGGGCGTCCAGTGTCCGGATGCCGTAGTAAGGGTCGCAGATTCGGATTACGCCCCGAATTCCACCGAGAATTTCCCTAAGTTCGCGTCTCGCAGTTCGTGGCTTGTCTCCTTCCACGTAGGATACGCTGATTTTACCAACGCCAAGGATCGACTCGACCTCCATCCGACCTTTCGTCATAAGGCTGTACGAACCTTCGTCACCGTCTCGTCTCCTGCTGACACGGTCATTAGCCCGCGCGAGCGCTTTCTCCAATCGATCCGGGGTGACAGCAACGCCTGCTCGTTCTAGGGCCTTGGAGATCTCGGCGGACGTCAACCACTGGACGTTCGTACGATCTTTGGCCAACATGAGTGCGGCTAAACCCAGTTTCAATGGGGAATCGATTCCCGCGATTGCGACTTTCAGGCCATCGTCAAGGGATTCGAAGTCAGAAAGAAGACGTTTCCGGGTATTCGCGTTCATGGAACCTACGGATTTACGTATTTCCAGACGCCGTCTTCTTTGAGCCTCCTCACAGTACGGGACCGCACCAGCTTTACTAACGCGGGCGACAAGCCCCCCTGGCCGTAAATATGACCCTGCTCTTCGAGTTTCTTCTGAATTTCGCCAATCGCTTTCTTCGTCTTGAAGAAGCCCTCTTCCTTCAGCACGCGGATATAACCGACAGGACCTTGTGGCGTCTTCTTGCCCCCTAATCTAGAGGATGCTTTGGGTGCTTGCCCGGTGAGCTGATGCACCAAACCCGCGACCTCTTCGGGAGTACCCTCGAGTGAGACTGTCGCGCCACTCGCGAGTATAATCTTAGCCTTCGCCAATTCGATCCTTCCTCACGATTTTGCTTTCGGCAACTCGTGCTCGACAAGGTAGCGGCCGGTGTCGGACAGCTTGAACTTGTTAGTCGTGCTACCTTTGTCAAAGTAACCCTTCTTCCGTTTTGCATCTGTAAGCGTCTGTCCCGGCGCCTTCGGCGGCTTTCTACCAGCCTTGGTGGTCCATTCACTTAGCAGCTTCTTGTCGATCTCCTTTATGCCCCCATTTTCGGCCAAGAAGTAGGCGACGACTGCCGCCGCCTCCATATCCGAGTCGGGAGACTTCTGAGCCATGAACTGCTTGATGGTCGGCTTGCCTCCGGTAGGCGTAAGTGGTCCAGGTGGCGGCGGCGCGCCCTGCGCCGTTGGCTCCTGTTTGAGCCACTTGTCCTCGAAAAACTTGAGTTCTTCACGGACGAAGGCCTCGGTTCCCTCGAGTTCAACCGAGAACTGCCCCATTATGATCTTCACACGGGTCGCAACCTCTCCCATGTCAAGACCCATGGATGCCTCTAAGATAAGTGTTTCGTGGCCCTAACAGTGGTCAATTGGGATACAATGAGACGTGGATTCTGTTGGATGTCGCGTCGAGGTGCTACCGCTTCGCCGCCATGAACGCGGCGTATGCAGACGTAGAATGGAGAAGCCCGCCTAGGTGAGCAGGCGCCGAGAGGTGACGTTATGACGCGATTGCCACGGAACCGCCCCCAATCGTCATTCCCTGCTGGGCTCGAGCCAATCCTTCCAAGCTATTTGGCGATATGTCCGAGTACTGAGGTCCACAAGCCAGACTTCCAACTCGGGGAAGGCCCCGGCAATTCGGATCCAGGCAATTCGGTGGTGGCGGGCGCGTTCGCGGAGGCCGGATTCTGCAATGGAGGGGACGGCAACCACTACGTGTTCGGCGCCTTCGTCTAGTCGCGAGACCGCGTGGAAGAACGCCTCGAAGAAATCTCGTCCCCAGCCAGAACCGGCTCGGGGCCATTTGTAGCCAATAACCTCGACATGGTAAGTCACGTCATCACGTTTAGCTATGATATCGACGCCTCTCTCGCCGTACCTTTTCTCCGCGCTTAGGGAGTACCCTTCGTTCGACAAGCACTCGCGCAAGCATTGTACCACCTCGGTATTCTGGACTTTGGCCAGAGTAACCGCCCGAACCTGAATGGTGTCCTCGGTTCATCAAGTTCCTGGGGGCGGAAGCGGCCGCTATTCACGAAGTGGCGTGACGCTACGCAGTGATCACTACGTCACATAGCGTGCCAGGAGGATCATACGAAAGTGGCGGTCGTCTTGAGGCCCTGCGTCCGACAGAGCGACGCTGCCTTGAAATATCCCCGCTTGAATAGATACCCTGTGGTACGCGAATACTTCTCTGAGAGGGCCGGTAGATCCAGGCCAGGTTTGGTTGATGAAAAGCTTTTTGCGGTCGCTTTCAACCACATATATCGGAAATTTGATCGGCAGGGTTATTTCCAGAAGGCTTTCGGAAAGAACTGCGTTGACGAAGGGTATGTGCCTGGTGACCTAGGTGCATCACTGGCGGAGGAAATTCTAGTCCGGTTCGGAGTGAACCGACAACATCTTCTGCCGACAGCGGAAAATGTGAACAAAGCCACCCGAGATGACCTCTTTGATTTGATTGAGTATTTCTATGATTATGTCGCCAAACCCACCCAGTCGCACAATCATGCGTGGAACAAGTGCGGTATCCACGTTCACGAGGCAGTAGCGAGAGACGGGCGGCGTGAGTGGAGGAGTGAATGGAATCTCACACTCGGTCGTATGGAACCTCCGCATCGCCTGACTGAACAAGGCGTTATCGAACTCCTCCCTGAACCGCGCGGTCTGAAAGAGCTGGTTGACGAAAGAACGCCGTATGGCGACGAGGAGAACGTAGATTCGAAGGTTGATCGCGCTTGCAAACTCTTCTTTAGTCGCAACGTAACGAACGAGGATAGGCTTGATTGCCTCCGCGAGCTTGCCGCGGTCCTCGAGTTCCTTCGAGAAAAGGCAACGTCCATCCTGCCCAGCAATGAAGAACGAGAACTGTTCACTATTGCTAACAATTTCGGAATCCGACACCATAACGAACGGCAGAAAACGGGATACCGGAAAGAGCTTTTCTATCCCTGGATCTTTCATTCGTATCTCGCAGCGATCGATCTGTTAGCCAGAGCCAAACGCGCGTCGACGAAGTAGCCGCTGGCTTCTGAACCATCACCGACAGTAACGACATGATGCAATTGTCATTGCCTGACTCAAGTCTTTTCGGTCTTGAAGCCAGGTAACAGTCCGATCCCACCTGGTCCCACCACCTTGAACTGGGTTTTTCGCAACGGCGCGTTACTCGGCTTCTCCAACAGACTCTTGACGTGCTGTTCGAAACTAGCGTCGAGGGTGTAGTTTGTAGCCAGGACTGAGTGTTTGACCTTAGCCCCAACTCTTTGCAGAGAGGCAACTTGTTTCGAGAGTTGGTCAAACGAACTCGCCAAATTTGACTTGATCGTTCTCGCGGGCACGTCCGTAGCAAAGGCTTTGCATTCGACGACGACAAGATTTCCGTCTGGCAACTGATAGAGGATGTCTTTCTCGACGTCTTCGTTTTGTCCTTGGATGAATATCTCGGCGTTCCAAGCTACCTCGCGCTGCTCCAGGTTGAGGCCAATAAGGTATGGCATGACGCCTTCGTACTGTCGAGCGACCGTCATTGCCGCCGAGGAGAGGACATAGAGGCATCCATGGCTCAGGCCATGATTGCAAACGTCACACTTCATTCGCGGGAGAGCTCGCTGACCAACCAGGTATGTTGATGTTGGCAACTCTTTGTGCCGCTCACACCAAGCTATAGAAAGGAGCGGACGAGCGTATCCATCTTCGACTAATGCGGCTATGCACCGTTCATAGGTTTCCTCATCGAGACCACACGCTTTCATCACCGTCGCACGTCTCGCTACCGCATAAGTGAGGAAACCAGACTTTGTAGCATTCAGAAACGACAAAGCAACTTCCGACAGGTCGTCTGCGATGTGGTCCTCGTAAGGCTTCAGCAGACTAATCATGGCCCGCAAAGGTGATCCCGCAGACAGCAAGCCCAACGCACGCAGGAAATGAAAAACGAACGTCTCTTGGTCCAGCGCTTCGATCTTGACTCCACTTGATTCCAGTTTCTTGACGAAGCTCTCAAGCTGAGTCGTAAGACGCGGTTTCGCGCCTTCCAAGATCTTTTCAATGGCGAACGTACCGTGCTCGGCTCCCTTTTTCGCTTCGCGTCCGAGGACCGTCTGTGGGTCGTCGCCCTCTACTGCGATGCTAAACAGACCAGGGAGACTCGCTTCCTCCAGGAGACTGATTTGGGTCCATTGGAGGGAGAACAGCGAACAGATTCCAGGATTCGTCAAGATCAGGTTAGCGAAAGAACGCGATTCCGATCGGTTCTTGATCTTCGCGACGATTCGGACAACTCTTCCCCGAGAGACCAGCGAGTACTCTTTGCCCCTTCCGCGAATTTTTTCGAGAAGGTGCATCTGGTCAGAGTCCGACAAGAATCTCTTCCGGGGTTAATGAGACGACCGAGCCATATAAAGCGATTTCCGCTCTCCTCTTCGGACACTCGGCGGCGAGCTGATCCGCTCCATCCCGACTCCGGAGGTGGGTCACGTTATGTATGCATTGTCGCCGCGAGAAGTTGGATGCCTAGGCGTCAGCCGCTAATTCCGGCATGCGGCTCGCGGGACGCTTCACGGGCGATGTGCTGGAACAAGACATGACCGAGGCGCGTCGCGTCGTCCAA
>WNGJ01005617.1_pt1 | contig 13207 bp, 10 predicted proteins | sample 5400611 | NCBI WGS metagenome assembly WNGJ01 (sample SAMN13153375, study PRJNA577476) | soil metagenome | isolation source: 40 cm soil or saprolite under Garry oak tree replicate 1 | place: USA:California | collected 2016-06-15
ATCGAACGGCGTGACCGGAAACAGGGCGCGGTTCTTCGAGCCTGGATGGATGGCCATGTTTTGCCCGCGTTCGACGGTCGCATCCTTGCGATTGATACTGCTGTTGCCCAGCGGTGCGCCGCGCTCCACGTGCCCAGTCTTCGCTCCGATCGTGACGCTCTCATCGCGGCCACTGCCCTTGTTCACGGCATGACGGTTGTGACCCGAAATGTGGATCACTTTCAGCCCATAGGTGTGGCCGTAGTTAACCCCTGGCAATCCTGAACGCATTTATTCAGACCTTCGGCTAAATTGATCCTCTGACTGTACTACCCCGGGATAGAGAGCACTATGAGAAAACCCGGCTTCATTAACTGCCCCACCAGAGAGTGGTAGCGCTACGGCACGAGTGACTTGCATCGTGAGCGCTATGTGAAGCGCATCTTGCAGGGGGCGTGCAGTTTTTTGGCCCAGCTCAGCCCACGCGTCCGCGGTTGGGGCAGAGGGACGCCAGCGGCGATTGGATGGATGGCACGGGAACTTATTTCGTTTTACGGTGAGTTTCAATGGCGGAGGCGGTTCTGTCGTTCCAGCGGATGTCCTCGCTCCGCCGTTCGGCGGCTACTTCGGTTTGACATGGATGAAGAACGTCGCGAGCGCTGTGCTCGTCGTCTCGGTTGGTATTGCCTAAACGGTTAGCAAATGAAAAATGTACTGGTACCAAGATTTTTTCTCCTTTTTTCCCTTCTCGATGTTCCAATGGCGTATCCAGCGGCGACGGTTCGGATGGAAGAACGGATGAATCGGGGCGGGCGAAATAACGGGTTGTTCGTTATAGGCTGATGGCGTCAGGGAGAAATGATGGACGACCGTAGGCGATACGAAACCGTCAAATCTCGATTGAGAGCGATGGGGCAGGGTACGGCGCAGCAGGTGCATGAGGCCATTGAGCCGAGTCCTTACTCCGTGCGTGAGGTAGAAAACACTCTCGATGAAATGGCGCTGGCCGAGCAGGACGAATTTGAAAAAGTTGGTGACGTGTATCGCTGGAAAAAACATTATCGGTTCCGTGCTGGAGCAACTTAAGCCCCTGTACATTGCAGAACAGGAGCTGAACCCGAAAGCCTACAAATGCAAACGCCAAAAATTGTTACAGCGAGAAAACTCGAGGCCCAGGTACAGAGTTTTGCAATCACGGCGTTCGCGCCATCTCACGATGCCCTCAACTCGCTCGCCCGTATCCATTCGCTCCATTTTCACCAGCTCCCCGACTATAATCGGGAAATTGGATGTGAGTGCAGCTCCGTGTTGGCTCACTTCTCGTACTAACGTCTCTTCTGCACAAGTCTGACTGGACGATTCAAGATACAGTCGTACTGGGATCGAGACCCGCTTGCGCGGGCCACGGCGCATCTGTCGGATTAGATCTCCGCCCCATCGGACTATATCCAGCAACTGGATTCGTTCCAGATCACTTAAATCGCCATGAGTTAGGCTCGTAGCCGTTGATTGTTCCACAATTTCTTGCAGAGAGCGTCTGCGTGTATCGCAGGCTAGTTCATCTGCTTGGTCTCGTTCTCGTTCTTTAAATGTTTCCTCACATTCTTCGAGATGTTCATAGCATGTCTCGATGAAGTGCTCGAGCGTGCGGCAACTCCCGATGCGGCCGACGGAGCAGGACTTCCCCATCCCTTTTCGGCCCTCGGTCTGCCTGAGTCCCGGTAGAACCGTGAGTGCGCTTTGCGGGTTCATCTAGGGGTTACAGACGGGGTTTCGGGAGTTGATTATTTTCATGGGTGCATGGATGCTGCGAAACAACCTTAACGGTCTTGAGATGCGCCGGCACGTGCCGTTTGGTCTTCTCGGCTCACGCTGGAAATATTCTCGAGTACGACGCGGACGATGTGCATCCGATAGTAGACGTAGACGAAATACATTGTCGGAATAACGAGCAAGGTCAAGCCCAAATTGACGCCATTGGTCCCGTAGCTCGCGGCGCTGGCCAGACCAGCGACTGCCGCACCAACCAGGAAGTACGGGAATGTCCATTCATAGCAGGAGGACCAAAGATCTCTTAGGGGACGCCCCTCCACCAAGGAGATGACCAGCGAGACCAACCCCGTGTTCAGCACCACGTACACGCAGGCTCCCAGCACCGTCATCGCGGCGAGAGAATTCAAACCCAGCATCGCCAGGGCATTGTGCGAGGCCCAAAATGCCGCCGCCGTACAAACCGTCAGGCATGCCGCATTGAAAAGCATTTGCACGGGCTTCGGCCGCGTTTGTGTCTTCCAGAGGGACTGGACGAGCGCCCCGCCGAGGCCAATCAGAACGGTCTCGCCAAAACTGAATAAGGCGATGCCGGCGAGAATGAATACGAAATTCGTGGAGATCGTGGTCTTAAAGCCCGGCAGGCGAATCTTCATCGCCGAGGCCACCATCGCCAGCGCAAAAAACAGGACGAAGCGGGTGAAGTTTACGGGATTCCATCGATAAGCTACGACGGTCAATAGAGCAGCGGCAAGTGTGGCGATCGTCGCGATGTACAGTTTGGCTTTAGTGGCCATCGCCTTCTCCCTACCGCCAACCTGCGTCGCAGCGCTCACTTTTCACCATCGATCATGATGTTCAACGCCGTGGATGTCGTTTGGTTCGTTGCGTTGCCCCAGACGACGCCCGTGCCCCAGACGACACTAAAGCCATCGCTCGTGCTGGAGCCCCAGCAGACACTGCTGCCCCAAAGCACGGATGTACCGTTTACGAATACGTTCGTGCCCCAGACCACGGAGCTGTCCCAAACTGAGTCCGTTCCCCAAACAACGCTTGTTCCAGTAACTAAGGAAACGCTCTGTGTGGTGAGGTCATACACCGCAGTTGGAGACGCAGCCGACGCACCTGCCAGATCGCTGCTGGATAGTGCAGCGGCAATATCCAGGTAGCCGGCGCCAATGGTGAAAATGTCGTAATAATCGGTATAGGTGATACCCGTGGTCGGGTCCGTGGCACTGCTACTGGCCGGGAACGTCTTGGAAGCCGTCTTCATCAACCGGGCCTTCACCTGATCCGGTGTGAGGTTTGGATTCTGCTGAAGCAGAAGTACAGCGGCGCCGCTGACCACAGGCGTCGCCATGCTGGTCCCGCTTAACCGCATATAAGATGTCGAGATCGTGTTCGCGGTCAGGCTTGACGTGGTGTTCTTCTTATTGTTCTTGGTATTGCCGCCCGAGCTCGTGGTGGTGCTCGTCGAGCTGGTGTACTCGCTCAGATAAACGTCCGTGGGGGAACCCAGCAGGGACGCATTCGGCGCCAGGGTGGAGACGACCTGATTCCCAGGTGCGACGATGTCAGGTTTCACCACAAAGTCGTATGCCGTCGGTCCTTTCGAGCTGTAGCTCGCAATGGTGTCGTCAAGGCGGGTCGGCGTGTTTGCCGTCTTCATCACGCCCACTGTGATGACATACGGGTCGTTGCCGGGAGCGGCGATAGTGCCGTAGCCTTCAGTGCTCGCGCTGTCGTTGCGGCCCTGGTTGCCCGCGGCTGCGAGCACCACGATGCCCGCATTCCAGGCAGCCTCGACTGCCTGACAGAGCGGATCGACCGTATAGCTCTCGTAGACCTGGCGGCCAAGCGAAAGGTTGATCACTCGAATGTTGTAGGTAGATTTCAGGCTGATCGCCGTCTGGATCGCCTCAATCACACTGCTGTCGGTACCGGCGCCGTTTTGATCCAGCACTCGCAGGTTAATGATGTTTGCGTTCGGCGCTATCCCCTTGAATGTGTGCGTAAAGGTCGAACCGGTGGAAAACCAGCCTGCACCGGCAATGATTCCGGCCACATGCGTTCCGTGGCCATATAGGTCTGAGGTATCCGTTGTGCCAGGAACGAAATTCTGGCTATAGACAACGCGCGAACCGTACGTCTGATTTGACGGATTCCACCAGTAGAGATCGCCAACGGCCGAGACGCCGCTGTCAATGACTGCCACTCCGATGCCCGTGCCATCCAAACCCCATTGCTTCCAAGCCGTCGGCGCGTTGACTGATTCTGGACTGTAGTCGAGAGTTGAGGTAGCAGTGCCGCTGAGCGAACGATTGGGCGAAATGTAGGCAACGTCGGGATCCTTTTCCAAGTCCTCTAGAGAGCCAGTCGGGACGGAATAGTGAGCTCCTTTGATGACGTCCAGTTTTGTCTTTAGGGCTCCACCCTTGTTCTGCACCTTCTGATGATGGGCATTGGTCGGAGTCTGGTTGAATTGGATGATCACGTCGACTGTGGCGCCGTTATGGCCCCCTTTGACAGCGTCGAGGTCTTTGGACAGCTTGTGCTTTTTGCCGTCGGCAAGGGACGCACCGGCTGCCAACATTACGATCAGGGCCAAGAGCGCGAGCCGCGCGCCCCATGTCGTTGTTTTCAGGATGGTATCGCTGGATGGTTGCTTTGTTTCCGGCGCAAAGGCCATGAGCTGGGCTCCCGGGCTGACTGGAAGGATCAACGTGGAGAAGAGATGCTATTACTTGCCTTCAGTCAGTGCCGTGAGTATCAGGTCTGACTAACAAAGCGTCCATGGTACAGTTGGGGTCGAAAGGTTAGTACGGAGGGACAGCTGTCCTTCGTGGCATCCGGCAAGCGGTCGACCGCAACTCGGTGACATTCTTGTAGATAACACCTCGGAGTCCTGTTCAGGACTCGAAGGCATTATCCTTTACAATACAATCGCAGGCCGTACTATTCCCAATCCACGCTTCAACTATCAGAATTTTCCAATATAGAACCGTTCCGCGCTGTTTGTTGCGCTGGAGCGGTGAAATCCAAGGGGCCACTCTAGCTAGCGAATGGAGTGTTTGTTGGTTTGTCTACACGTGAGGCTTCGGCGCTCTTTGTAAGGTAAGAGCCCTGCAGGAGCCGATCGGCAGAGAGCAGGAACGCGTGTGGTAGCAACTGTTGCGAAAAACTACTGGAGCAACACTTGGAGTGACGCCAAGTCGCTCGGAATTCCTGCGCTTACTTTTATCCTCACCCAGCTTGTGGGAGGTCTGCCGCTATTGCCTTATGCCCTCCTGAAATGGCACTCCGATGATATTTTCCGGTACGGCTGCTTTCTGACCGTCGCCCTGTGCGCTTCAGTGCTCAAAGTAAATTTGCCCGGCATCAAAGCTACCATGTCCGCGAATTTCCTCTTTATTCTGGTCGGCATTCTTGACCTCTCTTATTCTGAAACACTGCTGATGGGCTGTCTCGGGGGACTTGTCCAGACCCTTTGGCACGCCCAACCGCGTCCGCGCCCGATTCAATGGCTCTTTAACCTGGCGAACCTCGCTCTTTCCATCAGCGCCGCAGAACTGGTCTTTCATAGCAAAGTCGCCGCGGGCGTCGGATTTCGCTGGCCAATGTTGATGGCCGCAGCCGCGACGACCTACTTCGCTTTCAATACCATTTCTGTCTCCGGCATTATCGCCATGACCGAAGGGCGCAATCCCGTCCAAGTTTGGAAGGAATGCTATTTGTGGGCCTTCCCCTATTACTTGCTCGGCGCGCTGATCGCTTGTGGAGTGAGCGCCGTCAACCGTCTGATCGGCTGGCAGTTCGGCCTTCTGGCCTTCCCCATCGTTTATTGGATCTACCGGTCCTATCAAACCTACTTGGCCCGCCTTGAGGCGCAGAAAAAACATGCCGAGGAAATTGCTGCGCTTCATTTGCGCACCATCGAAGCACTCTCCCTCGCGATTGAGGCGAAGGATCACACCACCCACGATCATCTGCGCCGCGTGCAGGTTTATGCAGTCGAGATTGCCAAGGACCTCGGCGTGGACGACTCCCAGTTGAATGCCATTCGTGCGGCCTCCATGCTGCACGACATTGGCAAGCTCGCGGTTCCCGAGAACATTCTCTCCAAGCCGGGGCGCCTCACGCCCGAAGAGTTCGAGAAAATGAAGATCCATCCGATCGTCGGATCGGAAATTCTGGATCGCGTCCAATTCCCGTATCCAGTGGTTCCCATCGTGCGCTCCCATCACGAAAAATGGGACGGCACAGGTTATCCGGATGGCCTGAAACGCGAAGCGATCCCCATCGGAGCTCGTATTCTCTCCGCTGTGGACTGCTTTGATGCGCTCGCTTCCGAGCGGCCCTATCGCCGGGCCATGACCCCAGCAGAAGCCATGAACAACCTCAGCGCTGAAAAAGGACGCAGCTTTGATCCTCGCGTTGTGGAGGTCATGGAGCGCCGCTATCAGGAATTGGAAATGATGGTGAGTTCCATGGAAACCGAACGACTGCGTCTGGACATCGCGCCGAAAATCGGCCGTCAGGTTGCCCCCTCGTCCGGCTTCGCGGAAGTGCCGAATGAGGCCGAAATCCGCGCCACCTCCTTCTTGTCTTCGATCATTTCGGCGCGCCAGGAGGCCCAGCTTCTGTTTGAGCTTGCTCAGACCCTCGGAAATTCGTTGAGCCTGAAGGAAACGCTCTCCGTTGTCGCCGTCCGATTAAAGGAAATGATTCCGCACGACTCGATCGTTTTCTTTGTTTGCCAGGACGGGATGCTGATTCCGGAATATGTTCACGGCGTGGACTACGATCTATTCAGCTCATTGCGCATTCCCATGGGGCAGGGTCTTTCCGGCTGGGTCGCGCGGAACGAAAAGCCGATAACCAATGGCAATCCCGCCGCCGAAACTCTTCATCTCGGCGCTTCCTCGCGCATCACAGACTTGCAATCGGCCGTGTGCGTCCCTCTTCGTGGCCGCGCGGGTGTGGCCGGCGTGCTTACGCTTTACCATCGAGAGAAGAATGGCTTCACGATGGATCATCTGCGCTTGCTCTTGGCGGCCAGTTCCAAACTTGGGCTCTCCGTCGAAAATGCTCTGCAATTCGAACAGGCTCAAAGCACCGCCAGCACCGACTATCTTACCGGCTTGCCAAACGCCAGATCGATCTGCCTACATCTTGACAAAGAGCTCGTCCGCGTCCGGCGCTCTAAGGGGCCTCTCGCGGTGTTGTTGTGCGACCTGGACGGGTTCAAAAAGGTTAACGATAAGCTCGGTCACTTGACGGGAAACAAGTTGCTCCAGGAAGTAGCCACGAAGTTCAAATCTTCCTGCCGTGAATACGACCAGGTTGGCCGGTTGGGCGGAGATGAATTCGTCTTTGTCTTGCCCGAAGTGACCAGGGATCTTGTGACGGAGATGGAAAAACGGCTCACGCGCGCTGTGCGCGAAGCGAGCCACAGTGTTTGCGGTGACACGATCGTCTCCGTCAGCGTAGGTAGCGCCTTCCATCCCGACGACGGCGTTTCGGCGGAGGAACTTCTTTCGGAAGCAGACCGCAGCATGTATCAGGTCAAGGAAATGCACTATTCGAAGCTTCAGCCGGCCTCCTGATGGCGTGCAGGCCTGGCAAACACGTTAGCGTGAACGAAAAGTGATCGAGACTAAAAAACTCACGAATTTGTTTCGGCTTGGCCTGCGGCGCCTGCTGTTCCTTGTTTGTCTCGGCCTCTGCGGCGCTCTCGCCAGCGCCACCCTGGTGCGTTTTGCGCCGGGATACGGCGTTGAAGAACGGGAACTCGATCCGAGATGGAGCGCGAACAGTGTCGAAGCGTTGCGCCAAAAGCAAGCTCTCCGCCAAGGACTGCCTTCGTTCTACTTCCACTACCTCTCAGCACTTGCCCATGGCGATTTGGGCGAGTCCGATTCGCTGAAGCGGCCGGTTCGCGAACTCCTTCGCCAAAGGTTCCCGGTAACCGGCAGCTCGGTCATTCGAGGACTCGGAGTGGCATGGCTGGCTGCGGCGCTGCTAGCATCGTTCGGACTTGTCATCCGCGGCTGGTTCTTCGAAGCCTCGACCACTGCCTTCAACAGTCTGTTGTTGTCGCTACCCTCCGCTGTAGTTGCCATGCTTGCAGTTCATCTGCGAACGCCCGTTTTTTTTGCGATTGCCATAGTCGTCTTTCCGCGTCTTTACGGTTACATCCGGAGTCTTTTGGTTCGAGCGTATGACCAGCCCCACGTTCTCGCTGCTCGTGCGAGAGGTTTAGGGGGCAGCGCCATCTTGTTCCGTCATGTCCTGCCATTAGCGGCTCCGCCGCTTGTCGCTCTTCTCGGAGTGTCTTTCGCCATTTCCTTCGGTGCCGCCATTCCTATCGAAGCGCTCTGCGATTCACCCGGTTTGGGCCAGCTTGCCTGGCACGCGGCGCTCAGCCGTGATCTGCCGCTCATCGTGAATGTCACTCTGATTGTTACTCTCGTAATGCTCGCGGCGAATTCACTCGCTGATACTGCCGGGCGCACTATTGCGGGGAGCGCGTCATGACGCTCCTGCAGAAAGTTGCCGCCTCCATCCTGTGCGCGATCTTCTTGCTGATGGTGCTCGCGACTTTCCTCTTGCCTGCTCACTATGCGCGGCAGTTCAGAGATATTCCCAGCACCGGTCCTTCGCCCGCGCATCCCCTTGGCACCGACGCCCTGGGGCGCGATTTCTTGGCTCGATTGCTCTACGGCACGCGCGTCTCCCTGCTCCTTGCGCCTGCGGCCGCTCTTCTTGCGACTTTGATAGCCGCAGTGTTGGGAAGCGTTGCCGGTCTTCTGGGAGGCTGGTTCGAACGCATCGTTCTCGCGGCAACCGATCTCTCCCTCGCTTTGCCCTGGCTGTTTCTTCTTCTTGTCGTGCGAGCAATCTTGCCCCTGGACGTTCCGCCGCTCGTGTCCGTCGTCATCGCCTTTCTGATGATGGGCCTGCTGGGCTGGCAGGCTTCCGTCCGAGTAATTTGCGCTGCTGCGCGGGGCGTCCGGAACTCCGACTTCCTTCTCCTGGCGCGCTCGTCTGGCTGCAAACCTGCGCGCCTTCTCCTGCGCCACGTTGCGCCAAATCTGCGGCCGCTCTTCTACGTGCAATTCTTCCTTTCGATCCCGCTCTTCATTTTGACCGAGGCGAATTTAAGCATCCTGGGCCTCGGCGTCATGGAGCCGATGCCTTCGTGGGGAAACTTGATGCGGGGCTTCGAGGATTTTTCCACTCTCTCGGCAAACCCCTGGAGGCTGGTGCCCCTCGTCCTCCTCGTGATTGTGGTCATGTGTTTTCAATTGGTTCTGCCGTCACAGGAGGTCGCCCAGTGATACGCCGCGTTTGGATTGTTGTCACCCTTGCCCTTGCTCTGTGCTGGCCAGCTTTCACCGGCGCCGAATCTGCTGTCCAATCTGGCGGCGAACTCCATTTTTGTCTTCGCGGCGAACCGAAAACTTTCAATCCGCTGCTGGTGGAGGAAGATGCTTCCGAAAGCATTCGGTACCTGACGGGCGGCGTCTTGATCCGATTGAATCGGCAAACGCAAGCGCTTGAGCCAGGCCTGGCCATTTCCTGGAAAGTCAGCGCGGACGCCCGCACCATCAAATTTCATCTACGCACCGGTCTGCATTTCTCCGACGGAACGCCGTTCACGTCTGAAGACGTCGCCTACACAATGAAAGCGCTAATGGATCCGCAGTTGCACTCGCCCACTGGCGACTCTTTCCGCTCCGGTGAAGGCCAGGTCAGCGTCCAAACTCCTTCCGCGGACACAGTCGTTGTCACCTTCCCCGCTCCCGTGGCGGGGCTCGAACGCCTCTTCGATCAAGTCGCGATTCTCTCCGCTCATTCTCCCAAGAAAGAAATGGCCGTCCTGGGCCCTTTCTATGTCGCGGACTATGCCCCCGGCTCGTCCGTCCTTCTGCGGCGAAACACGAATTACTGGAAAAAAGACAAGGATGGAAAGCCTTTGCCTTATCTCGATTCCATTCGCCTGGACATTCAGCGCAATCGCGACATTGAATTGCTGCGCTTTCGCCGCGGTGAAATTCATCTGATCAACACTCTGGACGCTGAATACTTCGACCGGCTTCAGAAAGAAACACCAGCCACCGCTCACGATGCCGGCCCGGGCCTCGATTCCGAATTCGTATGGTTTAACCAGGTTCCCACCGCGCCTGTTGCCGAAAACAAAAAGGCCTGGTTCCGCTCCACGGAATTCCGCAAAGCCATCTCCATGGCCATCAATCGCGATGATCTGTCCCGCATCGTTTTTGGCGGGCACGCGCGCCCTGCCTTCGGCCCCGTTTCGCCGGCAAGCCATTTCTGGTTCAATTCATCGCTTCCCGTCCCGCGGTACGATTCGGGCGGCGCGCTTCGCCTCCTTGCTCAGGCAGGTTTTCGTCTCGAAGGCAGTACCCTCCGCGATTCTTCAGGCAATCGCGTCGAATTCACAGTCATCACCAATTCCGGAAATAAATCCCGCGAGCAAATGGTCGCCATGATTCAGCAGGATCTTTCGCAGATCGGCGTAAAGGTCAATCTCGTCACACTTGATTTTCCTTCTCTCATCGAGCGCATCACTCGCACGTACGACTATGAAGCTTGCCTTCTCGGCCTGGTAAACACCGACCTTGACCCCAATAGCCAGATGAACGTGTGGCTCAGCTCTGCGGAAAACCATCAGTGGAATCCCAAGCAATCGAAGCCTGCAACCACGTGGGAAGCCGAGCTCGATCGCCTGATGCGCGCGCAAGCCTCCACAACTTCGGACAAGAAGCGCAAAGCCGATTGGGATCGCGTCCAGCAAGTCGTTGCCGAGCAACAGCCTTTCATCTATCTCGTGAACAAAGATGCCATGTCCGCCATTTCTCCGGCTGTCGTCGGCTCCGCGCCGTCAGTGCTCTACCCCCACGCTTTCTGGAACGCGGAAGTTCTCCGCCTCGGCCCCGACCCCACTCTGGGGGCGCAGAAGTGACCGGCGCTGCGCCACTCCTCTCACTTCGCCTTTCCGTGGATTACCGCAACAAGCCTGGAGTCCTGCGGGATGTCTCGCTCGAAATCCAGCCGGGTGAAATCGTCGGCCTCGTCGGGCAAAGCGGTTCCGGAAAAAGCACTTTGTCGCTGGCGATTTTGCGTCTCCTTCATTTGAAGGGCGGCACAGCTCGCGGCGATCTCTTCTTCGGGGGAGCAGACTTATCCGTGAAGACCGAAGCGCAGATGCGCTCTCTTCGCGGACGCGAAATCAGCATCGTCCTGCAGAGTCCGTTGTCTTCTCTCAATCCAGCTCTTCGCATCGGCTCGCAACTCAGCGAAGCCTGGCGCGCTCATGCTGCCAGCACGCAGGCAGAGTGCTCCGTTGCCATCGGCAACGCGCTTTCGAGCGTGAGCCTCCCTAACGACGCGGACTTTCTGCGCCGCCGTCCCGGGCAGCTAAGCGTCGGCCAAGCCCAGCGCGTGATCATCGCCATGGCCATCCTTCATCGCCCTTCCCTCCTCATTGCCGATGAAGCCACCAGCGCCCTGGACACCATCACACAATCCGAAATCCTGCGTTTGTTTGCGCAACTCAACCGCGAACTCGGCATGGGCATCCTCTACATTTCCCACGATTTGCTCTCGGTCGCCGCGCTCTGCCACCGCATCGCTATTCTGAACGCCGGCGAAATCGTCGAGTGCGGCCCCCCGTCGCAAATCTTCGGCGCCCCTGAGCATGCTTACACCCAAAAACTCGTCGCGGCTCTGCCGCGCCTCCCCGATTTCTCCTCGAAGCCTTCCCTAGCCTCCAGCCGGCGCGCCGACCCAGCTCTTACCCGCGCATAGATACGCCTGCACCTCATCGGTCACCAGTCACTAATCACCTTCTTTTCAGTACTATTGCCAAGCTCCAACCACTCCTGTATACTTTTTTTATGTTGATGTTTATCCAGAAGAACGCGCCGCTCTGCATCTGTTGTATGTGCTGTATGCGTGTGTCTTCTGGCGCGGAGGGGCTGAGCTTCTAAAGTTTTAAACTAGCCCCGAAAGCTTTTCCGACCCACCGCCAGAAACAAACTGGAAGGTGGGTTTTTTTGTTTTGGGAGCAAACGAGTTTCAAAGCTGAACGCAAAAAGGAGAATGCAATGTCCGACTACAAACACCCCGAAGTTCTAGTTTCCATCGATTGGGCCGCTCAAAATCTGAATTCGCCCAATCTCCGCTTGGTCGAGGTCGACGTAGACACTACCGCCTACGATCAGGGGCACATTCCCGGCGCAGTCGGCTGGAACTGGCAAACCCAGCTCCAAGACAACATCCGCCGCGACCTGATCGACAAGTCCACGCTCGAAAGACTTCTCAGCGCCTCCGGCATTTCCAATGACACCACCATTCTTCTCTACGGCGACAACAACAACTGGTTCGCCGCGTACGCCCTCTGGCAGCTGAAGCTCTACGGCCATAAGGACGTCCGCCTCATCAATGGCGGCCGCAAGAAATGGCTCGAGGAAAAACGTCCGCTCACGAAGGATCCCGCTAACGTCGCTCCCGCGTCCTATCGTGTTTCCGGCACCGACGAATCCATTCGCGCTCGCAAGGAAGAAGTCTTCGCCATCGTCGACGGCCGCAAGCCCGGCCAGCTCGTTGACGTTCGTTCCGTCGACGAATTCACCGGCAAAATTATCGCTCCTCCAGGCATGACCGAAACGGCCCAACGCGCCGGTCACATTCCCAAGGCCGCAAATATTCCCTGGGCGCAGGCTTCCAACGAAGACGGCACTTTCAAGTCCTACGACGACTTGAAAAAACTCTACGAGTCCAAGGGCATTACCGGGAAAGACGAAGTCATCGCCTACTGCCGTATCGGTGAGCGCAGCTCGCACACTTGGTTCGTCCTCAAGTATTTGCTGGGCTTCAACCAGGTTCGGAACTATGACGGCTCGTGGACCGAGTGGGGCAACCTCATCGGCGCGCCCATCGTCAACGAAACTCGCGCCGCCCAACCCGAAGTGGCGGCCGCTGCGCACTGAGCGAGTTTTTGTGGTGACGGGTCTTCAGGCCCCTCAGATGAACGGGGCAGCCGACGTTTTTCGGGGCGCAGCACGCTGCGCTCCGTCTCGGCTGAAGATTCTAATTAGGAGAATTTTCCAGTAAATCGAAAGAGTTTGCATGTGAAGTAAAGAGTAGGGGGCCAAGGGCGAAGACTCCTCTCCCGTCTTCGCCCTCAGGTCTCCATTCACGCGATGGGATTTGAACCGCCCTTTCTTAAGCGGAGAACTGATGACTGATAGCTGAACGCTCTTTGCCCGGTGGCGCGGTCGCCAAGTGGTAAGGCAATGGTCTGCAAAACCATTATCGGCGGTTCGATTCCGCCTCGCGCCTCCAATCTTTCATTTTCCTCTTCGCTCTTCGCAGTCCCCCGTTCCCCCTGTTGCTCCCATGGAACGCGCTGAGACCGTTTCCCCTGACATTG